>JAESFN010001334.1_pt1 | contig 11284 bp, 9 predicted proteins | sample 9269411 | NCBI WGS metagenome assembly JAESFN01 (sample SAMN14505399, study PRJNA617100) | algae metagenome | isolation source: Iphinoe sp. HA4291-MV1 and co-occurring heterotrophs from trail next to... | place: USA: Maunawili Falls, Hawaii | collected 2009-07-25
GTGGTTGCCGCCCTCCTCGGCGATGAGGCCTTGCAGATCCGCCGCCTCGCGCGCCGCCCGGGCACGGCCGCGCGCCCACACCGTCTGGAGGAGGCCCGCCACCGCCTCCGGCGTCTTCGCCATCTGGTCGGCAAGGCGGAAATGGGCGTAGGTCGGGTGGCCGAGAAGCTGAGCCGCCTCGGTGCGGAGGGCGGCGATCTCGGCGATGATCGTGCGGTTGTCGCTGTCGCCGCCGGATTCGCCGCGCGCGATCCACGCCTCGAAGGCCTTCTCGCGGAGGTCGCGCCGGGTCGAGAAGGTGAGGAACGATTCGATCGAGGAGCGGGCGAGGGTGACGACATGCTTACCGGGGAGGCCGCGCTCGTCCGCCGCGGCCGCGGCGGCAGCCTTCGCCCAGTCGGGCAGCCCGGCGAGGTCGGCCTCGCCGTCGAGCACCAGCATCCAGCCCTTCTCGTCGGCGAGCACGTTCTGGCCGAACAGGGTGCCGAGGGTGGCGAGCCGCTCGTTGATCGCGGCGAGCCGTTCCTTGCCGGCCGCGTCGAGCCCCGCGCCGGCCCGCTCGAAGATGGTGTGGTAACGGTCGAGGACGCGCTTCTGCTCGTCGTCGAGGCCGAGCGACTCGCGGGCCTGCCAGAGCGTGTCGACGCGGGCGAAGAGCGCGCCGTCGAGGAAGATCTGGTCGGAATGGCGGGAGAGGAGCGGGGCGACGTCGCGCTCGATCGCCTGGATCGCGTCATTGGTGTCGGCGCCGGCCAGCCCGAAGAACACCGCCGCAACCTTGCCGAGCGGCAGGCCGCTCCGCTCCAGCGCGACGATGGTGTTGTCGAAGCCCGGCGCGTCGGGGTTCGTGACAATGGCCGCGACGGCGGCCATCTGCCCGGCCATGGTCGCATCGAGCGCGGGACGGAAATGCTCGGGCCTGACCCGATCGAAGGGCGGGGCGCCGTAGGGGGTGGTCCACGTCTCGAGCAGCGGATTGCCGGCGGCGGTCATCGGGAGCCTCATCACGGGGGTCGTTGCGCCCGGAGGTAGTGCCGCGGGCGGCGGGGCGCAATGCGATTCTTGGTGAGGGGGGGAACGGGCGCGGCGGCGTACCGCGAAGACCCCCCGCTCCGTCACCCCGGCGAAAGCCGGGGTCCATCGCGAGCGGCCCAGTTTGTATGGGCAGACTGCATCGTCGGGAATGGATTCCGGGGTTCAGCAGGAAGGACGGGACTGGAGGTGGTTCAGGCCACCCCTCCTGTCATCCCGGCCGAGCCCGAAGGGCGAGAGCCGGGACCTCGATGGGATGGCCGCCGGCCGGCGCCGGGCCTTCTCGCGTCTCGGGGTCCCGGGTCGGCAGCGCAGCATGGCATGCTGCGCAGCGCCCGGGATGACAGGCGCGGGGTTGCGTAAGGGGGCCGACGCGCGGCCACGCAGTCCCGCCGCCGATCGCGAACTACCGCCCCGGGAGCAGCGTCTCCCGGATCAGGTCGATCAGCCGCGGCTGGTCGGCGGCGGCGAGGTGGCCGGCGCCGAGGATCTCGACAGTGGTGAGCCCGCCGCCGGACTGGAGGTAGCCGAGCACGGCGCCGGCCTCGTCCTTCCATTGCGTGCGCGGGGCGGCGGCGTAGGCGGCGGCGCGGTCGCCGGTGAGCAGCGCGAGCCAGGCCCGGACGCCGAGGAAGTTGACGTCGGTCGCGTCGTTGAGGCCCGACACGACCATCACCGGCACGCCGGCGTCGAGCACCTCCTGGACCGCCCAGCGATAGGAATCCTGGCCGCCGATCTCGTAGCGGTCGCCGATCGGCTCGGAGAAGAAGGAGAAGGTGCCTTGGGGCCGGGCATGGATGGCGGCACGGACATCGGGCCGGTTGAGCCAGGCGGCGACCTGGTCGGTCGGCGGGTCGCCCTCCTCGGCGATGTTGAGGAGATAGCGGCCGCTCAGTTCGGCGATGCCGGACTTCAGCTTGCTGCAGGTCGCGTTGGCCTCGCGGGTCGATGGCGTCGCGGCCGCGACGAGCGCCTGGCATTCGGCGAACACGGCGTCGAGCGCCGCCTTGTCGCCGGGGCCGATCAGGCCGTGGCTGTAGGCATAGGTGGTGTCCATCGACTGGCCGACGACGGGGTCGACCCAGGGCGCGGCGAGGACGATGCCGCCGAGCCGCACCACCTCGCGGCCGGCGCGCCGGTTGCCGTCGAGGATCGCCCTGGCGAGAAGCGGCACATAGGTGCCGCCGTAGGATTCGCCGGCGAGGAGGAGCGGCTCCGCCGCAAGCTCGGGGTGGCGCTCGACGAGGTGCACCAGCGCCCGGTACCACTGGTCGACGCCGGTCCGTACGTCGCCCGGAAGCGCCTCGTCCGGCGCGAAGGACAGGCCGACCCCGAGGGGATGGTCGAAGATCAGGTAGTTGGCGCTCTTGTTCCAGGCGAAGGAGCGCTCGGCGAGCGTGCCGTCGGGGTCGACCGCGTAGGGGCCGTTCTCGGTGAAGAAGCCCCAGAAGCTGGTCGAGCCCGGGCCGCCATTGGTCCACAGGATCGTCGGCGCCGGGGCGCCGTCGGCGTGTTTCGTCACCAGCCAGTAGAACAGCCCCTGCTCGCCGTGGCCGTCGCAGAGGAGGCCGGCGCAGGGCGCCTCGGCCACCGAGGCGTAGCCGGCATAGTGCGGCGTCGCCGTCGCGCCGAGGCCGGGGAGCGACGTGATCAGGTCGGGCTCGGCGGCCATCGCGCCGCCCATCCACGTTGCGGCAAGTGCGGCGATGGCGAGGCGCGCGGTTTGCCGTCGCCGGGCGGGGATGGGGCTGGCATTGAGGTCGGCTCGGTCCATGGTCTTCCCCTGCCCGTTCACGCAAGAGCTGCGCTCGTGGTCGCCACGGAGGCGAGAGCATCTTCCGTTCCGCACGAATCGCTCCCTGGCATTATGGCTGATTGCCCGTCTCTTTCCGTCATTCCGGCGGAAGAGACGGGCAAGGAATCAGGACCCTTTGCTCGCGCGCGGCCGACATATCGGCGCCGCGAGGAAAGAGGCAAACTCTCCAGCCCGCTCATTCCCGCTCACGCGGGAATTCAGATTTTTCAATCACTTACGATCGAGATGCGAAAGCTGGATACCCGCGCGCGGGCATGAGCGGAATTTGACAGGTCCGTTTCCCATGACGAACGACGGGCAATCTTCGATCGTTTCACAGCGCCGGAACCTGGAATCCATCACCTGTGCGGGTTCTGCAAACGGCGCAGGGGTGCTGCGCGGCCGCGTCGTCCGTTTACGACGGCCGCACGGCCCGGACGCACATCGGCGTGCCGATCGCGACCGCCTTGCCGGTGTCGGTGAGCCGGCCGCTCGCGGCATCGCGGGCGAAGATCGAGATGCGGTCGGCGTTCTGGTTGGCCGAAAACAGCAGGCGCCCTGACGGCGAGAGCGCGATGTTGCGCGGCGTCGAGCCGCCGCAGGGCGTGTAGTCGACGAGGGCGAGGCGGCCGCTGCCGGCATCGACGGCGAAGATCGGAATGCTGTCATGGCCGCGGTTGGAGCCGTAGACGAAGCGGCCGTCGGGCGAGATCTGGATGTCGGCGCAGTGGTTTTGGTCGCGGGCCTCGGCCGGCACGGCGGGCTTCACGTCGAGGAGCGCGAGCGCGCCGGTCACGGGGTCGAGCGACAGCGAGGCGACGGTCGAGTCGAGTTCGTTCATCACGAACAGCAGCCGCCCGTTGGGGTGGAGCGCGACATGGCGCGGCCCGGCCCCGGGGGCGAGCGCCAAGCTCGCCGCCTGTTCGAGCCCGCCGGCGGGCGTGAGGCGGTAGGTGATCAGCCGGTCGAGCCCGAGGTCCGCGGCGATCGCGAGGCCGCCGCCGACGGTCTCGGTGATGCTGTGGGCGTGGGGCCGCTCCTGCCGCCCGGCATTGGGCCCGACCGTGCCCGCATGGGCGACGCTCGCCGCCGGCGGGGTGAGCCCGCCGTCCGCGCCGAAGCCGAACACCACGACCGACCGGTCCGGGCCGCCTTCGCCCATGCCGTAATTGGCGACGAGGAGATGCCGGCCGTCGCGGGTCAGGCAGTTGTGCGCGGTGATGCTGCCCAGCGTCGGCTGCATGTTGACGTAGGCGAGGGCGCGGGCGGCTCGGTCGTAGCGCCAGGCCGAGACCAGGCCTTCGCGCCAGCCGAAGATCTCGGAGCCGGCATAGAGGCGCGTGCCGTCGGGGCTGACCGAGAGGAAGGTGGGGTTGTCGATGCCGGTCGCCTCGGCCAGCAACGCGGTGTCGCCGGTCGCCTCGTCGAGCGCGTAGACCGAGAGCCCGACGCCGCGCGCGCCCTGGAAATAGGGCGCCTCCCGGTTGAGGCTCCCGACGAACAGCAGGCAATCCGCGGCCATGACGTCCCTCCCCGTTCGACCCCGGATTCCGGTCCCGGGTGGCGGGTGATATCTTGCCACTTCGTTGCACATATGAAAATATCATTCACATAAAAACGAGGAGGAGGGAGACGCGATGCCCGACCAGGCCGCGCGTCCGGCCGAGGCGTCCGCGATGAGCGTGAGCGCGCCGACCGTCGGGGTTTCGTCGACATTTCCGAAGGACATGCCGGAGGACCACGCCGCGATTCCGGTATGGAACGCCGAGAACTGGTTCTACGAGGACTGGCCGGTGGGCCAGAAGATCCGCTCGCTCCGCCGCACCATGTCGGAGGGCGACAGCCATCTCTTCAACACACTCGTCCTCGACATCCACCCCTACGTCCAGGACCAGATCTTCGCCGAGACCGAGGGAATCTTCGGCAAGCGGCTGATCGCCGGGGCCTTCGTCTTCTCGGCCGGGCTGGGGCTGGTCGCCACCAACTGCGTCAACGCCTTCTCCTACGGCTACGACAAGCTCCGCTTCATCAAGCCGGTCTTCATCGGCGACACGATCTACGCGATCCGCACCAACCTCGACAAACGGCCGCGCTACAAGGAGCTCGGCCTGATCCGCGCCAGCTACGAGGTGTTCAAGGGCGAGGGCGAGCTCGTGCTCTATTGCGAGCATCTCCAGACGGTGAAGTACAAGAACCCCGCCGACTTCGTCGGCAAGACCGAGAAATAGGCGGCGGCCGTGGCGGGGGAGGCGCTTCTCTCGGGGCTCGTCGTCGTCGACATGAGCCAGTTCCTGTCGGGGCCGTACTGCTCGCTCCGGCTCTCGGACCTCGGCGCCCGGGTGATCAAGATCGAGCGGCCGGACGGCGGCGACCTGTCGCGCCGGCTCTACCTCAGCGACACCGAGATCGGCGGCGACTCGACCATCTTCCACGCCATCAACCGCGGCAAGGAGAGCCTCGCCATCGACCTCAAGGACGAGGCCGACCTCGCCGTGCTCCGCGGCCTCATGGCCAGGGCGGACGTCGTCATCCAGAACTTCCGGCCGGGCGTGGCGAAGCGCCTCGGCGTCGACTGGGAGGCGATGCGCGCCGTCAACCCGCGGCTGGTCTACGCCTCGATCAGCGGCTACGGCGACGAGGGCCCGTGGGTGAAGCGGCCAGGGCAGGATCTGCTCGCCCAGGCGCGCTCCGGGGTGATGTGGCTGAACGGCGACGAGAGCCAGGGGCCGGTGCCGTTCGGGCTCGCGATCGGCGACATGTTCGCCGGCGCGGCGGCGGCGCAGGGCATCCTCGCCGCGCTCGTCCGGCGCGGCATCTCGGGCCAGGGCGCCCATATCGAGACCAGCCTCCTCGAGGCGCTCATCGATTTCCAGTTCGAGGTGCTCACCACCTTCCTCAACGACGGCCGGCGCCTGCCGACGCGCTCCGACGTGCGGAGCGCCCACGCCTATCTCGCCGCCCCCTATGGCGTCTACCCGGCGAAGGACGGCTTCCTCGCGCTCGCCATGACCCCGATCCCGAAGCTCGCGCCGCTGCTCGGGCTCGAGGCGGAGCTGGGGCCGTATGCCGGGGAGCCGAAGACCTGGTTCACGGCCCGCGACGCGATCAAGGCGATCATCGCGGCGCGGATCGCGACGAAGACGATCGACGAGTGGCTCGCGGTGCTCGAACCAGCCGACATCTGGTGCGCGCGGGTGCTCACCTGGCACGAGCTCCTCGCCAATCCGGGCTTCGCCGCCCTCGACATGCTGCAGACGGTGACGCGGGAGGATAACGTCGCGATCGACACCACGCGCTCGCCGATCCGCGTCGACGGGGTGCGCAACCAGGTCGCCCGTGCCGCGCCCCGGGTGGGCGAGCACAGTGCGGCGATCCGGGAGGAGTTCGGGCTATGAGCACGGTGCTGCGCGGCATGACCTGGAGCCACCCCCGCGGCTACGACCCGATGGTCGCCTGCTCGGCGCTGTGGAAAGAGAAGACCGGCGTCGAGGTGACCTGGGACAAGCGCTCGCTCCAGGATTTCGAGTCCTTCCCGGTCGAGGAACTGGCGCGGGCCTATGATCTGATCGTCATCGACCATCCCCATGTCGGGGTGGCGGTGGCCGAGAACTGCCTCGCCCCGCTCGACGTGCCGGGCCGCGAGGCGGAGCTCGCGGCGCTGGCGGCGGCGAGCGTCGGTCCCTCCTTCCCGAGCTACACCTATGCCGGCCGCCAGTGGGCGCTGCCGATCGATGCCGCCGCGCAGGTCCAGGCCTGGCGGCCCGACCTGATGCCCCGCCCGGCAAGGACGTGGGACGAGGTGATGGCGCTCGCCCGGGAGGGCAAGGTGCTGCTCCCGCTCCGCGTCCCCCATTCGCTGATGGTGTTCTACACGCTCGCCGCCAATCTCGGCACGCCCTGCGCCACCGGCGGTCCCGACGACCTCATCGACACGGCTTCGGGATCGCGGGTCTTCGGCCTGATGGCGGCCCTGTTCAAGGCGATCGACGCCGGTGCGCTGACCATGGACCCGATCGCGGTCGAGGAGCGGATGAGCGAGGCGGGATCGACCATCGCCTGCGCGCCGCTCACCTACGGCTATGTCAGCTATGCGCACACCGGCTTCCGCCCGAAGCGGCTCGCCTTCGCCGATATCCCGGCCGCCGGCGACGCCGGCCCGCGCGGCTCCGCCGTGGGCGGCACCGGCATCGCGGTGTCGGCGCGGGCCCGCCAGCCCGGGGCGGCCATCGACTTCGCCTACTGGATCGCCTCCGCCGATGTGCAGCGCGGCCCCTATGCCGGCGCCGGCGGCCAGCCCGGCCATGCCGAGGCGTGGGAGGACGAATCGGTCAACGCAGCCACCGGCAACTTCTACCTGAGCACGCGCGCGACGCTCGAGACCGGCTGGCTCCGGCCACGCCACCACGGCTACATGGCCTTTCAGGACCGGGCGTCGGAGCGGCTCAACGAGGCACTGAGGCGGGGAGAGGACGGCGACCGGGTCGTCGCCGATCTGAATCTCGCGTTCCGCGGGAGCTTCCGGTGACGCCGGAAGAAACGCACAAAGACGGAGGAAGGAAATGAGACACCTGAGACTATCGATGATGGCCGCCGCGGCGGCCGCCTTCGCGACCACGGCCATGGCGGCGGATGATCTCACCAGCTCGCTGCCGCCCGAGCTGCAGGCGCTCTATGTCGACGCCTCGCAGGCCCTGCTGCCGTCGGCCTATGACAACTTCACGCCGCCGAAGAAGCCGTGGAAGTGGTGCCACTCGGAGTCCTACCAGGGCAATCCGTGGCGGGTATCGCTGACCAACGAGCTCAAGCGGCTCGTCGACGGGCTGATCGCCTCGGGTGACGCGAGCTCCTTCGAGGTGTCGGACTCGAACAGCGACGTCAGCCAGCAGATCAACCAGATCCGCACCTTCATCGAATCCGGCTGCTCGATCATCACCGCGATTCCCGGCTCGTCGACCGGCCTCGACGACGTGATCAAGGCGGCCTACGACGCCGGCATCCCGTTCGTCACGGTGTCGGCCTACGTCACCAGCCCCTACGCCATCAACGTCGACTCCGACTATGGCGGCTGGGGCCGCGACATGATGGCGGCGATCGCCAAGACGCTCGACGGCAAGGGCAACATCCTCTTCGTCGAGGGCATTGCCGGCGCGCCGATCGTCGAGATGCAGCGCACGGGCGCCGAATCGGTTCTCGCCGAGTATCCCGACCTCAAGATCGCCCGCTCGGTGAATGGCAACTGGACCGCCAACGTCACCAAGACCGTGGTGCTCCAGGCGCTCGCCACCAACCCCGCGCCGATCGACGCGGTGTGGACCTCGGGCTCCGAGTCGCGGGTCGTCGCCGAGGCCTTTGCCGAGGCCGGCCGCCCGGCGCCGCTGATCACCGGATCGATCACCGGCGATGCGCTTGGCTACTGGAAGGCCAACCCCGACAACTACCGGTTCGAGGGCCATGCCGTGCTCCCCGGCTGGAACGCACAGGCGCTGTTCCGCGTCGGCCACCGCATCCTCGAGGGCCAGAAGCCGAAGCTCAACGTGCTGATGATCCCGATCCCGCCGGTCGCTGGCGCCGATCTCGACAAGTGGTACCAGGACTGCATGACGCCGGATGCGGTGTCGGTGTTCCCCGTGCCGCCGGCCGATCCGATGCCGGAGACGCTCATGGACGCCTACTTCACCAACCCGGCGCCCACCGGCTTCGACTACAGCCAGGTTCCCGGCGCCTGCGCCGCGCAGTAACCTGAAGCCGCAGTGACCAGGCCCGCCCGGCTCTGAGTAGCGCCGGGCGGGCCGCTTCATACCGGGGCACGATGCTCGAGATCTCCCATCTCTCGAAACGCTACGGCGAGACGATCGCGCTCGACGATGCGTCGATCGCGTTTGCCGCCGGCACCGTGCACACGATCATGGGCGAGAACGGCTCGGGCAAGAGCACGCTGGTCAAGCTCCTCTCCGGCATCGTCACGCCCGACCGCGGCGAGATCCGCATCGAGGGCGCGGCCTTTGTCGGGCGGACGCCCGCCGCCTTCCAGGCGCGGCGCTTCGCCACCGTCTTCCAGGAGGTGCTGGTCGCGCCCGACCGCACCGTCATCGACAACGTGCTCCTCGGCTACGACCGTCCCTTCACCCGGCTGATGCCGCGGGGGGAGCGGCGCGAGGCCGTCCGCGAGGCGCTGTCGCGCTGCTCGCCGGGCGCGGTCGACCTCGAGGCCGAGGCGGGCCGGCTGCCGCTCGCCACGCAGCAGCTCGTGGTGCTGGCGCGGGCGCTCGTCCGAAAGCCGCGCATCCTGATCCTCGACGAGGTGACCGCCGCGCTCGACTTCAACGACCGCGAGACGGTGTTCCGCCTGATCGAAGGGCTCGCCCGGGAGGGCTGCCTGATCCTCTTCATCTCGCACCGGATGGACGAGGTGATGCGCCTCTCCCATCGCATCACCATTCTCCGCAGCGGCAAGGTGGTCGAGACCCTCGACCGCGCCTCGGCGACGCCGGAGCTGCTCCTCCAGCGGATGGCGCCCGAGATCGTCGCGGAGCGGCGGCATGGCTGAGCCTGCCGCCGAGCTCCGCGCCGCCGGCCTCGCGCTCGGCCCCGGCAAGGCGCCGTTCAGCGAGACGGTGCGGGCGGGCGAGATCGTCGGCCTCTCCGGGCTCGACGGCCACGGGCAGGAGCGCTTCCTCGAGACGCTGGCCGGCCTCGCGCGGCCGGCGAACGGCGAGGTGCTGGTCGGCCGGGCGGGCTCGGCCACGCGGGTGGAAGGCTTCCGCCAGGCGGTCCGCGAGGGCATCGCCTACCTGCCGCGGGACCGGCGGGCGACCGGCATCTTCCCGGCGCTCTCGATCCTCGACAATTTCTCGATCGCGACCCTCGGCCGCGACGTGCGCGGCGGTCTGATCAGCAACCGCAGCCGGCGCGAGCGCTACCGGAAATTCCACGCCCGGCTCTCGATCGTCGCGCCCGATGCGCAGGCGCCGATCACGGCGCTTTCGGGCGGCAACCAGCAGAAGGTGCTGCTCGCCCGCTGGCTGGCGCACGACCCGCGCTTCCTCCTTCTCAACGACCCGACCCGCGGCGTCGACATCGCCACCCGCCACACGCTCTACGGCGTGTTCCGCGAGCTTGCGGCGGACGGGGTGGCGCTGGTGGTGCTCTCGTCCGAGATCGAGGAGATCGTCGCGCTCTGCCACCGGGTGCTGGTGTTCCGGGAGGACGAGCTGTTCGCGACGATCGCTGGCGACGATCTCAATTCCGAGCGGGTGATCGCGGCGATGTTCGGACGGTCGCCATGAGCGCGCGCCCCGATCACGCGTCCGCGGGCGCCCCGGGCGGGCTCGCCTTCGCCCTCTGGCGCAGGACCGGCTTTGCGCCGCTTCTTCTTGTCGTGCTGCTCGCCCTCAACATCTGGCTCAACCCGGTGCGCTTCGCGCCGTCGAACTGGGGGACGCTCCTCGGCCTTGCGGCGCCGCTGATCGGCGCGGCGCTCGCCTCGACCCCGGCGATCCTCGGCGGCCGCGGCGGCATCGACGTTTCGGTCGGGCCGCTGATGGGCTTCGTCAACGCCATCCTGGTCAAGGTGCTGATCACCAATTACGGCCTCACCTCGCCCTTCGTCATCGTCACGGCGGCGCTTCTCCTCGGCATCGCGATCGGCGCGGTCAACGGCTTCCTCGCGGCCTATGTCCGCATCCAGCCGATCGTCGCCACCCTCGGCACCTACCTGGTGCTGGTCGGGGTGACGCTCACCATCCTGCCCTCGCCGATGGGCACCGTGCCGGCGTGGCTGAAGCTCCTCTCGGGCAGCCTCTCGATCGTCCCCCTCGCCACGATCTTCCTGATCTGGTGGGGCATCCGCCGGCTGCCCTATTACGACCAGCTGATGGCGACCGGCTCCGACGACCGCGCCGCCTATACCGCGGGCGTGCCGGTGCCGTTCGTCCGCTTCCTCTCCTACGTCATCACCGGCCTCTTCTCCGGCATCGCCGGGCTGATGCTGACGGCCCTGATCGGCTCGGCCGACGCCAACATCGCGCCGACCTACACGCTGATCGCGATCTCGGCGGTGGCGCTCGGCGGCGTGAGCCTCGCCGGCGGCAGGGGCGGCCTCTTCGGCGCCGCGATCGGTGCGATCTGCATCTTCCTGATCCAGAGCGTGCTCACGCTCTTCAACGTCTCGACCTTCGTCCTCCAGATCGCTTATGGCACCATCCTCGTCGTCGCCATCTGCCTGACCGCGATCCAGGACCGCATCGAGAGGCGGGCGAGGCCGCGATGAAGCTCTCCCTCAATTCGACCGGCGCGCGCGTCACCGGGGCGATCCTCATCGCGGTGCTTCTCTTCGTGCTCGGCTCGCTTCTCATCCCCGGCTACGCCTCGGCCTTCTCGATCCGGGCGATGCTGGTGCTCGCCTGCCTCCTCGCCGTCGCCTGCGTCGGCCAGACGCTCACCATCATCATCGGCGGC
>JAESFN010001335.1_pt1 | contig 11278 bp, 8 predicted proteins | sample 9269411 | NCBI WGS metagenome assembly JAESFN01 (sample SAMN14505399, study PRJNA617100) | algae metagenome | isolation source: Iphinoe sp. HA4291-MV1 and co-occurring heterotrophs from trail next to... | place: USA: Maunawili Falls, Hawaii | collected 2009-07-25
CAGGGGAAAGCGGCCTGCTCGAAGCGTACTCGCTTGGCATCGGCGAACCGGTGGCGATCTCGGCGGAGCATGGCGAGGGCATGAGCGACCTTCGCGACGCCCTCGCGGCGGCGATCGGTTCGCCGCGGGACGAAGAGGATGCCGGGGAGGCCGAGGGCAGGCCGGTGCAGATCGCCGTCGTCGGCCGGCCCAATGCCGGCAAGTCGACGCTGATCAATCGCCTGATCGGCGAGGATCGGCTGCTGACCGGGCCCGAAGCGGGGATCACGCGGGACTCGATCGCCGTCGACTGGCGCTGGCGGGACCTGCATTTCCGGGTCTTCGACACCGCCGGTCTCCGGCGCAAGGCGCGTGTCGAGGGCAAGCTCGAGAAGCTCGCAGTCGGCGACGCGCTCCGTGCCATCCGTTTCGCCGAGGTGGTCGTCCTCGTCCTCGATTCGACCGTCCCCTTCGAGAAGCAGGACCTCCAGATCGCCGACCTGGTCGAGAGCGAGGGGCGGGCGATAGTGATCGCGCTCGACAAGTGGGATCTCGTCAACGACCGCCAGGAGACCCTGAAGCGGCTTCGCGAGGATGCCGACCGGCTGCTGCCGCAGATTCGCGGGGCTATCCTGGTTCCGGTCTCGGGCCTGACCGGGGAAGGCATCGACCGGCTCGCCCAGGCGATCGTGAAGGTCTACGAGGTGTGGAATCGGCGGGTTCCGACCGCGAAGCTCAACCAGTGGCTCGCCGGCATCATCGAGCATCATCCGCCGCCCGCAGTGTCCGGCCGGCGCATCAAGCTCCGCTACCTGACCCAGGCGAAAGCGCGGCCGCCGAGCTTCGTTGCCTTCTGCTCGCGGCCGGAAGCGCTCCCGGAAGCCTGGAAGCGCTACCTGATCAACGCGCTTCGACAGGACTTCGAACTCCCCGGCGTGCCGATCCGGTTTCACCTCCGCAAGGGTGACAATCCCTTTGAGGGGAAGGAGCGGAAGCGCTCCGGTTAGGCGTCCGCGAAATCGCGCTGCTCATCCCGCTTGACGCGAGGTTCTCCGGAACATAAAGAGAACGACGAGACAAGGGGGCTGATCATGGTTGCCGCCGCGAGGGCCAAGTCGACGTTCGTCTGCCAGAACTGCGGCGCCGTCAGCTCCCGCTGGCAAGGCAAGTGCGACGACTGCGGCGAGTGGAACACGCTGGTCGAGGAAGCGGGCGCCGGCGGGATCGGCGGTGGCGCCGCGCGGAGCCGTTCGAAGGGGAGGGTGGTGGCGCTGTCTCCGCTCGCCGGCGAGACGCCCGAAGCTCCCCGCGTGGTCACCGGGATCAGCGAATTCGACCGGGTGACGGGCGGCGGCGTCGTGCGCGGCTCGACGCTGCTGGTCGGCGGCGACCCGGGCATCGGCAAGTCGACCCTGCTCCTGCAGGCGGCCGGCGCACTCTCACTTAAAGGGCACCGCGTCGTCTACATTTCGGGCGAGGAGGCGATCGGCCAGATTCGCCTTCGCGCCGCGAGGCTCGGGCTCACCGAAGCGCCCGTGCTGCTCGCCGCGGAGACGAGCGTCGAGGATATCCTTGCCACGCTCGCCGCCGGCGCCAGGCCGGCGCTCGTCGTCGTCGATTCGATCCAGACGCTGTGGACCGACATCGCGGATTCGGCGCCGGGCACCGTCACCCAGGTGCGCTCCTCGGCGCAGGCCCTGATCCGCTATGCGAAGCAGTCCGGCGCGGCAGTCATTTTCGTTGGCCACGTCACCAAGGAGGGGCAGATCGCGGGGCCCCGGGTGGTCGAGCATATGGTCGATGCGGTGCTCCATTTCGAGGGCGAGGGCGGGCACCATTTCCGCATCCTCCGCGCGGTAAAGAACCGCTTCGGACCGACGGACGAGATCGGCGTCTTCGAGATGACGGGTAGCGGCCTTGGCGAGGTGTCGAACCCGTCGGAGCTGTTCCTCGGCGAGAGGAACGCCACGACGCCCGGCGCCGCGGTCTTCGCCGGGATGGAAGGCACGCGGCCGGTGCTCGTCGAGATCCAGGCGCTGGTGGCTCCGACCACGCTCGGTACCCCGCGCCGGGCGGTGATCGGCTGGGACCAGGGACGCCTGGCCATGGTGCTCGCCGTGCTCGAGGCGCATTGCCGCGTCCGGCTCGGCGACTGCGACGTCTACCTCAATGTCGCCGGAGGCTTGCGGATCGGAGAACCGGCAGCCGATCTCGCGGTCGCGGCGGCACTCGTCTCGTCGCGGCTCAATGCGGCCCTCCCGGCCGACTGCGTCTATTTCGGCGAGATCAGCCTGTCCGGATCGATCCGCCCCGTTGCCCATGCCCCGTCGCGCCTCAAGGAGGCGCAGAAGCTCGGCTTCGGCCGGGCGGTTCTGCCGGCGGCGTCGGCAGGCGCCGATGCTTCGAGCGCCGGACAGCGAACGATCGGGCAGCTCGTCGAACTCGTCGCCGGCATCGCGGCCATATCGCGCGGGCAGGACTCCGCGCTGCGCAATCAGGACGATTGACGGCCGCTTCATGCTCCCCGGGCCCGAGTTGCTGTTGACAATGCCGCTCCGCACCGCCATTTCCGCATGCCTGCCCGCGCGTTTTGCGGCGCGGCGTCCAGAATCGTGCTAGGCAGGTCGCTTCCGGAGTGAGGCGGCGCGCCGCGCTTTACCGCGGGTTACAGGAATGCCGGTCACTGTCCTCGACGTCATCGTCGTCGTCGTCGTGCTGATTTCGGCGGTTCTCGCCATGGTTCGCGGCTTCGTCCGCGAGGTGCTGTCCGTCGCGTCCTGGGTGGCCGCCGCTGCGGCGGCCTACCTGCTCTACAAGCATCTCCTGCCGCTGGTTCAGCCTTATTTCGACAGCAAGACGGTGGCGACCATCGTCTCGGCCGCGGCCATCTTCTTCGTCGCGCTGATCATCGCCAGCTACATCACGATGAAGATCTCGGATTTCGTCATCGACAGCCGCGTCGGTGCGGTGGACCGGGCGCTTGGTTTCGTGTTCGGCGCGGTGCGCGGCCTGCTCCTGATGATCGTCGCGGTCTGGTTCTTCGACTTCCTGGTGAAGCCCGCGCCTGCCTGGATCACCAACGCCCAGACCCGTGCGATCCTCGTCTCAGGCGGCGACCAGCTGATCGCGCTGCTGCCCGCCGATTTCGAGACATGGGTCAAGGACAAGATCAGCGGCGGGACGGACGAGCCCAGCCAGGCGCCGCAAGGCGAAACCCCCGTGGGCGAGCCGCCGGATGAGACGCCGGCGCCCGACGCGGACCCCGCCTATGCGCCCGACCAGCAGGGCGGCCTCGATCAGTTGATCGAGAACAGCGGCGGCAACCCGCCGGAGTGATCGGTCGGACCGAAAGGACCCGCGGATGAACGAAAGCAGGATCTGGCCGGGCGACGACGACAAGCTCCACGAGGAGTGCGGCGTCTTCGGCGTGTTCGGCCATCAGGACGCTGCGAAGCTCACCGCGCTCGGCCTCCACGCGTTGCAGCATCGCGGCCAGGAAGGGGCTGGCATCGTCTCCTACGACGGGGCGGGATTCCACGCCGAGCGGCATTTCGGCCTGGTCGGTGACAACTTCACCCGGCGCGCCGTGATGGACAAGCTCCCCGGCAACCGCGCGATCGGCCACAACCGCTATTCAACCCATGGTGGCCCGAGCGATCGCAACATCCAGCCGCTGTTCGCCGAGTTCGCGGGCGGCGGCTTTGCCGTCGCCCATAACGGCAACATCACCAACGCCCAGGCGCTGCAGGAGCGTCTTCAGGAACGCGGATCGATCTTCCAGTCGACCTCGGACACCGAGGTGATCCTCCACCTGATCGCGACGAGCCGCGAGATCCGGCTGGTCGACCGCATGATCGATGCGCTGTCGAAGATCGAAGGCGCCTGGTCGCTGGTCTGCCTCTCGTCGAAGAAGATGATCGGCGCCCGGGACCCCCACGGGGTCCGCCCGCTGGTGCTCGGCGATCTGGAGGGCGCTCCCATCCTCGCCTCGGAAACCTGCGCCCTCGACATCATCGGCGCGCGCTTCGTCCGCGACGTCGAGCCGGGCGAGATGATCGTCATCACGCCGGACGGGATGGAGAGCCTCCACCCGTTTGCGTCCGGGACGCCGCATTTCTGCATCTTCGAGTACGTCTACTTCTCGCGGCCGGACTCGGTCATCGCGGGGCGGGGGGTGCACGAGGTCCGGAAGCGCATCGGCGCCGAGCTCGCGCGCGAGAAGCCGGCGCTTGCCGATCTCGTCGTGCCGGTGCCCGATTCCGGTACGCCGGCCGCGATCGGCTTTGCAGAGGCCTCCGGCATCCCGTTCGATCTCGGCATCATCCGCAACCACTATGTCGGGCGCACCTTCATCGAGCCGAGCGAAGCCATCCGCGACATGGGGGTGAAGCTCAAGCACAACGCCAACCGCGCGGTGCTCGCGGGGAAGCGCGTGGTGCTGGTCGACGATTCGATCGTGCGCGGCACGACCTCGGTGAAGATCGTGAAGATGGTCCGCGACGCCGGCGCCACGGAAGTGCACATGCGCATCGCCAGCCCGCCGACGACCCACTCCTGCTTCTACGGCGTCGACACCCCGGAGCGGTCGAAGCTCATCGCCTCGCGGATGTCGGTGAAGGAGATGGCGGACTACATCAAGGTCGACAGCCTCGAGTTCCTGACCATGGACGGCCTCTATCGCGCCGTGGGCGAAGCCAGTCGCGCGGCCGGCGCCGGTCGCTTCTGCGACGCCTGCTTCACCGGGGATTATCCGATCCCGCTCGTCGATTTCGAACGCAGGAAGGCGGTGAAGGACGAGGAGCGGATCGCCGCTCGCGCCGCCGAGAATCTCGTCGAGCTGGCCCGCATCGCGAAGGCCGGATGACACGTCCCCTCCTCGGCCGCATCGCCGTCGTCACCGGTGCGTCGCGCGGCATTGGCCGTGCCGCCGCGCTGGCGCTGGCCGAGGCCGGCGCGCATGTCGTGGCCGTCGCCCGCACCGTCGGCGGCCTCGAGGAGCTCGACGACGAGATTCGCGCGAGAGGCGGCGCCGCTACCCTGGTGCCCCTCGACCTCAAGGATCAGCAGGGCATCGACCGGCTGGGTGGCGCCATCTACGAGCGCTGGGGCAGGCTCGACATCCTCCTCGGCAATGCCGGCGTGCTTGGGGTGGTGACGCCCCTCGGCCATCTCGAGCCGAAGGTGTTCGATGAGGTGATGGCGGTGAACGTCACCGCCAACTGGCGCCTGATCCGTTCGCTCGATCCGCTGCTCCGCCAGTCCGATGCCGGCCGGGCGCTGTTCGTCACCGCCGGCGAGGCGGAGAGCTGCCGACCCTATTGGGGCGCCTATTCCGCCAGCAAGGCCGCGCTCCAGGCCCTGGTCAAGACCTATGCCGGCGAGCTCAAGGGGACCCGCGCCACCGCGAATCTCATCGACCCCGGGCCGCTCCGGACCAAACTGCGGGCGGTGGGAAGGCCGGGGGAGGACGCCACAACCGTCGCCCCACCGGAGGTGGTCGCGCCGGACATCGTCCGCATGGTGTCCCCGACCTATGTCGCCAACGGCGTGGTCTTCCGCTTCCCCGACCACGCCACCACCGAACTGCTCGGCGCGACCTCAGGCTCAGCGGCCGCCGCGTCGACATAGGTGCGGCTGTAGCGTCGCCCGAGCGATGTGAGCAGCTCGTAGCTGATCGTGTCGGCGTGGGTGGCCACGTCGTCGATGGAGACGTTGGGCCCGAAGAGCTCCAGCCAGTCGCCGCGCTCGACGCCCGGTATGTCGGTCACGTCGAAGGCGATTAGGTCCATCGACACCCGTCCCAGAATCGGGGCGGCCGCGCCGCGGATGAAGCCGCTCGCCCCCATCCGCCGGTCGGACGCGCCGGCCCGCCGCTGGTAGCCGTCGGCGTAGCCAACCCCGACGATCGCGATCCGGCTCGGACGGCGGAGCGTCTCGCCCGCCCCGTAGCCGATCGTCTCGCCGGCCTTCGCCTCGCGCACCTGGAGCACCAGCGCCTCCAGCGTCACCACCGGCCGCATCGGATTGGCGACGCCGCTCACCGGCCGGCCGCCATAGAGCGCGATGCCCGGCCGGACGACGTCGAAGTGATATTCGGGCCCGAGGAACACGCCGCCGGAATTGGCGAGCGACGCGGGCAGGTCGGGGATGAGGGTGCGGACGGCGCGGAAGGCGGCGAGCTGCTTCCGGTTGAGGGGGTGGTCGGGCGTGTCGGAGCAGGCGAGGTGGCTCATCACCAGCGACAGCCCCAACGCCTCCCGGAGATCGCGCCGCTCTGCGAGCTTGCGGACCTCCCCGAGCGTGAGCCCGAGGCGGTTCATGCCCGTGTCGATATGGATGGCGGCCTGGGTCGCAATGCCTTTCCGCCGGAGCGCGGTCCATTCCTCGATCTCGGGTCGGGAGTTGAGGACCGGGCGGAGATCGGCGGCGGCATAGGCGTCGCCGGCGCCCGGGATCAACCCGCCGAGCACGTAGATCGTGGCGTCCGACACCGCCTCGCGGACGCGGATGCCCTCGTCCGGCAGCGCCACGAAGAAGCTGTGGCAGCCGGCCTCGGCGAGGGCGCTCGCCGCATGCTCGATGCCGAGGCCATAGGCGTCCGCCTTCACCGTTGCCGCCGTCGCGGCTTTGCCGGCACGGGCCGCCAGCGCCTGCCAGTTCGCGGCAAGTGCGCCGAGGTCGATAGTGAGCCGCCCTGTAGCCGGGTTTGCGCCGCTGCTCATCGAGGCCCCGTCCTCACGCCGGGCCGACGGCCCTGGCATAGGCGGCCATGATCGTCGGCCATCCCTTCTTCGAGGCCATGTCGTTCCGGTACTTCTCCCAATCGCCCTGGTGGCGGAAGAAGTCGCGGTGGACGACGAGGACATTGGTCTTGCCGGCTTCCCCGGGCGAGAATCGCACGTCGACACGGCTTGCGGTCGCTTCGCTCTCCTCAGGGGTCCGATCGGGCGAGATCTGCCAGGCGATGACGATGTGGTGCGGCCGGTCGAAGGCGAGGACCTTGCCCCATGCCTGCTCGCCGCCGTCCTTCGTCCGCTCGAAGCAGCGCCCGCCCATCTTCGGCTCGATGCCGATCGCGGCGAGCTTGTCGCGGCCCCAGGTATATTCGCGCGGCCACCAGCGGTCGAATTCGTCGACGAAGACCTGGAAGGCCCGTTCCGGTGGCGCGTCCACCGTCTGGGTCATGGTCAGCAGGTCCTTGGTGCCGCCGACCGCAGGTCCGGCGGCATCCTCCTTCCGTCCGAACAGGGCCTTGAAGATCATGGCAGTCTCCCTCAGGAGCCGTAGCCGGTCGGCAGATGGTCCTCGCGCGCGAGGTTGGAGAAGCGCGTGAGCTGGTCCTCGAACCATAGCCGCACCGTGCCGGTGGGACCATGGCGCTGTTTGCCGATGATCACTTCAGCGATGCCGTGCACCTGGTCCATCTCGGTCTGCCAGGTGAGGTATTCCGGCGTCCCCGGCTTCGGCTCCTTGTTCTTGAGGTAGTATTCCTCGCGGTAGACGAAGAGCACCACGTCGGCATCCTGCTCGATCGAGCCGGATTCGCGAAGGTCGGAGAGCTGCGGGCGCTTGTCGTCGCGGTTCTCGACCTGCCGCGAGAGCTGCGAAAGGGCCAGGATCGGCACGTTCAGCTCCTTGGCCAGGGCCTTGAGCTGGTTGGTGATCTCGGTCACCTCCTGAACCCGGTTGTCGCCTTTCTTGCTCGAGCCCTGGAGGAGCTGGATGTAGTCGATGATCAGGATGTCGAGGCCGCGCTGGCGCTTGAGCCGGCGGGCGCGGGCGGTGAGCTGGCCGATGTTGAGACCGCCGGTCTGATCGACATAGAGGGGTACCCGGTTCATCTCGCGCGCCGCTTCCACGATCGCCGCGAACTGGTCTTCCGTGATGCGGCCGCGGCGAATGTCCGACGAGGGGACGCCCGACTGCTCGGCGATGATGCGCGTGGCGAGCTGCTCGGAGGACATTTCGAGCGAGAAGAAGCCGACGATGCCCCCGTTCACCGTCCTGGTCGAACCGTCGGGCTGCACTTCGCCCCGCCAGGCGCGCGCGACGTTGAAGGCGATGTTGGTGACGAGCGAGGTCTTCCCCATGCCGGGACGGCCGGCGATGATGATCAGGTCCGACTGCTGCAGGCCGCCCATGAGACGATCGAGGTCGGTGAGACCCGAGGCGACGCCCGAGAGATGGCCATCCCGTTTGTAGGCGGCGCTGGCCATGTCGATAGCGGTGACGAGAGCGGTGTCGAAGGACTGGAAGCCGCTGTCGAGCTGGCCCTTCTCGGCGACCTCGTAGAGCCGCCGCTCGGCCTCCTCGATCTGCTCGCGCGGCGACATCTCGACCGGCGCATCATAGGCGACGTTGACCATGTCCTCGCCGATGCCGATCAGCGCGCGGCGAAGCGCAAGGTCGTAGACCGACCGACCGTAATCCTCGGCATTGATGATGGTCGTCGCTTCGGCGGCGAGGCGGGCGAGGTACTGGTTCAGGGTGATGTCGCCGATTGCGAGGTCGGCCGGCAGGAAGGTCTTGATCGTGACCGGGTTGGCGATCTTGTTGGCCCGGATCAGTTCGCCGGCGACCTGGAAGATGCGGCGATGGACCGGCTCGAAGAAGTGGTTCGCCTCGAGGAAATCCGAGACGCGATAGAAGGCTTCGTTGTTGACGAGGATCGCACCGAGCAGGGCCTGTTCAGCCTCGAGGTTCTGCGGAGCGGAGCGGTATGCCTGCTCCCGTTCGGTGATTGCGCGGGCCGCCAGTGCCATTCCCAAAGACTCTCCCCTCGCGACGGAGCGAATCGCTCCGTATTGTGCGAACGAAACGTGATCGCCGCAACCAGCCAAACAGCAGACAAGACAGAAAACCCGGCGCACCACACCCGGCGCCGCCTCGTGGGCAGGGACCGACCAGACCCTGCCGATTAAGGAAGTCTTAAAGCATGGCGGCGGCGCTGGAAGGCGATTGACGGGCCTGCCGCCGGCGGCACACCGAATCCACGTTCGTCCACAAGTCGGGAAAGATTAATCGCTTGGCCCTTGCGCGACTCGCCGCTCCGGCCGTCGATTCGTGGGACGCGGCGTCGCCATGGCGTCAGAGCGTCAGGCGAAACATGGCGAAGCCATCCGCGCCTTCGCCGACATAGGCGACGCCTTCGGCCGACTTCATGTGATCGAGCGCCTTCGGTCCGGAGGGGAAAATTGCTGTCGCGCCGGCGAGCGGCACGAAGGACCAGTTGCGGTCGGCCGAGGGGTTGATCGTTCCGCGGTCGACGATGAAACGCACGATCACATCGCGATTGGTGTCGGGCGCGACGAGGATGACCGTGTCGGCGCTGAGGTTGGGGAAGTGGCCGCCGCCGCCGGCCCGGAAGTTGTTCGTCGCGACGACGAACTTCGCGGCCGGGTCGATCGCCGCCCCGGCGAAGGCGAGGTCGACGATGCGGTGGGCCTGCGGCGCCACCAGTTCGCCCCCGGTGCCATAGCGGGACGGCTGCGAGACGTCGATGCGGTAGGTGACGCCGTCGATGACATCGAAATTGTGGCTCGGGAAGTCCGGATCGAGGAGAGGCTGGTCCTCCTTGCCGGGCTCAAGCCGGTTGAAGATGCCGGCCGACCGCTCCAGCCATTCACGGACCTCTTCGCCGGTGATCAGCACGGCCTGGACGGTGTTGGGGAAGAGGTAGAGGTCGGCGACGTTCCGGATGGCGATGTCTCCCGCCGCAACGTCGGTGTAGTAGTCGGGGCCGCCGCGGCCGCCCGCCTTGAAGGGAGCGGCGGCGGAGAGGAGGGGGAGCACACCCCATTCGGACCCCTTGAGCATCTCGGCCACGTACCAGGACTGCGCCTGGTTGACGATCTGGATGGAGGGATCGTTGCCGACGAGGGCGAAGTAGCTGAACAGCGGCGCGAGCGTCCGGCCGACCGGCCGCCGCACATAGGCGAGCGTCGCCTGGTGGTCCGCCTCCACGGCCGTCACCACATCGGCGGCATCGGTCACGGTGGGAACGATCTCGCTGCCTTCCCGCCGGTAGATCGGTCGCGCCGTGCATTCGAAGGCGCCAATCCTCCATCTGCCCGCCTCGCGTTCGAGGAGAAGGTCGACGAGGCCGAGATGCGATCCCCAGAAGCCGGCCTGGACGGCCGGCTTGCCGAGGAGCGTCCCCTTCGAGGCATTGACGCCGCCGAGGCCGGCGAGGGCCTCGCCCGGGAAGACGAGGTGCTGATGGCCGGTGAGGACGACATCGAGACCTTCGACCTCCGCGAGGAACAGCGCCGCGTTCTCCATGAGGTCCACGCGGTCGGGGTCGATGCCGGAATGGGCGAGGGCGACGACGATATCCGCCCCCGCCTCCCTCATTTCGGGCACCCAGGCCCTCGCCGTCCCGACGATGTCCCGGGTCGCGACATTCCCTTCGAGATGCTTCGAGTCCCAGATCATGATCTGCGGGGGCAGAAATCCGATGACGCCGATGCGGATCGGATAGCCGTTGCCGCGACCGTCAACGAGGGTCCGGTCGACGATGACGTAGGGCCTGAGGTAGAGGGCATCGTCGCGCGGGTTCGCGGCGAGCGCCGTGCCGCGGACGAGGTTGGCGGAGACAAACGGAAAATTCGCGCCGGCGAGCACCGCGTCCAGGAAGCCGAGCCCGTAGTTGAACTCGTGATTGCCGAGCGTCGCGGCGTCGCAGCCGAGGACGTTCATGGCCTTGATCGCCGGGTGGACGTTGCCGTCCTTCATGCCCTGCTCGTAGGCGATGTAGTCGCCCATCGGGCTGCCCTGGAGGAAATCGCCATTGTCGAAGAGCAAGGTGTTCGCCGCCTCGGCGCGGATCCCGTCGATGATTGACGCGGTACGGGCGAGGCCCAGCGTGTCGCTGGACCGGTCGGCGTAGTAGTCATAGGGGAGGAGGTTCACGTGGATGTCGGTCGTCTCCATGATGCGGAGATGGACCTGGCCGGCTTCGGCCCGCGCAGTGAACGGATGAAGGGCGACGAGCGTGCCCGCCGCCGCGGCGCCCGCGAGCAAGCGTCGCCGGCTGATCCCTGGACGAAACGTCCGCATCCCCCGAGCCTCCGGTCGGCAGCGTCAGCGCCGCTCTCGCGCATCCGAGTGGGACAAGCGGCTTCGGATGCCGGGGTCCCGCGCGGCTACTCCCCGGCGATCTTGAGCGACTCGCGCTCCTCGATGCGACGGTCCTTGATCCGCAACGCCTTCTCCGCCTCGAACATATAGTCCCGCGTGATCGGCACGGCGTGCTGGTGGCGGGTGAACTGGATCTGGAAGTTCATCAGGTCCCAGTAGC
>JAESFN010001336.1_pt1 | contig 11260 bp, 5 predicted proteins | sample 9269411 | NCBI WGS metagenome assembly JAESFN01 (sample SAMN14505399, study PRJNA617100) | algae metagenome | isolation source: Iphinoe sp. HA4291-MV1 and co-occurring heterotrophs from trail next to... | place: USA: Maunawili Falls, Hawaii | collected 2009-07-25
AGCCGACGCGCACGACGAACGCCGCCGAGGCGCCGACATTGCCGGCGGCGTCGGCCTGCTGTGCGGTGAAGCTGTGGTGGCCGGTGGCGAGCGTCGCGGTGGCAAAGCTCCAAACGCCGCCATTGACGGTCGCCGAGCCGAGCAGGGTCGACCCGTCGTAGATCTTGACCGCTGAGCCTGCCGCCGCCGTGCCCGAGATCGTCAGCGTCGTGTCGAGCGTCACGTGGTCGCCGGCGCCGCCGGTGTCGCTGACGAAGCCGGTGATGGCCGGCGCGGGCGGCGCGACCGCGTCGACCGTCACCACCAGCGCCGCCGAGGCGGGGCCGGTGTTGCCAGCCTTGTCGGTCGCCGTCGCGGTCAGGCTGTGGGCGGCGTTGGACAGCACCCCGGTGGTGAAGCTCCAGGCGCCCGCGCCGTTGGCCACGGCGGTGCCGAGCACCGTCGCGCCGTCCTTGATGGTGACCGTCGACCCGGCCTCCGCCGTCCCGCTCAGCGTCGGGGTGGTGTCGTTGGTCAGGTTGTCGGTCGAGGACGTGCCGCTGTCCGAGCCCGCGGCAAGGTCCGGCTTGCTCGCCGCGCCCGGTGCAACCGTATCGACCGTGACCACCAGCGCCGGAGAGGCGGGGCCGGTGTTGCCGGCCTTGTCGGTCGCCGTCGCGGTCAGGCTGTGGGCGGCGTTGGACAGCACCCCGGTGGTGAAGGCCCATTGGCCGGCGTTGTTGGCCACGGCGGTGCCGAGCACGGTCGCGCCGTCCTTGATGGTGACCGTCGACCCGGCCTCGGCGGTGCCGGTCAGCGTCGGGGTATTGTCCCGGGTGAGGTCGTCGCTGTTCGACGAGCCGGTGTCCGAGGCGGCGGCGAGGTCAGGCTTGCCGGCCGCGCCCGGCGCGACCGTATCGACCGTGACCGCCAGCGCCGGAGAGGCGGGGCCGGTGTTGCCGGCCTTGTCGGTGGCGGTCGCGGTCAGGCTATGGGCGCCGTTCGCGAGCACGCCGGTGGTGAAGCTCCACGCGCCCGTCGTGGCGTGGGCGACGACGGTGCCGAGCACCGTCGCGCCGTCCTTGATGGTGACGGTGGCGCCGGCCTCGGCGATTCCGGTCAGCGTCGGGGTGGTGTCCTTTGTGATGTTGTCGCTGTTCGACGAGCCGGTGTCCGAGCCCGCGGCGAGGTCCGGCTTGCCGGGCGCGCCAGGCGCCGCGGCGTCGATGGTAACCACCAGCGCCGACGAGGCGGGGCCGGTGCTGCCGGCCTTGTCGGTCGCGGTCGCGGTGAGGCTGTGGGCGCCGTTGGACAGGACGCCGGTGGTGAAGCTCCATTCGCCGGTGGTGGCGTGGGCGACCACGGTGCCGAGCACGGTGGCGCCGTCCTTGATGGTGACGGTGGCGCCGGCCTCGGCGGTGCCGGTGAGCGTCGGGGTGGTGTCCCTGGTGATGTCGTCGCTGTTCGACGAGCCGGTGTCCGAGCCCGCGGCGAGGTCCGGACGCGACGGGGCGAGCGGCGCGGTGGCGTCGATGGCGCCGTCGAGCGCCTTGGAGAGGGGGCTCGTCTCCTTGCCGAGCTTCGCCTTTGCGGTGAAGCTGTGCGCCCCATCCGGCAGCGCCCCGCTGTCGAAGGCCCACTTGCCCTTCTTGTCGACCTTGGCCTTGCCGATCTTCACGCCATTGCTGAAGATCGTGATCTTCGCACCGGCGACGCCGGTCCCCTCGAGGCGGAGCGTATTGTCGCTGGTCAGGAAGCCGCCGGTGGACGAGCCGTCGGCATACGTTACCTTGCCGATTTTAGGGGCCTTCATGGCTGCGCTCCAGGTTGCGGCACGGACCGGCAGGGGTGTGTCGTCGGTGTGCCGGTCCCCTGCCGCCCAGCAACCCAAAGCGCGGCCAAGCTATCACGCTTCGATGACAACCGTGCATTGATTCGCGGCAATGTTCGTGAAGCGAGGACGGTCGAAGGCCGTTGGCACCACCGGCACGCGGGCGGCGGCCGACCTGAGGCCGACCTGGGCCGACCTGCCCCTGGGCTTGTAAGCGGCGGGCGCTTGGCGCAGGCTCTTCGCCGTTCGGGTGCGGAGCATGGATCGGACGTTTCACTTCATCACCGGACTGCCCCGCTCGGGATCGACGCTCCTGTCGGCAATCCTCAGGCAGAATCCGCGTTTCCACGCGGCGATGACGAGTCCCGTCGGGCCGATCTTCCGCGCCTGCATTTCCGCGATGGGCGCCGAGAACGAGTTTGCGGTCTTTCTCAATGAAACCCAGAAGCGATCCATCCTGCGGGGAATTTTCGAGGGCTACTATGGCGAGATCGACCGCGAGGTGATCTTCGACACCAACCGCGCCTGGGCCGGACGCATGGCGGTGCTGCGCAAGCTCTTCCCCGGCACCAAGTTCATCTGCTGCGTGCGGAACCCGGCCTGGATCTTCGATTCGATCGAGAGGCTGCTGCGACGGAACGCGTTCGATGAATCGAAGATGTTCAATGCCGCCGAGCGCGCCGACGTCTACAGCCGGGCGGAGGTGCTCGCCCGCCGCGACCGCATGATCGGCTTCGCCTGGGCGGCGCTCCGCGAAGCGTTCTATGGCGACGACGCGAGCGAGATGCTGCTCGTCGACTACGAAATCCTGACGTCGCGGCCGGGCGAGACGATGCGGCTGATCTACCAGTTCATCGGCGAGCCGTACTTCGAGCACGACTACGAGCACGTGGAATACTCCGCCGACGACTACGACCTCGGCATCATCGCCAAGGGGCTTCATGCGGTGAACGGGCGCGTCGAGTTCAAGCCGCGGCGAACGATCCTGCCGCCGGACATCTTCAAGCGTTTCGAAGAGATGCTGTTCTGGAAGGACTACCGGGGAAGCCGGGCCAAGGTGATCACCGCCGAGCGGGACGCGCCGTCACCCGGCGCGCAGCCAGCCTGAATCGAGCCGCGTGGCCGACATCCGCCCTGGAACGCGCGGCCGCCCGGGCGGACCTGCCGGATGCGGGCGATGCGGGGGGCGCGGCGGCAACGGTGCGCACTTATCGCAGGGCCGCCGATTGTGCGCTCACCTAAATCGTGATCTGTTAACCCTACGGCTGGGGGACTGATACGAACGGAGCGGGCGCTCCGCGCGGTTTCCCTGTGTTGAGCCCATCAGGGGAAAGCGCCATGGCCACCATCACCGTCACCACCTCCAGCGACGTCGTCAACGCCGGCGACGGCGTCATGAGCCTTCGCGAGGCCCTCGCGGCCGCGAAAAGCGCCGGCGGCGACCTCATCATCTTCGACGCCGCGCTCAACGACAAGCACTTCAACCTCGACCAGGCCAAGGGCCCGCTGCAGATCGCCAGCGGCGCCAAGCTCGTCATCGACGGCGACATCGACAACGATGGCCGCGCCGACATCATCATCGACGGCCACGGTGTCACCAGCCTCCTCAACGTGCAGTCCGGCGCCACGGCCGAAATCATCGGCGTGCGGTTCGAGGATGGCCGCTCCATCGGCAAGAGTTCCAATGGTTCGCTCGGGCAGGCGGGTACGGATGGCGAGGACGGCGGGGACGGCATCCCCGGCTCCTACTACGGCGGCGCCTATGGCAGGACGGACGGCGCCAGCGGAGGCGATGGCTACGCGTCCGGCTACGCGGGCTTCGGCGGCGGGACGGACTTTGCGGCCGCAGTCACCAATCGCGGTGCGTTGACCCTGCGTTCGGTAGAATTCGCCAACAACGAATCCGAAGGGGCAGCGGGCGGCTATGGCGGCTACGGCGGCAATGGCGGCTATGGCGGCGCCGGCGGCAGAGGCGGCGACGGGTACAGTCTGGGCGGCAACGGCGGCGACGGTGGCGCCGCGGGTCGTGGCGGCGACGGTGGCGACGGCGGCAACGGCGGCGACGCCGCGGGGGGCATCGTCAACTACGGCAAACTGACGTTGTTCGACACCGCCTTCGTCGGCAACGGTGCCGCGGGCGGGGATGGCGGCGATGGCGGCCGCGGCGGAGATTCCGACCTGGGCGGCAACGGCGGCGACGGTGGCGACGCCTCGATCGCCACGGGCGGCAATCCCGGCGGCAAGGGCGGCGATGGTGGCGACGGTGCTTCTGGCGGAACCGGCGGCGACGGCGGCGACGGTGGCAGGGCCGCCGGCGCCATCCTCAATTTCGGGACGTTGACCGGCGGCAAGATCGCTTCGTCGGGCAACACGGCCTCCGGCGGCAACGGCGGCGAGGCCGGCGGAAAGGGCTTCTCGGTAAAGGGCGGAGACGGCGGGTACGGCGGTGGCGGCAGCCTGCCCGGTGACGACGGTGACAGCGGCGACCAACTGCCTGACGGCGGCAGCGGTGGCGCGGGCAACGATGGCAGCAAGGGCGGCCTGTTCCTGAATTCCGGTTCGGGCACGGGGAGCATCAGCGGAGCGGCAACCACCGTCTTCATCGCGCTCGGCGCAGCGAGTCAATCGGAAGACGCCGGCGGCGCATCGACGGCCTTCACCTTCTACGTCAACCGCCTCGGAGACGTTTCCGGGACATCGAGCGTCACCGTCAACTTCGCCGGCGGCGCGGGGATGGATGCCTCCGACTTCGTCGGCGGCCTGCCGTCGGCCTCCCGCGTCGTCAGCTTTGCCGCCAACGAGCAGCAGAAGATCGTCACCGTCACCGTGGCGAATGACGGCAAGGTTGAGGCCAGCGAGACCTTCTCGATGACACTCTCGTCGCCAAGCGGGATGTCGCTCGGCACGACCACCAGCAGGACGGCGACGATCATCGACGACGATCTCGGCGTCACCATCGTCGGCACGCGCGGCAAGGACCGCGTCGACGCGACCCACAGCGTCGGCGACCAGCAGAAGCCGACCGAGGACGCCGACCTGATCACCGGCCTCGGCAACAACGACAAGCTCTCGGGGCTCGGCGGCAACGACACCATCGCCGGCGGCAGCGGCAAGGACACCGTCCGGGGCGGCGACGGCGACGACCTGATCTCCGGCGGCAAGGGCAAGGACAAGCTCTACGGCGAAGGGGGGCGGGACTCCTTCCTGTTCGACGCCAAGGTCAACCAGCCGGCCGACAAGGTTAGCGACTTCACCAGCGGCGAGGATCTCATCGTGCTCGACGATGCGTTCTTCAAGGGCCTCGCTCTCGGCGCGCTGACCGAGGAAGCATTCGACGACCATTTCGCCTACAAGGGCGGCAAGCTCTCCTTCGACGGCCACGTCTTCGCGACGCTGTCCGGCAAGCCGGACCTCGGCGCGTCGGATTTTTTGGTGGTCTAGGCGACGTCTCGCTTTCGGTCGCCTGCGAAAGGGCGCCCCTCGCTAGCGGCGAGGGGCAGCGCGCGCGACATCCCACGGGCGGGACGGCGGCATCGGCGCCTTTGGGGGCCGACCTGGCGGCGATGATGAAGATGAAGACGCGGCCGGCGATCCTGCCGGAATGCAAGGGGATGCGGCGGCGGCGACGACTTCATGGAGGCGGGCGGACGACGGCAGGGATGGCCATTGCCGACAGCGCTGTGACCTACGCGTCCGCTTCTGACCCTAAGCGGACCTTCGACGCTGGGTCAAACTGCGGCAGAGAGGATAGGCCGAAACCGCGAATTGGCACGAAGAAATTCGACGGGTCGTTTCGTGTTGAGTTCCGGCGCGCTCACCTTGGATTTCCAACGAAGTTCTCACGAAACGGCGACCACACCCGGTGATGGTGATGCAGGACCGGATCGATGTCTTGTCCCCGGTCCTGCATCGGCACTTCACTGCTTCGCGGCGGTGGCCTTGAAGGTATCCCAGTTCGTATCAGCCTTGCCGATCAGGCCTGCGCCTTCAGCCAGATCCTTGGCGGAGCCCGCGTCGTAGCTCAGGTAGAGCTTGCCATCGATCACGCTCCAGGCGGTCGGGTCGATGTTGATGGTGACGGCGGTGGAGACGTAGGCCATGCCGTCGGCGCAGTGGCCGCCATATTGAGGGGCGTAGGAGATCGGGTTGGCGATGAAGAGGTCGCGGTTCGCGGTGCTCGCGAAGTGCCATTCGGCGCCGAGCCAGTTGGTGGTGATTGACGGATTTCCGATCGTCGCCTTGCCGACGGTGAAATAGGCGACGGGGTCATAGCCCTTGATCGCGACATTGCCGAAATAGCCGGTGTTTATGTCGCCTTGGGCGAGGTTCTGCCCATGGGCGGCGCCGGCCGCGACGAGGGCCATGCCGGCTGCCAGGAGGGCGCCCCGGCTGGCATTGACGATGAGGTTGATCACGTTTTTCGTCCTTCGGATGGGGTTCAGTTCGAGGCGCCGAGATCGAGGTGCGTGCACTTGTCGTAGAGCCAGGCGCCGGCCACGTCCTCCGGCTGGCAGGCATCGCCCGAGCGGAGGAGATAGCTGACGATCTGCCAATGCTCGCGCCAGCCAGCGCGGGACCCGGCGGTGTAGCCGTTGACCTCGAGGCGCCCGATATCGGCGCCGTCGGCGACGAGCAGCATGACGACGTCCGGATGATCCTCTTCCGCCGCGGCATGGAGCGGCGTGATGCCGGCAACGTTGGCCTGGTCGTTGAGGTCTGCACCGTGGGCGATCAGCATTGCGGCGATTGCGGCGTCGCCGGAATAGGCTGCCGCGTGCAGCGCGGTCATGCCGTTGTTTGTGCGGGCCATGACGTCGGCCTTGTTGTCGATGAGCAGGCGGGCGACATCGTCCTGCCCCGCCAGGGCCGCGGTAATGAGCGGCGTCTGGCCGGTCTCGTCGCGGAGATTGAGGTTGAAGTGGCGGCCGAGAAGCCGGGTGATCGTGGCGGCATCGCCGGTGCGTGCCGATTCGAAGACCATGGCCTGAAGCTCTTGCGGGTTGTCTGGCAGCCTCTCCGCGGCCGTGGCGTAGACGGAATGCAGGGCCAACACCGCGACGGCAAGTAGGCCCTGCCGCGTGATGCCTGCCCTTGATCCTGTGAAGCGCGTCATCTGTTCATCCCTTCCTGATTGCAGATGTCCAGCCAGTCTTGTTCGCGGCCTCCTGTCGTCCTGACGCTCGGACCGCATCCGACCGGCAGGGGCTACGCTAGGACCGTGCCGTCTCGCCACCGTCTGGCGCAGCGTCTTTGCAGCGTCTGCGGATCGTCAATTCGACAGAGGCCGGGAAAAAAACCGCGGAAAACCGGCCTCCGCGGCGCAGGCGGAGGTCATTGCGCGGCCGAAAAATACTTCACGGCGTCGATCGAGACATACGCCAGGGTGTCGGCCGGATGATCGGTGGAGGCCGCGTTTCGGTACACATACCCGCAGGACGGGCGGTTGAGCAGGTAGCCGTCGATGATCTGGCACAACTGGCTGCCGCGAATCTCGACCCGCCCGGTCAGGAGACTGGTCGTGCTGCCGTAGGCGAAGCTGCCGTCGGGGTCGAAGTACTGGACGAAATGGACGCCGTTGGCCAATTCGCCCTTCCAGGCGGGCCCGGCGACGAGGGCGCGCAATTCGTCATGGTTGAGGCGATCCTCCTCGCGCCGGCGGTCGTCGAAGGGCCATTCGGGGATACCGGCGCGGCGCAGGCCTTCGACGAAATGGGCGGTCTGCTCGGGGGTGCCGATATTCTCCCTCAGGACCGCGTAGAAGCCGAGATTGGCGATCGGAATCACCTCTTTCAGTTCGGCGACGATGGCCTTGGCCTGGTCCAGCTCGCCAAGATAGGCATGGGCCGCGGCAAGGTGTTCGAGCACCAGTTCGCTGCGCGGCACGACTTCCTGGATCGCGGTGAATTCAGCGATGGCGGCCTGGTAGTCGTGCTGGGCGAAGGCGAGCATGGCCGAGATCAGCCGAAGCTCCGTCGACAAGGCCGGATTGAGGCCACGGGCGATGTCGACCTCGGCCGCGGCGCCATCCAGGTCCCCGGCAAAGAACAGCACGGTGGCAAGATTCGTGTGCGCCTCTGCGTCGCCGGGCTGGAAGTCGACAGCCTTGCGGGCGGAGTCGACTGCGATCTGATGTTCGCCCTCGACGGCCTGGATGATCGACAGCACTTCATAGGCGCGGGCGTTTTCGGGATCGAGCTGCATGGCCTTGCCCGCCGCCCAGTAGGCTTCGTGCCTGGCGACGCCGCTCGACATGATCTCGTTGAAGTCGCGGCGCCAGACCGTCACCGCGACGCGGGCATAGCCCGCATAGGCTTCGGCAAAGTTCGGGTCCAGTTCGAAGGCCCGGCGGTAGGCAGCGAGCGAGCGGCGGAAACTATCCGTCTCGGTCATGCCGATGGTCTGATATTCGGCACGCAGATAGGAATCCTGCGCCTCGAGATCGTGGGTTGGGATGCGGTTGACGGTCCGGCGTTCGCGATCGCTGAGTTCAACCTCAAGCGAGGCGGCGATCCGGCGCACGATGTCGTCCTGAACCTTGAAAAGGTCGGCGCCCTGGCGGTCGTAGTCTTTCGCCCAAACCGCCACTCCGGTGCCGGCCTGGATCAGCTCCACCGCCACCCGAACCTCATTCGGCCCGCTCTGCACAGTGCCCGTGATCGCATAATCGACACCCAGTCTGGCGGCCTGATCCTGGGGCGGAACATCCCGATCCGTGATCGACCGGCTGGTGTCGGCGGCGATGACGAACAGACCCGAAACCTTGGCCAGATCGGTGATGAGGCTGTCGGTCAGGCCGGCAGCAAAGGCGGGCGACGGGTCGCCGGCGGTGGTATCCTCGAACGGCAGCACGACCAGCGAGGGGCGCGCGTCCGTCACCGCCGTGTGCAAGGGCAGGTCGCTGCGGGCGGGCTGGAACAGGAAGAAGGCCAGCGGCAGGGCCACGACCGCCACCAGACCCGCCGCGACGAAGGTCCATCGCGACCGGGTTCGGCCGAGCGGATCAGGTCCCGCATTTGTCGCAAGGGCCGCCGCCGGCGTCGGTGGCGCGCTGCTTTCGGGCACCATCGCGCGGTGCATCGCGGAGCCCAGAGACTTCCGCAATGCCTCGATCTCCGCCGACGGCGCGATATCGAGCTCCCGGCGCAGAATGTCGCGACACGCTTCATACTGGTCCCGCGCCAGCCCCAGCCGACCGCGGTCGCGGTGGAGGCCGATGATGGCGGCGTGGACGTCTTCTTGAAGCGGATCAAGGGCCAGTGCCCGCTGTGCGGCCTCTACGGCACCGTCCGCCTCTCCCGCCCCTGCGCGCAGACCAATCAGCGATTTCAGACAGGACAGGGACAATCCCCGCAGTCTCTGACGTTCAAACAAGAACAGGGCCAAGGTTTCGGCGTCTTCCAGATCGACCTCGGCCAGAAAGTCACCGCGATAGATCCCGACGGCCCGTTCCAGATCGTGCTTCGTCCCGTTTCGGATCAACTGCTCGAAGACCACCGTGTCGATGACCACGGCGCCCGGGTCGAGACGAAGCGAGGACCGGTCGGCAATAATCGGCGTCGGCCCCCACTCGCCCACGAGTTTGCGGACGCTCCACAGTGACTGTCGCAGGCTCGACAGCGCCTGGGTCTCGCCGCGATCGGGCCAAAGCAGTTCCGTCAGGCCCTTCCGGTCGTGGCTCTGCCCCGGTGGCATTGCCAGCCGGGCCAGGAGGAGGACCATTTTCGAGTTGGTCAGGAGTTGAACGTCGCCAACAGGCGAGCTCAGCTCGCAGTGGCCCAAGAACTTGATCGAAACAGGTTCCATCAGCAGATGTCCTGATGCAGTCCCTATTTTACCAGACGGCGGGGACCAGAGTGATCGGATTCGAATGAACTCCTTTGGGTCCGCAATCTGGGCCCCGAGTGCCGGTTGCCTTCATTGTGCCGTCGTGCCCGTTGAGGTCTGCAGGAGCACGGTGTTTGGCATCGGAAAACGGGCTGACGCGAACGCAGGCGCGTTCGACAGTTACAAAATTCGGCCCCACTGCCGGCGGAGGCAATTCGCCCGTGTCCTTGTCAATCGCCCCTTGGGTCGACGGCATTCTGGACGAATACGGCGACGACAACCTCGCAAAAGCCGTTGCTCCGCTACTTCGTGTGAACCGGTAGCGCCGATCTGCCCTCCACGGACCGCGGATGTCTGTTTTCGGGACCGCATCCAATGTCAACCGTTGGCGCATAGCGGCCATGGCCAGCGCGACCCGCGTTGGCCCAGGCCGACGCCGCGCCTGCGCGCGGCATCCCTACCCCCCGAACAGCCGCTTGAAGAACCCCCGCCGTTCCTGTTGCGGCGGGGCGGCCTGGACAGCGCGGGTCGGGCCGGGGGCGGCGGCCGGCTGCGGGGGGAGCGGGGCGGGGGCGCTCCGGATGACGTCGCCGTCTTCGCCGATGATGGCGATCTGCTCGCCGATCATGTCGGGGCCGTCGCCGGCGATGGCGCCGATGGGGTCCTGTGGCTGGTAGCCGCCGGGGAGCGCGGTTGGCGGGAGGCCTTCGAGGGCGGCGGCCATGAAGCGGTGCCAGGCGGCGGCGGCGATGTTGCTGCCGGTGGCTTTCTTGGTCGGCTTGTTGTTGTCGTTGCCGAACCAGACCCCGGCGACCAGCGGCGCGGTGTAGCCGATGAACCAGGCGTCGCGGAAATCCTGGGAGGTGCCGGTCTTGCCCGCCGCCGGCCAGCCGGGGACGGACGCGGTCTTGCCGGTGCCGGTCGCCATCACCTCGGCGAGCATCGCGTTCATCATCGCCACATAGGCGGGGTGGACAACCTGGCCGGGGCCGTCGCCCGCGCGCTCGTAAAGGACGCGGCCCTTCTCGGTGCGGATGCGGTCGATGACGTGGGGGATGACGCCGTTGCCGCCATTGGCGAAGGTGGCATAGGCGCCGGTCATCTCGAGGAGATTGACCTCGGAGGTGCCGAGGGCGATCGACGGCGTCGCCTGGAGGGCCGACTTGATGCCGAGGCGGCGGGCGGTGGCGGCGACGGTGGACGGGCCGACCTCGGCGGCGAGCTGGGCGGCGATGGTGTTGAGCGACAGCGCGAGGGCCGAGCGGAGCGTGACCGGGCCGAGATACTTCCGGGTGTAGTTCTCCGGGCTCCAGCCGCGGATCGAGATCGGCTGGTCGATGCGGACGGAGTCGGGGTAGTTGCCGGCTTCGAGCGCGGCGAGATAGACGAAGGGCTTGAACGAGGAGCCGGGCTGGCGCATCGCGTCGACCGCGCGGTTGAACGGGCTCGATCCATAGTCCCGCCCGCCGACCATCGCCTTCACCGCCCCGTCCGGCGTCATCGCCACGATCGCGCCCTGGCTGACGCCGCGCTCCGGCCCCTCGGCGTCGAGGGTGGCGGCGAGCGCGCGGGCGGCGAGCGCCTGGGCGTGGAGGTCGATGCTGGTCTCGACGATAATGTCGTCGT
>JAESFN010001337.1_pt1 | contig 11259 bp, 9 predicted proteins | sample 9269411 | NCBI WGS metagenome assembly JAESFN01 (sample SAMN14505399, study PRJNA617100) | algae metagenome | isolation source: Iphinoe sp. HA4291-MV1 and co-occurring heterotrophs from trail next to... | place: USA: Maunawili Falls, Hawaii | collected 2009-07-25
TCACGGGCTGGCGGAGCCGGCGTCGACCGGGAGCAGCGCCCCGCTGACGTAGCGGGCGGCCGGGGAGACCAGCCAGGCCACCGTCTCGGAGATGTCCGACGCCTCCACCCACGGCACCCGCATCGGCGACATCGCCGCCGCCCGCGCGGTGAACACGTCCTCGTCCACCTCCTGGTGACCGGGCACGTAGAGCCGGCGGATGCCCTCGTTGTCGAACATCGGGGTCCAGGTGTTGCCCGGGAGCACCGCGTTGATCCGGATGCCGTGCGGCCCCAGCTCCTTGGTCAGCGTGCGGACCAGGCCGACCAGGCCGTGCTTGGCGGCCACGTAGCCGGCCAGGTTGGGCAGCCCGGTGGTCGACGCCCCGGACCCGGTGACCACGATCGACCCGCCGTCCCCCTGCTCGATCATCACCGGGACGGCGGCCTTGATCGTCCGCCAGACGCCGACCAGGTTCACGTCGACGGTCTCCCGGAAGTCCTCCTCGGTGAGCTCCCAGGTCCGCCGGTAGGGGTGCGAGATGCCGGCGTTGGCCAGCACGATGTCCACCCGGCCGAACACCTCCAGCCCGGCGGCCAGCGCGGCGTCGACCTGCCCCTGGTCGCGCACGTCGCCGACCCGGGTGACGATGTCGCCGCCGGCCGCCCGGACCAGCCGCTCGGTCTCGGCCAGGTCGGCCTCGGTGCTCATCGCGAAGGGCGCGACGTCGATCTGCGCGCAGAGGTCGAAGCCGACGATCCGGACGCCCTCCGCCGCCAGCCGCAGCGCGTGCGATCGTCCCTGGCCCCGGGCCACCCCGGAGATGAACGCGACGGCGCCGTCGAGCGAGACCATGCTGCCTCCCGGGGTGATCAGTCCTGGGGGACAGCCTGCCGGACGCGGGCCGCCGGCCGCCGGTCAGTCCGTCGGCTGCTGGCTTCCGTAGAGCATCAGCAGGTTCTGGTAGTCGGTGGTGTCGGGGTCGAACACGTCGTCGTAGGTGTCGCCGTTCATCAGCACGTGGCTGGTCTTGCGGTGTCGGAGGCCGACCGCGTGGCCCATCTCGTGCACCGCGACGTTCTTCCGCTGGTCGGCGTTCAGCTTGTTGTTGAGCTCGATGTTGCCGCCGGTGGTGAACCCGCCGCGCTCCTTGGCGTCGAAGTTCCCGTCGTCACCCTTGTTGACGGCCTGGACGGTCACGCAGTTCGCCCCGGACGGGCAGGTGTCGACGATCCGGGTGTCCAGGCAGGGGCTCCGGTTCCACTGCTGCGAGCCGTACTCCATGTCGGAGCGCCACTCCGGGGACAGGCCCTGGACCGCGAAGTAGATGGTCACCTTGTCGGCTGTACGCCGCCACGGCGACTGGTCGTCCTTCATGTCCTGGTCCTTGAGCGAGCTCTCCCCGGACGGGGACGAGCACGGCCCGCTGGTGCCGGACGCGGAGGAGCCGATGGAGAACGGCAGCGAGCCGCCGGACAGGAGCTGGTAGCTGACCGCGCCCAGGGTGAACGCCAGCAGCACCGCCAGGGCCAACGGGATCCACTTGCGGGGCTTCCGGGGGCCGTCGCCGCCGGTGCCGCCGAAGCCACCGGGCCCACCGGGGCCGCCGCCGGCCGGGCGCATGGGGCGCGGCCGCACCCGGTTGATGAACGGCTCGGTGCGGGTCGAGACGGGCTCCGCGTCGATGATGAACGGCTCGCCCTGCGGGGAGTTGTACGGCTCGCCCGGCCGGGGGTCCTGCGGGTGGTTCGGACGGTCGACCCGCATGGTGGCCATTCCCCTTCGTCGTGACGCGCGCGAGTGACGGGCGTCGACCTTAACGGTAGGGGACGTTGGTGGCGGGTTCCTGTAAGGACCTTATGAGTAACCTTAAAGGTGTAGTTGTTGCTGGTGTGATCATTGTTGTGCCTGGGTACCGCCCAGTGCGGTCGCCAGGTCCCGGGCGGCCCGCTCCCCGGCCACCGAGGCCGTGTTGACGTTGGACACCGCGAAGTAGTCCCCGGCCAGCTGGATGCGGGTGTCCCGTTCCCGGCGGATCCGGTTGAGCTCGCGCATCTGCTTCCAGAACCCCTTGTGCGACATCACGATCATCGGGTCCCAGCGGGTGACCATGGTGAACTCCACGTCCCGGTCCAGCCCGGGCAGGATCTTCGAGGCGCCGTCCAGCAGCTCCCGGGTGATCGTCTCGTCGTCCTTCTCGATCAGGTCGCCGGCGTAGTCCGAGACGGTGTACACGCCGGTCAGGCCCTTGCCGTCGGGGGCCCGTCCGGCCACCTTGTTGTGCTCCAGGAGCAGTCCGACGATGCCGTGGTGCAGTGAGGGCGGCACCTGGATGTACACCGAGCGCTGGTCCGGCGGCGCCTTGGCGTTGGCCACCGTGAGGTTGACGCCCTGGGTGTAGCGCACGCCCTTGAGGATGTCCCGGCGCTCGGCGTCCAGCCGGGTGTGGATGGCCGCCGTCGTCGGCGCGGGTACCGCGAGCACCGCGCCGGCCACCCGCTCGGTGCCGCTCGCGTCCCCCGATCTCCAGGTGACCTCGACCTCCGAGTTGCCGACCTCCTCCACCCCGACGACCTCGTGGCTCAGTCGCACGTCCAGGAACTGTGACAGGTGCTCGGGGTAGGTGCCCATGCCCTCGGCGAAGGCCACGTACCCGGCGCCGAGGAACTTGTCCATGGAGAACATCAGGTCCAGGTAGGACACGTCCTTGGCCGACGCCCCGATCAGCGCCCGGGTGCTCGGCTCGACCAGGTACTCCAGCACCTCCTCGCCGAGCCGGCGGCGGGCGTACTCGTCGGCCCACTCGGTGTCGTGGTCGGCGGCCTTCGAGAGATCGGCGTAGTCCAGGTCCTTGCGCAGCCCGTGCAGGTCGCGGGCCATCTTGAGCATGGACAGCTTGGACCGCCAGGACAGCAACGGGGTGCGCAGCCCGTCCCACACCATCCGGTTGGCCCGGACCTCGTGCACCCCGCCGTCCCGGGCGAAGCCGAACACGTTGCCCGCCGGGACCAGGGCGTGCGCGAAGCCGGAGTCGCGGACGATGCCCAGTACGGAGGCGTAGGTGGTGGTGATGACCCCGGCGCCGTCGTCGATCACGTACCCGTCGCGGTGCCGGCTGGAGACCTTCCCGCCCAGGTAGTCACGGTTGTCGAAGAGGATCGGCCGGTAGCCCGCCTGGTGCAGCCGGAACCCGGCGGCCAGCCCGGACGGCCCGCCGCCGATCACCGCCACCGGGGTCGCGTCCGCCCGTACCGCTGACCCGATCATGCGGACCCCCTCGTCGCCGCCCGGACTCCCCAGGCTGCGCGGGCGGCCCGCCCCGGCGCAAGCCGACCGTCCCGGCCAGCGGAACACCCACCCGCGAGTTCCGCACCTCGGGTCGGCGGCGGCCGGTCGCCGGTCAGCCCTTCTTGCCCCGGGCGGCGAACGCGTCCAGCTTGGCGCGGTGCTCGGCCGACTGGACCAGGGCGGTGTTGGCCACCCGGTCGAAGTCGCGGGCGGTGCGCCGGTCGGCGGCGGCCGCCGCGTCGATCACGATCTTGGCCAGGCCGAGCGCCTCGGCGGGCTGGCCGACCAGGTCCGCGACGAACGCATCGACCCGCTCCCGCAACTCATCCGCCGGGTACACCGCGTGCAGGTAGCCCACATTGAGGGCGCGCTCGGCGTCGATGGTCTGGCCGGCCATGGCCAGCCAGCGCGTCCAGTGCGGGCCGATCAACCGGGTCAGCCGGCTGATCCCGCCGGAGCCGGGCATCGCCGCGATGTTGCGCACCTCGGGCAGCCCGAACCGCGCGCCCTCGGCGGCGAACCGGAAGTCGCAGCTGGCCGACAGCTCCACCCCGATGCCCAGGCACGGGCCCTGGGCGACGGTGATCACCGGCTTCTCCACCGCCTCGATCTCGTCGAACAGCTGGTGCAGCCGCCGGTAGTTGCGCCGGAAGGTGCTGCCGGCGACGTCCGGCCCGGTCTCGCCGACCGGCAGCGCCGTGATGTCCGCGCCGGCGGTGAAGTACCGACCCTCGGCGGTGATCACCAGCACCCGGTGTTCCGGCTGGTCACGCAGGTCCTCCACCGCGGTGCGGATGACGTCCAGCATCTCGCCGGTGACCGCGTTTAGCTTGCGGTCGCGGGTGAAGGTCAGCGTGATGACGCCCCCGGCGTCCTCCCGGCGGATGTCCTCGGTCGGGTGTGCGGACGTCATCGGCGGGCCTTTCGTTCGTCAGGGGTCTCGACCGATCATGCGGTACGCGCGGTCGTGCGGCGAGCGCGGCCGGTGGCCACCGTGCTGGACGCGGCGCGGCCGGCCGGCTGGCCGACCCCACTCGCCGGACACAAGTGACCGCCCGGCGCCCGCCAACAACTTCGGTCGGCGCGGACTGCTACTATCGAACGTATGTTCGAAGCAACGGTCGACGACCTGTGGTCGACGTATGCGCCCGACGGGCTGCTGGGCGACATGCTCGACGCCGCCACCGGCGGGCACACCGCGGATCGGCTTGAGCGTCTCGGCGCGTGGGAGCGGATCATCTCGTGGGCCCAGGCGGCGCAGGTCCGGGAGATCGCCGGCTTTGCGACGGCCGCCCTGGTCGATCCGGCCTTCGGCGACGATCCGGATCAGGTGGAGGCCTCGGTGAACGGCGAGGTCGGGTTGATGTGCCGGCTGTCCCCGCGCACCGCCGCGGGCCGGGTGGCCGACTCCGTCGCGCTGGCGGAGCGGCTGCCGGCGGTGCTGGCGGCGCTGTCGGCGGGCCGGATCAGTCTGGCCGCCGCACGGGCGATCGCCGAGGAGACGGCCACGCTGGCCCCGGAGCACCTCGCGCACGTCCAGGACCGGGTGCTCGCCGGCGCCGACCGGCAGACGTCCGGCCAGATCCGGGCCGCCGCCCGCCGGGCCGTGGCCCGCGCGGATGCCGATGCGCTGCGACGTCGCGCCGAGCGCGCCCGCGAGGGACGGCACGTGCGGATGATCCCGGAGCCGGACGGGATGGCCACGCTGTCGGCCTACCTACCGGCGGCCGACGCGGTGGGCATCTACGGGGTGCTCGACGAGTGCGCCCGCCGGTGCGGCGAATCCGATGACACCCGCACCATGGACGCCCGGCGGGCCGATGCCCTGGTCGACCTCATCCGCGACCGGGTGGCGGAGCCGGACGCGGATGACGCGGTGCCGAACGCGGATGACGCCCGGCGGGCCCGGCGTGACCGGGTGGCCACCGAGGTGCGGGTCACCGTCCCGCTGACCACGCTGCTCGGGCTGGACCAGATGCCCGGGGAGCTGGCCGGTTACGGCGCCATCCCCGGTGAGGTGGCCCGCGAGCTGGCCGGCTCGGCTGGTTCCGATGCCACCTGGCGCCGGCTGATCACCGATCCGGTGTCCGGCGCTCTCCTGGACTACGGAACCACCCGCTACCGGCCCCCGAAGCACCTGGCGGGCCACGTCGTCACCCGCGCGCAGACCTGCGACTTCCCGAGTTGCCGGGTGCCCGCGCACCGCTGCGACCTCGACCACCGCGTGCCCTACGACGAGGCCAGCCGGACCGGTCCGACCAGCGCGGACAACCTGGAGCCCCGTTGCCGGAGCCATCACAGGCTGAAGGCGAGTCCCGGTTGGGCCGTCACGCGTAACCGGGACGGGACGACGACCTGGCGCACCCCGACCGGGCACCGCTACCGGACCGGGCTCGAACCCGTCGGAGAACCCGCGCGCGGATCGTCCGACGACGATCCGCGGTCATCCCGAAGGCCCCCTGATGATCGCCGGCCACCACTCCGGTCCGGGAATGTGCTCCGTCCGGTCGCGGTTTGAGACGGCATGGTGTCCGATGGTTCGGTGTCAGACGGAATCGTGTCCGAGAGTGAATCCGGAGTCAGTCGCGTCCTGCTCATCGCCGCGCATCCCGACGACGTGGACTACGGCTGCGCCGGGACCACGGCCACGTGGACCGACGCCGGGATCGAGGTCGCCTACTGCATCGTCACCGACGGCGACGCCGGTGGCTTCGACCCGTCCGTGCCGCGCTCGGCGATCGGCGGCATCCGGCGTGAGGAGCAGCGGAAGGCGGCCGCCGCCGTCGGGGTCACCGACGTGCGGTTCCTGGGTTATCCCGACGGCCGGTTGACCGTCAGCCTGGAGCTGCGCCGGGACATCAGCCGGACGATCCGCCAGGTCCGGCCGGACCGGGTGGTGATCCAGAACCCGGTCCGCGACCTGCGCAGCCTGTACGGCAGCCACCCCGACCACACCGCCGCCGGCGAGGCCGCCATGTGCGCGGTGTACCCGGACGCCCGCAACCCGTTCGCGCACCCCGAGCTGCTGCGCGACGAGGGGCTGGAGGAGCACACCGTCCCGCAGACCTGGGTGATGCACGGCGGCGACCGCGCCGACCACTACGTCGACATCACCGCCACCTTCGACCGCAAGATGGCCGCGCTGACCGCGCACGCCAGCCAGACCGCGCACCTGACCGACCTGGAGGACCGGATGCGCGGCTGGGGCACGCTGCTCGGCCGCGCGGCCGGTCTACCCGAAGGGCACCTGGCCGAGGGCTACATCGTCCTCGACACGGCCTGACCCAGCGGGCGGGCGCCAACGGCCCGCGCCGCGGCCGACCTACTCCGTGGCCAGGAAGACGTTCTTCACCTCGGTGAACGCCTCGAGCGCGTCCGGGCCCAGCTCGCGGCCCAGGCCGGACTGCTTGAACCCGCCGAACGGCGTCCAGTAGCGCACCGAGGAGTGCGAGTTCACCGAGAGGTTGCCGCTGTCCCAGGCCCGCACCACCCGCATCGCCCGGCCCAGATCGCGGGTCCACAGCGAGCCGGACAGCCCGTACGGGGTGTCGTTGGCCATCCGGATCGCGTCGGCCTCGTCGTCGAACGCCGCCACCGCGATCACCGGGCCGAAGATCTCCTCCCGCCAGGCCCGGGCGTCCGGGGGCACCGGCTCCAGCACGGTCGGCGGGAACCAGTACCCGGGCCCGTCCGGCGCGCTGCCCTGGAAGGCGACCGGGACGTCCAGGTACGACGCCACGCTCTCCCGGTGCTGGGCGCTGATCAGCGGGCCCATGTCGGTGCCCGGGTCGGCCGGGTCGGCGCAGACGAACCCGCGCACCGCCGGTTCCAGCAGCTCCAGGAACCGGTCGAGCACGGAGCGCTGCACCAGCACCCGAGCCCGCGAGCAGCAGTCCTGCCCGGCGTTGTCGAACGCCGCCCCGGGCGCGGTCGCGGCGGCCGCCTCCAGGTCGGCGTCGGCGAACACGATGTTGGCGTTCTTCCCGCCCAGCTCCAGGGTGACCGCCTTGACCTGCTCGGCGGCCAGTCCCATCACCCGCTTGCCCACCTCGGTCGACCCGGTGAACACGATCTTGCCCACGTCCGGGTGCCGGACCAGGTGGTCGCCGATCTCCGACCCCCGCCCGGCCAGCACCTGGAACACCCCGTCCGGGATCCCCGCTTCGGTGGCCAGCGAGGCGAGCCGCAGGGCGGTGAGCGGGGTCTGCAGCGCCGGCTTGAGCACCACGCAGTTGCCGGCGGCCAGGGCCGGGGCGAACCCCCAGCCGGCGATCGGCATCGGGAAGTTCCACGGCACGATCACCCCGACCACGCCGATCGGCTCGCGGAAGGTGATGTCCACCCCGCCGGGCACCGGGATCTGCCGGCCGAGCAGCCGCTCCACGCCGCCGGCGGAGTAGTTCAACAGGTCGCGGACGTTGCCGGCCTCCCAGCGGGCGTTGCCGACGGTGTGCCCGGCGTTGCGGATCTCCAGCTGGGCGAGCTCCTCGACGGCCGCGTCGACCGCCCGGGCGAACGCCCGCAGCAGCTCGGCCCGGGCGCCCGGGGCCAGGGCTCGCCAGGCCGGGAACGCCGCCCGCGCCTTCCGGACCGCCTCGTCGACGTCGGCCGCGGTGGCCAGCGGTATCGAGCCGACCACCGTCTCGTCCACCGGACTGATCACGTCGTAGCTCATCGCACGGCCTCGCTGCGCTCGGCCTGCGCTTCGCTGGGCGACTGTGACATTGACTCGCTCGCAAGCTCGCTCATCGGGGCTTCTCCAGGGAGCGGTAGGCCGAGCCGCCGACGATGAAGGTGCTCATCTCGGCGATGATCCGCTCCCGGCTGGGCACCGAGTCGGGTCGGTAGAGGTGCTCGCCGAACGCGGCGTTGAACGCCACCATGCCGAACTGGCAGCGGATGATCACCTGCAGGTCCACCCCGGTGTGCCCGTGCAGCCCCAGCTCGTAGGCGCCGACCCGCTCCAGCTCCTCGAGGAACGGCAGGAGTGGCTGCTCGTGCCGGGGGTCGGTGATCAGCGCCATCAGCAGCTCGGCGTGCCCGGCGAGCATGTCGTAGAGGTGGGTGACGAACTCCTGCGCGGTGAACTCGGCGTCGTGCTCGCTCCGACCGCGCAGCCGCTCCAGGAAGGCGTCGATGGCCTGCCGGAACGGCTGCACGATGGCCGCGTCGAACAGCGCCTCCTTGTTGCCGAAGTTGGTGAAGATGAGGTTCTCCACCACCCCGGCCTGGGTGGCGATCTGCCTGGTCGTGGACCCGGCGTAGCCGTGCGCGGCGAAGCACGAGCGGGCGGCGCCGAGGATCAGCGCGCGCACCTCCTCCGAGGTCCGCAGCCGTCGCTTGGCCGGCTTTCCGACGGGCGGCGAGCTAGAGAGTAGATGCTCTCTCTCGGGGCTGACCATCACGCCTCCACGTTATCAACCAGTTGACTCTTGACAACTGTGTGAGCGGCACCATAACTTCGAAGAAATAGCAAACACTCTGTCTGATCCGAACGACACCCGCGATCCTGGGGACCACCACGATGACGATCATGGAAGATCGGCCGGATGCCGCCGGCTCGGCCGCCCAAGCCGGCTCGGCTGGCCAAGCCGGCTCGGCCGGCCACCACCGGCCGCCGGCGCCCGAGCGGTTGCTGGCCAAGGAGCGCTACCTGAGCCAGGACTTCGCCGACCTCGAGTTCGCCAAGCTCTGGGGACGCGTCTGGCAGGTTGCCTGCCTGGACTTCGATGTCCCGGAGGTCGGCGACTTCTACGAGTACGAGATCGGCCGGCAGACGGTCCTGGTGGTGCGGCGGAGCGAGACCGACATCGTCGCCTTCCACAACGTCTGCCAGCACCGCGGCCGGCGGATCAAGCACGGCCGGGGCAACGCGACCAGCCTGCAGTGCATCTACCACGGCTGGACCTGGGGCCTGGACGGCGAGCTGACCTACATCCCCGACCGGGGCGAGTTCTGCCCGTTCGCCGACGCCGAGGTCGCGCTCAAGCCGGTGCGGACCGAGCGGTTCGGCCCGTTCGTCTTCGTCAACCTGGATCCCGACGCCGCCCCGCTGGCCGAGCACCTGGGCGAGCTGGCCGACCAGCTCAAGCCCTACCACCTGGACCGGCAGTACAAGTGGTTCTCCAAGACCACCACGGTCGCGGCCAACTGGAAGAACACCCTCGACGCCTTCCAGGAGAACTACCACTCTCGAATGATCCACCCCGAGACCGGCTCCTTCGTGGACGGCGTGGGTAACACGATCGAGCTGATCGGCGACCACTCGGTGCTCAAGGTCCCCTTCGGCACCCCGGACCAGCTGCTCGGCTACGACCCGGAGTTCCCCGAGGTCGTGGACGCGATGGAGTGGACGTTCAACGCGTTCGGCGAGGACACCTCGATCATCGACTACCTGCGCACGGTCACCCCGGAGCCGGGGCAGTCGCTGCGCGACATCGTGATGCCGGCGATGCAGGCCGGGATGGCCCAGGCCGGGATCGACATCTCCGAGCTGAACGCCGCGCAGGTGCTCGACGACTGGGAGTACCACGTCTTCCCGAACATCGAGATCCACACCTTCGCCTACGGCTCCTGGGTGTTCCGGATCCGCCCCGACGGCACCGACCCGGAGCGGACGGTGTTCGACATGTGGTATCTGCACCGCGTTCCGGAAGGCATGGAGCTGCCCCAGCCGGTGCCGCACGAGGTGGTCCCGGAGGGCGCCAGCTGCGGCGCGGTGATGGACCAGGACTTCCGCAATCTCCCGCACCAGCAGGCCGCCATGCACTCCGACGGGTTCGTCGGGCACCGGCTGAGCAGCCACGAGACCCGCATCTGGCACATGAACGCCGTCCTCGACCGTTATCTGGAGGCCTAGCCATGCCGAAATACGACACCGTGATCACCGGCGGCACCCTGATCGACGGCCGCAACGTGCCCCGGCGCAAGGCGGACGTCGGGATCTCCGGCGGCAAGGTCACCGCGATCGCCCGCCGCCTCGACCCGGCCGACGCGGACGAGCACATCGACGCGACCGGGCTGGTCGTCGCGCCCGGGTTCGTCGACCTGCACACCCACTACGACGCCCAGCTGTTCTGGGACCCGTGGTGCACGCTCTCCGGCTGGCACGGCGTCACGTCGGTGGCCATCGGCAACTGCGGCTTCGGCTTCGCCCCCGCACGCGCACAAGATCACGACTACCTGATGAAGTCGCTGACCCGGGTCGAGGCGATCCCGTACGACTGCATCGAGCAGAGCCTGAACTGGAGCTGGGAGAGCTTCCCGCAGTGGCTCGACGAGCTGGACGGCCGGCCCAAGGGCGTGAACACGCTGGCCTACGTCCCGCTGAACCCGCTGCTCATCTACGTGATGGGCGTGGAGGGCGCCAAGTCCGGCCGCGAGCCCACCCCGGAGGAGATGGTCGAGCTCAAGCGGCTGCTGAACGAGGCGATGGACGCCGGCGCCTGCGGCTGGTCCGCCCAGCGAAGCCAGCCCGGCTCCGGCGTGGACATGCAGCGGGACTGGGACGGCAGCCACTTCGCCACCGACCTGATGTCCCACGAGACGGCCATGCAGCTGGCCGAGGTGCTGGGCGAGCACGAGCACGCGTTCATGCAGACCCTGCTGTTCGGGCCGGACCCGCTGAAGTCGTTCCAGGAGCTGGAGGAGCTGGCGGCGGTCAGCGACTCACCCATCCTGTTCAACACGGTGGCCACCGACGAGCGGCAGCCGGACGCGCACAAGATGCTGCTGGACTGGATCCGCGGCTGCCAGGAGCGGTCGCTGAAGATCTACGCGCAGTGCCTGACCACCGCGCAGCCGTTCTTCTTCACCTTCGAGCGGTGGAACCTGTTCGACGACTCCGACGCCTGGCGGGACTGCCTGCTGGGCACCAAGGAGGAGCGGCTGGCCAAGTTCAGCGACCCGGCCCGGCGGGAGGCGCTGAAGAAGGACCTGCCGGTGGCGTTCGAGCTGGACCGGATGATCGTGCTCAAGACGTTCACCGAGAAG
>JAESFN010001338.1_pt1 | contig 11233 bp, 11 predicted proteins | sample 9269411 | NCBI WGS metagenome assembly JAESFN01 (sample SAMN14505399, study PRJNA617100) | algae metagenome | isolation source: Iphinoe sp. HA4291-MV1 and co-occurring heterotrophs from trail next to... | place: USA: Maunawili Falls, Hawaii | collected 2009-07-25
TCCCTACACCACTGAGTTGTACGCCAATGAAGTCGCGCCCGGCGTTCGCGAAATGGTGGCGGCTGCGCGAGGAGTGACCGTTTAGCCGAGCGTTTTCAACGCCCGCAGCACGATATCCGCGGCGACCATTCCCGAGCGGCGTTGCAGCTCGGGGAATGCGCCGCGGAACGGGAAACTTCCCGTTTCCTCGGCTGCACCCGCGGTCGCGATCTCGATAACGCCTTCAACGAGATCGTCGTTGAGCTTCGTGTGGCGGGTGGCGATCCCAACCGCCAGTACACCGCCGACTTCGGCCGCACTGCTGGCGAGTTCCGTCGCGGTTACGTCTGAGGGAGGGAAGTTGGTCGCGCTGGCGATCGAGTCCCACGCGCCGTCGCGCGCAAACAGCATCGATGCAAACCGACCGCCGCCTCCCGCATCCGCGATCGCGAGGCGAACACCCGCCGCAGCCGCGCGATCGAGAATCGCCTGCTGCAACGACGTTTCATCCTCACCGTAGATGAACTGACCGAGCCGCTCATAGACGACGGCTCGCGCGCCATCACGCAGCGCCACGGCCTCGGCTTCGGTGTCGGCAAACCCGGTGACGTGGATATGCACGCCGTCGTCCTTGGCGTAGGTGGCGACCACGGGATTCGGACGCTCGACGAGGTCGACCAGATCCTGCTCCGCCGCAGACTCACCAATACCGATCGTCCGGATGCGTACGGTCCGAATCACGTTCGCGCCGAGACGCTCCTGAACGCGCGGCACCACCTGCTCGCGCCACATCCGGAACATTTCCCGGGGAACCCCAGGCATCGTCACGATGATGCTGCCGTTGTACTGCACGAACCAACCCGGGGCGGTGCCGACTGGATTGGGGAGGGTAGTGGCGGAGGGGATCAGCCAGGCCTGCTTGCGGTTGCGCTCCGGCATTTCCGCGCCGCGCCGGGCGAAATATCCTTCGAGCGTGGTGAGCAGATCGGGATCGAGTTCGGGCGTCTCGCCCACAACATCACTGATCGCTTCGCGAGTGAGATCGTCTCCGGTAGGCCCGATCCCCCCCGAACAGATCACGAGATCGGCATCAGATGCAGCGTTAGCGATCGCGCGTGCCAGCCGCTCGCGGTCATCTCCGCACTGCACCACATGCAGCAGCTCGATGCCGAGCATCGAGAGCTCCTGCGAGAGAAATGTGGCGTTGGTGTCGGTGATATGACCCTGGATGAGCTCGCTGCCGATCGAAAGGATGTAGGCGCGCACTGCTCCTCCTGGTTTGTAATGGCGAAGTGAACGAATCAGTACCCTCGGAGGGGATCGAACCCCCAACCTCTTGGTTCGAAGCCAAGCGCTCTATCCATTGAGCTACGAGGGCGTAAGCCCGGCTAAAAGTATAGCGCAGTGCGCGGCTACACGATTCCCAGAAGCTCGCGGATGGCGGCGACGAATTCGCGGGTTTCCTCCAATGTGATCGGCTTCAGGCGATGCAACCCTTCCTGCGTCGCAACACGCGTTTCAAGGGCGGTTTCGATCAAGTTGGCATAGGCGGGCAGTTGCTGCACCGTCCACTCCGCCGCAACCTGCTTGGAAACATGCGCCCGGTTTCGGTCGGTGTAGAGGGTGCGGCACATCGTGAGAATGGCGTAGGCACGCGATTTCGAATTGTCGAGACCGTCGATCCAGAGCACCCAGTCGCGCGCATGGTCACGCACCGCTCCGATGAATTCGTCGATCGACGCTCGCTCGACGATTTCGTCTGCTGGCGGACCTGAGATCCGCGCTCCGTGCTCGAGCACGAGATACCAGTTCATCAGCCAATCGTCGCCCGCCATCTCCTCGCGGAAATGAAGCGGCTCGCCTGGGCTGATCACCGCAATCGGGCTTCGCGCGGTTTTGTAGGTGCGAAGTCCCCGCAGCGAGTAGTAGAGCACTTCAATGCGGTCATCCCATTCTGGATAGCGTGCGATCAACTCGGCGTGCATCTGGCGCAACCCGGGCAGATCGGCGTCATTCAGATCGCGCGACACCGCCGCCAGCAGATCGAGATCGCTCACCCCCGGCGTGTATCCATCGTAGGTAAGGGAGCCGTAGAGGTAGAGACCGATGAGTGTCTCGCCGAGCACATCCCGAATACCGGCTTCAAGTTCGGCAAGGAGCTGATTGACATCGTCGAACGGAGTTGGATGCACGATCGGTCCCCTAAACGTTACGACGTCTGCGATGGCGCAGCGAGGCGAATGACATTCCACGAAAGAGGCGGCAGTGTCGCGGTGAAGCGGCCTGAATCGATGGATGATCTGCCCCGCGCGTGGGGAACGACCCGATTTGGGTCGTCCTCGGTGTTTGCCGCCGTCGAATCCGAGTGCTCAAGCACCAGATGCTCGACGATCGCCAGCTCGCCGAATGAGCGCAAATCTCCCGCCAGCTCGATCGGCTCCCGCTGATCGCGATTCACTGCGAAGAGCGTAATCGATCCGGTTTCATCATCCGCCGTGGCAATGGCATCGACAAGCGGAACGTGATCGTGACCGGTCGTGGGATAGGTCGGACTATCGATGAGCAGACGCAATGCCGCTCCTCGGCCGAACCGTGCGACGTGCAGCAGCGGGTAATAGATTGTCTGTCGCCAGGCTGCTCCACCGGGTGCCGTCATGATCGGTGCGATGACGTTCACCAGCTGCGCGATGCAGGCGATGCGCACGCGGTCGGCATGCCGCAGCAGCGACATCAGCATGCTACCGACCACCAGCGCATCTTCGAGCGTGTAGCGATCCTGCAGGATCGGCGGAGCTACCTCCCACGGGTGCTCGGCTAGATACGCTCGATCGTGCTCGTCGCTGTGGTACCAGACATTCCACTCATCGAACGAGAGCGTCATCACTTTGTTTGAGCGCTTCTTGGCTCGCACGTGATCGCAGGTCGCGACGACCGTTTCGATGTAGCGGTCCATATCGAGTGGTTTGGCGAGAAATCCCGCCAAATCATCTCCTTGCTTCTTGAAATAGATGTGGAGCGAGATGTGATCGACCAGATCGTAAGTGTGCTCAAGAACCGTCGCTTCCCAATCGGGGTAGGTGGACATCGCGGGATTGGAGCTTCCGCAAACCACGAGCTCGATCCCAGGATCGGTCCAGCGCATCACCTTGGCTGCTTCGGCCGCGAGGCGGCCGTACTCGGTGGCGGTTTTGTGACCGGTTTGCCAGGGACCGTCCATTTCGTTGCCGAGGCACCAGAACCGGATGTTGTGCGGCTCCGCGACGCCGTGCGATCGCCGGAGATCGCTCCATTTACTGCCGCCGGGGTGATTGCAATACTCCACCAAACCCTGAGCGGCTTCGATACCGCGCGTACCGAGATTGACCGCCATCATTGGCTCGGTGTTCGCTTTGCGCGCCCAACCGACGAACTCGTTGAGCCCGACCGTGTTCGGCTCCATCGATTTCCAGGCCAGATCGAGTCGTCGTGGACGAGCATCGCGAGGACCGACACCATCCTCCCAGTCATATCCGGAAACGAAATTGCCGCCGGGGTAGCGAACCATCGGCGGGGCGAGCTCGCGAACGAGATCGAGCACATCGCCTCGGAATCCATCCGCATCGGCCGTTGGATGCCCGGGCTCGTAAATGCCGCCATAGACGCAGCGACCGAGGTGTTCGACGAAGGCGCTGGTGAGCCTGGGATCGATTTCCCCGATGCGGAAATCTCGATCGGCAACGAATGTCGCATGAGCCATCGACATTGTTCTCCCCGCTATCGCGCGATCTCTTCAGTGTTTCAGTTGATTGTCGCCGATTCTATGCAGGTGGACGGCGTTGTACGAGCAACGGTTGGTTGGGCATCAGTGTCCCAGCTCCTCGCCGGAATGATTGACGTTGCCTCCGGTGGTGGCTAGGTTTTCCGCAAGAGGAGAGATGCCCAGTGTTGCTTCGTAGACCGGCGGGAATCAAATGGCACGATCGAATCTGGCTGGAGCAGACCGGAAGCGTCCTGCTCCTTCTGGCCGGGGTCATCGTTGGATTTGCGATCGCGGCTGACGGAGCGATCGCCCGCTCGCTAAATGGTGTGGCCGGGATTGCCTGGATCGCCGCGGCCGTGATGCTGGTGCGCAGCCAGAAGGGGAGGCCGGCATTTGCGACTCGCTTGGTGGGTGTTGTCGCGCTCGGTGCATTTCTCGTGCTGGTGCTCAAACCGTCCAATCTGCTCTGGGCGCTCGTTGGATTCGGTGCCGCGGGGGTAGTGATTGCAATCGCGTTGCCAAAAGCCGGAGTCGTTTGGGCGAAAATCCTCGCCGCGCTCTGGCTGCCTGAGCACCTCGGCATCGCGGTGGTCAAAGCGATCGTTCGCGAACTCCGCGATCAACCCGCGCGCGTCCGCACCGATCCCCCGCCAACTGCCGCCCTCGTGCCACTCGCGATGATCGCGGCGGCGTGGGGCGCGGCCTGGCTGGTCACACAGTATCGGGCTCGACGACTTCCACACGCATAGACGTACCGCTGAGGCGCGGCGCGGCCGCAGGAACGGGATTTACTACTCCTCCTCGTCGAATCCGGGAAGAGGTAGCGTTCTTGTTTCCGGCTTGGTGTCTCGCGGCTTCAGTAGATCTGGTCCGTCGTTCCGCGTGTCATTCACCATATCCGAAACGGGATACGCGCGGAGCCGATCGTCGGGGAATGGCTTGAGGAGCGGCAAGATCTCATCCAAATCGGTCACTTCGCGATCGAGCCAAAGCCTCTGGGCTTCTTGCGAAATGATTACCGGCATTCGAGGATGAATTGCCGCGATACTCGGCGCTGTCGTCGTTTTGATTACGCAGAAGCTCTCCTGAACGTATCCGTGACAATCGATCCAGGCATCGTAGATCGCCCCGAATGCGAACATCGGTCCGTCAGCGGGCCGGATCACGTACGGCACCTTTTTGCCATTCCTGGTCACCCATTCATAGTATCCCGAGGATGGCACGAGGCATCGCTGAGAATGGATAAGATCCCGGAACAGGGGAAGCGCATCAATCGTCTCGGCGCGAGCGTTGTGCGGAGTTGGTGATCCGGGTTTTGCATACTTTCGGCGCAGTCCCCAGCGCATCGAACGACCTTCCGGCAGGCCAAACCGGTTCATGACGAGGACAGGATTCCTGGTGCCTGGCGGAATATTGAATCGTCCCGCGTGGCTGCTAAGCCACTCTTCAATTTCAGACATCGTGTTGTCCTCCGACTCAACGTTGTCGATTCCCACTTCTAGAATGTGTCCGAAAGCGCCACTTTCGCCGGTTCCGCGAAGTCCGTTCTCTCCATCCGAAGGGCCATTCGTGAGCTTCCATAATCTCGTTATAGAACATTTGTTCTATGTTGTCAACACTAATGACTGTCTGAGCTATCGACTATGGGTTACGGGCGCTTGGTGCTTGGAACTAGGGGAAGTCGATTGATTTGATTCCGTCGCCGTAAAGTGAGGCACAGGTCGGTCCGCCTGATCGATGATGAATGGGGTTGGGCCGAATTAATTCGGGTTGCCGCGGAGATTTGAACCCAGGTTGTTTGCCTCATCCTGAACAAAGTTGGCCCGGTTTGCTTGGGGCTAGGAGAAAACACTCGCTTCTTCGACCCGCGATGCTTGCCGGAATGTGTCTAAACGCCAGTTGCGTGGACTGTGACTATCGTTGATTTGGAGTCTCCAGGCTGCAGTATTGGCTGAAGTTCGGCATGAACCAAGAAGGAGCCGAGGGAGGTTAAACGAAGAAAGCCCCGGAAATTCCGGAGCTTTCTGTGGGGTGCCCTACGGGGCTCGAACCCGTAACCTCTTGATCCACAATCAAGTGCTCTGCCGATTGAGCTAAGGGCACCGTGAGCCTGTTGAGATTGAGAAAAGTGTAAGCCGAGTTCTGTTTTATTGGTCATCTCTCTCGGTCGCATGCGACCGGCCGCATCGTCGCCTTTGCGGCTGCTCTCGACTTTCGACCTGGGCAAGCAGCCTCATAACGGTCGGATCGGAGATTGCTGCGGGGAGGATTGCCCTTTTCACTCCCTCCGGCGTTACCGCCTTCGGGCAATGGTCACTGTTGCTCTCGCTCATCGAATCGATGAACGCCAATCTGGACTGTCGACGCGTCGCCGCGCCTCCCTGGCTTTCGCCAGGCACCCTCGCTTTGCGCAGCCCGGACTTTCCTCTCGCCGAAAAGGCGAGCGACCATCCTTCTTCTCGCTCTCAAAGCTCGTTGATTGTCAATGTGCGAATTCCGTTCTTGCCGGAATTCGACTCAGCGCTGTGGCTGCGCTGAGCGGTGCCGAAGGGGGGATTTGAACCCCCACAAGGTTACCCTTACTACGCCCTGAACGTAGCGCGTCTGCCGTTTCGCCACTTCGGCTCGGGCCGCGTTTCCTATCGGAGCCGACTTGGGGACTCGAACCCCAGACCTGCTGTTTACGAAACAGCTGCTCTACCGGCTGAGCTAAGTCGGCGTGCGATGGCTCGCAGCGCCTGTGAATACTAGCAAACCCCAACGCGATCGGCAAGATTTCTTCGCCATCCTTCGTACCCACCGCTGGTGTATCGTTGCGCCGTCGCGCCTGGGCGCGATCGATTGGCTCAATCGATGGAGCAGCGGTGAGCTCACGCTACGCGAAGACCAGTAAAACCCCGAAGTCGACTCGGCCGAAAATGACCCGGTTGCAGGTGATTACGATCATCTTCACCGTCTTCATTGTTTGCATCCTGATCGCTGGTGTTACCGGCTCGATCATCCTCGATGCCTGGAATGATGACGACGGTGGGTCGGGGAACAACACCGGGCAAACTGCCGAAGATCCGTTGCCCGGGCTGCGCGATGACGCCCAAAAGAACCCAAACGATCCCGAAGCGCAGGCCGCGCTGGCAAATTACCTGGCCAACACCGGGCAATTCGACGAAGCATTGCCGTATTACGAACAAGCATTGCAACTCAGCCCCGACAACTGGCCGCTCCGCCTCGATTTCGCCCAGGCATTGATGGACAACGGTAAGCTCGCCGATTCGGAGTACCAGTTCGACACGATTCTCGATGCCCAACCGCAGAATGCGCTGGCGTGGTATTACATCGCCGAGCTTTACCAGAAGTTCACACCGCCGCGAACCGATGAAGCGGTGTACGCCTACCAGCAGGTGATTCGCTTCGATCCCGGGTCGTTCGTTGCCCAGCAATCGGTCGATCGCCTGGCCGCGCTTGGCGTCGTCGCATCACCCGTGGCCTCTCCAGCAGCGTCACCGGAGGCACAACCATGATTCTTCTTTCCCCCGGCCAGACAAGCCCGGTCAGTGAATTGCTGATCGAGGTGCTCGTCTGTCCACAGGATCACGCCAACCTCGCCGTCGACGGCGACTCCCTGGTCTGCACGGAATGCGGTCAGCGGTTCAAAGTCGAAAACGGCGTACCGAACATGCTCGCTGATGATGAATAGCGAACGCATGTTCCATTTCTGCTAGAATTCCGATTATGACAGAACGTGAGGGTCGGCCGCAGTCCGGCATTCGCTCGATGAGCAATCAGCGCCTGGTCTCGCCGAAAACGCGCGAGGGGGATGGGACTGTCGAGCGCAGCCTCCGTCCGAAGCGTCTTGCCGAATACATCGGGCAGCATCGCGTGAAATCGACCCTCTCGGTTTTCATTGAGGCGGCGCGAAAACGGGGTGAATCGCTCGATCACGTGCTGCTCTACGGGCCTCCCGGTCTCGGCAAAACCACGCTCGCATCGATCATCGCCTCAGAAATGTCGGTGAATCTCCGTGTTACCTCCGGACCCGCAATCGAGCGTCCCGGCGATTTGGTGTCGATTCTCACCAATCTCAAACCGGGCGACGTGCTCTTCATCGACGAGATCCATCGTCTAAATCGGGTGATCGAAGAGGTGCTCTATCCGGCGATGGAGGATTTCGCGGTCGATATCGTGATCGGCAAAGGACCGGCGGCGCGCACGATGCGGATCAATCTGCCGCGCTTCACTCTCGTCGGCGCCACCACGCGGCTCGCGTTGCTCACCGGCCCGCTGCGCGATCGCTTCGGTGCGGTGTTGCGGCTCGATTTCTACGATGACGATTCGATGCAGGAGATCATCACCCGCTCTGCTGCCATCTTGGAGGCGCCGATCGCCACTGATGGCGCGCGAGAGATCGCTCGTCGTGCGCGTGGGACGCCGCGCATCGCGAACCGCTTGCTCAAGCGAGTGCGTGATTACGCGCAGGTTCACGGAGATGGCGAAATTACCGCGCATCTCGGGCGACGCGCGCTGGAAATGCTTGAAGTCGACGAGCTTGGGCTCGACGAAACCGATCGCCGTGTGTTGCGCACCATCGTCGAGAAATTCGAGGGTGGGCCGGTTGGCATTGAAACGCTGGCCGCGGCGACGAGCGAGGAAACCGACACCATCATGGATGTCTACGAGCCGTATCTGATTCAGCTCGGCTTCCTCCAGCGTACCCCGCGCGGCCGGGTCGCCACGCGGCGCGCCTACGAGCATCTGCAGGTGCCGTTGCCGGCGACGTTCGATATTCGGCAGCAGACACTGTTCATCGAGGACGATTCGATTGAGCGTTGACGAATCGTTGCTCGTCGCCGATTTCGATTTCGAGCTTCCCGAAGAACTCATCGCCCAGGAACCGATCGCGGAACGCGATCAGTCGCGGTTGCTCGTGGTCGAGCGATCGACGGGCAAGCTCACCGACACCTCGATCATGTCACTCCCCGACTATCTTCGTCCCGGCGATTTGCTGGTAGCGAATAACAGTCGCGTTATCCCGGCGCGGTTTTGGGCGCGCAAGCGGGATACCGCCGGTTCGATTGAACTCTTGCTGTTGCGTTCGACCGGTGATGGTGTTTGGGAGGCGCTTGCCAAACCGGCGAAGCGGCTCAGCCCTGGCACGTTCGCCGATATCCTCAACCAGAAGGGCGGCGAGCCGATCGGGGCCGAGTTCGAGGTTGTCGGGCGGGGTGAGCATGGTCAGATGTTGATTCGGTTCAGTGCGGGCGCCGACACCCGGTTGGACGAATTTGGCACGATGCCTTTGCCGCCCTACATCCATCACCGCCTGGACGATCAGAACCGCTACCAGACGCTGTACGCCAGCCAGCCGGGTTCGGCCGCGGCGCCGACTGCGGGGTTGCACATCACGCCGCGGTTGCTCGATGCGTGCAAAGCTGCCGGTGCCGATTGGGCCGAGGTTACCCTGCATATCGGGTTGGACACATTCCGCCCTGTTTCGGTCGATCGCGTGGCTGATCATCAGATTCACACTGAGTGGTGCAGCGTAAGCGACGAAATGGCTGAGCGTATTGCGGCGGCGAAACGGGCGGGTGGGCGAGTGATCCCGATCGGCACCACCTCGGCGAGAACGCTGGAAACACTCGGGCAGGTGATTGATCTCGATCACCCACGCGGATTCTCCGCACCGACCGCGATTTTCATCACACCGGGCTATCGCTGGACGCTGGTCGATGGATTGCTGACCAACTTCCATTTGCCGAAATCGACGCTGATCATGATGGTTTCATCGCTGGCGGGGCGAGAATCGATTCTTGCCGCCTATCGCCACGCGATTGCGCAGCGATATCGTTTCTTTTCGTTTGGCGATGCGATGCTTATCGTCTAGGCTTGCGCTGTTTGGCGTCCGACTTGGGAGCGACAGCGAAGGAACCCGATGGCCGAAACGACAACTATTACCCGCGATGAAGCCTGGAATCTGCTGACCGAATACGTTCAAAGCGAAAGCCTACGCCGGCATTGCCTCTCGGTTGAAACCGCGATGCGTGCCTATGCTGAAAAATTCGGCGGTGATCCCGAAGCCTGGGGCATCGTCGGATTGATCCACGATTTCGATTACGAGGTTCACCCCACACTCGATAAGCATCCCAGCGAAGGCGTGCCGATTCTGCGCGAGCGCGGCTATCCCGAATGGGTGATCCGCGCGGTGCTGGCACACGGTGTCGAAACCGGCGTGTCACCGGAATCTGATCTCGAAAAGACGCTGGTTGCGGTCGATGAGCTCACCGGATTCATTTCGGCAGTCGCGTACGTGCGGCCGTCGAAGGCGGTGGCCGAGGTGACGCCGCAAGCCGTGCGCAAGAAGATGAAGGACAAAGCCTTCGCCCGCGCCGTGAGTCGCGAGGAAATGCAGCACGGCGCCGAAACTCTTGGGGTCGATTTCGACACCCACGTTCAATTTGTGATCGATGCGATGACGAAGAACGCCATCGCGCTTGGTCTGCAGGGAGTTGCCGCCGATGCGTCGTAATCGAACGAGCCGCTGGTCGGCGCTTCCCTACGTTGTTGTCGCGATTTTGCTTTTATCCTCCGTTGTGGGTGTTCAGGCAAAATCGCAAGAGACAACGACTCGTACCCAAAGCAGTGGCTGCTGGACAGAGGATCAGCAGCTTGATTCCGGAGGAAATGACGTGCCCAAGCAGTGGTCCGCTCCGCCAGCGATGGCGATCGATGTCGACAAAACCTACACCGCGTTGATCAAGACGAACTTCGGTGACATCACCGTCGAGTTCTATCCCAAGGACGCGCCGCAGACAGTGAACAACTTCGTCTGCCTCGCGCGCGAGGGTTACTACGACAACACCCCGGTGCACCGCATCATCAATGGATTCGTGATCCAGGGCGGCGATCCGACCGGCACCGGCACTGGCGGCCCGGGCTATAAGTTCAATGACGAGCCGATTTCGAAGGACTACGTCAAGGGCACCCTGGCGATGGCAAACGCTGGTCCGAACACGAACGGCAGCCAGTTCTTCATCGTGTTGTCCGATCTGCGCAGCCGCCTCCCGAAGAACTACACCATCTTCGGTCAGGTGACCGGCAGCTTTGACGCGGTGGACAAGATCGCCGTGGTGCCGGTGACCGGCCGCGAGCCTTCGCAGCCGACCGTGCCGGTGACGATCGAATCGGTCACCATCACCGAGAGCTAAAACGCCGAACCCTGTCGCGCGAGCGCCGGGTGAAGGTTAAAAGCAGAACCCGGGTGGAGCCATTGCGGGCCACCCGGGTTCTGCTTTGCAGCGGGACGAGTGCGGGCTCATCTACGCCGCGACCGCAACCTCGCTGTATGCGGCCTCATATTGATGGAGTAGCGACAACCAGAATTCTTCCAGCGCGGTAGTGTCCAATCCGACGGCGCGCGCATCGTCGATGCGCTGATAGCCGATGGCGAGGCGCAGTGCCAGCGATTCGGGTTCGATCGCGGCTGGGGCCGTCTGCGTATCGATGCGTCGTTTCACCATTTTG
>JAESFN010001339.1_pt1 | contig 11221 bp, 8 predicted proteins | sample 9269411 | NCBI WGS metagenome assembly JAESFN01 (sample SAMN14505399, study PRJNA617100) | algae metagenome | isolation source: Iphinoe sp. HA4291-MV1 and co-occurring heterotrophs from trail next to... | place: USA: Maunawili Falls, Hawaii | collected 2009-07-25
CAATGCGCGGCGGTCGAAGCCGCTTCCGTCCACCGGCCGGATCTCGCCGGTGGGCACGAGATACTCGTCGGTCGGCGTATAGGCGTTGGCGTCGATCCGGACCGAATGGTCGAGGATGTCAGCCGAACCGTCGAGGTTGAAGTAGCTGTGCTGGGCGAGGTTGACGATGGTCGGCGCATCGCTCACCGCCTCGGCATCGAACCGAAGGGTCGCGGGCGCCTCGATCGTGTAGCGGCAGGTCGCCTCGAGCGTGCCGGGATAGCCCATGTCGCCGTCGGGGCTGGTCAACGCCAGCGTCACGCTCGCCGGGTCTTGCGCCACGATCCGCCAGGTCCGCCGGCCGAAGCCGTCGGCCCCGCCATGGAGTTGGGTGCGGCCGCGTTCGTTGGCCGGCAGGCGGTACTCGGTGCCGTCGAGGGTAAAGCGGCCGTTGCCGATCCGGTTGGCGAAGCGGCCGACCACGGCGCCGAAATAGGGCGAATGGTGGAGGTAGCCGTCGAGATCGTCGAAGCCGAGCACCAGCGGGTGATCGACCCCCGCCAGGCGGACGTCCCGGACGATCGCGCCGAATGTGATGATTTTGGCGCTGAGGTCGCCCGCGGCGATCGTCACTTCCTCGACCGCCGAGCCGTCCGCCAGCCGGCCGAAAACAAGCCTGTCAGCCATTGTATGTGTGCCTCCCGTCAATCATCGTACAATAAGAGACGGAAGGCCCGGTCAACAAGCCGGAATCGTGCGGCCGCGCGGCTCAAATCGTCTGATTGTAGGCGCCGACCTCGGAATGCTCGCGGAGCGCCGAGTCGACCACCTTGAACATGTCGCGCATGCGCGCCTCCGAGACCGGGCTCTCCACCACCACCACCAGCTCGGGCTTGTTGGAGGAGGCGCGCACCAGGCCCCAGCTCCCGTCGTCGGCGACGACCCTGACACCGTTGACCGTGACGAGGTCGGCGATGGCATGGCCGCCTTCGATCGCGACGCCCTTGTCCTTGAGGGCGATGAACTTGTCGCGGACCGCATCGGCGATGCGGTACTTCACCTCGTCGGCGCAATGGGCGGCCATGGTCGGCGAGCCCCAGGTCTTGGGCAGGCTGTCCTTGAGCTCGGCCATGGACTTGTCGGGGTTGCGGTCGAGCATGTCGAGCACCGCGATCGCCGAGACCAGGCCGTCGTCGTAGCCGCGACCGATCGGCGCGTTGAAGAAGAAGTGGCCGGATTTCTCGAAGCCGGCGAGCGCGCTGAGCTCGTTCACCCGCCGCTTGATGTAGGAGTGCCCCGTCTTCCAGTAGTCGGGATGCACCTCGTTGGCCTTGAGCACCGGGTCGGTGGCGTAGAGGCCGGTCGACTTGACGTCGACGACAAAGGTCGCGCCCTTGTGGAGGGTCGAGAGGTCGCGGGCGAGCATGACGCCCACCTTGTCGGCGAAGATCTCGTCGCCGGTATTGTCGATCACCCCGCAGCGGTCGCCGTCGCCGTCGAAGCCGAGGCCGATGTCGGCCTTGTGCTCCTTCACCGAGTGGGCGATGGCGTGGAGCATCTCCATGTCCTCGGGGTTGGGATTGTAGCGGGGGAAATTGTAGTCGAGCGCGGTGTCCATCGGGATCACCTCGGCGCCGAGCCGCTCGAGGACGGTCGGGGCGAAGGCTCCGGCCGTGCCGTTGCCGCAGGCCGCCACCACCCGCATCTTCCGCTTGAACTTCGGGCGCGCCGTCAGGTCCGAGATGTAGCGCTCGGCGAAATTCTCGACGAAGACGTAGGAGCCGCCGCCCTTGAGGTCGAAGGCGCTGTTGAGGACGATATCCTTCAGCCGGCCGATCTCCTCCGGGCCGAAGGTGATCGGGCGGCGCGAGCCCATCTTCACGCCGGTCCAGCCGTTTTCGTTGTGCGAGGCGGTGACCATCGCCACCGCCGGGACGTCGAGGTTGAACTGGGCGAAATAGGCCATCGGGGTCATGGCGAGGCCGATGTCGTAGACCCGGCAGCCGGACGCCATGAGCCCGGTGATCAGCGCCGTCTTGATCGCGCCGGAATAGGCCCGGTAGTCGTGGCCGGTCACCACCTCGCGCGCGACGCCGGTCTCGCCGAGATAGGTGCCGATCCCCATCCCGAGCGCGGTCACGCCCATCAGGTTCAGTTCCGGCAGCTTGTCGGAGGAGGGCACCCCATACCACCAGCGCGCGTCATATTCGCGGAACCCGGTCGGCTTGATCAGCGGATTGACCTCGAAGGCGTAAGTATTGGGCTTGAGGTCGAGAATCGGCTTCGGGAACATCGGCGCTCCTCCGTTTTCGTTTCTGCATCAGGCTTAGCAGAGGGCCGTTTGCCGCGAAAGGCGACCGCTCGTCAGCGCTGTTCGATGACGGTCTGGAGGCCGGCGCGATCGACGATCCGAAGGTTCCGGTAGCCGGTTTCCACTGCCCCGGTCTCGATCAGTTCGGCGAGGATGCGCCGAAGCGACGAGCGGGTCATGCCGATCAGGCGGGAGAGGTCCTCCTGGGTGGCGTTGACCCTGCCTTCGGCATCGGCGAGGCGCAGCAGCATCCGCGCGAGCCGTTCCTGCGGCGAGCGGGAGAGCACCTCGGCGAGGGTCGCGACGGCCCGGGTGGCGTTGATGTGGCTCAGCTCGAAGAAGGCGTACCAGTAGTCCGGCTGGTCTTCGAGCGCGGCGCGCATCGCCGCTGCCGGGATGAAGAAGACGCGGGTCTTGACCGCCGCCACCACCGTGATCGAGCGCGAGGTGCGGGCGAGGATGGCCGATTCGCCGATCCAGAAGCCCGGCTCGGCGCGGTGGATGGTGATCTGCTCGTCGGCGTTGAGCGGAACCTGGATCTCGAGGATGCCCGTGGCGAGCCCGTAGAGACCGTCGGGCGCATCGCCGTGCTGGTAGAGCTCCTGGCCATGCTCGAACTGGCGCCAGCGTCCGGCGCGTGCCGCCCAGGCGCGGAACGCCCCGGATTGCGCGGCGAGCCATCCGGTCTCGGCGAGGATCGAAAGGTCACCCGGGCTCATGGCGGGGTTCAGGCGGTCACGGCGATTTGCACCGGCAGACAATCGCAGAAACCGCGAATTGAGCCAAATCAATCAAAGCGCGCCGTTTCGGGCGGCTAAATCACGGCGCGAGAGCCGGCCTGCGACTCCGGCGCTCGGGGCGGGGCGAGCAAAGAAGCCATCGCAAGTTCAAGGAGATACGCACGTGCCCACCAGACGCGAGTTCATGGGGTCGATCCCGGCGGCAAGCGCCGCCTTTGCGGTCGGCGGGGGTTTCCAGTTCGACGAGAAGGCCGCCCGGGCTGCCGATGGCGCAGCGCCGGCCGAAGGCCACTTCGATCCGAAGGGCAAGGCGCCGTCGAAATTTACCCTTGAGGCCCTGCAGCGCGCGAAGGAAACGCTGCCCTTCGCCGACCAGCGCGACTTCGAGGAGCTGAAGCGCGGCTTCATCGCGCCGATGCCGGATCTCAGGATCATGGCCGATGCCGGCCATGTCGCCTGGGACATGGAGCGCTTCCAGTTCCTCAACGAGGATCGGGATTTCGACAGCATCCATGCCTCGCTGCTCCGCCAGTCGCGCCTCAACAACAATTACGGGCTCTACGAGGTGATCCCCGGCATCTACCAGGTGCGCGGCGTCGACCTTTCCGACATCACCTTCATCCGCGGCAAGACCGGCTGGATCGTGTTCGACCCGCTGGTCAGCGAAGAGCCGGTGCGAGCGGCCTGGGCCCTGTTCCAGCAGCATGTCGGCGAGGGCCTGCCGGTCTCGGCGGTGATCTATTCCCACACCCATGGCGACCATTGGGGCGGCGTACGGGCGATCGTCGACGAGGCCGATGTGCGCTCGGGCAAGGTGGCGCTGATCGCCCCGGTCGATTTCATGGACTTCACCATCTCGGAGAACGTCTACGCCGGCAACGCCATGAACCGCCGGCTGTTCTACCAGTACGGCCTGCTCCTCCCGGCGAGCCCCTACGGCTATGTCGGCCAGGGCCTCGGGCAGGGCGTGTCGGCGGGCGCCACCGGCCTGATCGCGCCGAACCGTCACGTCGTCGAGCCGATCGAGGAGTTCGAGGTCGACGGCGTCCGCATGATCTTCCAGAACACGCCCAACACCGAGGCGCCGAGGGAGATGAACACCTACATCCCCGACATGAAGGCGCTGTGGATGGCGGAAAACGTCATCGCCTCGCTCCACAACATCTACACGCTCCGCGGCGCGCCGGTGCGCGATCCGCTCCGCTGGTCCAAGTACATCAGCGAGTCGCTCTACCGCTTCGGCCTCGATGCGGAGGTGATGTTCGCCTCCCACCACTGGCCGCGGTGGGGCAACGCACGCATCCAGGAGGTGCTCCGCGACCAGCGCGACCTCTATGCCCACATGAACAACCAGGTGCTCCACCTGGCCAACCAGGGCGTCACCATCAACCAGATCCACAATGTCTACAGCCTGCCGCCGAGCATCCTCGAGAAGTGGCACTGCCGCGGCTATCACGGGTCCCAGCAGCACAACAGCCGCGGCGTCATCCAGCGCTATCTCGGCTTCTGGGACTGCAATCCGACGACGCTCATCCCGCTCTCGCCCGAGGATTCGGCGCCGCTCTATGTCGAGATGATGGGCGGCTCGGAGAAGATCCTCGCCCGCGGGCGGGATCTGCACGATGCCGGCCAGTATCTCCTCGCCAGCGAGATCGTGAACAAGCTGGTGCAGGCCGAGCCCGACAATGCCGAGGCCAAGGACCTGCTTGCCGACATCTTCGAGCAGATCGGCTACCAGCAGGAGAACCCGGGGCTCCGGAACAGCTTCCTCGCCGGCGCCTACGAGCTCAGGACCGGCATCCCGCAGGGCGAGACCGCCGATTCGAGCAGCCCGGACGTGATCCGGGCGATGTCGACCGAGCTGTTCCTCAACTTCCTCGCCATCCGCATGGATAGCCGGAAGGCCGAGGAGCTCCGCTTCACCATCAATCTCGTCACCCCCGACAACGGCGAGAAATTCATTATCGAGATGGAGAACGCGACGCTCACCAACATCGCCGGCTTCCAGGCCCCGAATCCCGATCTCACGCTCACCATCAACCGCTCCGACCTTGAGCAGACCATGATGGGGGCGAAGACGCTCGAGGCGCAGATCGCCGAGGGCACGGCCAAAGTCGAGGGCGATGTCACCATTCTCGGCAAGCTCGGTGCCACCATGGTCGACTTCGACCCGCGCTTCGAGATCATGCCCGGCACCAAGGCCCTCACCGAAGTGGCCCACGCCAACCCGTACCAGGCGGTGCCGGAACGGATCATCGCCGAGTAGGCGGTTCGGCACACAGCGCCGGGAGCCGCGCGGCTTGCGCGCGGCTCATTCCGGGAAGATGACGCTCGCCTTCCGAACGAACAGCGCCCGGAGCTTGTCCCAGAAGCCGCCGCCGAGCACGAACAGGCTCGCGACGAAGGTGGCGTCTGTAATTATCGCGGCGGTGATCGAGTGTCGGCCGAGCATCGGCATCAGTTCGGTCACGTATGGCGCCTTCCAGGCGAAGACCAGCGGCACCACGAACATCACCAGGCCGATACCGTAGCGGAGCCGGCCGACCTCGTCCGGCATCAGGTATTGCTGGAAGGCGCCCGCCAGCCGCTTCTTGAGCTGGTTGAAGCCGGGCCGCCCGAGGAGCACGACGGAGAGGAGCAGCATCACCTTGTTCACGGTGAAGCTGATCGCCGCCATCGTGGCGATCGCCCGGGCATTCGCACCGGTGACCATCATCAGGCCGGTGACCACGTGCGGCGCGAAGGCGAGGAAGAAGCTGAGGATGCCGAGCTTGAAACGCCACGCCGGCATCGTTTCGGAAGTCGCGTCCGCCATGCTGGTCTCCCCCGCCAAACCCGGCGCCGGCGGCGGCAGTCTACTGCGCCGGGGCCGGGCAGCGCCATGGGTTCACGTGAGCGGCCGGCGGGAGTCTGCCGCCGGCCCTCGCTGCATCTACAGCCAGCCGCCGTCGAACACGACGCTCTGGTTGGTGCAGGCCGAGGCCTCGTCGGAGGCGTAGAACAGCACCGCGCGGGCGATGTCGGCCGGGTCGAGGGTGCGCTGGATGCACTGGTCCTTCATCAGTTGCGTCAGCGCGTCGGGGGTCACCCAGAGCGATTTCTGCCGCTCGGTCATGATCCATCCCGGCGCCACCGAATTGATGCGGATGTTGTACTTGCCGAGTTCGTGGGCGAGGCCGCGGGTGAGGCCGATCACGCCCGCCTTGGCGGCGGTGTAGACCGGGAGCCCGCCAAAGGCGACCATCCACGAGGTCGAGCCCATGTTCACGACCGCGCCGTTCCTGGCCTTCTTCATGTCCGGCACGACTTCCTGGATCGTGAAGAACTGGTGCTTGAGGTTCACCCGGATGCGGTCGTCGAAATATTCCGGCGTCACCTCCTCGAGCGTATGCCGCTCGTCATGGGCGGCGTTGTTGACGAGGACGGTGATCGGCCCGAGCGCCTTCCGAACCGCCTTGATCGCCTTCCGAAGGGCCGCGATGTCGGTCAGGTCGCAAGGCTCGAAATGGACCGTCTGGCGCTTCCGCTTGAGGCGCGCCGCGAGCGCCTTCGACTCGTCCTCCTTGATGTCGAGAAAGCCGACCTTCGAGCCCTGGGCGGCGAAATGCTCGACGATCGACTCGCCGATGCCGCTGCCGCCGCCGGTGACCAGCACCGTGCGTCCCTTGAGGCTCGGATAAATGGCGCCGTACTTCATGTCCCCTCAGCTCCTGTAGCGTGGTCCCCACACCCCGCGCCGTTTTTCGGTTTCGGCCGATTTTTCGCGGGCGATTCGATGGAAACTCGCGTATAGCATTTCCTAACGACGTGGCCCTATAACGGTGGGGGGCGTCTTCGGGGGATGGGAATGAGCAGGGCTTTCCGTTGGCTTGCGCCGCTCGCGGCATTGATCGGGCTGTCATGCGGCCCGGCCGCGGCGCAGGACTCTTTCGCTCAAGGTTTCGTCTCGCCGGAGACCCAGTATCTGCTGAATCTCGGCGGTGGCGGCGCGATGGTTCCGCAATACCCCGGCTCCGACAAATACATGTTCGTGCCGTATCCGATCATCGAGGCCGGCCGCTTCTACATCCCCTTCATCGGGGAGACTGAACGGAAGGTGCGCGGCATCTTCATCTACCCCTCGCTCAACATCATCGGCGAGCGCAAGGCGTCTTACGACAACAGCCTCAAGGGCACCAAGGACATCGACTGGGCCTTCGAGGCCGGCCTCGGCGGCGGCTTCCGCTACGACTGGTTCCGCGCCTATGCCACCGTCCGCCAGGGCTTCAACGGCTATAGCGGGCAGACCGGCGAATTGGGCGCCGACGTGATCGTGCCGATGGGCGAGCGATTCGAGGTGTCGTTCGGTCCGCGGGCGAGCTGGGGCTCGGACGGCTACATGGAGACCTATTTCGGCGTCACGCCGAAGGAGGCCTCGAGGGGCATCCTCACCGCCTACAAGCCCGACGCCGGCTTCAAGACCGTCGGCGTCGCCGCCCAGATCAACTACTGGGTCGACACCAAGACCCGGCTGCAGCTCAAGGGCTCCTGGAACAAGCTGATCGGCGATGCCGGTGACAGCCCGATCGTCGAGTATGGCGATTCCAACCAGTGGATGGTCGGCGTCGGCATCAGCCGGAAGCTCTCCTTCGATCTGTTCAAGTAGCGCGGCGTCGCGGCGTCGCCGGCGGGTTCTCTCGCCGGCTTTGACTCGTCGACCCCTTCGCGTAGGCTGTGGCCGTCCTCGCTGGAGCCGCCATATCCCATGCGAACCGAAGCCTGTGTCCTTGCCGTTTCGCTGCTGGTGGCCGCCGCGGCCCATGTCCCCGGCGGTGCCGCCATCGCCGCCGGGCCGGATGCTGGTGCGGCCGGCTGCGAATCGCTTGAGATCACCGGCGGCAGCCTCAAGATCACGGTCGATTGCCGGATGATCGACGGCCGCGACACTGCGGTCGTGACGCTCCTGGGCGACATCGAGAGCGGCGACGACCGCTTCTTCAGGAAGGCCCTGCTTGCCGTCGACAGCGACGACGTCCTCGTCTCGCTCGAAAGCGACGGCGGCAATCTCGAAGCCGGTATCGAGATCGGGCGCGCCATCTGGTTCCGCGAGGCGGCGACCGTGGTCGAGAAAGGCGTCTGCGCCTCCGCCTGCGCGCTCGCCTGGCTCGCCGGCCGCCCGCGCTACATGGCCCCGAAGGCGCGGATCGGGTTCCACGCGCCCTGGCGCGGCGACCCCGACCGGCCGGTGGCGAGCACCGCGGGCAGCGCCATCGTCGGCGGCTACCTCCGCGATCTCGGCTTCACCTCGGCGGCGATCGAATACATCAACGAGCCCGGGCCGGACGAACTCCGCTGGTTGACCATGGACGACGCCGACCGGATCAACATCGCCGTCCGGCCATGGCAGGGCGGTGCGGCGCCCGAGGTCGCGGTCACGCCGCCGCCGGTCGAAACCGTCGCGGTCGAACCGGGATCGACCTTCCGCGATTGCGACGCCTGCCCGGAGATGGTGGTCGTGCCCGCCGGGCGCTTCACCATGGGTTCGGCCGGGAGCGAGGCGGGCCATCAGGCCGATGAGGAGCCGCAGCGCGAGGTGAATTTCGCCGCGCCCGTCGCGGTCGGCCGCACCGAGGTCACCTTCGCCGACTGGGACGCCTGCGTCGCCGATGGCGGCTGCGAGGGCTATGAGCCCAACGACCAGCATTGGGGGCGGGGAAAGCGCCCGGTGGTCGACGTGTCGTGGGAAGACGCGCAGACCTACGTCGCGTGGCTCGCGAAGAAGACCGGGCGACCCTACCGGCTGCCGAGCGAGGCCGAGTGGGAATATGCCGCCCGTGGCGGCGCCGGGACGCCCTACGCCTTCGGCGCGACGATCACCAAGGATCAGGCCAATTTCGAGGGCGAGAAGACGGTGGAGGTCGGCTCCTATCCGCCGAACGCCTACGGCCTCTTCGATGTCCACGGCAATGTCTGGGAATGGGTGGAGGACTGCTACGCCGATTCCTATCGCGGCGCGCCAGTCGACGGCACGGCGGTGGCGCCGCCCGATTGCGGCTGGCGCGTGGTGCGGGGCGGCGCCTGGAACACGACCTCGGCCGAGAACATGCGGACAGCCTTCCGCCTTCGCCGCGTGCCCGGCTCGTCACGGGACAATGTCGGCTTCCGGGTGGCCCGGCCGATCAGCGAGGCGGTGCAGATGGGCAAGGGCTCGCCCTGATGCCGCGCACGCGGGCCCGCGGCCGGGTTCCGGCCTACTTCGTGCCGTAGAGGCGGTCCCCCGCGTCGCCGAGGCCCGGCACGATGTAGCCGTGGTCGTTGAGGTATTCGTCGATCGCGGCGGTATAGATCGGGATGCCCGGCTGGAAGCGCTGGAAGCGCTCGATGCCCTCGGGCGCGGCAAGCAGGCAGACGAAGCGGATGTCGCGCGCGCCGCGGGCCTTCAGCCGCTCGATCGCCGCGCTCGCCGAATTGGCGGTGGCGAGCATCGGGTCGACGACGATCACCAGCCGCTCCGACAGGTCCTCCGGCGCCTTGAAGTAATACTCGACCGGCTCCAGCGTCTCCGGGTTGCGGTAGATGCCGATATGGGCGACGCGTGCCGATGGCACGAGGTCGAGCATGCCTTCGAGCAGTCCGATGCCGGCGCGGAGGATGGGCGCGAAGACCGGCTTCTTGCCTTCGAGGATCGGGGCATCCATGCCGCCGAGCGGCGTCTCGATCCGGGTCGTCGTCAGCTTCAGGTCGCGGGTCACCTCGTAGGTGAGGAGCAGCGCGATCTCGCGGAGAAGCTGGCGGAACCCCGCGGTCGAGGTGTGCTTGTCGCGCATCAGCGTCAGCTTGTGCTGGACGAGGGGGTGGTCGACGACGTGGACGCCTTGCATCTGGTCTCTCTGCCCCTTGCTGCTGCCGCGCTCCCGAAGTCATAGCGCCGGAGCGGCGCTCGCGCCAAGGCGGAGCTTGGCGTTGTCCACCGTGGCAGCGGGCGAAGGCACGGCCGGGCGCTCAGGGCGGCACCAGCCCGTCCCGCGTCGCGAGGCGGCGGGCGACTGCGGCGCCGGAGGTGAGGGCGCCCTCCATGAAGCCGGCGAACTTGTAGCAGGCGTAGTCGCCGGCGAAGTGCAGCCGCCCCTCGATCCCGGCTTCGAGGACCGGCCCCATGCTGGTAACTTCGCCCGGCGCCGCGCAGGCATAGCTCGCCATCGTCCAGGGCGTCGACGGCCAGTCCATGAAGCGGGTCGAGACCACGGCCGGGGCGAGCTTCGGGAAGCGCTGGCGGAGGATGTCGGCATAGGAGGCGTCGCGCCGCTCGGGGGGAATCGCGCGCATCGCCTCCGAGCCGGGGCCGCCGGAATAGGCGACCATCGACGACGGCGCGTCGCCCGGCTGTCCGCCGGTCGGCTCCCAGGTGTTCTGGACGTCGTCGTTGCTGAAGGAGGCCGCGACCGAGCCGTCGCTGAGCCAGAAGCGGTCGGTCAGCACCATCAGGTACTTGATGTTGCTGCCCATCTGCGGGGCGATGCCGAGCGGCGGGTCGAAGCGGATGCCGCCCCACACCGAAGGCGGCGCGGTCAGCACCACGTCGTCGGCTTCGAGACTCGCCCCGCTCGCGAGGGTCACGGCGACCCTGTCGCCGCGGAAGGCGACCGCGGCGACCGGAGAGTTGAGCCGGATGTTCTTCTCGCCGATCGCCGCGGTGAAGCGATGCGCGAGCTGCTGGTTGCCGCCGTCGCACCGGAACACCTCGGTCTCGGTCCAGAAACGGTCGAGGCCGCCCCCCTTCACCGCCGTCAGCACGCCGAGCCAGCTTTGCCGGTCCGGCGCGGTGCCGTTGTCGGAGGTGAGCTGGGCGGCAAGCGCGATCTTGCCGAGTCGCGGCGCGTCGAGGGCCGCGAGCCAGTCGGCCAGCGACATCGCATCGAGCCGGCCCGCATCCGGGGTGTTCCAGGGCCGGTCGGCGTCGGTCACCACCTTCGCCGCCCGGCTGATCCTGCGCTCCACGTGATCGAGCTCGTCGAACAGGCGCTCGGCCTTGGCCTCGGTTAGCAATTCGCCGTCGATCACCACCGGCATGCCGGCGTCGTCATCGTCCGGGATCTCCAGGAATTGAAGGCCGAAGCGCTCGGCATAGGCTGCCCAGGCCGGGTGATTGGAGCCGATCAGCTCGCCGCCGCCCTCGATGAACCGACCGGGGACGAAATCGTAGAAGGTGAGC
>JAESFN010001340.1_pt1 | contig 11202 bp, 9 predicted proteins | sample 9269411 | NCBI WGS metagenome assembly JAESFN01 (sample SAMN14505399, study PRJNA617100) | algae metagenome | isolation source: Iphinoe sp. HA4291-MV1 and co-occurring heterotrophs from trail next to... | place: USA: Maunawili Falls, Hawaii | collected 2009-07-25
CCTTTGACGTGATCGTGATTGGCGGTGGCCATGCTGGGACCGAGGCGGCGGCCGCGGCCGCGCGCACCGGCGCGCACACCGCACTGGTCACGCACAGCTTTGCGACGGTTGGCGCGATGTCGTGCAACCCGGCGATTGGCGGGCTGGGCAAGGGCCATCTGGTCCGCGAAATCGATGCGCTGGACGGCGTCATGGGCGTGGCCGCCGATCGGGCCGGCATCCAGTTCCGCATGCTCAACCGCCGGAAGGGCCCGGCGGTGCGAGGACCGAGGGCGCAGGCCGACCGCAAGCTGTATAGGACCGCCGTGCAGACTCTGCTGCGCGAGACTATCAATCTGGCGGTGATTGAGGGGGAGGTTGAAGACCTGATCGTTGTCGATGGCTGCACCGGTGGTGTGCGTCTGGCTGACGGCCGGGAGGTTATCGCCGGCGCCGTGGTCATCACCACCGGGACCTTCCTCCGCGGTCTTATCCATATCGGTGAAACTCGGGTGCCTGCGGGTCGGGTCGGCGAGAAGCCGGCGATCGGCTTGGCCGAGACATTGGCGCGGTTGGGTTTGGCCATGGGGCGGCTCAAGACGGGTACGCCGCCGCGGATCGATGGGCGGACGATTGACTGGAACGGGGTGGAGATGCAGGCGGGGGACGAGCCGCCGACGCCGTTCTCCTTCATGACCAGGGCCATCGCGACGCCGCAGATTTCGTGTGGCATTACCCGGACGACGAGCGAGACTCATCGGATCATCACGGACAACCTCCATCGCTCGGCGATGTATTCGGGCCGGATCGAGAGCCGGGGTCCGCGCTACTGCCCGTCGATCGAGGACAAGGTGGTACGGTTCGGGGAGCGTGACGGGCACCAGATCTTCCTCGAGCCGGAAGGCCTCGATGACGACACCGTCTACCCGAACGGAATCTCGACATCGCTTCCCGAGGATGTGCAGAGGGCGGTCGTCGCCTCGATCCCCGGCCTCGAGGCGGCCCGGATCATCCGGCCCGGTTATGCGATCGAATATGATCATGTCGACCCGCGCGAACTGACCCCAACCCTCGAATGCCGGCGGCTCAAGGGCCTGTTCCTCGCCGGCCAGATCAATGGGACCACCGGGTACGAGGAAGCCGCGGGACAGGGGTTGGTGGCAGGGCTCAACGCGGCGCGGCGCGCCGGTGGGGACGACGGGGTCACCCTGTCGCGGACGGACGCCTACATCGGGGTGATGATCGACGACCTGGTGACGCGAGGCGTGAGCGAGCCCTACCGCATGTTCACGTCCCGGGCCGAGTATCGGCTGTCGCTCCGCGCCGACAATGCCGACCGCAGGCTGACCGAGAAGGGGATCGCGCTCGGCTTGGTGGGGGCAGACCGGGCTGTGGCGTTTCGCTCCGCGGCGGATCGACTGGCAGCGGCTGCCAGTCGGATGTCCGAGCTGTCGCTGACGCCGACGGAGGCCGAACGCCACGGACTCCACCTCAACCGGGATGGCGTCCGCCGGAACGCCCACGAACTGCTGGCCCGCCCGGATGTGACGCTGGCGGCGCTCGCTGCGATCTGGCCGGAACTCGCTAATCTCGACCGCTTCGTCGCCGAGCAGGTGGAAGTCGACGCCAAGTATGCGGTGTATCTGGATCGGCAGCAGTCGGACATCGATGTGATCCGCAGGGAAGAGGGTGTGAGCCTGCCGGACGATCTCGACCTCGATGCGATCGCCGGCCTGTCGAACGAGATCCGGGAGAAGCTCCGCCGGGTGCGGCCGGCGAGCCTCGCGCAGGCCAGCCGGATCGACGGCATGACGCCGACGGCGCTGGCCCTCCTGCTGGCGAGCGTCAAGCGGCACCCGCGCGATGCCGCTTGAGTCGCCGCAGGGGCTCGGGGCGCTCCGCTCCCTGCTGCCTGTTTCACGTGAAACATATGAGCGACTCGCCCTGCTGGTATCGCTCGTCCGGAAATGGCAGAAGGCGGAAAACCTGGTTTCGCCCAGCACGCTCGGCGAAATCTGGACCCGCCACGTCGCCGACAGCGCCCAGCTCTTCGCGCTCCATCCCGAAGCCCGCTGTTGGCTCGATCTGGGCAGCGGCGGCGGCTTTCCCGGTCTGGTCACGGCAATTCTGCTCGGGACTGGCGAGGCCCGGTCAGACGGACATGTGCATCTCGTCGAGAGCAATTCGCGGAAATGCGCCTTCCTCCGCACGGCGGCGCGCGAGACGGGAGCCCCGGCGGTTGTCCATCACGGCCGCATCGAGGACGTGCTCGCCAATTGGACGGAACCGGTCGATCTCATCTCGGCGCGCGCCCTCGCGCCCCTCCCGGAACTCCTCCGGCTCGCCGGGCACCTGATCGCCCCGGAGCGCCGCGCCCTGTTCCCGAAGGGCGTGGATTACGAGCGGGAAATCGAGGAAGCGACTCAATCCTACGACATCGATCTGTTAGTACATCCAAGCCGAATCAATGAAGGCTCGGTGATTCTCGAAGTCGCGCGAGCCGTTCCGAAGCATAGCGGCCGGACATCTGGGCCATGAGCCTGCCTGCCACTCCGCGCGTTATTGCCCTGGCCAACCAGAAGGGCGGCGTGGGCAAGACCACGACCGCGATCAACCTCGGCACGGCGCTCGCGGCGACCGGCGAGGAGGTGCTCGTCGTCGATCTCGACCCGCAAGGCAACGCATCGACCGGCCTTGGCATCGATCGCAAGAGCCGTACCGTCTCGACCTACGACCTGCTGCTTGGCGAGGCCACCCTCGACGACGTAGCCCTGCAAACCGCGGTTCCGCAGGTTTCGGTCGCGCCCTCGACCCTCGACCTGCTCGGCGTCGAACTCGAAATCGCCAACATGACTGATCGCGCCTTTCGCCTGCGCCGGGCCCTGGCTGCAGCCCGCGAGTCGAATCGGGGGCGAAACTACACGTACGTGCTGGTCGATTGCCCGCCTTCGCTCAATCTCCTCACCATCAACGCCATGGCGGCCGCCCATTCCGTCCTGGTGCCACTCCAATGCGAGTTCTTCGCCCTGGAGGGCCTTAGCCAGCTCCTCCATACGGTCGAGCAGGTGAAACAATCGCTCAACCCGGAGCTCACCATCCACGGCATCGTGCTGACCATGTTCGACAGCCGCAACTCCCTGTCGAACCAGGTGGTCGCCGATGTTCGGGCGCATATGGGGGCGGCAGTGTACGACACGGTGATTCCCCGGAACGTGCGGGTGTCCGAAGCGCCGTCGCACGGCAAGCCGGTTCTCCTCTACGACTTCAAGAGCACCGGCAGCCAGGCCTATCTCCGGCTCGCCGCGGAGATCATCCAGCGCGAGCGTGTGTTGCGGGCCGCCTGATGATTCGGACTCGAAACGGAATTGGTAACGGTTGCTTAACCATCATTTCGCGATTGAATTGAGGGAGCCGGATATGGCGGAGGATGTGGCGCGACGCCGATTGGGGCGCGGCCTTGCGGCGCTGATCGGGGACACCGGCAGCGAAATGGCGCCTGACCGGCGAGGTCCGCGGCGCATGCCGGTGGCGATGCTCCGCCCCAATCCGCGGAATCCGCGCAAGACCTTCGACGATGGTGACCTTGCGGATTTGGCCGCCTCGATCAAGGAGCGCGGCGTGGTGCAGGCCATCCTGGTCCGCCCGGCGGTCGACGGCGGCGAAGGCTACGAAATCATCGCCGGCGAGCGTCGCTGGCGCGCCGCCCAGCGCGCCGGCCTGCATGATGTGCCGATCGTCGTCCACGACGTGAGCGACCGGGAGGCGCTGGAACTCGCGATCATCGAGAACGTCCAGCGGGCCGACCTCAACCCGCTCGAGGAAGCCGTCGGCTACCAGCAGCTCATCGACGAGCACGGCTACAGCCAGTCGCAGCTCGGCGAGGTGATTGGCAAGAGCCGTCCGCATATCGCCAATACGCTCCGCCTGCTCAAGCTGCCCGAGTCGGTCCAGGCCTATGTCCGCGGCGGCCAGCTCTCGGCCGGCCACGCCCGTGCCCTGGTGACCCTCGACGATCCCGAGGCTGCCGCCCGGCGGATCATCGAGGCGGGGATGAGCGTGCGCGATGCCGAGACGATCGGCGAAACCGCGCGCCGGAAGGGCGGGAAAGGGGCGCCCGAGACCAAGAGCGCGGATACGCGGGCGCTCGAGAAGCAACTCGCCGACCTGCTCGGCCTCGATGTCGCGATCAAGTACGGGCCCAAGGGCGGCGACGTCCGGATCCGCTACCGCACGCTTGAGCAGCTCGACGACATCTGCAAGCGGCTCCGCAGCTGACGGGAATGCTGGTCAGGGCGCGATCGCCTCAAGAAAGCCGGTAAACGGATCGGCGCCGTTCCCGGGCTCGCTGCCGGCCATGACCGCGACGGCAAAGGACAACGCCGACATGGCAGGCGACCGGCCGGCCGTGGTGCCGTGGGCGGCGCCGGCGGTGAGGTTCATCACCAGGGTCGGGCAGCAGAACAGAGCCAACCGCAGCACGCGCCGCCAATCGGGTGGGAGCAGGTCCCGCTCTGCCAGAGTCTTGAGGAGGGGCCGCCACACGAGGTCGACCTTGAGATCGAGGAACCCGCGGCGGAGCGGCGGAAGGGACCAGTCGTGGCTGACCGTGATGCGGTCTCCGCTCAGCGCGGCGGCGACCGAGTATCGTCGGTCGGCTTCTTCCGGGTGATACAGCCAGAACGGGTGGGCGAAGATGTTGTGGAATGTCGCCTTCACGTCGGCGAGCAGCGCGGGAACATGTTCTCCCGCGAAGGCGGGGTCGAACATCACCAGCCGGCTGTCGCCATCGCGTTCCTCGATCCAGACATTGGCGTTATGGGCGTCGCCATGGGCGGTCACCGCAGCCCCGGCGAGACGGCGCGGCGCGAGGCGGCCGAGGGACTCCTCGAACAGGTCCGCAAGGCTGTGCTCGTAGTCCAACCCATTGATACACCAGCGTAATCTGGAGAAATCGGCCCACGGCAGGGTAAGCCCGGGCAACGCCATCGTCCGGCCCGCGTAGAACCGCGTGACGCGCCCCCCGAGCCGGGCGTCGTCCGGCAGATCGCAGAGCCGGTTGTGGAAGAGCTGGTGGATCGCCTCCGCCCGGCTCTCCTCCCCGCTCGCGGCGTGGAGCGTGGCGCAATAGACTGCGCCGGTAAGGCGGTCGAGCCCGGCCTCAAGCCGAAGCAGATCCTCGACGTCGTGGTGGTTGCCGCTCCGCTCGACGGCAAGGCAGGCCGCGGCAAGCTGGCGATCCCGGCGGAAGGCGTAAAGCAGCACCTGGTGCCCCGGCTTCCCGGACATCATCACCGGCATGTCGACCGGAAGGCCGGCGCGTTGCAGCAGTTCAGCGCGGTAGTATTCCTCGACCGTTCCCTCCTCGCCCTCCTCCTGGTGGAACTTGAAGAAGAAGCGGCGGCCGTCGGCTACGTCGACCAGCCCGTTGAGCGAATTGAGGCTGCTCCAGTCGGCATTGATGGCGACCGTGACGACGTCCAGGCCGAAGCAATCGGCGACGAGATCGGCGACCACGCGCTCGGCCTCGCCGCGGCGGCCCTCGGCGACCAGCCGTCTCGCGAGAGCGGTCGGTGCCGGTACCTCCGCCTCGTGTTCTCCAACTCCCGGGATCTCCGGACCGCCGCTCATTGCCCCGCCCTGCCTCCGCCCGTGCCGGAACCGCGTGACCAGAGTCGCTGCATGGGCCGTGTTCGTCAACTGACGAATAGGGATGGACGCGGTGCGCCGGCGGGGGATATTCTCGCCCGCACCGGCCCGCCGCACAGGTCACCGCACGCGAACATGACCGTCCCCCACGAAATCGAAGCGGGACTGCCCGACATGATCGACTGGCGGAGGGCGTTCCACCGCCTGCCGGAGCTCGCCTATGAGGAGCACCGCACGGCGGCGACCGTGACCGGGCTGCTGCGGAGCTTCGGCGTCGACGAGATCGCGACGGGGATCGGCGGCACCGGCGTCGTGGCCGTGATCGGGAATGGCGAAGGACCCCGCGTGGCGCTCCGCGCCGACATGGACGCGCTGCCGATCGCGGAGACGGGAACGCCGGCCTGGCGATCGGAGGTGCCGGGGAAGATGCACGCCTGCGGCCATGACGGCCACATGACGATGCTCCTCGGGGCGGCGCGCTACCTTGCCGCCAGCCGGGGCTTCGCCGGCACCGTGGTGCTGATTTTCCAGCCGGCCGAGGAGGGCCGGGCCGGCGCCAAGGCGATGCTCGAGGACGGCCTGATCGAGCGCTTTCCCTTCGACCGGGTCTTCGCCCTCCACAACATCCCCGGCATGCCGGCGGCCGAGGTCGCCGCCTCGCCCGGTGCGGTTATGGCGGCGGTCGACCGCTTTGCGGTGACGGTCACCGGTGCCGGCGGCCACGCCGCCATGCCGCATCTCACCCGCGACCCGATCCTCGCCGCGTCGGCGCTGGTCGTGGCGCTCCAGAGCATCGTGTCGCGCATCCAGGACCCCCGCGTTCCGGCCGTGGTCTCGGTGACGCGGTTCAACGCCGGCGAAGCCGACAACGCGACGCCGGGCCGGGCCACGCTCCTCGGCAATGTGCGGTTTCTCGAGCCCGGGGGCAGCGACGCCTTTCGCGAGCGCATCGCCCGCATCGCCCGCGGCATCTCGGAGACCTACGGCGTCGAGGTTGCGGTCGACTACATCGTCGGGCGGCCGCCCACCATCAACGCCGAGGCCGAGGCGCGGCTTGCATGCGAGGCCGCCGCCTCGCTCCGGCCGCTCCTGTCGGTCGCGCCGGTCCAGGAGCCGATCATGGCCTCGGAAGACTTCTCCTACTTCCTCGAAGCGCGGCCCGGCGCGTTCGCCTTTCTCGGCGCGGGCGAGGGCAGGCCCTCCCTCCACAGCCCCGACTTCGACTTCAACGATGCGATCCTCGTTCCCGGTGCGTCGTTCCTCGCGCGGCTTGCCGAGCGCGCGCTGCTTGGCTAAGCCCTCCCCTGTCTCGGGGACCACCGGACGTGCAGCGCAAAACACCGCGGAAACGGCTGACGCATGAGGAACGGAAGGCGCTGATCCTCGATCGCGCCGCCGACTACCTGTCGGAAAACGGCTTTCCGGTCCGCACGCGGCGGCTCGCGGCGGCGGCGGGCATCTCGCAGCGGCTCATCTACCACTTCTTCCCCAACAAATCGGCGCTGATCGACGAGATCTACAACAGCGCGATCCAGGGGCCATTCAAGGCGATCTGGTTCGTCGAGCTCGCCGACCGCTCCACGCCGGTGGTCGTTCGGCTCAGGGCCTTCTACCGGGATTACTTCGAGACGCTGCTGACCCGGCGGTGGACGCGCCTCCTCATCTATTCGTCCTTCTCGACCCAGAACATGGCGCCCCGCTACATCTCGGGCATCATCCTCCGGCTGCTCGAGACCATCGTCGAGGAAGTCGCGGCCGAGCGCAGGGTGAAGCTTCCCGGCGAGAAGCCGGTGATCCACGAGATCGGCTGGATCCTCCACGGCGCGGTCTCGCATCTCGCGATCCGCCGCCACCTCTTCCATGCCAACGTCGCCGTTCCGATCGATCTCGTCCTCGACGCCCAGATCGATTCGTTCCTGGCCGGCTTCGATTCGATGGTCGAAGGGCTGGTCAAGGATCATCTCCCGGTCCCTCCCGCGGCCAAACGCAAACCCGCCCGCTGACGACGGGTCTTCGCCTTCCGGCGCCGGCAATCCGCATCCCTTCGAGCCGCAGGCCGAAGTTTCCCTTCCTCCCGCCCGGGCGCGGCGGAGTGCGTTCTATTGGGGCAACGCTGCACAAAAGTCGTCAATTGACGAGTAATGGGATGCAGGTCTAGCATCGTCTCTGTCGGGGGCTGGGCGGGCCTTGAGCGGGGTTCTGGCTTCCCTCCTCCGGAAGCGAAACATGCCGGCGGCCGTCGGTTTCGCCGCGGCCGGGCCGGCCTCAGAGGAGGGGGACCAATGCGCTTACTGGGTACGCTTGGGCTTGCCGCGGCCACCGCCGCGGCGATCGGGTTGGCCGGGGCGGCAGAGGCCGGGCCGGTTCGCGTCGGGCATTCCACGTGGGTCGGCAACGGGCCGCTCTACATCGCCCGCGACAAGGGCTACTTCGCCGAGGAGGGGATCGAGTTCGAGGACGTCAATATCGGCGACCTCAAGCTCCGCTTCGCGGCCGCCGCGGCAGGCGAGATCGACATCATCCTCACCACCATCGACGCGATGGTGCTCTATCTCAAGAACGGCGACGAGTACGTCCTCCTCACCGGCGCCGACACCTCCGCCGGCGGCGACGGCATCGTCGCCACCAAGGACATCAAGACCATCCAGGACCTCAAGGGCAAGAAGGTCGCCTTCAACGAAGGCTCCACCTCGCAGTTCCTGCTCGACGTGCTCCTCTCCGAGAACGGCATGTCGGAGGCCGACCTGGTGCCGGTCAACATGGATCCGGGCGACGCCGGCGCGGCGCTGATCGCCGGCCAGGTCGACGCCGCGGTCACCTGGGAGCCGTGGCTGACCAAGGCCAAGAACAGCGAGAACGCGCACATCCTGTTCGACACGACCAACCGCCAGGACTTCATCACCGACTTCGTGCTGGTGCGGAAGGAGTTCCTCGCCGAGCATCCCGAGGACGTCGCCGGCTTCGTCAAGGCCTGGTACAAGGCCGTCGATTTCTACCTCGCCAATCCCGAGGAGGCGGTCAACATCATGGCGCAGGGCAGCGGCGACTGGCTGAGTGATCCGGCGGTCTTCGCCGAGACCATGGCCGGGGTGAAGTTCTACGACCGCGCCCGCTCGATGGAGATCTTCGGCACCAAGGACAAGCCCGGCGCGATCGTGGCGCTCACCCAGTCCGCCCTCGACGTCTGGAAGCCGCTTGGCATGCTGCAGACCGAGGTCGACCCGACCAAGATCATCAGCTGGGACTACGTCGGCGTCGAATGAGCCCACGCCTTGGCGACTACTTCGTCCCCAAGGAAGAGATTCCGGCCAGGGTCTACCTCGCGGTAAGCATCCTGGCCGGGGTGGTGGTGATCGGGCTGTGGTGCCTGCTCACCTATGCCGGGCTGGTCCGCCCCGACTTCCTGCCGCCGCCGCACCGTGTGGTCACCACCGCGGGCAAGCTGATCAGCGACGGCTCGCTGTTCAAGCATACGCTCGCCAGCGTCACCGTCATCCTGGTCGGCTTCATCATCTCGTCGCTGATCGCGGTGCCGATCGGCATCGTCTCGGGCAGCTTCCGCGTGGTTGAGGCCTTTGTCGAGCCGATCGTCAACTTCACCCGCTACCTGCCGGTCAGCGCCCTCATCCCGCTCCTGATCCTGTGGGTCGGCATCGGCATGGAGGAGAAGATCGCCGTCATCATCATCGGCACCTTCTTCCAGCAGATCCTGATGGTCTCTGACGTCTCGGCGCAGGTGCCGAAGGATCTCCTCGACGCCTCCTACACGCTCGGCGCCAGCCGCCGCCAGGTGATCACCCGCGTCCTCCTCCCCGCCGTCATGCCCGGCGTCATCGACACGCTTCGCGTCACCATGGGCCTCGCCTGGACGTATCTCGTGGTGGCCGAGCTGGTCGGCGCCTTCCAGGGCCTCGGCTACCTGATCATGAGCTCGATGCGCGGCCTCGCCACCGACATCATCTTCGTCGCCATCATCACCATCGGCCTCCTCGGCCTGTTCTTCGACCAGCTGTTCAAGCTGGTCCGCCGGCTGGTCGTGCCCTGGGCGACGGTGCGCTGACCATGCCGGCGCTTTCCATCGAGAATGTCAGCCTTCGCTTCCGCCTCAAGGGCGGCCGCGAGGTCACGGCGCTCGACGCCGTCTCGCTCGGCGTCCGCGACCGGGAATTCGCGGTCATCGTCGGCCCGTCGGGCTGCGGCAAGTCGAGTCTGCTGCGCATGGTCGCCGGGCTGCAGCGACCGACCGGAGGGACGATCCGGCTCGACGATCGCCCGGTCACCAAGCCGGGGCGCGACCGCGGCATGGTGTTCCAGTCCTACACGCTGTTTCCATGGCTGTCGGTCCGCAAGAACGTCGCCTTCGGGCCATCGCTTGCCGGCACGCCGGAGGCCGAGCGGATGCGGATCGCGGACGAGTTCATCCGGCTGGTCGGCCTCGCCGGCTACGAGGACGCCTATCCCCGCCAGCTCTCCGGCGGCATGATGCAGCGCGTGGCGCTGGCGCGGGCGCTCGCCAACGACCCGGAGGTGCTGCTTATGGACGAGCCGTTCGGCGCCCTCGACAGCCAGACCCGCTCGCTGATGCAGGAGTTGCTCCTCTCGGTATGGGAGGTGAGCCACAAGACGGTGCTGTTCGTCACCCACGATGTCGACGAGGCGATCCTCCTCGGCGACCGGGTGTTCGTGATGACCGCGCAGCCGGGGCGGATCAAGGCCGAGATCGAGATCGACCTGCCGCGGCCGCGCCACGTCGAGGAATTCACCTCGGAGCGGTTCATTGATCTCAAGCGCGAAATACACGGGCTGATCAAGACCGAGGCGCGGAAGGCGATCGACCACTGAGAGTAGGGAACGGAGGGACGACCTGCGATGGTAGCCTTTCCCGGGCTGCTTGACTTGACCGGCGATTTTGTATGCCCTTGGCGGCGGGGCGAATGAGGGAGGATGGCGTCTCCATGGCTGGGGCTGCCGTCCTTGGTCAGGCGGTTCGGGAATCGGCGGTTCCGGTCGCGGTTTCCGTGCGCCATGTCGAGATGGCCTATCCCGGCCTCAAGGCGGTCGACGATGTCTCGTTCGAACTGCCGCGCGGCGCCTTCCTCACCATCCTCGGGCCTTCGGGCTCAGGCAAAACCACGCTTCTCCGGATGATCGCCGGTTTCCAGACGCCAACCGCCGGTGACATCCTCATCGCGGGGGAACCGGTCCGTGCCGTGCCGCCCTGGCGCCGGTCGATCGGCATGGTGTTCCAGCGCCTGGCGCTCTTCCCTCACCTCACTGCGGCGGCCAATGTCGCCTTCCCGCTCCGCATGCGGCGCTTCGATGCGCGGACGATTGCAGCGCGGGTCGAGCGCTATCTCGATCTGGTGCGGCTTGGCGGCCTCGGCAAACGGCGCATCCACGAGCTTTCTGGCGGCCAGCAACAGCGGGTGGCGATCGCCCGCGCGCTCGTCTTCGAGCCCGACCTCCTCCTCCTCGACGAGCCGCTCGCCGCGCTCGACCGCAAGCTCCGCGAGGAGATGCAGCTCGAGTTCCGCCGCATCCAGCGCGAACTCGGCGTCACCACCATCAACGTCACCC
>JAESFN010001341.1_pt1 | contig 11201 bp, 13 predicted proteins | sample 9269411 | NCBI WGS metagenome assembly JAESFN01 (sample SAMN14505399, study PRJNA617100) | algae metagenome | isolation source: Iphinoe sp. HA4291-MV1 and co-occurring heterotrophs from trail next to... | place: USA: Maunawili Falls, Hawaii | collected 2009-07-25
CCTGACCACCAGTGATCGGCACAACGCATGATCGCCAACCCCACGGGCGGCACCGACGCTACGAGCCAGATCACCAGCGGCCAGGATCCCAACCACCGCAACAGCGGCAACTCACCCTGACACTGACAGCGGACGCTACGCCGCGCCGGCCGCCTGGTCAGGGGTATTTCTGGAGCGCGCCGAGCTCCGCGCGTCCGGCCTCGGTCAGCCGCGCGCACTCCCGGGCACGGGCCTCCGCCGGCCCGGGGGCGGCGACCAGACCGGCCCGGAGCAGGCGCTGCCCGGCCGAGGTGTCGCAGAACACCTGGCCGTCCACGTACAGCAGCGGCATCGAACCCGATTCCAGCTCGCAGCGGCCGTCGGCCACCGCCCGCAGCAGCGCGGCGTCACGTCCGCTCAACATCCCGACCACCCCTCCGAGGACCACTGAAGGGAAGATCGGTTGTGACGCCGCTAACGTTTCAGATTGTTCCAGGTCGTTTCAGGAAAGCCGCTCGAAGATCGCGGTCAACCCCTGGCCACCGCCGATGCACATGGTCTCCAGGCCGTACCGGGCCTCCCGGCGGTCCAGCTCGCGCAGCATCGTGGTCAGGATCCGGCAGCCGGTGGCGCCCACCGGGTGCCCCAGCGAGATCCCGGACCCGTTGACGTTGAACCGCTCGTCGGACGCCACGTCCAGCTTCCACTCCCGGGTGCAGGCCAGCACCTGGGCGGCGAACGCCTCGTTCAGCTCGATCAGGTCCATGTCGTTCATCGACAGCCCGGCCCGGTCCAGGGCCTTCGCACTGGACGGCACCGGGCCGATGCCCATGGTCTTCGGCGGCACCCCGGCCACCGCCCAGGACACCAGCCGGGCCAGCGGCCGCAGCCCGTGCTCGGCCGCCTTCTCCGGGGAGGTGACGATGCACAGCGCGGCGCCGTCGTTCTGCCCGGACGCGTTGCCGGCGGTCACCGTGGACTCCGGGTCGCTCTTGCCCATGATCGGCTTGAGCTTGGCCAGGGTCTCCAGGTCGGTGCCCGGCCGGATGTGTTCGTCCTTGTCCACCACGGTGTCCCCGCGGCGGCCGCTGATGGTGACCGGGACGATCTCCTCGGCGAACTTGCCGGACTCGACGGCGGCGGTCGCCTTGGCGTGGCTGGCCACGGCCAGCTCGTCCTGCTCATCGCGCGGGATCGAGTACTCCTTGCGCAGGTTCTCCGCCGTCTCGATCATGCCGCCGGGCACCGGGAAGTTGACCCCGCCGGCGGTGACCCGGCCCCGGGCCAGCGAGTCGTGCAGCTGCACGGACGGGGCGCCCTTGATCCCCCAGCGCATGCTGGTCGAGTAGAACGCGGCGTTGCTCATCGACTCGGCGCCGCCGGCGAACACCAGCTCGGCCGCCCCGGTCTGGACCTGCATGGCGCCCATCAGGATGGCCTGCAGGCCGGACCCACAGCGGCGGTCCAGCTGCAGCCCGGTCACCGACACCGGCAGCCCGGCGTCCAGCGCCACCACCCGGCCGAACGCCGGGGCGTCCATGGTCGGGTAGCAGTTGCCCATCAGCACGTCGTCCACCGCGTCCACCGGCAGCCCGGTGCGCTCGATCAGCGCCCTGGCCACGGTCGCGCCGAGCGCGTGCGCGGGCACGTCCTTGTAGACACCGCCGAACCCGCCGACCGCCGTCCGCAGCGGCTCGCAGATGACTGCTTCACGCATCAGAAGTAGTACCTCACCAGCGTCTCGGCGACGGCGGCCGGCCGCTCGCTGCCCTCGATCTCGATGGTCGCCTTGACCGTGAGCTGGAGCCCGCCGCCCGCGACGTCCTCGGCCGCGACCAGCTCGTAGCTGCCCCGCACCCGGCTGTCCACCGGCACCGGGCTGGTGAACCGGACCTTGTTCAGCCCGTAGTTCACCCCCATCTTGACGTTCTCCACGCTGTAGGCGGTCTTGCCGAGGATCGGGTTGAGCGACAGGGTGAGGAACCCGTGCGCGATCGGCTTGCCGAACGGCCCGTCCTTCGCCTTCTCCGGGTCGACGTGGATCCACTGGTGGTCGCCGGTGGCCTCGGCGAACAGGTCGATCATCTTCTGGTCGACGGTCAGCCAGTCGCCGGTGCCGATGTGGGTGCCGACGGCCGCCTTGAGCTCGTCGATGCCGCTGAATGTGGTCATGTGCCCTCCTTCGTCGGACCCGTGAGTGAGAAGTAGTGCTGAAGCACTACTTCTCACTCACGGGTTAGATTCCGCGTCCGCCGTTGACCTCGACGATGCCACCGGTGACGTAGCTGGCCAGGTCGCTGGCCAGGAACAGGGCCACCTTGGCCACCTCGGCGGGCTCCCCGGCCCGGCCCATCGGGATCTCGGTCATCTTCTCGTCCCACGCCTTCTGCGGCATGGCCTCGGTCATCGCGGTGCGGATCAGCCCCGGCTGGATCGCGTTGACCCGGATGTTCAGGTAGGCCAGCTCCTTGGCGGCGGCCTTGGTCAGGCCGATCATGCCGGCCTTGGCGGCGCTGTAGTTGGTCTGCCCGACGTTGCCGTACTTCCCGGACATCGACGACATGTTGATGATCGACCCGGACTTCTGCTCGCGCATCACGGCAGCCGCCGCCTTGGTGCCCAGCCAGGCGCCGGTCACGTGCACGTCGAGGACCAGCCGGAAGTCGTCGGTGGACAGCTTGCGCATGGTGGCGTCGCGGGTGATGCCGGCGTTGTTGACGAAGACGTCGAGCTTGCCGTACTCGGTGACGGCCGCGGCGACCAGGGCGTTGACCTCGGCCTCGTCGGTGACGTCGCAGCGGACGCCGAGGACCGGCCCGGTGTCGCCCAGGTCGGCGGCGGCCTTCTCGGCGGCCTCGGCGTTCACGTCACCGATGACCACCGACGCCCCCTCCTCGAGGAACCGGCGGGCGATCTCCAGCCCGATACCCTGCGCCGCGCCGGTGATCACGGCCACCTTGCCGTCCAGAAGACCCATGCCGGTCAGCCAACCATGCGCGACCCTGATCCGCCGACCCGTGAACGGTGTTGGGTTCGCCTCACCGGGTCCGCTGGACCAGGTCGGCGAGCCGGGCGGTCAGCCGGTCGGCGGTCACCGGGAACACCGACAGGGTGGCGGCGGGCCGACCGCTCCGGACGCTGCCGACCCAACCGGAGTCCGCCCGGTGCACCCCGACCGCCCAGGGACCGCGGTAGCGCCGCCCCTCGACCGTCCCGGTCACCGAGAACTGCCCGAGCTCGTGCACCCGCTCGAACGCCCGGGCCAGCGCGGACGCGTCCGCCTTCGGCACCCGGTGGGCGGCGAGCTCGTCGGCCACCGCCCAGACGTCGCCGGCCGTCCGGAGGGCCCGGTCCAGGGCCGGCGCGGGGATGTTCACCGGGCGGACGGCGGCCGGGGTGATCGGCCCGACCATCCCCACCAGCCGGGGCAGCGCCTCGGCGGCGCGCACGCCGACGATGCGCATGTCGTCGCCGCCCCGGGTGACCACCACGCCCCGCTGCCCGGCGATGGCGGCCAGCCCGGTGCGACCGCCGGACAGGTGTAGCTCGATCTCGTGCCGGGGCCGGGCGAGCAGCCCGAACAGCTCGGCGAGGTGCCGGTGCGGTCGGCGGCCGTCGGCGAGTCCGCGCGCGGCCAGCCGGTCCAGGACGGCGGCCAGCAGGGCGCGGCGTTCGGTGTGCGTGCGGCCCGGGCTGGGCAGGGCCAGGGCGGCGGGCCGGTCGCCCAGCCCGAGCAGCTCCCAGCAGGCGTCGAACTCGACCGCGTCGAGCCGGATCCCGTCCGGGACCTGGATCCGCCCTGATCCTCGGCTCACGGCTGATCCTCGGCTCACGGCTGGTCCCCGGCTCACGGCTCGTCCTCGGTCCGGACGCCGAGCACCGGCGGGCTGAGGTCGGCGAACTCCACGTGGAACGGCTCGTCGCTGGGGATGAACGTCTGGTTGCGGTGGTAGCGCTCGGCTCCGCCCGGGGCGGCGCCGCCCATGCCCATCGGTGCGCCGTGCAGGCCCGCTCCGGCCCCGGTGCGGCCCGGGCCGCCGCCGGACGTCGGCGCGCCAGGTACGCCGGATGCGCCGCCTGGTGCGCTGGTGCGCGGCGCCGGCGCGGGCTCGCCGTAGGAGATCGTGCCGGTGCGGGCGCCGGTTCCGGCGCCGGTCCCGCTGCTCGGGGGCCGGTAGCCGTACGGCGGGGCCGATCCGGAACCCGGTCCGGGCCCGACCCGGCCGGCCGGTCCGATCCAGCCCGGTCCGGCCGCGATCGGCCCGCCGGGGCCCGCGGTCGGTGCCGGAGGGGGACCGGGCGGTGGGACGTACCCGGGTCCGGCCCCCGCGGCCGCGCTGGAGGTACCGGGGCTGGACGCGCCGGCGCCCGGCTCGTGCGCCGGACCCGACGGATGCGCGGTCCCCGACGGCGCCGGGTGGCCCGCCGAACCGGGCGGGACCGGGTGCCGGCTCGCGCCCCCGCCGTCGGACGGGACACCGACCGGGCCGGCGGACCCGGGACCGGGTGGGCCGGCGGCCGCCGCCGATCCCGCCGGCGCTCCGGGCGGCGCATCGGCCACCGGGAAGGTCCACAGCGCGTGCCGGGTGGCCTCCCGGTGCGCGTCCAGCGCGGCGTTGGCCTGCTGGTCGGCCGCCTGGTAGGCGCGGACCTGCCGGCCGAAGTCGGTCTGCGCGCCGACCAGCGCGCCGAAGCCGTCCACCGCGTCGGCCACACCCAGCCCGAGCACGCCGCCGGCGCCCTCCCCGGGCGGCGGGATGGCGGACTTCATCGTCGAGAACGACGTCCCGTAGTTGTCCACGTTGCCCTGGCCGGCGGCGGTGGCGCGGCCGACCCCGCCGACCCATTCGGCCAGCCGGTCGGTGGCCGAGGCGGCCGCCCTCGACGCCGTGCCACTCCAGGTGACGCCGAGCTCGGCGAGCTTGCGGCGGACGGTCTGCTCGGAGGCGGTGAGCCGGGCGCTCATCTCGCGCAGCGCGGCCACGGCGGGGTGCACGGCGGCCGCACCCTGACCGGTCAGCATCCAGCCGTGCTTCTCGGCCAGCGGGATGCCCTCCCAGCGGTAGTCGCCGATGTCGTCGGCGTAGCACGCCAGTTCGCTCATCGGACGCTACTTCCGGGTGGCCAGGAGCTGCCGCATGACGCCGTCGGCCGCCCGACGCGCCCGCTCACACATCAGCTCGTGCGTAGCCCCCGGCTCATCCCCCAACGTGTTGTAGTACGCGACAAGCAGCGCCTGGCCAGGAGCGACATCGACGCGAACGGAGCAGGACTGCTTAGCTGCCGCGAAATCGTTGGGCACCTGGACGGCGGCGAATCCCGCTGTCGACGTCTGCGATGCGCCCGACAGGGTGAGGTAATCGGCGGCATTCTGCGGCAGGACGCCGATGCCGACCGAGGCACTCGGCCGGTCGAGGATGCTGCGGCCCCAACCGCACAGACGAGTACCCGGCGGAGCCTCGGATGGCGGCTTGACCGGCCGTCCAGAGGGCTCCAGCCGCAGCTCGGTGAGTACAGATCTCGGCATCAGGACGCAGGGATCCAGGTCGAGCACTGGCAGGTCCTGGGGTCTCGGTGGTAGCCCCTGATTCGTCGGGGCGGGTGGCTCAGCCGAGCAGCCGACAAGTATCACCAGGAAGAGCACTCCGGCCAGGGCCCGGATCATGCGCGCTCACCGCCCGCCGGGCGGAAGGAGTCGGCGATCTGCTGCTCGGTGAGCCCGTAGGACCGCGCGGTGCCGGCCAGTTCCTCGGCCAATTCCTGGAGCCTCTGGATGTACTGCTGGGTCGGGGCCAGCACGTTGTCCTGGATCTTCGCGGTGAAGAGCCTCTTGGCGTCCCGGGAGATCGGGTCACCGCCGCACAGCCCGATCGGCTCACTATTCAGGAACTCGTCCTGCATGTACCGCATCAGGTCCTCGGCCTCGGTCAGGATGACGGCGCGGGCCTGCAGCACGTTGTCCCGGTTCACGTTCATCAGGGCGGAGGCCACGGGGTCACCTTAGGCGCGTCCAAGATCGCTGTGGGGCGGTTTCGGCGAAAATGGCTAGGCTCGGTCGCATGCCTGGATCTCTGCTCGGCACCGAGGTACGCCGGCTCGAAGACCCCGAACTGATGCGCGGCGAGGGCACCTACGTCGACAACCTCGACCTGGGTGACGACCTCGCCCACCTGGTGTTCGTCCGCTCCCCGCTGCCGCACGCGCGGATCACCGGGCTCGACGCCGACGCCGCCCGCAAGGCCCCCGGGGTGCTCGCCGTCTACACCGCCGAGGACCTGAACATCCCCGCCCACGACTCGTTCATGGCGGTCAACGAGGCGTGCAAGCGACCCCCGCTGGCCACGGGCAAGGTCCGCTTCGTCGGGGACATCGTGGCCGCCGTGGTCGCCACCACCCGGCAGGAGGCGGTGGACGCCGTCGAACTGGTCGAGGTCGACTACGACCCGCTGCCGGCGGTCACCGACATGGAAGCGGCCCTGGCCGAGAACGCGCCGCTGCAGTTCGAGGAGCTGGGGTCGAACCTGGCCGCCGGCATCCGGTCCGACCCGGCCGACGACGCCCTGGCCGACGCCGAGGTGGTCGTCCGCGCCCGGATCGAGAACCAGCGACTGGCCGTCGTCCCGATGGAGGGCAACGCGATCGCCGTGCTGCCCGGGAAAGACGGAGAAGAGCACCAGCTCACCGTCTACGTGTCCACCCAGATGCCGCACGCCTGGCGGGGGCTCACCGCCGGACTGTTCGGCCTGGAAGCCGAGAAGGTCCGGGTGGTCGCCCCGCACGTCGGCGGCGGGTTCGGCGGCAAGGCCGGGCTGGTCTCCGAGCACAGCATCGCGGTGGCCGCCGCGCTCAAGCTGAACCACAAGCTCAAGTGGACCGAGACCCGCTCGGAGAACCTGGTCGGCATGCCGCACGGGCGCGGTCAGGTGCAGTACGCCGAGCTGGGCCTGCGCCGGGACGGGACGATCACCGGGCTGCGGGTACGGCTGATCGGGGACGCGGGGGCGTACGCCGGGTTCGGCGGGGCGCTGGCCATGGGGCCGACCTACGGCATGGCCCAGGGCGTCTACCGGATCCCGAAGATCGGTTTCGACGTGGTGGTGGCGCTGACCAACACCACCACGGTCGGCGCGTTCCGCGGCGCCGGCCGGCCGGAGGCGTCCGCGCTGCTGGAGCGGATCATCGACCTCGCGGCCCGGGAGCTCGACCTCGACCCGGCCGAGATCCGCCGGCGCAACTTCCTGACCCCCGACCAGTTCCCGTACACCACGGTCACCGGGACGGTCTACGACTGCGGCGACTACGAGGCGCCGCTGGACAAGGCCCTGGAGCTGGCCGACTACCCCGGCCTCCGTAAAGAGCAGGCCCGCCGCCGGGCGTCCGGCGACCGGGTCCAGCTGGGCATCGGGCTGGCGTCCTACGTCGAGGTCACGGCCGGGGGCGGTGCGCAGGAGTGGGGCTCGGTGACCGTGCACGAGGACGGCACCGCCACCGCCGCGGTGGGCACCTCCGGGCACGGGCAGGGGCATCCGACAAGCTTCGCCATGCTGGTGTCGGACAAGCTGGGCATCCCGATGGACAAGGTCAAGTTCGTCCAGGCCGACACAGCCGCGGTGCCCCGAGGTGGCGGCACCGGCGGGTCGCGGTCGCTGCAGCTGGGCGGCAGCGCGGTGTACGCGGCGGCGGACACAGTGCTCAAGCAGGCCCGGGAGCTGGCGGCCGAGCTGCTGGAGGCGAACACCGACGACATCGAGGTGGTCGCCACGGACGAGACCAACGGCCTCGGCGTCCGCGGCGTCCCGGACCGGACCCTGGCCTGGCCACGACTCGCCGAAGCGGCGAGGGAACGCGGCAACCCCCTGGCGGCCGCGCTGGACGTCAACCAGGACGGCGCCACCTTCCCGTTCGGCAGCCACGTGGCGGTGGTCGAGGTGGACACCGAGACCGGGTTCGTCCGGCCGGTCCGGCACATCGCGGTGGACGACTGCGGCCGGGTGCTCAACCCGCTGATCGTGCGCGGCCAGCAGCACGGCGGGATCGCCCAGGGGATCGCGCAGGCGCTGTGGGAGCACTACCGCTACGACGCCGACGGCAACCCGATCACCGGCACGCTCACCGACTACACCATCCCCACCGCCGCCGAACTGCCGCCGTACGTCGTGGCCAGCACCGAGACGCCGACCCCGCTGAACGAGCTCGGGGCCAAGGGCATCGGCGAGGCGGCCACCATCGGCGCCACCCCGGCGGTGCAGAACGCCGTGGTCGACGCACTGAGCCACCTCGGGGTGCGGCACGTGGACATGCCGTGCACCCCAGAGCGGGTCTGGCGGGCGATCCAGGCGGGCGACAACGACCCCTGGCGGGAGCCGCCGCCGATCTTCGGTGACCTGCCGATCCGGGGGCAGTCGGAGGAGATCGAGACGGCGGACATCTGATGGACCCGCTGGAGCACGTGGCGCCGGGGTTCGTGGCGCTGGCCCACGAGGTCGTCTACGCCACGATCGGCACGGTCGACGCCGGCGGGCGCCCGCGCAGCCGGATCATGCACCCGATCTGGGAGTGGGACGGCGAGCGGCTCACCGGCTGGGTGGGTACCTCGCCCAGCCCGAAGCTGGCCCACCTGGAGCGGGTGCCGCACGTCAGCGTGGCCTACGTCCGGGGCTGGGCGGCGGAGGCGGTGGCCGAGTGCCGGGCCGCCCGCGACGACGCCGCTCGGGAGCGCGTGTGGGGCCTGTTCGCGGCGGCCGAGCCGCCACTGGGGTTCGACCCGGGCGGGATCGGGGTGCCCGGCTGGGACGCCCCGGACGCCCCCGGCTTCGTGGTGCTGCGGTTCGAGCCGTACCGGGTGCGGACCCGGACGTTCGCCCCGCCCGACCCGCCGGACGTCCGGACCTGGCGCGCGACGGGCTGACCCGGCTCAGGGCTGCTCGTCCGGTCTCACGGGCGTGGTCAATTGACCGGGAGTCCGATGAATCCATGATCGAATCGGACTGCCGGTCAAGTCGGCGCCCGCCCGTCTGGTCGACTTGTGGCCGACAGAGTGATCCGCTGGACTCCTAGCGCCGGTCGCGATCCTCGCGGATCGACGCCACCAGCTCGGCCGCTCGCTTAGCCGTCAACTTGGCGTCGTCGCTCAACGGCTGCTTGCGGGCACGCCGGAGCAGCTCACCGATCTGGCGCGAGTCGGCGATGGTTCGCTCGGCCCGCCGAGAACGACCATCCATGCCCATGATCATACGTCCGCTCGAGCTTGCGACATCAAGGCCATGACCGAACCCGAGGCCTCACTCGGCTTTCTGACCTGCGGTTTCGTTCCTATGACCTGGACCACAGAGCGGTTGACGCACCTTTACGCGTTGCGTAACTTACGCAGTGCGTAACTGAGGGAGTCAGTACGCACACCACAATCATCGATCCAACACTTCGGGGAGTGAACGACATGGGACGTCGGAACAGCAGCAGCATCACCAACCTGCTCTCGGACATCATCGACGACATCAAGGACTTCGTCGACGACGAGATCATCGACCGGGGCCGCGACACCGAGCGCGACCTGCGCCGGGCCGGCCGTAACTGGACCGACTCCGACGACGACGACACCCCGCGTGGCCGCCGCCGTGGCGACGACATCGACGAGCTGGCCGCCGCCGTGGCCGCGCTGACCAAGAAGGTCGACGCGCTCGCCAAGAAGTGAAGTAGACCAGCACTACCCTCGGGCGTACCGCGGCAGGCGGTGCGCCCGAGGTCGCGAGTTCCCCCGAATCGCCGCGCGGCAAAGCCTTGCGGCCCTCGGCCCGCCCTGTTGGGCTGGGGGTATGTCCATCACCGATCCCACCTTCTACCGCACCCCCGGCGAGGCGGCCGGCGCACCGGCCGAGAAGCTCGCCTACGTGGTCGCGTTCGACCGGGCCGGAGAGAAGCACGACGCGCTGACCGTCCTCGACGTCGATCCCGACTCGGACCGCTACGGCCGGATCGTCGGGTGGGCCGACCTGCCCACCAAGGGCGACGAGCTGCACCACTTCGGCTGGAACGCCTGCTCCAGCGCCTACCTGCACGAGGGCCACGACATGAGCGGGCTGGCCCGGCGCTACCTGCTGCTGCCCGGCCTGCGCAGCTCCAACGTGCACGTCTACGACACCCAGCCGGACCCGGCCAATCCGACCCTGGTCAAGACGATCACCGCCGAGGAGCTGGCCGAGAAGGCCGGGTACTCCCGTCCGCACACCCTGCACTGCGGCCCGGACGGCATCTTCCTGTCCTGCCTGGGCGGGGCCAACGGGAACGACGGCCCCGGGGGTATCGCGCTGCTCGACCACACCACCTTCGACGTGCTGCGCGCCTGGGAGACCGAGCGCGGGCCGCAGCACCTGGCCTACGACGCCTGGTGGCACCTGCAGCAGAACACCCTGGTCACCAGCGAGTGGGGCACCCCGTCGATGATCGAGGACGGGATCAACCCGGAGCTGCTGCTGGGCAACAAGTACGGCCACCAGCTGCACTTCTGGGACCTGGCCAAGGGCGTGCACCAGCAGACCGTCGACCTCGGCGCGCAGCACCAGATGGCCCTGGAGCTGCGGCCGGCGCACGACCCGGAGGCCACCTGGGGCTTCGTCGGCGTGGTCATCTCCACCGAGGATCTGTCCGCCTCGGTGTGGCGCTGGCACCGGTCCGACACCGGCGAGTGGCGGGCCGACAAGGTGATCAGCATCCCGGCCGAGCCGGCGTCCGAGGACGAGCTGCCGCCGGCGCTGAAGCCGTTCAAGGCGGTGCCGCCGCTGGTCACCGACATCAACCTGAGCGTCGATGACCAGCGGCTCTACGTGTCCTGCTGGGGCACCGGGGAGCTCAAGCAATACGACGTGTCCGACCCGGCCGCGCCGCGCGAGATCGGCTCGGTGCACCTGGGCGGGATCGTCCGGCGTTCTCCGCACCCGTCTCTGCCGGACCAGCCGCTGGCCGGCGGGCCGCAGATGGTCGAGGTCAGCCGGGACGGCAAGCGGGTGTACCTGACCAACTCGCTGTACGGGTCCTGGGACGACCAGTTCTACCCGGACGGCGTGGGCGCGTGGGCGGCCAAGCTGGACGCCTCCGACTCGGGGCTGCACGTCGACGAGCGGTTCTTCCCGCACGGCGACGACTTCCGCGGTCTGCGCGCGCACCAGGTCCGGCTGCAGGGCGGGGACGCGTCCTCGGACTCCTACTGCTGGAGCGGGTGAAGCTCG
>JAESFN010001342.1_pt1 | contig 11196 bp, 10 predicted proteins | sample 9269411 | NCBI WGS metagenome assembly JAESFN01 (sample SAMN14505399, study PRJNA617100) | algae metagenome | isolation source: Iphinoe sp. HA4291-MV1 and co-occurring heterotrophs from trail next to... | place: USA: Maunawili Falls, Hawaii | collected 2009-07-25
TCGCCGAGAGCGCCGTGATGACGATGAAGCCGCCCTCGTTCGAGATTTGCTCCAGCGCCGCCGGGATGCCGAGCCGGAAGATATCGGTGCCGGGCTTTCGCTCGGGGAACCAGCCCTTGCGGCCGTGAATCGTCACCCGGCCACGACCGCGCCAGAGCACGAAGAGCAGGAATGCCGCGCCGACAGTGCGTCCGAAGACGGTGCCCCAGGCCGCACCCTTGATCCCCCAATCGGGAAACCCGAAATGACCTTCGATCAGGAGATACGAGGCGACGACGCTAACGATATTTGCCAGCACGGCAGCCTGCAATGGAGTTCGCCCGTCCCCGGCGCCGCGCAAAATCGCGCCGCAGAGGAAGGCGACGAGCATGATGAAGCTCATGCCGGCGACGATTTCGAGATATTCGGTGGCGATCGCCTGCACCTCGTGGTCGTCGCCGAAGTGCTCCACCGCGAAACCGGCCAGCAGGAAGCCGCTGATCGCCAGCGGGATTGCCAGCAGAATGCCCCAGCTCAATGCCTGGCGGGCGAGCTGGCTGGCGCGATCGAAATCCTTCGCGCCGATTGCCTGCGACACCAGCACGGTAGCGCCGATCGAGATGGCGCTGAAGAGGGCGATCAGGAAGAAGGTGATCGGGGTGGCGATGCCGACCCCGGCCAGCGCATCGTCGCCGAGCCGCGAGACGAGGAAGGTGTTGACCGCCGTCACGCCAGTTTGCAGGAAATATTCGAGGGAAATCGGGGTGGCGAGCTTGAGCACGCGACTGCGAATTTCGCGATCGCTGGCGATCGGCTGCGGGGTGGGCAGCGCGTGATCGAGCGATTCCGTTGTCGTGGTTGCAGCGGACACGTGCTAAGCGCTTTCAGAATGGAACGAAACGACCGTATCGTGATACTGTATGACTATACTGTATCGTCATACGGTTCGCAATTCCCGAAGGTTTTGCAGGTGGTGGGGTAGAATCCCGATATGACCGACTATGCGTATTCGCCGACATTGGAATTGACGAGACGGCAGATCGGCGGTGAGCGGAGAACGGAAATTCTCAGCGCCACCGTCAACGTGCTGGTGCGCCGTGGTTTCGATCTCACGCGCTTTTCCGATGTTTCCGAAGCAACCGGGGTCGCCGTCAGCACCCTGCAGTATTACTTCGGTTCGCTGGAAAGCCTGCTCATTGAGGCCTGCCTCTATTCGAGTGAGCGTGATATCGCGCTGGTGCGTGAGAAGGCGGCGGAGTTCGCGGATGTCTGGGACCGCCTCGTGTATCTCGTCGATGGATTTCTCGCCAGCGATACCCCAGGCACTGGCTGGGAGGCAATGATCGAGTTTTGGCGAGCCGCCTCGTGCCGCCCGCATCTGAAACCGGAGATGGCCCGCGATCAGGATGCCTGGCGCGGCGTTTTTGTCGATGCGATCAACGCCGGTACCGAGCAGGGGCTGTTTCGCCCGCAGCGCAGCCCGGAGTTGATCGCGATGTTGCTCGTCTCCACCTGCGATGGCACCGTGTTTCCGATGTGGATGGGGAATCAATCGTTTGATTTGCCGGCGGTGCGCACCGCGATCCTCGAAGATCTGGCGCGCGTGCTGCAGTACCAGCCTGTGAACTCAGAAGGGGAGATCGCGTAGCGGGTCGCGCCCGGCCTCGCCGAGATCCTCGAACGCCAGCTCCGCCATGCGCTGCACCAGCGCATCCGCCGTCACCTCGGTATCGAAAAATCCAAAGCGTGCTACCGCGTTGGCGAGAATCGGGCCGGGCACCACTTGCTCGCCCTGCCGGGTTGCTCTGCCGATGACTTCCAGCCGCACATCGTCCTCGGGTAGCGAGCGAACGTGCGTCACCAGCTCCCGAAGCACCCCGGCTGCGCGGCGGTGACGGAGTTCGTGCGGTTCTTCCTGCGCCCGGCGTTCCCGCCAGAGGGCGACAGAATCGAGATAGTCGGCGATGATTTTCCCGTATGACGGTTCCACGAAACCTCCCATTGTCGCGAACGATCATCGCATGCGGAGGCCGAAGAAGGCGGAGCACCTATGACTGATTCACCGATTACGTTCGATCCCGCCGTTATCTGGGAGCGTGTCGAAGCACTGGCGCAATTCGGCAAATACGGCGATACCGGCGTGGCCCGCCCGGTTTACAGCCCGGAGTGGCAGGCAGCGCAAAACGAAATCACTCGCTGGGCGGAAAGCCTCGGTCTTGAGGTTCGCTCCGATGCTGTCGGAAACGTCTGGGCGAAACTTCCCGGCTCCGAGGGCGGCAAGAGCATCGCGTCTGGCTCGCATATCGATTCCCAGCTACCTGGTGGGCGTTTCGATGGGGTGCTCGGTGTGATCAGTGCCATCACGGCGCTGGGCGCGCTGAAGGAGCGCTACGGCACGCCGAAGCGCACCCTGGAGGCGGTTTCTCTCTGCGAGGAGGAGTCGAGCCGGTTCCCGACCACCGAGTTCTGGGGATCACGCGCGATCACCGGCCGCATCAAACCGGGCGACACCGAGAACGTGATCAGCTACGGCGGTGAGCCGATCGGTGAGGTCATGCGCTCGATCGGGCTCGATCCCAGCAAAACTGACGACGCGATTCGCAACGACATCGGCGCCTGGGTGGAGCTGCACATCGAGCAGGGACCGCTGCTGGAAGCGGATGGGTTGCCGCTCGGCGTGGTGACGGCGATCACCGGCTTGCGGCACTACACCGTGAAGGTGACCGGCAACTCGAATCATGCCGGTGCGTTTCCGATGGACCTGCGCCGCGATCCGATGGCCGCGGCGGCGGAAATGATCTCCAACGTCGTTGGTCGTGCCGCCGAGTGGGGCCGCCCGGCGGTGACCACGGTCGGGCGCATCCACGTCGAACCGAACTTCCCGGCGATCGTGCCGGAAACGGTCGAGTTCATGATCGACGCGCGGCATCCCGATCCGGAAGCGCGCCTGCGGCTCTACGCCGAGCACGAGGCGGCGCTGCGCGAGATCGCGGCCCGACGCAACGTCGAAATCGAGATCGAAAACATCAAAGGGCACGAGCCGTACATCTGCGATCCCAAGCTGGTGGAAACGTTCGACCGCGCGGCGCAGCGGGTCGGCGCGCCGTACCGGCAGCTGACGAGCGGCGCGGTGCACGATGCGCAGCGCATGGGCGCGATCGCTCCGGCGGTGATGCTCTTCGTGCGTAGCAAGGACGGCCGCAGCCACACCCCGGCGGAATACAGCTCGCCGGAGGACATCGCGATCGGGGTCGCGACGCTCACCGAGGGGTTGCGAGCGCTCGCCTACGAATAGACTTAGCCGCAGGCAGTGACCAATGCTGGTCAGGCACGAAAGGATGCGACGTGAGCGATACCTTGAAGCAACTGCGCGAACGGTTCGGCGAGATTTACGATCTCTCCGGTGCGTTGACGATCGTCGAGTGGGATCAGCTGGTGATGATGCGCCCGCGTGGCGCGGAGCTGCGCGGCGAGGTGGTTGGCACCCTCTCCACGATCCTGCATCAGAAGTGGATCGATCCCGCTTTCGGTGAATTGCTGGCGAAAGGCGCGGAAGAAACCGCCGATCGCCCGGATGCCGATCCCGACAAAGCCAGTATCGCGCTGGCGACGCGTGAGCGCGATCGCCTGGTGCGCATTCCCACCGAGCTCGCGAGCGAGATGGCGCGGCACGGTGCGGTTGCCTACGGCATCTGGGTGGAGGCGCGCAAGAACAACGATTTTGCTTCGTTCGCCCCGGCGCTGGAGAAGCACCTCGATCTGCATCTGCAGTACATCGATCGCTTCCCGAAAACCGAGCATCCCTACGATGTCTCGCTGGCGCAGTACGATCTTGAGTACACCACCGCCGAACTGAACGAGCTGTTCGCGGAACTGAAGCGCGGGTTCCGGCCGATCATCGATCTGGTCTCCGCCAATCCGGGCGCGGCCAACGACGACGTATTCCTCGGGCATTTCCCCAAGGCGACGCAGGCAGCAATGTTCAACGAGTTCTCGCTGGCCTGCGGTGCTCGCGCGGATGTCTGGCGGCTCGACGAGACGGTGCACCCGTTCGAAACCGCGCCCTCGATGGACGATGTCCGCATCACCACCCGCTACTACGAAAACGATATCGCCAGCGGTTTCTTCGGCACGCTGCACGAAACCGGGCATGGACTCTACGAGGATGGCGTTGATCGTGCGCTGGCGCGCCTGCCGATCGGGCACGGCGGCACCCACGATCTGCACGAATCGCAGAGCCGGATGATCGAGAATCAGGTCGGACGCTCGCGTGCCTTCTTCGATTACGCCCTGCCGATTTTCCAGCGCTACTTCCCCGAGAAGTACGGGAACGTCGACGCCGAAACGCTCTACCGCAGCGCCAACGTGATGCGGCCGTCGCTGATTCGTGTGGAGGCGGACGAAGCGACCTACAACATGCACATCGCGCTCCGCTTCGAAATCGAGCAGGAGCTGGTGCTGGGCAACTTGAAGATCAAGGATCTTCCTGAGATCTGGTCGGTGAAGATGCAGGAGCTGATCGGTCTCACGCCGCCGAATGACGCCGATGGCGTGCTTCAGGACGTGCACTGGTCGGGAGGGGCATTCGGCGGGTTTGTCGGGTACACGCTCGGCAATGTCATTGGCGCCCAGCTTTGGCCGCTGATCAACGCCGATCTTCCCGATCTCGATGCGCAATTCGCGGCGGGTGAATTCCTGCCGCTCCGCGAGTGGCTGCGCGAGAAAATTCATAAGCACGGCCGCACCTACGGCACCCGGGAGACGATGCGCCGGATTGGGATCGAGCGTATCGACCCCGAACCACTGCGTGCTTCGATCGCGGCGAAGGCACAGGAAATTTACGGCTAGAACCGGAGGCAAGCGTGAGCGATTCCGTGCTGGCGAAAAAGGCGTTTGGACAAACCGGAATCATGGTGCCGCCGATCTCGATCGGCTGCGCGCCGCTCGGAAACATGGGCGATACCTTCGGCTATGACGTAACCGAAGAGGATGCTGTCGCCACGGTGATCGCCGCACTGCAAAGCCCGATCGCGTACATCGACACCGCCGCGCACTACGGCGATGGCGAAAGCGAGCGCCGGGTTGGGCTGGCGTTGCGCAAGCTTGGCGGTCTGCCCGCCGGGGCGGTGCTGCAAACCAAGGCCGGGCGGCAGGCGAAAACGAACGATTACAGCGGACCGACGGTGAAAGCGCGCTTCGAGCGCAGCCTGGAATTGCTCGGGATGGATCGCATCGAGATCGTCTATCTCCACGATGCCGAGCACATCTCCTTCGAGGACGCGTTCGCGCCCGGCGGACCGATGGAGGTGCTGCAGGATTTCAAACGCCAGGGCGTGATCGGGCACCTCGGCGTTGCCAGCGGCCCGATCGATCTCGAGATTCGCTATGTCGAGACTGGACTCTTCGACGCGGTGATCACGCACAACCGCTATACCCTGCTCAACCGCTCCGCCGATCCGCTTCTCGATCTCGCGGCGGCGAAGGGGATGGCGGTCCTGAACGCCGCACCCTACGGTTCCGGCATGCTGGCCAAGGGGACGAAGGCGAATCAGCGTTACGCCTATCAGCAGGCGCCGGAAGCGCTGGTGGAAACGACGCGACAGTACGAAGCGATCTGCGACCGCTACGGTGTGCCACTGGCGGCGGTGGCGCTGCAGTTTTCGACCCGCGATCCACGTGTCACCTCGACGATCGTCGGGATGAGCAGCCCGAGGCGAATTCAGCAGACGATCGATCTGCTGGAAACCGCGATTCCGCAGGCGGCCTGGGACGAGATTTTGTCCATTCCAGTGCCACCGGAGGACGATCCGGAAAAGGATCGCTGGGCGTAAGCCCCATCCTCTGGATGCAGCGCCCAAACCGGCGTTGACAGCCGATGCGAGCGGCGATACGTTGCCGCTCGCATCGGTTTTTCATTCGACAGCGGCTTGGGAAAGGGTGACTTAGGCATGAGCGAAGGCGCGGCGTACGATCTGCTCGTAGCGGGTGGAACGGTGGTTGATCCCGCGACGGGGACAAACGGGCTGCTCGATGTTGCGGTGAAGGATGGCCGCGTGGCCGCGGTCGCCGCCGGCATCGCGCGCGATTCCGCGAAGCAGGTGATCGACGCCACTGGGCAGCTTGTCACCCCGGGATTGATCGATCTGCACACGCATATATACTGGGGAGCTACGTATTGGGGGATCGAGCCCGATCCGGTGGCGGCGCGCTCGGGTGTGACAACCTGGCTCGACGTCGGCAGTGCGGGGAGCTATTCCTTCCCTGGTTTCCGCGAGTATGTGGCGGAAAAAAGCAAAGTGCGCGTGTACGCGTTGCTCAATCTCTCCTCGATCGGGCTGATCGCTCCGACCTGGGAGCTCTCGAATCTCGATTATTGCAATGTCGATCTGGCGGCGCAGATCACCGAGGACAACCGCGACATCATCCTGGGCATCAAATCGCGCATCGATGCGAGCACCACGCGCGGCACGGGCATTCGCCCGCTGCAGCTGGCGCGTGAGCTTGCCGATCGCGTGAATCTGCCGCTGATGGTGCACATCGGCATGGCGCCGCCGACGCTCGACGAGATTTGCGAGTATTTGCGACCGGGAGACATTCTCACCCACTGTTTCACCGGCCAGGCCAACAAAATCGTCGATGTCAGCGGCATCATCAACGCCAACATCAAGAGCTTGAAGGAGCAGGGGCTGGTGCTCGATATCGGGCACGGCACCGGTTCGTTCGCGTTCAGCACCGCCGAGGCGATGCTGCAGCAGGGCATTCTGCCGGATGTGATCTCGACCGATATCCATCAGATGGCAATCCAGGGCCCGATGTACGACATGCCGACGACGATGTCGAAATTCCTCCTTCTCGGCATGACGTTCGAGCAGATCATCGCCTCCGCCACGGTCAAGGCCGCCGCCGCGATGCGCACGCCGGATCTCGGCTCGCTGGCGGTCGGCAGCCACGCCGATATTGCGACCTGGACGATCGAGAATGGTGATTTCACCTTCCAGGACGTGTTCATGAACGAGCGGAAGGGCGACAAGCTGATCGTCAACCAGGCGACGATCGTCGGCGGTGAGGTGTTGCCGCGGACTGAAGAGCGGCCGCTCCACAAGTGGGCATCGCTGCCGGAGCACCAGCGCGGCAAGGTGCTGCCCGTCCGGCCGGTGAGTTCCTAATGGAGCAACCAATCGCCACGCACGAGGTGGAGATGATCACCTGGTCGCTCGAATTGCGCGACCAGGCCGGGCTGCGGCCGAGCGCGAAACCGGACGGTGATGTGCGTCTGGTGCGTGCGGAGGAGCCCAGCCCCGAATTCGGTCGATTCCTCTACACCGCGATTGGTGGCGATTGGTACTGGATGCTGCGGTTACCCTGGACCTACCAGCAGTGGCTCGATTGGATCGACCGGCCGGGTTTCGAAACGTGGGTGCTCTACGTGCAGGGGACGCCGGCGGGATATTTCATCCTGGAGGCGCAACCCGATGGTTCGGTTCGTATTCCCAATTTTGGCTTGCTGCCGAGCTTCATCGGGCGGGGGCTTGGCGGATACCTGCTGACGGAAGCCGCACTGCAAGGGCTGAGCCTGCGCGAACGCTGGCCAGAACTGCCGGAGGTGACGCGGGTCTGGCTCCAAACCTGCTCGGTCGACGGACCGGCGGCGCTGAAGAACTATCAGGCCCGTGGGTTCGCGATCTTCGATACACATGTCGAGGTGGAAACGCTGCCGGTTGAGCCGCCCGGTCCGTGGCCCGGGGCGCAGCGCCCAAGAGTGTGAATGACGCGGGCCGGGCATTTTGCCCGGCCCGCGTTGGTTATCGCTGGAGAGCGCTGAGGGCTCCGAGCAGTGTATCAACGTGGACGACGAACTCGGCGGTAACCTCCGTGCGTCGCGCGATCGTCGGATCCGGATCGAGGTAGGGGGTGTTGCTCCAGGATCCATCCCCCTCCTGGAGGTCGGCGAACCAATTCGCCATGTGGATCAACCAGCCTGCGTAGCCGGTATCGCCAGTGGCGAGCGAGATCAGCCCGGCTCCCCAGGCGCTCTTGCAAACCTGGCGGGTTTTGAACTGCTCCGGCGTGGAATCGATCGAGAATTGCTCGTACTTCCGCGCTAAATCGAGCCATTTCGCCTCGCCCGTCAGCATGCCGATGTGGGCTAGCGCGGCGGCGGCGATTCCACCGTTGTAGTGAAATTGCCGTTCCTCATTCGCGAGGTTGAGGTAATGGCGGGGATCCTCACCCTCGGGGATTTCGGTGACCACTCCGGAGGCGGGGGTGGCAATGGTGTAGAGCTTCGCCGGGAGATCGGGCTGCTCGTTCCAGAGCCGTTCCAGCCACCGGCCGACGGCGGATGCCTGCCCGTGGTCGCCGACCATCGCCGCGGACATCCCGTATTGGCAGGTGAGAAAAACGATCTGACCATCGGTCGCGCCGGTGCGATCGCGGTTCATGAACACACCGCCGTTGACGCGATCGAACCCGCGCTCGGCAGCGGTCATCGCTCGCCGGGCGATATCGAGGCGCCGCAGGAGCACCGCGCCGTAGGCGAGGCAGGTTTCAGGATAGGTGTTGAAGCGATCGTTCGCGGCGGCATCCCAGGGAATACCGCCGTGGAACCCGCGCTCGTCGTCGAAGCAGCCGCGATCGATCCAATCGAGCACGCGATTGCCCACGGCGGTTTCGCCGCACACCGCCAACGCCCAGGGAAGGCGATACCACGTCACGCGCTTTTCGGTGCGCGCCACCGAGCCGTCGTCGCGGATGACATTGAGCAAGAACTGCGCGCCCCGCTGGCGGGCAGCTTGCACGCGCTGGAGTGCTTGTGAGAGCTCGGGTTCGTTCGGGTTCGACATCAGAGCCTCCGGAGACGGGGGTCGAGGCGATCGCGCAGCGCGTCGCCAATCAAATTCAGCGAAAGCACAACGAGAAAGATGCAGGCGCCCGGCGCGAGCACGTACCAGGGCGCTTGCTTGGGAAATGCTTGAGCTTGCTTGAGCATGGTGCCCCAGGTGGCGGTCGGCGGTTGCACCCCGAGTCCGAGGTAGCTCAACCCCGCCTCGATCAGAATCGCCACCGAAACAGCGAGGGTGATTTGCACCAGAATCGGCGCGATGCAATTCGGCAGAATGTGGCGGAAAAGCACGCGCGGCGAGGACGCGCCGATGGCGCGGCTCGCCATCACAAATTCCTCGTGCTTCAGCGCTAGCACCGATCCGCGGACCAACCGGGCGAAGCGTGGAATGTAGATCACGCCGACGGTGAGGATGATGCTGCGCTGCGACGCACCGAGCGCCGCCACCACCAGAATCGCGAACAGCACCGCCGGAAAGGCGAGCATCGCATCCTGGATGCGCATCAGGATCGTATCGGCGAACCCACCCCGATATCCGGCGAGCAACCCGAGCGGTACACCGAGCAGCACCGCCAGCGCGACACCGCCGAGGCTCATGGAGAGCTCGAGGCGAGCGGAATCGACGACGCGGCTGAAAATATCGCGTCCATAGTCGTCGGTGCCGAAAAGGTGATCGCGCGACGGACCGGTGAGATTCGGTCCCACCCCGATTTTGTTCGGCGCGTAGGGTTGCAGCACCGAGGGCATGATCGCGGCAAAAACAACGATCGCGACCACGATCACCGCGACTGCGACAATGGGATCGCGCAAGAAACCCCGGATGTTTTTGAGCAAAACGGCGGGACGGGACCGCGTTGGAATAGGGTTGGCCAGCGGCAAGCTACTCATCTGCATCTCCTATCGCCCGTATTCGGCGCGGAGCCGCGGATTGAGCCAGCCATAACAGAGATCGACGATGAGATTGACGAGCACCAACCCGACCGCGACGAAGAGCACCGCCGTTTGCACCAGCGGATAGTCGCGATCGAACACTGCCTGCACGATCAACCAGCCGATGCCGGACCAGCCGAAAACCTGCTCGATGATCACAGAGCCGCCGAGCAGCGCGCCGATTTCCAGCCCGGCGATGGTCAGGGCCGGTACCATCGCGTTGCGCATGGCGTGCCCCATCACCACCGAGCGCTGGCGTAGGCCTTTGGCGCGGGCGGTGCGGATGTAATCCGCTCCCATCACTTCGATCATGTCGGCGCGGAGGAAGCGCATCAGCGTTGCGGCGAGGTAGACCCCGAGGGTGATCGCTGGCATCAGCATGTGCTTGATGCTCTCGATCGGGTCCTCGCGAAGCGGGATGTAGCCGGATGGCGGTAACCACTTCCAGCGCACGCTGAGGAGCAGAATCAGGGTCAAGCCAAGCCAGAACGACGGGATCGCCAGACCGGCGCTGACGAAGGCCATCACGCCGCGATCGAGGAGACTGCCGCGTCGCAGCGCGGCGAGGATCGCCAGCGGCATACCGAAGAGGAGCGCCACGATCAGCGCACCGGCGAGGAGTTGCAGCGTTGCCGGGAATTTTTCGCCAATCAGCACGGTGGTTTCTTTTTTGCTGCGCAGCGATTCACCGAAATCGCCACGGCTGAGATCGCGCAGCCAATAGAGGTACTGCACGGGGATCGAGCGATCGAGCCGCATTTCGTGCCGGAGCTGCTCCAGCTTTTCTTTGTTTTCCGGGCGCGCGGCTTCGCGACCCATTTTCATGGCGGCGGGGTCACCCGGCGCCATCCGGATTAGTGTGAAAACGACGGCGGAAACGATGAAAAGGGTTGGAATGGCTTCCAACAGCCGCCGAACGGCGTAACGTCCCATTGATACCTTTCATGCCGTCGCCCGAGAAATCGGGCGACGGCACTTTTTCGTTGCCGGTTACGCGCTGAAGGCGGCTTCGCGAACGATGACAAAGCCGAGGGCATTGATCTGCCAGCCGGTGATGTTCGGCGCGGTGAGCGAGGCCTGCGGCGCTTCCTGGATCACCATGATCGGCAGGTCCTGCACGAAGAGATCCTGGAGCTGGCCGTAGAGCTCGGCGCGCTGCGCCTGATCGATCACCTGGTTGGCCTGCGTCGCCAGATCGGCGGCGGTGGTATTGGTCCAGCCGTCTTCGAGGTGCGGTTTGATGCCGAGCGAGACGAAGTAGTTCGGATCGGCGAACCCGGGGAAGACATTCCAGATCACGTCGTAGGTGTGGTTGATGTAGTTATCGAGCCAGACCGCGAGCTCCTGGACTTCCATGTTGAGCTTGATGCCGGCTTCGGCGAGACCTGACTGCCAGATCGTGGTCGCGCGCTCGGCATCGGGGAAGCCGGCGGGGATCAGGCAGG
>JAESFN010001343.1_pt1 | contig 11191 bp, 9 predicted proteins | sample 9269411 | NCBI WGS metagenome assembly JAESFN01 (sample SAMN14505399, study PRJNA617100) | algae metagenome | isolation source: Iphinoe sp. HA4291-MV1 and co-occurring heterotrophs from trail next to... | place: USA: Maunawili Falls, Hawaii | collected 2009-07-25
AACGCGCGAACCGGCTCGAAATACCTGCATGCTGAGAGATCGTCACGACCTGCCCCATCCCTTAACGCACCACCCGAAAACGGCAGGCGAACTACTGACAAAAGAAATCAAAACTGTGGCGCTGGCTATCAGCCAACCGACCGCAGGTAGGATTGTACATTGAGCCCCTCGGGCATGTCATCCAGCGCATCGAACGCCGCCGGCAGCTGATCCGCCGTGACGATCTCGTAGTTGGCTTCGCTGGCGAACAGGCCGTGGAGCACGAGGGCATTGAGGGCGTGGCCACCCTTGTAGGAACGGAAGCGGCCGTAGATCGGCAGGCCGCACAGCGCCAGATCGCCGATGGCGTCGAGCAGCTTGTGGCGGACGAACTCGTCCTCGTAACGCAGGCCACCTGGATTGAGAATCCGATCCTCGTGCACGGTGATCGAATTTTCCATCGAGGAGCCGAGCGCGTAGCCGGCCTGGCGCAGAATCTTGGCATCGCGGACAAAGCCGAAGGTGCGGGCCTTGGACACGTCCTCATAGTACTTGCGCGGGGTCCAGTCGAAAATCATCCGCTGGCGGCCGATGACGCGGCTGTCGAAATCGATCTCGAGGTCGAGCAGCCGGCCATTGTAGGGCTCCAGCGCCGCGGAGGCCTCGTTGTTGCGCACCAGTACCTGGCGCATGATCTTGATGTAGCGGCGTGGCGCCGGCTGCACCATCAGGCCGACCTGCTGGATGGCCTCGACGAAGGGCCAGGCACTGCCGTCGAGAATCGGGCACTCGCCGCCGGTCAGCACCATGTGCGCATTGTCGACACCCATGCCGGAAAGCGCGGAAACGACGTGCTCGACGGTGGCGACCGAAACGCTGTCGCCGAGGTCGAGCGTGGTGCAAAGCGTCGTACGGGTCACGCGCGAGAAATGCACCGGCACGGGGCCGTGACGACGGCCGTCATCGAGCAGACGCGTAATGGTGTAACCGCTATCGGGCGCAGCAGGCTCGAGAGTGAGGGTAACAGGGGCGCCGGAATGAACACCGAACCCGCTGAATTCGAGCGCATCGGCCAAAGTCCGCTGCCGCGCCGAAAGTTTATGCATGCTCTAAGGACTCCAGCCCCGTCTGCGACCCGGTGCAGTCATAGACAATAAAATCCCGGCGCGGAAGCCGCGCCGGGTGCGTGTATTCGGGCTTTCCCCCGCGGCTATTAGCCGTGTTTGCGGAGGAAGGCAGGGATCTCGATGTGCTCTTTCTGAGCCGGCTGCGACTGTACGCGACCATACTGGTCGGCGTTGCCGCGGGCACCCTCGGCACCACTGGAAACCCGCGAATTCCGGGCGCCTCCAGCTTCGATAGCGCTGCGCGCAGCAGCGTCGTCGGCGCTCGGCTCGACAGCCGGCTCGGCCCGCTGCTGCTCGTTCGACTTAAGGCTAATGCCGACATTCGAGGCCAGACGCTTGAACAGGGCGCGTGCGTTGCGCGGCTCCGGCTCCTGCTTTTCTTGTGCCTGAAGTGACTGCCTTGCAACAGCCGGGAACTCCTCGGTGCGCGGCATCCGGCGCTGACCGTCCGGGCGCTCGGCGCTGGAGGGCACGTAGGCGCTGGGAATCGGCGCCTCGATGAGTCGCGGCGCTTCTTCGAGATGCGTGTGGCTGGCCTGCGGAATGTACGGCTCGACGGTGATGCCGTCGTCTTCCTGGTACTCCTGATAGGCCGGCTCGGCGTAGGAGATCGCCTCGGCGACCGCCTGCTCCACCTGAGTCTCGAACTCCGGCTCGGGCTGAGTTTCAACGACCGGGGTGCGCTCCGGCATCGCCTGGCGCATCACGGCGGCCTGCAGCGGCTGGCGCGACGGATTGGCCTTCATCGGCTCGAGCGCCTGCACCATCGTTGCATCGGTACCGGTGGCGACGACCGAGACGCGGATCGTGCCGGTCATATCCGGATCGAACGTGGCGCCGAGGATGATGTTGGCATCGGAGTCGACTTCCTCGCGGATGCGGCTTGCCGCCTCGTCGACTTCGTAGAGGGTGAGGTCAGGACCGCCGGTGATCGAGATCAGGAGGCCACGCGCCCCCTGCATCGACACATCGTCGAGCAGCGGGTTGGCGATCGCTGCCTCGGCAGCGTGCCGGGCACGATCCTCGCCGGAGGCTTCGCCGGTCCCCATCATCGCCTTGCCCATGCCGCGCATCACGGCGCGCACGTCGGCGAAATCGAGGTTGATCAGGCCTTCCTTGACCATCAGGTCGGTGATGCAGGCGACGCCGGAGTAAAGCACCTGGTCCGCCATCTTGAAGGCGTCGGCGAAGGTGGTCTTCTCGTTGGCGACCCGGAACAGGTTCTGGTTCGGGATGACGATCAGCGTATCGACATGCCGGTGCAGCTCGTCGATGCCGTCTTCAGCCAGACGCGAGCGACGATTGCCTTCGAACTGGAAGGGCTTGGTCACCACGCCGACGGTCAGGATGCCCTGCTCACGGGCCGCGCGGGCCACCACCGGCGCCGCGCCGGTGCCGGTGCCGCCACCCATGCCCGCGGTGATGAACACCATGTGCGCGCCGCTCAGGTGATCGTTGATCTCGTCGTAGCTCTCTTCGGCCGCCGCCCTGCCCACTTCCGGGTGGGAGCCGGCGCCGAGGCCCTCGGTGACCGAGACACCAAGCTGGATGATGCGCTGTGCGCTACTGAGCGCCAGGGCCTGTGCGTCGGTATTGGCGCAGACGAAGTCCACTCCGGACAGGCCCGAGGCGATCATGTTGTTGACCGCGTTGCCGCCAGCCCCGCCCACACCGAACACGGTGATGCGCGGCTTCAGTTCTTGAATGTCCGGGATGGTGAGGTTGATGGTCATGAATGGCCCCATGCGTGGCGTGTGAGACCAGTATTAGTCGCCAATTCGTTAACCAGACCCTAACAATGCCCTTGAAACCGTTAACGTGATGGCAATTTGCAAGGCCACCTAAGCGTTTGGATACGTTACGTTAAGCATGAAGTTGAGGGTTGATCGCCGATCTGCCCCTGCACCGGCTGCGACTCGCAGCCCACCCCTGTCTCAGGCGAAGAACAGCCCGGCCGATGAGCCGCGCCGCCGGGCGCGGCGCGGACTCAGAAGCTGGTGCGCAGCCAGTTGCCGACACGGGCAAAGTAGCCGTCGGTGCCGGTGAGGCGGGCCGAGCGATGCGGCTCGACGAACTCCTGGGCGCAGACTTGCGGATAGATCAGCATCCCGGCCACGGTGGCGAATCCCGGCCCCTTGGCCATCTCCGGCAGCCCGGAAATGCCCATCGGGCGGCCGTTGCGAACGTTGCGGGCGAGCACCCGGCGCGCCACTTCCGGCAGGCCGGTCAGTTCGCTGGCGCCACCGGTGAGGACGAATCGACGGCCGCAGATGTCCATCATGCCGGTCGCCTGCATGCGATCCTTGATGGCGGTGAGCACTTCCTCGACTCGCGGCCGGATGATGCGGGTGATGTGCGAGCGCGGGATCTGCCCCGGCGCCTCGTCGCGAGTCGCCCCCACCGGGGTGATGGCGATCATGTCGCGCTCGTCGGCCTGCCCCGGCAGCACCGAGCCATACATGGTCTTCAACCGTTCGGCGTCGGCGATGCCGACCGAAAGCTGGCGCGCGATATCGAGGGTCAGATGATGTCCGCCGATGGCGATGGCATCGGCATAGACCAGTTGCCCCTCCGAAAACACCGACACCGTGGTGGTGGCGCCGCCGAAGTCGATGCAGGCAACGCCTAGCGAGCTCTCGTCATCGACCAGAGTCGCGAGGCCCGAGGCATACGGGGTCGCCATCAGCGCCTCGATCTGCAGGTGGCAGCGATGCAGCACCAGCTCGATATTGCGCATGGCGAGGGTTTCGGCCGAGATCACCGCCACATCGATCGACAGCTTCTCGCCGACCATGTTCTTGGGATCCTTGATGCCCTTCTGGCCATCGAGCGCATAGCCGATCGGCAGCGCGTGGACGATCGAACGCTCCGGACGGACCGACCGCTCGTTCACCGCGCGCAGCACACGCTGGATGTCGGCGCGTTCCACTTCCTGGCCACCCAGATTGACGCCGGCCGAGAAGGTCTCCGAGCCGAGGCGCCCGGCGGTGACGTTGACGATCACCGACTGCACGGTGACCCCGGCGGCGCGCTCGGCGATGCCGACCACGGTACGCACCGCCTGCTCGGCCTTGTCGAGGTCGGTGATGACGCCGCTCTTGATTCCCGATGACGGACCGTAGCCGAAGCCGATCACCTCGACATTATGCGTGCGGCCGCGCAGCGACTTGCCTTCCGGACGCGGCACCAGCCGGGCGATGACGCAACAGATCTTGGTCGAGCCGATGTCGAGCACCGTCACCAGCGAGGTGCGGCCCGGCTGAACTGGCTTGAGCCGCGCGGTCAGGGCATCGGTCATCATGATCTTTACTGAGTCCGGGTTACAGGCACGACGGGGGCCGCGGCGGCGGGCGCTGCAGCAGCAGGAGCGGTCGCCGCCGGGGCGCTCGCAGGTTTCTTGGCGGGCTTCTTGCCCTTGGCGCCCTTGGCCTCGGCAATCTGCGCGGCGGCGATCTCGCCGGGCTTCAGGGTCACGAGACCGGGCACGCGCAGGTCGATCACCGACACGTCGCGATCGAGCAGCGCGTAGTCGGTCTGGTACATTTCGAGCTGGTCGAGCGCCTGCGCCACGCCGCTTTCGGGCAGCTGGACGCGCAGGCCATTGCGATAGATCAGGTCCCAGCGGCGGTCGCCGATGCGGCTCAGTGCCGCCAGCTCCTTGTCGAGCCCCTGGTGCCGGGCGAGCACGCGCACCATGGCGACGCCGTCGTCACCGGCCCCCTCCCCGATCAGCAGCGGCAGATCGGTATAGGAGCTGATGTCGGTGCCGATCTTCTTGCCGGTTTCATCGATCAGCCAGGTGGTATCGCCGATGCGCCAGCGCGCCACCGGCACCTTCTCGACGATCGAGACGATGACCCGGTTGGGGTAGACCTTGCGCACGGTGGCGGATTCGACGGCGCGCAGCCACTCGAGCCGCGCCTGTGCCTTCTGCGCATCGAAGGTCAGCGTCGAATTGCCGGTGCCGACTGTCAGGAGCGTGATGATGTCCTTGTCGTCGGTCAGCGTCTGCCCGGTGATCTCGATCGCGTCGATGCCGAAGCCGGCCTGGGCGAACTCGCCCTGCACGAACCGATAGGCAGTGAGGCCGGCCGAGCCGATGACGTCGCGCGCTTCATAGAGGCCGAAGGCCACGAGCAGCGCGAGGACCACGCCGACGATGCGGGTGATGGCCTGCTTGTGCAGCACCCAGACATGGCTGGCCTTGACCAGGGCACGCCGGCTGGTGCGGGGAAGCGGAACGGGGAAATGACGAGGATCGACAGGTTGGGCGTTGGCGAAACTCTTGGCCCCTACCTGTTGCAACTCGCATCCTCCACCATCCAGGCAACCAGCTCCTCGAACGAGTGGCCGGCATGGCGGGCCTGTTCGGGAACCAGTGACGTTTCGGTCATGCCTGGTTGGGTGTTGATCTCGAGGCAGACGAGCTCGCCGTCCGGCCCTGCCTGGTCGTTGTAGCGGAAGTCACTCCGCGACACGCCCCGGCACCCAAGCGCAGCATGCGCCTTAAGCGCCATCTTCTGCACTTTGTCGTAAATTTTCGGTTGAATTTCCGCCGGAATGACGTGGCGCGAGCCGCCTTTGGCGTACTTTGCTTCATAATTGTAGAAGCTGAGATCGGTGACGATCTCGGTCACCCCGAGCGCCACGTCGCCCATGACGGCGCAGGTCAGCTCGCGGCCGGGAATGTAGCGTTCGACCATCACCTCTTCGCCCGAGTTCCAGTCCTCGCGCAGCAGTTCCTGCGGCGGGTGCGACTGGTCGGCCTTGACGATGAACACCCCGAAGCTCGAGCCATCCGAGATCGGCTTCACCACGTAGGGCGGCGCCATGACGTGGGAGCGGGCAACTTCGGCGCGGTTGGCAATGGTATGATCGGTGACCGGAATACCGGCCGCCTTGAACATGATCTTGGCCTGGTGCTTGTCCATCGCCAGCGCCGAAGCGAGAACGCCCGAGTGGGTGTACGGGATGCGCAGGAACTCCAGCACGCCCTGGATCGTGCCATCCTCGCCGTAACGGCCGTGCAGCGCGTTGAACGCGACATCGGGCTTCAGCTCACGCAGCACCTCGGCAATGTCGTAGCCGACATCGACTTCGGTGACCCGATAACCGCCATTGCGCAGCGCTCGGGCACACTCAGTGCCCGACGAAATCGACACCGGCCGCTCATTCGAAATGCCGCCCATCAGGACGGCGACGTGCTTGGTCATGGGAGCTCCCGAGAGTCTGGCGCGTGGGGCCACCCCCACCCTTGATCCCTCCCCACAAGGGGGAGGGAGACGACTGATAGTTCAGCAAAGTTCCGGCTGACCGGCCTCTGCGCCTCCCTCCCCCTTGTGGGGAGGGACTGAGGGTGGGAGTGCCCCACGCTCGAAATTGTCAGACCGCCCCCGTAAAGGGCGCGCCGTCCATGAACTCGCGCACCTCGCGGCCGGGGATGAAGTGCCCCATGCGGCGGACTTCCCACTTCAGCTCGATGCCGTGCTTGTCGCGCACCTTCTGGCGGATGCTCTCGCCGACGGTCTCGACCTCGAATGCGTCCGCTTCGCCCATGTTGATGAGGAAGTTGGAGTGCATCTCGCTCATCTGCGCGCGGCCGAAGGTGAAGCCGCGGCCACCGGCCTCGTCGATCACCTTCCAGCTCGAATGCCCCTCGGGGTTCTTGAAGGTCGAGCCGGCAGTCTTGGCGCGCGTCGGCTGCGTGCTCTCGCGTCGCTCGGTGACGGTGCGCATCTCGGTCAGGATCTTTTCGGAGTCGCCGGCAAAGCCCTGGTACACGGCAGAGACAAACACCGCACCGCGCGGCCCGTTCGACTTGCGATACAGGTAGCCCATCTGCTCGTTGCTGAGCGTGATGATCTCGCCCTGCCGGGTCACGGCGCGCAGCTCGACCATGCGGTTGCGCGTCTCGGTGCCGTAGCAGCCGGCATTCATGTAGAGCGCCCCGCCGATGCCACCAGGGATGCCGCGGTAGAACCAGAGCCCGTCGATGCCGGCTTCGGCCGAAGCGGTTGCGACCTTCACGTCGGGCACCGCCGCGCCGGCGCGCACCCGGTGGCCGTCGAGAATGTCGATGGCGCCAAAGCCCTTGGCCGGCAGCCGGATCACCACGCCGTCGAGCCCGCCATCGCGGATCAGCAGGTTCGAGCCGAGCCCGATCACCGTAACGCGGATTTCGGCCGGCAGGTGTTTGAGGAAGAACGCCAGATCGTCTTCATCGACCGGGCGGAAGAACAGCTGTGCCGGTCCCCCTACCCTCAGCGTCGTCATCTCGTCGAGCGGCTGGTTCGGGATCAGCTGGCCGCGAACCTCTGTAGTCCAACTGCCAAGCGTCGGGAGCAGGTCAGGCCACTGGGGAACATGGACGTTCATGTGAGCTCAGGCTCCTTGCCGATCAGGGCGCCAAGTTCGGAGGGCAGCGAGGCCGCCCACTGCGTGATGTTGCCGGCGCCGAGCATGACGACATAGTCGCCCTCGGCTGCACGCGAGGCGATCAGCGGCGCCAGCGCTTCCGGCCGGTCGATGACCCGCGCATCGCGATGGCCGCGGGCCCGGATGCGGGCCACCAGCTCTTCATGCGTCACCCCGTCGATCGGCGTCTCGCCGGCCGCGTAGATCGGCGCCACGATCACCGTGTCGGCGTCGTTGAAGCAGGTGGCGAACTCGTTGAATAGGTCATGCACGCGGCTGTAGCGGTGCGGCTGCACCACGGCGATGACGTCGCGCCGGGTCGACTGCCGTGCGGCTTTCAGCACTGCGCCGATTTCCACCGGATGGTGGCCGTAATCGTCGATGACGGTGATGCCGCCGACCGTCCCGGTCTTGGTGAAGCGGCGCTTGACGCCGGAGAAGGTCTTGAGGCCCTTGCGGATCGCCTCGGCCGGCACTTTCAGCTGATCGGCGACGGCAATGGCTGCCGTGGCGTTGAGCGCGTTGTGCTCGCCCGGCATCGGCAGCTCGAGTCCGTCGATCCGCAGATGCGTCATGCGGATGCGGTCGCGAATCTCGACCGAGAAGTGCTGCACCCCGTCATGGTTCTCGAGGTCGACCAGCCGCACATCGGCCTGCGGGTTCTTGCCATAGGTGATGACGCGGCGATCGCGAATCTGACCGACCAGCGCCTGCACCTCGGGGTGATCGAGGCACATCACCGCAAAGCCGTAGAACGGCACGTTCTCGACGAAGTTGATGAAGGCCTGCTTCACCTTGTCGAAATCGCCGTAATAGTCGAGGTGCTCGGGGTCGACATTGGTGACGATGGCGACGTCGGCCGGCAGCTTGACGAAGGTGCCGTCGGATTCGTCAGCCTCGACCACCATCCACTCGCCATCACCGAGGCGCGCATTGGTGCCATAGGCGTTGATGATGCCGCCATTGATCACGGTGGGATCGTAGTTGGCCGCGTCGAGCAGCGTCGCCACCAGCGTCGTCGTCGTGGTCTTGCCATGCGTGCCGCCGATGGCGATGGCATTCTTGAACCGCATGATCTCGGCCAGCATTTCGGCGCGGCGCACCACCGGCAGGCCGCGCGCACGGGCCGCAGCGAGTTCCGGGTTGCCCTTCTTGATCGCCGAGGAGATGACGACGACGGCGGCATCCTTGAGGTTCTCGGCGCTCTGGCCGATCTCCACCTCGATGCCCATCTTGCGCAGACGCTGCACGTTGGGGTTCTCGGCACTGTCCGAGCCGCGCACCTTGTAACCCTGGTTGTGCAGGATCTCGGCGATGCCGCTCATGCCGATGCCGCCGATGCCGACAAAGTGCACCGGTCCGATGTTGCGCGGCATCTTCATTGTGGTTTGTTCCCCTTGGCCGCGAGGCGTTCTGCCGCGTCGGCGAGCTTGGTGACGGCATCGGGCTGGCCCAGCAACCTGGCCGCGGCTGCGGCCCGCTGCAGCACATCCCGGTCACCCAGAAGTGATGCCAAGCGAGTGCCAAGCGATAGTGGCGTAAGCGTGGCTTGCTCGGCGATCCAGCCGCCTCCGGCAGCTTCCATCACCAGCGCATTGTTCTTCTGGTCGGCATCGATGGCGCCCGGCAGCGGCACGAGGATCGCCGGCCGGCCGATGGCAGTGAGTTCGGCAATGCTCGAGGCGCCCGAGCGCGAGACGACGAGGTGCGACGCGGCCATGCGCTCCGGCAGGTCGTCGAAGAACGAAGCGAGCTCCACATTCACCTTGGCCTGCCGGTAGGTCTCGGCCACCCGGTCGAGGTCTTCCGCCCGGCACTGCTGCACCACACGCAGCCGCGCCCTGATCTCGGACGGCAGCTCGGCGATGGCCGGCGGCACCAGATCGGCGAACACCCGCGCCCCCTGGCTGCCGCCGAACACCAGCAGACGAATCGGACCGGCGGCATCGAGGTCGGGATACGGCACCTTGGCGACGTTGCGGACCCGGTCGCGCACCGGGTTGCCGACCAGCACGGATTTGTCGGCGAAAGCCTCGGCCTTGAGCGTGCGGGCAAAGCTCAGCGCGATGAGCTTGGCCTTTTTGGCCAGCGCCCGGTTGGCGCGTCCCATCACCGCATTCTGCTCGTGCAGGATACCCGGAATGCCGCGAAGGCTCGCCGCAACGAATGGCGGGTACACCGGATAACCGCCAAAGCCGATCACCGCGTCGGGCTTCACCCGACCCAGCGCGGCATGGGCGACGCCGATGCCACGCAGGATCTTGAAGCCCGCCGTAACGAAACGGATCGGGTTGCTCACCGATGGCGTCGCCGACGGCACGATATGAGTGGCGCTGGCCGGAAACCCGTCGCCATAGGAGGCGACGCGGTGGTCGGTCATCAGCTGGATATCGTGACCGCGCCGGCGCAGCTCCTGCGCCAACGCCATTGCCGGGAAGAGATGGCCTCCCGTACCGCCGGCCATAAGGACGAATCTGCTCATTCGGCGGGGGATAGCACTCCGCTGCGATAGACGGGAAGCCCGGTCGCAAGGCGCTCTTCCGGCTTCTTGCGGGTCAGGGCCAGCATCAGCCCCATGGCGAAGGCGATGGCGAGCATCGAGGTACCGCCATAGGAGACGAACGGCAGCGTCATGCCCTTGGGCGGGATCAGGCTGAGATTGACCGCGAGGTTAATGGCGCACTGCAGGCCGAACTGGATCGCCAGGGTCGAGGCAGCAAGCCGCGAAAACAGGCTCGACTGCTGCTGCGCCCCGATCAGCGCCTTGATCACGATGAAGGCGACCAGCGCCACAAGGAACAGGCAGAACAGCACGCCGAACTCGCCCGCCGCCGCCGAGAACACATAGTCGGCATGGGCGTCGGGAATACGCTTGTTGGCGAACGACTCACCCGGGCCGCGACCGAACCAGCCACCTTCGAGCAGCGAACTCAGCGCCCTGTCGACCTGGTAGGTATTGCCGCCTTCCGGATTGAGGAAGCTGTCGATGCGCTTGGCGAAGTGCGGGAAGAACATGTAGGCGGCGAACAAGAGGCCGACGCCCGCAGCGCCCAGCCCGAAGATCACGAACCACGAGATGCCGGAGAGGAACAGCAGCACGCCCCAGGTGGCAAGCACCAGCGCCGTCTGCCCGATATCGGGCTGCAGCAGCAGGCCGCCGACGATCATCAGCATGATGCCGGTGGCGATTAGGCGCGCCGGCACGCCCGGCCGCTTCATGCTCTCGGAGAACAGCCAGGCGCCGATGACGGCGAAGGCCGGCTTGACGAACTCGGAGGGCTGCACGGTGTTGCCGGCGATCGAGATCCACCGCTTGGCGCCCTTCACCTCGACGCCGAACTTGAGGGTCAGCCACAGCATGATGATGGAAACGACCAGCACGCCGAGCGCCGCGATGCGCGCTGCCCGATGCGGCAGCATCGATGCCGCGACCATCACCGGCACCGCAAGCGCCGCAAAGATCGCCTGGCGGATGATGAAGTGCCAGGGGCCAAGCCCCAGCCGCTCGGCCACCGGCGGGCTCGCCGCAAAGCTCAGCAGCACTCCGACCAGCAGCAGCAGGATCAGCGCCGCAAGCAACGACTTGTCGATCGTCCACCACCACTCGGCGATGGGGGTCTTACGCTCGCGTGAAAACATGCCTTGATGCCGCCTGATCCGGACGGCCTCCC
>JAESFN010001344.1_pt1 | contig 11184 bp, 9 predicted proteins | sample 9269411 | NCBI WGS metagenome assembly JAESFN01 (sample SAMN14505399, study PRJNA617100) | algae metagenome | isolation source: Iphinoe sp. HA4291-MV1 and co-occurring heterotrophs from trail next to... | place: USA: Maunawili Falls, Hawaii | collected 2009-07-25
TGCCGTCACCTGGACGATGCCGAACTTCGCGGTCTATCTCTGGACCCTGCCGATGTTCCACTGCAACGGCTGGTGCTTCCCGTGGACGGTGGCGATGGTCGGCGGCACCCATGTCTGCCTCCGCAAGGTCGAGGCGGCGGCGATCTTCGGCGCGATCCGCGAGCATGGGGTCGACCACTACTGCGGGGCGCCGATCGTCCACACCATGCTGATCAACGCGCCGCCCGAGCTTCGCGAGGGCATCGGCCATCGCGTCCGCGGCATGGTCGCCGCGGCGGCGCCGTCGGCGGCGATGATCGAGGGCATGGCGAAGATCGGCATCGACGTCACCCACGTCTACGGCCTGACCGAGGTCTATGGCCCGGCCGCGGTTTGCGTGAAGCGCCCGGCCTGGGGCGAGATGCCGCTCGACGAACAGGTCCGCCTCAACGGCCGCCAGGGCGTCCGCTACGTGCTCGAGGACGGGATGACCGTGCTCGACCCCGACACCATGGCCCCCACCCCCGCCGACGGCGCGACGATGGGCGAGATCATGTTCCGCGGCAACATCACCATGAAGGGCTACCTCAAGAACCCGGCCGCGACCGGGAAGTCCTTCGCCGGCGGCTGGTTCCACACCGGCGACCTCGCGGTGATGGAGCCCGACCGCTACATGAAGATCAAGGACCGCAGCAAGGACATCATCATCTCCGGCGGCGAGAACATCTCCTCGCTCGAGGTCGAGGATGCGCTCTACCGCCACCCGGCCGTCGCGGTCTGCGCGGTGGTGGCGAAGCCCGATCCGAAATGGGGCGAGACGCCGCTCGCCTTCGTCGAGCTCCGGCCCGGCGCGAGCGCGAGCGGCGACGAGCTGATCGCCCATTGCCGGAAGCTCCTTGCCGCCTACAAGGTGCCGCGCGAGGTGCGCTTCGAGCCGATCCCCAAGACCTCGACCGGCAAGATCCAGAAGTATCAGCTGCGCGGCATCGCCAAGTCGGCGAGCGCCATCGCCTGAGACGGGAGGGAGCGTCCATGGCCGATACCGAAGCGCCGATCGTCCTCGCCGCACGCGACGAGCGCGGCGTCGTCACCCTCACGCTCAACCGCCCGCACGCGCTCAACGCGCTGTCGGAAGCGGTGCTCGCCGCCCTCAAGGCGGAACTCGATGCGGTCGGCCGCGACGGCACCGCCCGCGCCGTGGTCCTTGCCGCGGCCGGCAAGGCGTTCTCCGCCGGCCACGACCTCAAGGAGATGCGGGCCGCGCCGAGCCTCGACTACTATCGCCGCCTGTTCTCGGCCTGCACCGAGGTGATGCTCGCGATCGTCCGCCTGCCCGTGCCGGTGATCGCCCGCGTCCACGGCATCGCCACCGCGGCCGGCTGCCAGCTCGTCGCGCAGTGCGATCTCGCGGTCGCCTCGAGCGACGCCCGCTTCGCGGTGAGCGGGGTGAACTACGGCCTGTTCTGCTCGACGCCGAGCGTCGCCCTGTCGCGGAACGTGCTCCGCAAGCAGGCGATGGAGATGCTGCTGACCGGCGACTTCATCGACGCCGAGGAGGCCCGCGCCCGTGGCCTCGTCAACCGCGTCGCCACGCCGGAAGCGCTCGACGCTGCGGTCGAAGCGCTGGTGGCCAGCATCGTCCAGAAGCCGCGCGCCGCCATCGCCATCGGCAAGGAGCAGTTCTACCGGCAGGTCGAGACCGGGCTCGCCGAGGCCTATGTAATCGCCGGCGAGGCGATGGCCTGCAACATGATGGACCAGGCTGCGCTCGACGGCGTCCAGGCCTTCATCGACAAGCGGAAGCCGGGGTAGGGGTCCGGCGCCGGAGGAGCGTCGCCGCTGAACCGTCATACGCGGGGGATCTAGGCTCGCCCGCGCGAGAAGTGGGCGATGCCGGCCGTCGCCAGGATGGCGAGGAAGGCGGCGATCGCCATCATCCACAGCGTCCAGTGCGTCTCGCCGTGGTCGAGCATCACGCCGATCGTCACCGGCGCGATTGCCGCGCCCACGTCGAGGCCCGAATAGACGAAGCCGAACACCCGTCCGGTGGCGCCCTTCGGCGTCGCGTTGCGGACGAGGAGGTCGCGGGGCGGCAGGGTCAACCCGAGCGCGAAGCCCGACACCGCGAGCGCCGTGATGATGGCGCCGGCGCCCTCCAGGTAGGCAAGGGACGCGATCGTTCCGCCGGCGACGAGCAGGCCCCCGGCCACCATGCGCTCATGGTGGCGCATGCGGTCGGCGAGGATCGCGCCGAGGATGGTTCCTCCCGACGAGGCGAAGAGGAACGCGGTCAGCGCCGTCGTGCCGAGCGCCAGCGAATAGCCCTCGACGGTGAGGATGGTCGGCAGGAAGTTCTGGACGCCGACCTGGTACACCGCAAGGACGACGAAGTAGACGAAGCAGAGCACGATCGCGGGGGAGGTCAGGATGGCCGCGAGCGCGATCGGCGGGGTGTGGTGCCGGCGGGCGCGGCGCTCCGCAAGCCCGTCCTCGAGCTGGGAGGCATGGCTCATCAGCACGGCGAGCACCGCAAAGCCGATCAGACCGGCGATCACCAGCGCCGCGCGCCAGCCGAGGAAGGTGGCGAGGCCGAGAACGACGATGGGGGCGAGCGCCCAGCCGATGTTGCCGCCGAGCGTATGGACGCCGTAGGCCCTGCCGAGCCAGCTCTCCTTCACCGACGCGTTGAGGATGCCGAAATCCGCCGGGTGGAAGACCGAGTTGCCGATGCCAGCGAGCGGCATCAGGACGATCAGATAGGCATAGGACGGGGCGAAACCGCAAAGCAGGATCGCCGAAGAGACGATGGCGAGGCCGCTGAACAGGATGCGCCGCGCGCCGTAATGGTCGACGAGGATCCCGGCGAAGGACTGCGAGATACCGGAGGCGACGTAGAACAGGGTCGCGAGCAGCCCGAGCTCGGTATAGCTCACGCCGAGCGACACCTTCATCAGCGGGAAGAGCACCGGCACCGCGAGGTGGTAGAAGTGGCTGACGGCGTGGCCGACGCCGATCAGGATGATGACGCCGTAGGGTCGCGTGTGAGCCGCGCTGGTGACGCTCGCATCCATGACGGTGATGGGGGTTTCCCGCCTCTGCCGATATCCTAGTCCGGGCGCGGCCCCGGCAGAGGTCCGCGTGCCTTCGATGGGACCGGTAGCAGAGCCTTGGCGCGCCGTCCAATCGTTGCGCGCCGCAGTCCGTCGCGGCCGGCGGCTAGCCGGTGATCTCGACTTCGAGGAAGCGCATCTCGCCGTCGCCGTCATTCACCACGTTGTGCTCGACCCCGGCCTTCCGCGTGTAGGGTATCCCGAGAGTCAGTTCGGCGGTGCGGGTGCCGCCCCCGGGCTCCTCGAGCAGCAGGCGGCCATCGGCCAGCGGCACGATGACATAGTCGTATTCGTGAACATGCCACCCGGTCTCGGCGCCGGGGACGAAGGACCATTCCGTCGCGCGCACCCGCCCGTCGTCGAGCCTCGTCGTCGCCTTCGCTTGCGGTCTCGCCGTCATCGCCTCATCCCTCCATCGCTGTGGGCGGTCGCGACGCGGGCGGTTGCCGCACCGACCCGCACCGTCGGGCCGCCAGCATGGGATCATAGCCGCATCGGGGCGGCGGCGCCTACGCCGGGCGCGAGCCCGGCAAGCAGGCGCCGCGTCCGGCCGCAGGCCGGCTCAGCCCGCCTGCCAGGGGCCGTATTCGATCCGGTCCGCCAGTTCGCCGAGGAATGTCGCCCCGACCAGGCCGTCGATGAGGCGATGGTCGACCGAGAGCGTGAGATGGACACCCGTCGCCACCACCGGCACGCCGCCGCGCGCCACCACCGCCTCGTGTTCGCGGCCGATGGCGAGCACCGAGGACTGGCCCGGGCCGATGATCGCCTCGAAGCGGTCGGCGCCACCCCGGGCAAGATTGGAGAGCGCGATCGGCACCGGGGCGCCGTCACCGGCGGTGAGCCGGCCGGAGCGTACGCGCTGGGTCGCGTCGCGCCGGGCGATGCCGATTTCGGCGAGCGACCGTCCACCCAGATCGGCGAGCACCGGGATCATCATCCCGCCCTCGACCGCGACCACCAGGCCGATGTCGACGCCGGACTGGCCGACGCTGGCCGGCCGGCCTCCGGCGTCGGCGAAGCGCTGGAGCATCGCCGGATTGTGGCCGAGCGTGTCGGCAAGCGCCTGGAGCAGGAAATCGGTGAGGGTGAGCTTCACCCCGGCGTCGCGTTCGATGGCGGGGCCCAATTCGGCCCGCGCCCGGGCGATTGCCTCGGTCGAGACGAACCGATCGAGGCTGAAGGCGGGGATCGTCTGCCGACTGACGGTGACCGTCTCGGCGATCCGCGCCCGCATCGGGGTCAGCGGCATCGCGCCCGCCTCCGGCCGCGATACGGCAACCGGGGCCGGGATGGCGCGGGCGGGCGGGGTCGCCGCGGCCCGGCCGGCGGCGGCGAGCACGTCGGCCTTGCGGATTCGGCCCGATCTGGTGTGGGCAAGGGCGGCGAGGTCGACGCCCTGCTCGCGGGCGAGCCGGCGGGCAAGCGGGGACGCGAGGATCCGCGGCGGGATCGCGGCGGCTGCGGCGGGCGGACTCGGCGGCTGCGGCGCGGGGGCAGAGGCCCGCACGACAGCGGCGGGAGGCGGCGGCGCCTTCGCAGCCGCCGGCTTCGCCGCGGGCGCGGAGGCCCCGCCCGCCTCGGCGATGTCGGCGAGCTTCGCGCCGATGGCGACGTCGCTGCCTTCGCCGGCGGCGATCGCACCGAGCACACCGTCGACGGGCGACTCGACCTCCATCGCCGCCTTGTCGGTCTCGAGTTCGACCAGCGGGTCGCCGGCCTTGATCTTGTCGCCGGGCTGCTTCAGCCAGCGCAGCACCTTGGCGCTCTCCATGGTGGCGCTGAGCTTGGGGACGAGGAAATCCATCGCGGGGCGTCCGGTCAGAGCAGGGCCTTCACCGTCGCGGCGATGCGCTCCGGCGAAGGGATGACGGAATCTTCGAGCGGCGGGCTGTACGGCACCGGATGGTCCGGCAGCGTCACCCGCGCCGGCGGCGCGTCGAGATAGTCGAAGGCCGCCTCGGTGACCTGCGCGGCGAGCTCCGCCGTCCAGCCGCCGATCTGCGCCTGTTCCTCGACGCCGACGAGGATGTTGGTCTTCTTCACGCTCTCGACGATCGGCGCGGTGATCATCGGCCGGAGCGAGCGGATGTCGAAGACCTCCGCCTCGATCCCGTCCCTGGCCAGGAGCTCCGCCGCCTCGAGCGAGCGGGCGACCATCATCAGGCTCGCCACGATCGTCGCGTCGCGCCCTTCGCGGAGCAGCTTCGGTCCGGTGAGTGGCGGCACCGGGCCGCCGATGTCGACCGGGCCCTTGGTCGAGAGCAGCGCCTTGTGCTCGAACACCACCACCGGGTTGTCGTAGCGGATCGCGGCGCGGAGCATGCCGTAGGCCTCGTTCGGCGAGGACGGGCAGACGATGGTGAGCCCGGGCACGGAGAGCAGCCAGGATTCGCCGGTCTGCGAGTGCTGGGCGGCGAAGCGTAGCCCCGCCCCGCCGATGGCGCGGATCACCAGCGGTGCCTTGACCTTGCCGCCCGACATGAAGCGGTGCTTGGCAATCGAGTTGACGATCTGGTCGAAGCAGACGCCGAGGAAGTCGGCGAACATGATCTCGGCGATCGGCCGGTAGCCGGTGATGGCGAGCCCGAGGGCGGCGCCGACGAAGCCGGTCTCGGCGATCGGCGTGTCGCGCACCCGCATCGGGCCGAATTCCTCGTAGAGGCCCTGGCAGGTCTTGAACGGCCCGCCGGAGGGGCCGATGTCCTCACCCATGATGAGGATCTTGTCGTCCCGCCGCATCTCCTCCTGGAGGGCGGCAAGGATCGCTTCGCGGTAGGTGATCTCCTGCATGGCCATCCTCAGGCGAAAGTCAGGGCTGCGTAGTCGATTGCGCCGACCTCAGGCCACGGCGCGGTGGCGGCCCGCTCGGATGCGGCCCGCTGGCGGGCCCGCTCCTCGGCGATCATCGCCTCCGCTTTGTCGCGGGTGAGGAGCTTTCGCCTGACCAGCGCCGCCTCGTAGAGCTTGAGCGGATCGCGGGCGAGCCAGGCCTCGACCTCTTTCGGGTCGCGGTACTTGGCCGGGTCGGTGCGGGAATGCCCCCGGTGCCGGTAGGTCATGCATTCGATGAAGCTCGGGCCGCCGCCGGAACGGGCGCGGGAGGCGCACTCGGCGGTGGCTTCGTAGACCGCCTCGACATCGTTGCCGTCGACCTGGACGGCGTTCATGTCGTAGCCCTGAGCGCGCCTGATCAGGTCCTCGAACGGGGTCGAGTGGTTGATGCGGGTGAACTCGCCATAGAGGTTGTTCTCGCAGATGAACAGCACCGGCAGCTTCCACACCTGGGCGATGTTCATCGCCTCGTGGAAGGCGCCGATATTGGTCGCGCCGTCGCCGAAGAAGGTGGCCGAGAGCTGGCCGCGGCCGTTCATCTGCGCCGTGACGCCAGCGCCGACCGAGACCGGCAGGCCGCCGCCGACGATGCCGAAGGCGCCGATCAGCCCCTTGTCGATGTCGGTGAGGTGCATCGAGCCGCCGACGCCGCCGCAGACGCCGGTGGTCCGGCCAAACAGCTCGGCGAAGGCGCCCTCCTCGTCCATGCCACGGGCGAGGCAGTGGCCGTGGCCGCGGTAGGTGTAGCCGATATAGTCGTCCTCGCGGAAAGCGTAGCCGGTGCCGGCCGCCACCGCTTCCTGCCCCTGGCAGAGATGGGTGGTGCCGTGGACGAGGCCCTCGAGGTAGCTCCTCTGCACCTCCTCCTCGAACTCGCGGATCCGGACCATCATCCGGAACAGCTCGAGCCGGTCCTTGTCGGTGAGCGGCCTGGTCTTTGCGGCCGCCTTGGCCGGTCTGGTCGTTTTCGCCTTCATGCGGGGTTCCATCGGGCTCGGGCCAAGCTTGGCCGACGCTGGTTACGACACGCGGTGCTTCGCGATGACCTTTTCGTCGAGCTTCAGGCCGAAGCCCGCGCCCTCGGGCAGCTTGTAGTTGCCCTTGACGAAGGGGGAACGGTTCGCGACCAGCGCGTAGAACATCGGGTCGCGATCCGGATGAAAGGTTTCCAAATAGGTCGAATGGGCGATCGAGGCGAGGAGATGCGCCGAGATCTGCGGCTCCTCGTGGTGGCCCATCTCGACGCCGAAGGACATCGCCGTGCCGGCGACGCGGCGCCACTCGGTCGGGCCCGCACCCCAGCTCGCATCGAAATTGCAGACGTCGATGGCGCCCGCCATCATCAGGTCGCGGCAGCCGGCGCGGCCGATCTCGCTCTGCCCGGCGCAGACCGGGATTCCGGTCATGTTGCGGACCGAAGCCATGTCGATGCGGTCGTTGAACCAGCGCACCGGCTCCTCGAACCAGCGAATGTTCTGGTCGGCGACGCGGCGGGCGAAAGCGACCGCCTGGCGGAGCGTGTAGCCCTGGTTGGCGTCGATGGTGAGAACGAAATCGTCGCCCGCCGCCGAGCGCGCGGTGCGGACGCGGTCCGCGTCCTCCTCGGGCGTGCGACCGCCGACCTTGAACTTGCAGCCGGCAAAGCCGGCCTCCCTGATCTGCTCCATCTCGCGGCCGAAATCGGCGAGGGTCTTGCCCTCCTCGTAATAGCCGGCGATGCAGACGATCGGCAGCGTATCGGTGAATCCGCCCCATAGCTTGTAGAGGGGAACGTCGAGAGCCTTGCCCACCGCATCCCAGATCGCGCTGTCGACGCAGGCCATGGCGCAGGTGCCGAGCTTGCGGTCGCGAAGGATATTGTAGGTCGAAGGCAGCATCGCGCGCCAGCAGCCTTCGATGTTGAAGGCATCCATGCCGACGATCTTCGGCGCGATCTCTTCGTTGATGATGCGCAGGACTTCGGCCTGCGTCTCGTATTCATCGCCGTTGTAGACTTCGCCGACGATTCCTTCCGACGTATACAGCCGGGTTATGATCGTGCAGCGATGGGTCATGAAGTAGTTGCTGCCGCGATAGGTGCGAGGCAGCGGCATCAACAGCGGGATGCACTCGATGCGTTCGATCTTGAGGCCGCGGTGTCCAATCGTGGCAGGTGCCGTCACGCGAGTTCCCTTCTCCGGGCGCAATGTAATCGTTTCAAAATAGCCCGGCGCCCCGGAGACGGTCAAGGCCTGCCGCGGAATGTCCCCCCTTCCGACCCTCTCCACCGTCGCCGGCCGGGTCACCCTGTCGTCCGGAGCGCGGCAGTCTCTCGCGAATACCCGCAGGAATGCTAGGATTTCCTCTTCCGTTTGCGCTAGGATCAGCCGACGATGACGGAACTGGGACGCGCAGGCCCGCCCTGGCTGATCGATGCATTCGCCCTATGAGAAAGCCGGAAAGACGGTAACGATCCGCGAGGTGGCGGAGGCCGCCGGCGTTTCCGTCGGAACCGTTTCACGCGCCCTCAACTCTCCGGCCACCGTGCGGCCGGTGACGCTCGAGAAGGTCCGTGCGGTGATCGACCGGATGGGCTTCCAGCCCGATCCGCGCGCCCAGAACATGCGCCGCCGGACGACGATGACGGTCGGGTTCATCATCAACGACATCACCAACCCGATGCATTCCAACGTGTTCAAGGCGGCGGAGGCGGAGCTTCGGCCGCATGGCTTCACCCTCCACCTGGTCAATACCGGCGGCGAGCCCGACCGCGAGGCGGCGGCGATCGACCTCCTCCAGCGCGGGCGGGTCGACGGGCTGATGATGACCATCAACTCCGAGCAGGACGCCGCCTGCCGCGCCCGGCTCGCCGAACTCCGGGTGCCGGGGGTGCTGCTCGACCGCGAACTGCCGGTGAACATCGATGCGGTGATGACCGACCATGCCTCGGGCATGCGCCAGGCGGTCGATTACCTCATCGGCCTCGGCCATCGCCGCATCGCGCTCGTCACCGCCGGCACCGACATCTGGCCGGGGCGCGAGCGGAAGCGGGGCTTCGTCGAGGCGTTCGCCCGCCGCGGCCTGCCGTGCCCGGAGGATCTCATCCGCGCCCGCCATCTCTCGGCGGCCTATGGCCAGCGCGAGACCAGCACGCTGCTCCGCTCCGCCGACCCGCCGACCGCGATCATCGCCGGCGGCAACCAGATCCTCGTCGGCGTGCTCCGCGCCGTCCAGCAGCATCCCGTGGCCATCGGTCGCGACCTCTCGCTGATCACCTGCGACCGCACCGACCTCGCCACCACCTATCCCGGCCCGCTGACGCTGATCGACCGCGACATGGAGGCGATCGGCCGCACCGCTGCGGAGCTGCTGCTCGAGCGCATGACCGAGAAGTCGGCCGACCCGCCGCGGCGCGTCACCTTCCCGACGACGCTGATCCTCGGCCACTCCTGCGGGCCGCCTCCGGTGCGCGCGGTCGCGTAGCGCAGGGAACCGCCCGGGGCGCGCGGCGTTGTCCTGCCTTCACCGAGAGGAGACAACGATGCCGACGCCGGCCGAACTCGAGAAGGAATTCTGGAAGACGCTGAAGTCGGACATGACCGTCATGCTCGGTCTGGCCGACGCCGAGGAGGCCCATACCCGGCCGATGACGGCGATGATCGAGGGCGAGGGCGGCGGCCCGATCTGGTTCTTCACCGCGCGCGACACCTCGATCGTCGCGGCGCTGGGTGAGGGTCATCGCGCCATCGGCGCTTTCTCGTCGAAGGGCCACAAGCTGTTCGCCACCATCCATGGCGACCTCCGCATCGACAACGACCGCGCTGTCATCGACCGGCTGTGGAACCCCTTCATCGCAGCCTGGTATGAAGGCGGCAAGGACGATCCGAAGCTGGTGCTGCTCCGGCTCGATCCGGACGATGCGCAGATCTGGGAGAACGGTTCGAGCCTCTTTGCCGGCATCAGGCTCCTGTTCGGCCGCGACCCGAAGCGCGACTACCGCGACAAGGTCGCCCATGTCGATCTGGGCAACGCCCGGCCCGATTGAGGGCGGCCTGCGGGCCGCGCATCACCGGCCCGCCGGGCCGGCAACGATCCCCTGGTCGTGCAGCCGCCCGATATCGTGCTCCGGGAACCCGAGCGCGGTGAGGATCTCGTCGGTGTGCTCGCCGAGCGCGGGTGCGGCCATCGGCGGCAGGCGATGCTCGTCGACGAAGTCGAGGGGCGAGGGCGGCGTCCGGTAGGCACTGCCGCCGGGATGGGCGACGGTGGCGAAGAACCCGTCGTGGATGACGCGGGGGTCGGCGGTGGCGAGGGTTCGGAACGACTGGTAGGGCCCATACGACACGCCCGTGCCGGAAAATCGCTCCTGCACCTCGGCGAGCGTGCGCTCCGCGAACCATGGCGCGAGGGCCGCAGCGATCTCGTCGCGGGCGGCGAAGCGGCCATCCTCGGTGTCGAGGTCGATGCCGGTGCGGGCCGCGACCTCCGCCATCTCAGGCGCGAGCCCGGTCATCGCCCTCAGCGTCGCCCATTGCTTCGGCGTCAGCGCCACGATCATCACCCGCTCGCCGTCCCGCGTCGTGAAGTCCCGCCCGAAGGCGCCGTAGAGGTCGTTGCCGACCTTGCCGCCGTCGTCGAGGCCGAGTTCGCCCTGGGCGAGCCGGCCGAGCCCGGCGGTGATCGCGAACGCGACATCGGAGAGCGCGAGGCGCACCAGCGCACCGGCGCCGGTCCGCGCGCGCCGGCGCTCGGCCGCAAGCAGGGCGACGGCGGCGTGGAGGCCTGCCGCGATGTCCCACGCCGGAAGCGGGCTGTTGACCGGACCGGTACCGGGAGGGCCCGTGATCGCCGGGAAGCCGGTCGCGGGGTGGACCGTGTAGTCGATGGCGCTCGAGCCGTTCCGGTTGCCGGTGAGCAACACCATGATCAGGTCGTCGCGAAGGGTGCGGAGCACCGGATAGGAAAGCCAGCCGGTCGCCGGCAGGTTGGTGAGGAAGATGCCGGCGTCGGGCCCCGGCTTTGCGATCAGCCGGGTGACGATCTCCCGCCCCTCGGGCGACTTGAGGTCGACCGCGATCGAGCGCTTGCCCTTGTTGAGACCCTGCCAGAACAGGCTGTTGCCGTTGGCGTCGAGCGGCCAGCGGCGGGCGTCGAGTCCGCCGCCGATCGGATCAAAGCGGATGACGTCGGCGCCGAGCTGGGCGAAGGTCATTCCGGCGAGGGGCACCGCAACGAAAGCCGAGCCCTCGACGATGCGGAGGCCGGCGAGGATGCCCTCAGC
>JAESFN010001345.1_pt1 | contig 11168 bp, 10 predicted proteins | sample 9269411 | NCBI WGS metagenome assembly JAESFN01 (sample SAMN14505399, study PRJNA617100) | algae metagenome | isolation source: Iphinoe sp. HA4291-MV1 and co-occurring heterotrophs from trail next to... | place: USA: Maunawili Falls, Hawaii | collected 2009-07-25
CGAGATTCCCATCGCCTTTCATCCTCGCCTGCACGGCACCAGCAAACTGTCGCTTCGTGAACAGATTGCGTTCTTGCAACACCTCAACCAACTCTACCAGTTCAAGTGGGCACAGTCCCGCTTCGGCAGCAGGACGTGGCGGCAACGGCCGGGATCTCGTTCAACTTGACCAGCGTCTTTTTTTGCGACGGAAATGCTTGGCATCGTGTACGAGGACAAGTACGCACCTGGCCGGTTTCTGCAGGCGGCAAGGAACGACGGCTCGCCGAACTAATTCACCATCCTGGCTACCTCCGGCCGCGGCAAAAGTTTCGAAAAAGACTTCCCAACGCTGTAACTCCATTGCGGAACAGTTCAATTGCCGTTCTGTCGCCCCGACGCCGACGAGCAGGCGCTGCGGGGACTGGAGTTGGAAGGCCGCTTGGAGGCGGCGGTGAACGGTCGCTTACCGCAGGAACAAAACCGCCGCCTGTCGCAGCACGTCGACGCACATCGTTGGCACTGGTTCTAGTTCCTGTTCGAACCGCGGGTCAAGGCCACCAACTGGCGCGCCGAGCAGGCGCGGCGGCCGGCGGTGGTCAACCGCAGGTTTGGGGCGGCAACCGCACCTGGCGAGGCGCCTGGGCGCAAAGCGTGCTGATGTCGCTCCTCCGCACCTACCGCGCCCCCCCTCCACTACCTTAGCCAAACCCTCTCGTGCAAAACGCCCCTACCGCTGCTGAGCTGAGAGGCAGCAAAAAAGTACAGTCCGGGTGGGTTCGGCCTTGATGGCCATCTCCCTTGTTGCTGTCGGACTCACGGGGCATGCCGCTCTTTACGGCGAAGACCTCTCGTCAAGAGGCACTCCATTGCGAGCGCACGGGGTCGGTGATCCCGCGAGGCCGGCGTCGACGTTGCCGGAGATCCGCAGGAGGCTATCTCTCACGGTGCTCTCTGTTTCGACGTCGCTAGTCATGCCGATCGTAATGCATCCGTGTTCAGTGATGATCTCGCTGAGATAATCCAGGGGCACGTGGTCTTCCCGTAGATTCCAACTGAGATCGACATGGTATGTCCTAAGTCGTTCTAGTACTTCCGGATCCTTCGTCAGCCATTCGCCATTTGTGTTCCGAAGGCTGTCTTCCCACGCATCCTCGAGCGCTCGTTGGATCTTCAGCGCGCTTGCGACCACTACGACCGGCACTTTGGATGTCTTAGCGATCATCGCAATGCCAAGATGGCCGGCAGTGTGTGCGACACACGGCCGTGGCTCCAAATAGATTCCGTTGGTTCCAAACAGAACCGCATCGACACGCGTCAGAGCTGCGAGCTTCTCACTCCGGCGAGCTGTCTCTGAACTCGCCCGGTCGAGTAATGTTGCCACGGAGGCGTCCGGAATGAGATTGATGCACACGTCGTCGAGCAGGCGAGCGTCCTTCGACTGCAGTCGCTCGTGGATCATTTCCGCATACCGTTCTCCATCCAGATACTTTCGGGTATTGTAGGGACCGTGCTCACTCTTTGGGCGGCACTCGGCAATCCAAAGAACCAACTTCAGTCCTTTCGGCTTATCGGCCAGCACCGAAATCACGGAATCGCTGCAGCCGAAAAGGACGAACTCGCGCTGGTTTGCGTCAAGCGGCGAGAGCTCGTTGAGTCGTGTCCAAAAGTGACTTGATCGCACGGTGGCAGCGTCCTGGTCCGGCCCAATCAGCGACCGGAAGTGCTGGACGAATCGGCGCAGCTCTGATGCCACCTCCGGCGTAGTGCCCTTGTCTCGCCGCAACCTTCCGTGCTGTTCTTCGACGAAGTCAATAATACGGTGCAGCGCATTATGGCACTTGCGTTTGGAACGTCGAGCGAGAAACTTCGCATCCAGTTGCACGAGCGACGCGATCAGCTGATCGCGAGCATGGCTGTCCTTGCTGTCGACACCCTCGTACGCTTGAGCGGCTTGGTCGATCTCGTCCAACGCAGCTAGGGCGATCTCAGTGGAGTTCGGCGAGTACTCCATGCGAAGAAAGTTCAAGACTCTCGGCACCTGGCGTGGCCATTCCTCATTTAGAAAGCTATCGATCCGAACGTCCGGCGCTCGCGTCACAAGGTGGAATGAACTGAGTCCAGCTTCATTGAGGGTATCCTCCACCGTCTGAAGCTCGCTGCGGATCTCATCCATGACGTAGCGCACGAGCAGTTCGTATTGCTCGGGCGCGTCCTCTTCTCGTTTCGGGAACTGAAACTCGATGTCAATTGCCTGTCGCCGATGTCGCAGCGCAATGCCCGAGACAACAAAGGACTTTACCCAATGAAAGACAGTGTCTTCACTCGTCTCGCGGGCCGCCTCAACCAAATAGGGAAAGCGGTCGTACTGATGGCCGCCAACTCGCTGGTGAGTGACGTCCAAAGCATCTGCCAAGCGGAGGTAGGCTGCGAGAAGGCGAGACCGGACATATGCCCCACGGCACTGTCTGCTTTCCGGGCAGTCAACCAATTCGTTCCTTCGGCTGTGAAAGCGGATGATTTGGGCGAGCACCTGGGCCTCGTCGATGCCGAGGCCGAGCTTGTCATGCCGGTCTAATACCCACTTCGCCGAACCCTCGACGTGCTCTCCACGGACATGGTTGTCCGACGGAGGGCCCTTGTACAGTAGGCGGTGCATGCCGATATCGTGCGTCCATGCGGCCCAAGTAAGGAGCATTCGCTCTTGCGCGCTCAGACGACACCAGCGTCTTTGGGGGATCAGCGCGCGCACTAGATCTTCGACGCGGGCGAAATGGCTCGTACCATGGGGAGTATATGTGTACGTCTCTACGTCCGAGGGGCCGAACACCCCCGTAACTTCACTTTCCATGGCTGGGGCGCGTTCGGCGTCAGCCGGTGAAAGCCAGCCCGCCGGTCGGATCGGTGCTTTCTGCATTTGCCGGATTCAGATTGGGTGGGGAGGTGGGCCTATATTGTGGCCGACCTTTTCGAGTGCGGCAAGCATGTGGGGGCATACTCGGGCACACGGCTTTCTCCCAGAGGGCCGTTGTGTTCATTTATGCCCTACGCCGCGTCGACTGCCCGACTTACGGAGTAGTAGTCGAACGCGTGCCCTGGGCGGACGGCAAGTCGCGGCAGTCGATGGCCTATCCGTGGTTGGACTTGGCAGGTTGGGCACGGCGGCTCTCCTGGCAAGAAACGGCCATCGTATTTCACACCACTAAGGAACACGTCCGCGACTCCGTGGGGCACGCGGTGGCCTGGGGCCTGGTGCATAGCTGACAGGCGTGATGGCGATCGGGTTCGACGAGATCCAGAAGCGCGCCGTGGAAATCACTGCTGACCTTGCTGTACCAGATCGACGAAGGCTGCCGGCGGCTGTTATTCATCGGCCGCGAGCGGACCGAACGAGCCTGCGGCGCGGCTTGGATCTGTTGGGCAAATCGTTCTGCGTGGGGTTGTAGTTCGTGAGCGATCTGTGGCGGCCCTTCCTGAAGGTGCTGGCCGAGCAGGCCGGTCAAGCGATCCGCGTGCTCGACCGCTTTCACATCATGAAGCAGCTTTGGCGAAGCAATCGACGACGTGCGGGCCGCCGAGGTTAAGCGGCTGAAGCAGGATGGCTACAATCCGGTGCTCAGCGTTCACGATAGTGCCTGCTCAAGCGTGAGGAGAACCTGACCAAGCGACAGACCGTGGCGCTGAAAGAACTCCTGCAATACAACCTGCGGACTGTGCGGGGCTATCTGCTCCGGGAGGACTTCCAACAGTTCTGGAATATCGCTCGCCGGCCTCGGCAGGCAAGTTCGTCGAGCGGTACAGCCGGGTGATGCGCTCGCGGCTCGAGCCCTAAAGAAGGTGGCCTGCAGCCTACGCCGCCATCGGCCCTGTTGCTCAACTGCTTCCGCGCTAACGGCAAGAATTCGGCGGGCATCGTCGCAGGCTTCAACAACAACGCGAAACTGACCCTGAGAAAATCCTACGGCTCCCGCGAATTCGAAATCATCGAACTCCCCTCTACCACCACTTGGCAACCTCCTTGAGCCAGAGGCCACCCACAGACTCTGCTGAAGAGGCTTGGCGGGCAAAGCCTTGTGCTTGATGCATCATTTGTAACCGGAGACCGGAGCAAGCGCCAGATCAAGTATGAGAGCCGGAGCCCTCGTGGGCGCAGTGCCGGATCGCCGAGCTGAGCGCGGAACGGGATCGACATAGGTAGCCCAGAGGGGCAGCAGCGGCTTGCGGTATCCCGCTAGCCCGCTAGCAGTCGTCGCTTCCGGTCAGGCCTGGCCGGTGACCACGGTGTTGGCAGCTCGCGGTGGACCGTTCCTCGCCTGATGCAGGATTTCTAGCCGGTTAGTTGCCTGGTTTTTTTTGGCCCTTAAGGTTGGCGCCAGGTTAGAATTTCCGGGGGTCTGGGAAATGCGGGTTCCTCCCTTATAATCCGACCGAAGATTGCGTCGAAGCCCCAAGAAGCGAGAACCTTCGAAAGGAAGAGGCCGTGCAATGACAGACGTTCGAGCCATTAGAGCGCAGCTTGCCGTAGCACAAAGCAAGGAAGCCGATGTGCCGTTGTCCGGTCGCCTCGAGCTATCGGCGGATGAGTCCGCGGTCATCGTTCGCTTCAATACCGACGCACATGTCGAATTGCCTCTTGATGGCGTTGTTCCCGACTCGATGACCGCGTTTTGCTGCAAGGACCGGCGTGGCGTGCTGCGGGATCCGGCGCGGCGCTCTCTCGGGACTGAGAACTGGGTCCACCTCAAGGTGCGCTATGGCACAAAGTGCGTGCTGCACTACAAGACCGTGTCGGTCGAGTTCGTGCTCTCGTCCGCGCAGGCGCCCTTCTACATCGACACCGACGCTTTGAGGGTGGTCTATATCACGCCGCAGAGGTCGCGCGTGGATGCCAAGCAAATCAGTTGCGACGAATTCTCGGAGGATCGGACGAACATGGAAGTAATTATTTACACGAACCGCGCTTGCTGCTGTAACAACAACCACAAAGAGGCCTACGGCAAGGTGAGCTGCGACGATGGGTGGCGCAGCTCCGACTGCTGGTAGCCCCGCCTCACGAGTGGGCCTGTGAGTGGATCGTGGCAAGGAGCTTCCACCCCTCCGGCCCACACCTGGCGGCTGCGGCTGGAGATACCGCTTTGGTCTAGCAGGCCGTTGAAGTATTCGGTTTCATCGCCCAGGAGAGGTAGTGCTAGCTGCAAAACTTTCGGGTTCCACGCAGCTAGCAACCCCTCGGTCGGTATTAATTGTAGAGTAGGCGGGGCGTAGCCCCGCCCCTCGTCAAACCGGACGAGCGGATTTCCCGCAGCCGGCTTTCCCGAGAACTCTCGATCTCAAGGCATTCACGAGCAGTCAGCGTCATGGGGCGGCTGCGCGGTTCCCCAGAGTTGGTTCCAGAAGCTGCAGACCACGGGCCTGCAGGTGGGCGAGGAACGTCTTTCCTTCTGCAGGTCGGAAGGGTCGCTGACTGCGACGCTGCAGGTGACGGAAGAGCCGCGCGAGCACGAAGCGATCCGCGCGGTTGAAGATCCGCCGTGGATAACCATGCCCGAAGTAGCGGCCCCATCCCGCCAGATACCGACTGACGTCCCGCACCACGTCATCGACGGGCACGAGACCGCGCCGGCTAGCCGTCAGTTCTCGCAGCCGGTCTCGAAAGCGGGCCAGCGAGCGCTTCGAGGGAAACACGTTCAGGTACCGCCCGCCGCGGCCAAACAGGTCGCGGTCGTAGCGGAAGGTGAATCCCAAGAAGTCCACGCTTGCTGACGGTTGCTTCAGATCGACCAACCGCGTCTTCGCTCGATTGATGGTCAGGCGGAATCGCCCTTCCAACTGCGCTTGCACCCACTCGGTCAACTGACTCGAAATCCGCCGAGCAAGAATGACGAAGTCATCCGCGTAGCGGATCAGCCGTGCATCCGCCCAGGCGGCCGGGCCGTGCGGGCCATAGAAGGCCTTCTCGAACCAGTGCAGGTAGATGTTCGCCAGCAACGGCGAGATCACCCCGCCTTGCGGCGTGCCCTGCTTGGGGCGCGTGGTCTTCCTTCGTCCCCGGTCGTCGGTCTCGACCACCGGGGACTTCAGCCAAGCCTGGATGAGGCCCAGGACCGAGCGGTCCACGACTCGCATCCGGACGCACTTGAGCAACTGATCGGTGGGGAATCGTGTCGAAGTAGCCCTGCAGGTCTGCGTCATAGACTTCCCGCCGGCCGGCCTGGAGCTGTTCGCGGATCGCTTCGACGGCCTGATGCGCCGAGCGGCCCGGACGGAATCCGTACGAGCTGTCAACGAAGTCGGTCTCGAAGATCGGCTCCAACACCAAGAGCACGGCCGTCTGGACGATGCGGTCCCGAACGGTGGGAATGCCCAACGGTCGTTGCCGTCCGTCTGGCTTGGGAATCATGACGCATTTGACTGGCTGGGGTCGATAGCGGTGGGTGCGCAGTTCCTCGCGCAGCTCGTCGAGGAAGGCCGCGGCGCCCGGACCATCGATGATGTCCTGACACGTTTGGCCATCCACGCCGGCGGCGCCATGATTCTTCCACACCAGCCACCAAGCGGCCGTCAGCACGTCGTGTCGAGACACTCGGTCATACAGAGCGTAGAACCGGAATCTCGGCTCTCGTTTGGCCTTGTGGCCCAGCTTCCACCGGAGTCGAGAGACGGCCAGCGGCAGCGTCACGCCCGACTTCACCTCCGGCTGGTCCGGCGGTTGATCGGCGTCGTGAGCGGCAGCAGGTTCCGTAGTGGGACGTGAGTCCAAGCGGATCTCTCATCGTGGGTGAAAACAACGTTCTCGGCAGGGTCCCTTCGCTCCGCCGACGTTACTCGGCTTCGACGCTACTACGAACCCCTCTGACTCCCACGGGAGCCAGGCCGCGGTTATGTCTTCCCGCTTCCTGTTGGCCCACAGCCGCCCGGCTGCCAGCCACTCGCATGGGTCTCTCAGGTTCCTGGATGGTCTTTCTCCGCCCGCCGTCCCCTCACACCCCGAGGAGCCCGATCGCTGCGCGTGCTCGTTGCTTCGCGATCGGTGCTGGCTTCGCTTTCGTTGGCAGGTTGGCCGCTCCCACTGCTTAACGGGGCCGAAACGGGTTCACTTGCGTTACGGCTGACGGATTCGCCTTCCGAGGCTTCGACGAACCGGATCGCTCCAGCCGCCGCTCGGTCGACTATCGGACTCACGAGCAATTCTCCGAGCAAGCTCCTCTCAGCTCGCAAGATCATCCAGACTTATCCTGACGCACCAACGGGCTGCTAGCGACGAGCAGGCTTCAGCGAACCCATTGCCCGTCCTGGAGGCCCTGCCAAACCGTCGTGCCCTCCGGATGCCATTCGGCGCGATCGTCTCGGAGACGAACTGACATAGCGCGATTGATCGAACAGCTTGACATACTCATCGGTCCGGGCGATCTCGCGAAACGCAGCATAGCGGGACCCGTTACTCCACCCACTCTCCCGACTCGAGGCGACGGGATTTGAACCAACGTCGGTGCTGCGGTGGAACCGAGCGTCACCGCTGTCACTGATTGGTCACAGATGGCCTAGACGAACGGCGTTCGCCTCATAAGATATGGAATTGGTGCTTGGTTCGATGGTGCTCCTAGTGACCGCGCAAGCCATTGTCCCTAGGCGGGTTAAGTTGCCAGTAGCCGGTTCTGCGGGCTTGGCCTCCGGAGCCGAAGGTTACAGGTTCGAATCCTGTCGGGGATACTGGCTTACGGCGACAGAATAAGCTCGGTCGCGGATAGTCGTCTCACGTCAGTCTCCGTGCGCGTTGATCGCCGGGAATTTTGCTGACCTTGGAGCCACGCGTTCAGCCGTGGTTTCTTCTCGGGAAGGTTTTGCTGCGGCAACAAGTCTTCCCAAGCCATGGTTCCGCCCTTCTTGCGGCGTTGGGTAGCTTCACTCTCGACGGCCGGCAGACCGGTTTGGGTAATTGACGTTGCCGGCTGCGGCGTCGGTGCATTCGCGGCAGCCGCCCGCATTGCCGGAGTAACGATTCAATCTCGCTGAGGCGTCCGATGAGAGATGAGCCCGCCCAGGTTATTATCAGCCGGTATTGCGAAGGGGTTTACGGCAGGACTGGAACGCGAGAGCTTGGCTGGCAGGCTCTGTTGCGCGAACCCAGGGGATACCTTCGTGTTGTGGGTGCGGAAGCACTCGAGGCCGAGGTCGGGAACGGTGGATTCAATCAGTTCTTCTGCAACTCGTCATACGAGTACGCTCCCTTTGCGGCCGAACTTTACGACCGCATTGAGCAATCCGAAATGGCGAGTCTGATTCGCGGCGCGTACCAAAGCTACGCTCACCTGCACTCGCGGTGGCTCGATCTCGGCGTGGTTAGTAAGTCGATAGAAGTCGCACTCGAGGTGCTCGACGACCGCTACTGGCAGCTAAGGAAAGGCCTGCCGACGTACGGGGACTTCGACAATGAGCCGTTTTCGCTGGAGGGAGCCATCGAATACTACTACCGCACCTGTCCCGAGGACTTTGTGCGGTCGTGACCGGCTTCGTCTCAGCCGTTGCGGGCACGAACTGGCCTGACTCAGACTATTGCGGCCACTTCCCGTCCGGCATCGGACGCAGCACGAGCTTGTCTGGGTCGACCACGGCGTAGCGGATCTTGCGCCGCTTCCAGGTGTAGGTCAGATGCACCTTGCCGTCGCTGGTGGCGATGATCGCGGGGTACGAGTATTCGCCGGGCTCGTCCTCGAGCACCAGGGCCGCTTCCCAGGTGCGGCCGTCGCGCGTGACCGCCAGATTCAGCGGGCTGCGGGCGCTCGTCGTGTGGTTGTAGACCAACACGCCGCGCCCGTCAGGCAGCGTCACCGAGTCGGTGCCGCTGTCGGGATTTGGCAGGGTCGTGGCCGTCACAGGCGACCAGGTGCGGCCGCCATCGGTAGACGACGTCTCCACGACCGTGCCTTGCTGGCTCCGGCACAGTGCCTGAATCCGCCCGTCGGCATAGGTCAAGAAGCCAGGCTGGATCGCCTCGATGCGCGGGTAGCCGGGGAGCGAGGGAGTGCGCTCCCAGGTCTTGCCGAGGTCGGGCGTGCGCTCGAAGTGGAGCTGCCAGCCGTCGTGCTCGCTGCTCGATCCGCAGAGCAACGTGCCGTCTGCCAGGCGGATGGGCTTGTTCTTGATCGGGCCCAGAATGCCGTCGGGCAGGCGCTGCTCCTTGCTCCAGGTGCGGCCGCCATCGGCCGACGTCTTGAGCATGCCCCACCAAGAACTCGGCTTGGGGCCGACTTTGTAGAAGAGCAGCAGCGGCCCTTCCTTGGGCTGGAAGAAGACCGGGTTCCAACATGGCAGCCGCGAGCCATCGGGCTGAACGCCGGTGGCCACCTCTACCGGAGCCGACCACTTGCCGTTTTCGAGCCGGCAGAGCCAGATGCCGATGTCGTTTTCTCCTTCATCGCTGCCGCCGAAGAAGGCCGCCAGAATGCCGCCCGGCGTTTCGACAAGCGTCGACGCGTGGCACGACGGAAACGGCGCCTTTTCATACAGGAACTCCTGCTTTTCGAGCCCGTCGCCTAGTTCGACCGCCAGGCCAGGCGCCGAAAGGCCAAGGGAGAGGGCAACGAACAGGGCGGCCGAAGCGAGCGAGAGCTTCATCGGAGTGACTCGAAAGGAGCGAAGGCAGGAAGGTGCAGGCAGGCGCTACGGCACCATGGTAGGTCGCCTGAGCGGCCGTCTCAAGTCAGTCGGTTGGAACGCGAGAAATCGTTCTCGGACTTGTGTGGCAGCGACCGCCCGGCGGCAGTATGCTCAACGCTATGAGCGCACCGTGGCGGAGAAGGCGAAAGGCCGCGTCGCTGATCGAGACGCTGGTTTGCATTGCGATCATCAGCATCATGATGTCGATGCTGTTGCCGGCGCTGTTTCGCGCGCGGAACAACGCCGTGCGCATGCAGTGCGAAAACAACCTGTATCAGATCGACCTCGCGTTTCGCCAGTTCCGCGAACTGAACAAGGCCGATCCGTTCACGAATCGGTCGAACATTCCAGGCGGCTGGACGATCGACATTCTGCCGTTTCTCGAGCAAGACAACCTGTCGCACACGTTCAACTTCCGCCAGCGGCTCGACGGGCCGGCGAATTTGCCGGCGACCGGCACGTTGCCCAAGGTGTTTCACTGCCCATTCCAAGGTCTGCGGGATAGCCGCGTCGAAGGGGTGGCGGCCACCGACTACGTGCTCGTGGTCGAGAAGTTCGACCCGGGCGATCCTTCGCGCGATCGACTGCGGCCGGCCGGCAAGCACAGCCGCTTCGTCGCCTTTCAAGATGCGCCCGATGCCTATGGCCAGCCCTGGCCGCTGGGGCCGGAGATGCTGGTTGAAGAAGCTCGGCGATTGCGCGATGCGCATGCGGGGCCGCACCCAGAAGGCGCTTTCTTGCCGCCGGAACTCGGCAGCCGAATGGCGTTCTAACGCTCGAAGCTGAGTGCATCGTGGGTGCCTGGGGTCGAGCCAGCAGGCGCCCCCTCAGATCTTCACCGTGGTTTGCTGGGGGCTCGCCTATCGGCTCGACCCCAGGCACCCTCTTCGGACCGAAGACAACGACGCTGATCCTACGCCACCGTGAGTTGCGAGCTGCCCTTCGGTAGATCGAAGCAAACCGCCGTGCGGTCGCCGGTGCGGGTCCAGGTTCCGGCGGTCAGTTTACGCCGGTCAGAAACCTCGCTCAGCGGTCGCTGCTCGTTGTTGGTGACGACGCCTGGCACACCTTGAGCCGCGGTTAGCTCGACCGTGAAGGCGGGGCAGGCGAACGGCGCTCGCAGCGACACGCCCGTCGCCGTAGGTTCGATCTTGGTCAGCTCGCGGGCGGCCCAGTAGCGGGCAAGCTCCGAGTTCTTCATCCACACCAGATTGTCGTAGCGCTGGTTCAACCGCGCCACGATCTCTTGAAAGATCTTGAAACCTTCGCGGCCGCCGTTGCAGTAGATGCCGGGCCAGTGGCAGACCATGACGGCCGGCTCGCCGCGCTCGATCACTTCGACCATGCGGCCGCGCTGCAGATCGGCGGTGATGAACTGATCGACCGTGCCGATCTCCAGCCCGTCCCAGCCGCCAAACCAATCGCCGGTGCAGCCGATGATCGAGACTACGCAGCGTGGATCGGAACCTTCGAGGTCGGCCGCATATTCGACTCGCGGGACCACGCTCTCGTCGCCGGTGAACAAGTGCCGG
>JAESFN010001346.1_pt1 | contig 11164 bp, 12 predicted proteins | sample 9269411 | NCBI WGS metagenome assembly JAESFN01 (sample SAMN14505399, study PRJNA617100) | algae metagenome | isolation source: Iphinoe sp. HA4291-MV1 and co-occurring heterotrophs from trail next to... | place: USA: Maunawili Falls, Hawaii | collected 2009-07-25
GAGTGCTTGCTCCCTGCGGGTGGAATGATCGAGAACCTGAGAAACCCGCTCGGGTCAACGCGACACGCCGGTGTCCGGCAAACGGGCTACCAACGGCAGATGTCGGCACCCGATCGGGAATCGAACGCCCGGAAGGTCAACAACCGGGACTGCCACCACGGCATCGGCGCGCCCAGCACCGGGTCGGCGACCACGTCGGGCACCACGTGCCGGACGCCGTTCTGCTCGTACTCCACCGCCACCGCGCGCTTGCCGGTGGCGCCCTCGTCCCGCCAGGAGTCGACCAGCCGGCGCAGCTCCAGCATCGGCACGACGTACGGCGGCTGCTCGCGGATCCACTGCGGCAGCCGGATGGACACCTCGTGCGGCTCGTCGATGCGGTAGACCGTCACCAGGTCGCGGGTGTACGGGGCCACCTGCAGCGCGGTCACCCCGGGCACCAGGTGGTTGGTGGCGCCCCCCTCGACGTGCAGGTTGCTGAACATCGAGTAGTTCGCGGTGGTCTTCAGCCCGACGTACGGCGTGGCCCCGTTGACGAACGCCAGCACCGGCACGAACAGCAGCAGCGCCGACGCCCCGCGCAGCTTCCACCCGGGCCAGGCGCCGCCCGCCGCCTGATCGGCGAAGACGGCCCGGATCAGCAGCACCATGACCGGCAGCACGGCGAGCGCCCAGGTGATCACCTGCAGCAGGTGCCAGACCCCGGGCCCGCCGATCCCCCGGCTGTGCAGCACCCCGCTGACCAGGCTGATCGCCACGTGCCCGGCGAACGCGATCAGCGCCCACTCCCACAGCTTGGCCGCGCGCTCGGCCAGCCCGGCGAACACCCGGGTCGGCACGAAGAGCAGGTACAGCGCGAACACGATGGTGGCGAAGTCGAAGAACGAGGCGAAGCCGAGGATGGCGTGGAAGCCGACGCCGAGCAGGATCCCCCAGCGCCGCCACCTGGGCACGGCCAGGCAGACCAGGATGGCGGTCTCCACGATGATCGTGCCGACGGCGAAGGCCTGCACGAACGGCGGGTGCAGGGTGATGACCGGGAGGCCGTTCTTCTCGAAGCTACGGCGGAACAGGTCCTCGGCGCACGAGTCGGCGGAGAGGAACGCCGTGTTGAGCTTGTGGAAGACGGTGAAGGCGTAGACCACGAGCAGGGTCAGCCCCACCGGGGTGCGGGCGGTGTCCAGCCACCGGCTGAGCCGGCTGCGGGCGTCGGCTGCCCCGGCCCCGAACCGGCCGCTCAGCAGCACGTACAGCGCGCTCGCGCCGAAGCCGAGCCCGACCAGCAGGCTGAGCATCATGTGGTTGGCGATGCCCGGCAGCTTGGTCGCCGCCAGCGCCGTGTTCACCGCGACGAACAGGGCGAACAGCGGCACCGAGGTCGGGAAGAAGAGCAGCGGCGCGCCGGTCAGCAGCACCAGCCAGAGCTCGGTGATGTCGCCGTCGGTGTGGTGGAAGGCGATCCCGAACACCCACAGCAGGCTCAGCCAGCGCAGCTGTTCACGCGCGCCGACGGTGTCCGGATCCGGCGTCGGCCCCGGCTGCGCGCGCTCGGTCGTCGCGGCCGTGCTGGTCATCGCCGCCCCCGTGCTCCTGAGATGTTCACAGAGCACAACGGTGATGGTGAGCCTTGGTTGCTCCGCCAGCCGGGTGGATCTCCGACCCCGGCCGGGGGAGCGTCGGCGTGTCGGGCTTGCCTCCGCGCCAGCGGTCCGGAGCCCTAGTCGATGGACCCGATGACGGCGCCGACCGGGTACTCCTTCTCCACCTCGGCGCCGTGCCGCAGGGTGCCGCTGGCGGTCGCCTCGACCTCGACCTCGGTCTTGTCGGTGGCGACGGTGAGGATCGGGTCACCGGCGCTGACCTCGGCGCCGTCGTCGGCCAGCCACTCGACGATCGTCACCTCCTTCACGGTCACACCGAGTCGGGGAACGATGAGGTCGGCCATCTCGTCTCAAGCCTCCGTCGCGTCGGCGCCACGGGGGCGCCACCGGCCCTGGTCGCAGCGGCCGGTGCTGTGTAGTGGGTGGTTACCTTATACCACGGTCAGTCGCCGCGTACCCCGATGATCTGCCGGGCGGCCTTCTCCCCGGACGCGGTGGCCACGTTCAGGCTGGTGACGCAGAAGTAGTCGCCGGCCAGCCGGACCAGCCGGTCGGACTCCTCGCTGATCCGGTTGAACTCGCGCATCCGCTCCCAGTAACCCGGGGTGCTCTTCGACCACGACCAGGGCCACCGGGTCAGCTGGGTGAACAGGATGTTGTCGCCGACCCCGGGCACCAGGGCCTCGCCGCCGTCCACCAGCTCCTTGATCAGCAGGTCGTCGTCCTCGTCCTCCAGGACGCCCTTGCTCCAGTCGTCGGCACCGAAGATGGTGGCGATGGCCTTGCCCGGCGGCACCCGGCCCGGGGCCTTGTTGTGCTCCAGGTTGACCGCCAGCACCTTGGTCTTGTCGGACACCTCGGTGGAGTAGACCATCGAGGCCTTGGACGCCGGGGCCACGTCCAGCGCCACGTGCGCCTGGACGATGGTGGCGTGGTCGACGCCGGTGGCCAGCAGCTCGCGGCGGTGGGCGTCCAGCCCGGTGTGGATCCGGGCGGCCTGCGGGGCCAGGGTGGCGATGACCACGCCGGCGAAGGTCTCGGTGTGCTCCGCGCCGGCACCGGGCCCGTCCACCAGCTGCCCGGCCGGGAACCGCGGGTCGGCGGGCGTGTGGTCGCGCCAGGTCACCTCGACCTCGTCGCCCCGCTCGACCACCTCGGTGACCTCGGCGTTGCACCGCTGCTCGAAGAACGAGCCGACGTGCTCGGCGTAGGTCTGCATGCCGTCCTTGATGGCGTAGTACTTCTGGATCTTCATGAAGGTGCCGAACACCCAGACCAGGTCGGCGGCCGCCACCGTCGACGGCGCGGTGCCGACGAAGCCGCGGATCACCGGGTCGACGAACAGGTCGTAGACGCTCGCCCCGAACCGCTTACGGCCGTAGTCCTCGGCGGACAGCCCGTCCAGCTCGGGGATCCGTGACAGGTCCTCCGGGTCGAGCTGCTTGCGGTGCTTGAGCACGTCGAAGGTGATCTTCGCCAGGTCCAGCTTGTCCCGGAGGCTGATCAGCTTGGTGCGGACCATGTCCAGGTGGATCCGCTCGACGGCGAAGTCGTGCGACTGCCCGTCCTTGTCCAGCATGGCCAGCACCGTGGAGGCGGGGATGAGCTGGTCGCCCATCCCGGACTCCTTCATGATCTGGATGATCCGGGTGTAGCTGCCGGCGATCTGGCTGGGGCCGTCCTCGACCTGGAAGCCACCCGGGAACCGCCGGGTCACCATCCGGCCGCCGACCTGGGCGTTCTTCTCGAACAGCGTCACCTGGTGGCCGGCCTTGCGCAGCGCCCAGGCCGCGCCCAGACCGGCCGGCCCGGTGCCGATGACGGCCATCGGGAGCGCGCTCCCACCCTTACCCGCCCCGCCGGCTCCGCTCGCTCCGCCGGCTTCCATCCCCTTCAAGGTCACGCCTCCAGGTAACGGTCGAGGACATCGTGGAAGTGGCTGATCCGGGTCTCCATGGCGGAGAGCCGGAAGCCCTGGAAACCGCTGGAGTGCAGCCCCTTCTGCTGGACCACGATGTTGTTGAAGTCCTGGTCCATCACCGCGCCGCAGGACCCGCCCGTCTCGACGTGGATGTTCTCCGCCGCCGGTGGCTTCGCCATCCCGTCCGGGATCTTGTGCAGGAACCACATGTCGAAGATCATCGTCTCCGGGTCGGTGCCGTTCGGCCGCATCCGGAACATCCAGGAGCCGAAGCCCAGGGTGTGGATCTCGATGTTCGGGAAGATGAACCACTCGTAGTCGTCCACCAGCTGGGTCTCGCTCAACGCCGCGACGTCCACCCCGGCCTGACCCATGCCGGCCTTGATGATCGGCGGCAGCAGGTCGCGCAGCGGGGTGCCGTCCGGCAGGTCCATCCCGCGCAGCGCGTTGATCAGCGCGGTGTCCTCGCCGAACGCCTGGAACGTCCACTCCATCGCGTCCAGGGTCTCGATCATGTCCGGCACCTGCTCGAGCAGCCGGTCCGGGGCGCCGAACCGGGCGGCCAGCATCGAGTGGTCGCCGATCAGCTCGATCGGGTTGTCGGTGTAGTCGGCGAAGCTGTTGGTCTCCGGGTGGATGTAGCGGGCGTGGTAGTCCTCCTGGAAGGCGTCCAGCGCGATCTTCCAGTTCACCGGGACCACCGTGGAGCGCGACCACCACTTGTACTGCCCGGACACGTTGTACGGCGCCAGCCTTCTCGGGATGTCGCCCAGGAAGTCTTCGAGCGGGCCGGCGTTCGGGTCGAGGTTGACGAAGTAGAACTGCTCCCAGCGGTCCAGCTTCACCTTCGGCAGCGCGACCGACTCGTCGGAGAACGGGCAGAACTCCTGGCGCTCCGGCACGTGCTTGAGCGACCCGTCCAGGTTCCAGGTCCAGCCGTGGTACGGGCACTGCAGCTTCTCGGCGTTGCCGCAGCCCTGCTTGAGCGGACGGCCCCGGTGCTGGCAGACGTTGTGGTAGGCGACCACCTCGTCGTCGGCCGGCCCGGTGCGCACGACCAGGATCGACTCCCGGCCGATGGTGTACTCGTAGTAGTCACCCACGTTCGGGATGTCGGAGTCCATGCAGGCGATCTGCCAGACCTTGGACCACATCCTGGCCAGCTCGGCGTCGGCGAACTCCTGCGACAGGTACCGCTGCTTGTCCAGCAGGTCGGTCGGGGCGGGTGGCCGGGTGGTGGGCAGCCGGCCACTGGCGATCTCCGCCTCGAACGTGGACCGCACTTGTTCAACAGTCATCGTCGACCTCCGTGGGGGTGCGCCGAGCTTAGCGACTGTTGGTGCCTTAACGGAACCCTCGGGTACGAGATACCGTTTCTCCATGACCGTCGGGAACCCGAGTTCCAGCTCAGCGTCGGGGTCCACGCCCGATCGCAAGCCGCCGCGTACCCGACGGCGGACGGCCGAGGTGCGCGAGTTGTTGCTGGAGGCGGCCACCGACGTGTTCGCCCGTAAGGGCTACGCGGCCACCACCACCGACGACATCGCCGCCGAGGCCGGCGTGGCCCGCACCCTCATCTTCCGGCACTTCGGCAGCAAGTCCGACCTGTTCCGGGCCTCGCAGCTGCAACCGTTCATCGACCTCCTGGAGGGCTTCCGGGGCACCTGGAACGCCCAGCAGGAGGGCGTGTGGACCGAGCACCGGCTGATGCGGACCATGGTGGCGACGATGTACGACAGTTTCCGGGCGCACCGGTCCGGCGTGCTGGGCGCGGCCGAGGCGCTGGACCCGGAGGCCGCCCGGGAGGCCCGCGCGGTGCTGGACCGGGTGTTCGCCGACGTCACCGAGATCGGCCGGCAGGAGGCCCGACGCCGGGGCTGGTTCTCCGAGGACAACCTGGACCTGTCGATTCGCATGATCATCGGCACCGTGGCCTCGATGTCCGTGCTCGACCAGCTGTTCCTGCCGACCGGGCGCAACCGGCCGTCCCGGGACCAGATCATCGACCATCTCACCGCCCTGGTGCTGCACGGCATCCGGCTCACCCCACCCGAGAACGGCACGGCGGCCGCCGCCTCCGAGGACGTCACGACCTGAGTTTGTGACCAGCTGTCGCTTGACGGCTGGTGTCCCGGGTTGCTGTACTTCTCCCCGAGCACAGCCGACAACGGGGACGGAGTGGGATATGACGGCGACCTTCGTCTTCGACCCGTGGGACGTGTCCTGGCGGGACGACCGCACCGAGCCGACCGTCGACGCGCTGCTGGAGCACCACCCGGTGTATCCGCTGGCCGACGGCAAGTTCGTCATCTCCCGGTACGCCGACGTGCGGGAGATCCTGGGCGACCACGACCGGTTCACCGCCAAGCCCAACCAGGGTGAGCTGATCGGCTTCCCGCCGCGGATCGAGGGCGAGCAGGATCCGGCGGCGCTGCAGCGGCTGGGCGAGCTGGTGGCCAGCATCCCGTTCGACGTCGGGGAGTTCGCCGGGGCCGACGTGATCGTGGGCGTCGACCCGCCCCGGCACAGCCGCATCCGGGGCATCGTCTCGCGCGGCTTCGTGCCCCGGCGGATCCGGGCACTGGAGGCCGGCATCGACAAGATCGTGGCGTCCTCGATCGCCGGGCTGGCCGACGCCGAGGAGTTCGAGCTGAACGCACGCCTGGCCGTGCCGGTGCCGATCCGGGTGATCGGCGACATCCTGGGCCTGGACGCCTCCCGCGACGCCGACCTCAAACGCTGGTCGGACACGCTGTCCGCCTCGGTGCACGGTCCGGAGCGGGGCACCGCCGGGGCGGCCGCCGACCTGATCGAGATGCTGATCGAGTTCGCCTCCACGTTCCTGCCGCTGGTCGAGGCGCGCAAGGCCGACCCGGGCGACGACCTGATCAGCGACATGGTCCGGGCCGAGGAGGTGGACACGCTCACCGCCGTGGAGGCCGTGCTCTTCCTGATCATCCTGATGGCGGCGGCCAACGAGACCACCACCAGCCTGATCGGCAACGCGGCCACCTACCTGCTCTCCTCGCCGGACCAGTTGCAGAAGCTGATCGACGACCCGTCGCTGGTGGACGGGCTGGTCGAGGAGACCCTGCGGCTGTGCTGCCCGGTGCAGTTCGTCTACCGGGCGCCGAACGAGGACATCACGCTGCACGGGGTGGACATCCCGGCCGGCTCGCCGCTGGTGCTGATGCTGACCGCTGCCAACCGCGACCCCCGGCAGTACCCCGACCCGCACCGCTTCGACATCACCCGGCGCGGCGGGAACCTGGCCTTCGGCTCCGGCGTGCACACCTGCCTGGGCGCGCACCTGGGCCGGATCGAGGGCCGCAAGACCCTCGGCGCGCTGGCCCCGCTGCTGCCGTCGTTCACCGTGGACGCGGACGCGCTCCGGCTCGACCGCAGCGCCTTCACCCGGGCCTGGACCAAGATCCCGTTGATTCGAAAGGACTCCTGACATGGGCGAACGGCTCGCCGGCAAGGTCGCTCTGGTGACCGGAGGCGCGCGCGGCATGGGCGCGGCGATCAGCCGGCTCTACGCGGAGCAGGGCGCCAAGGTGCTGGTCACCGACGTCATCGACGACGAGGGCGAGGCCCTGGCCAAGGAGATCGGCTCCGACCAAGCCGCCTACCGGCACCTGGACGTCACCCGGGAGGACGACTGGACCGCCGCCGTCGCGTTTGCCGGCGAACAGTTCGGCCCGGTGAACGTGCTGGTGAACAACGCCGGCATCCTGCGCGCGGTGCCGATCCCGAACATGACCGAGGAGATCTACCGCCAGGTCATCGACGTCAACCAGGTGTCGGTGTTCCTCGGCATGAAGGCGGTGGTCGGCCCGATGGCGCAGGCCGGCGGCGGCTCGATCGTCAACATCTCCTCCATCGACGGCCACCAGGGCACCCCGACCCTGGTCGCCTACGTGGCGGCCAAGTACGCGGTCTGCGGGATGACCCGGGTGGCCGCCCTGGAGCTGGCCCAGCTGGGCATCCGGGCCAACACCGTCTGCCCCGGCGCCACCCGGACCCGGATGATGGACGCCCCGGACATGGCCGGCGTGGACATCGAGGCGATGAGCGCCAAGATGGCCCCGTTGGGCCGGATCGGCGAGGCCCACGAGGTCGCCGCGGCGGCGTTGTTCCTGGCCAGCGACGAGAGCAGCTACGTCACCGGCACCGACATCGTGGTCGACGGCGGCGCCACCTCCGGCGTCGGCGTGGAGATGTTCAACCAAGTTGCTACCGCCCCGTGAGTGATTAGTAGTGCTATAGCGGTACTAATCACTCACGGGGCCGGAGGCCACCCATGCGGATCGGGATCAACGGGTCGGGGCTGGTCGCCACCGGGGCGCCGGTGGCGCGGATCGTGGACGACGTCGTGGCCGCCGAGGCGGCCGGTTTCCCCAGCTACTGGCTGGGGCAGCTGGCCATCCCGGACGTGCTCACGGTGTTCGCGGTGGCCGGGGCGGCCACGGAGCGGATCGAGCTGGGCACGGCCGTGGTGCCGACCTGGACCCGGCACCCGCTGATGCTCGCCGCCCAGGCACTCACCACGCAGGAGGCGGCCGGCAACCGGCTGGTCCTGGGCGTCGGGCTGGCGCACAAACCGCTGGTCGAGGGCCGGTACAAGATCCCGTTCGAGCGGCCGGCCCGGCACATGGAGGAGTACCTGTCGGTGCTGCTGCCGGCGCTGCGCGAGCGGCGGGTGGCCTTCGACGGGGAGATCTGGTCGGGCGAGGAGGACCTGTCCGGCGCCGCCCGCACGGCCACCGCGCCGCCGGTCCTGGTCGCCGCTATGGGGCCGAGGATGCTGCGGCTGGCCGGTGAGCGGACCGACGGCACCATCCTCTGGCTGTCCGGGCCGCGGACGATCGCCGAGACGATCAAACCGGCGCTGGACGAGGCCGGCCGTTCCGCGCGGATCGTGGCCGGGCTGCCGGTGTGCGTGACCGACCGCCCGGACGCGGTCCGAGCCATGATCGCGAGCGCGCTGACCGCGTACGGGGAGCTGCCGTCCTACCGGGCCGTCCTCGATCTCGAAGGGGCCGAGGGGCCGGCCGACGTGGCGATCGTCGGCTCCGCCGCCGAGGTGGAGGACCGGCTGGGCGCCCTGGCCGAGGCCGGGGCCACCGACTTCGCGGGCACCGAGTTCGGGCTCGGCCGCGACGAGTTCGCCGCCACCAGAGAAGTGCTCGCCCAGCTCGCGCAGAAAGGCTGACCATGACCGTCACCGACCGGGTCACCGTGGACCTGTCCGTCTCCCGCCGGCAGTTGTTGCTGTGCGCCTGGAGCGGGGTGGGGTTGATCGTGCTGGTCGGCGGCGGGTTGCTGCTGTCCGGGCTGTGGCCGCCGCCCCGGCCCACCGACACGGGAGAGCAGATCGCCGCGTTCTACGCCGCCGACCCGTTCCGCACCCGGCTCGGGCTGGCGCTGATGATGGCCGGGGTGGCGCTGATCCTGCCCTGGGGGGCGGCGATCGCCGCGACCACGCACCGGATCCAGGCCTCGTCGCACGCGATGACGTTCGTGCAGGTGGCGGCGTTCGGGGCGGCCACCATCATCGGGGTGGCCAGCGTGATCGGCTGGAGCGTGGCGTCCTTCCGGCCCGGCGAGGTGCCGGTGGAGGTCACCCGGGGGTTCTCCGACCTCGGCTGGTTCTTCTTCGTGTTCGACTGGTCGCCGCTGGCCGTGTGGTACCTCGCGGTGTCGATCGCCATCTTCGGCGACCGGTCGGCGAACCCGGTGTACCCGCGCTGGTCGGCCTACCTCGGGGTGTGGGTGGCCATGCTGTCCGCCCCGGGCGGCGTGATGATCTTCTTCAAGACCGGCCCGCTGGCCTTCAACGGCCTGTTCGGCATCTGGATCCCGCTCGGCGTGTTCTTCGTCTGGATCATCGTGATGACGGCGTTGACGATCAAGGCGATCAACCGGCCCGCCGACCTTGGACAGCCTGCCGTATGACGATGTAGCCTCATCGTATGAAGGAGCGGGTGACCATCAGCCTGGACGCCGAGGTGGCGGCCCGGTTGAAGGGCGCGGCCAAGGCGGCGGGCGCGGCCAGCGTGTCGGAGTACGTGCAGAGCACGGTGGAGGCCCAGTTCGCCCGCGAGCTGTGGCTGAGGCGGTGGATCGCGGTCCACGGCGAACCCGACCCGGTGGCCCTCGACTACTGGATGCGACGGTTCCGCGGCGAGGGCGACGACTCACCGTGGAAGGTCGCCCAACCGGAAGAGCACTGATGACCGGCTGCGTGCTGGCCGCCGACGCCGTCGTGGACATCGCGATCAGCCGTTCGGTCTTCGGGCAGGCGTTCCTGGTCGCGGCGGTCGAGACCGGGATGGTCCTGCCGGTGCCGACGGCGGCGGTTCTGGAGGCGTGGGCGACCATTCGCCCCGAAGAGCGCGTCCTGCTGGAGCTGTTCCTGGACACTCCGCAGGTCGTGGTGGCCGAACTGGACGGAGCGACCGCCCAGCGCGCCGGCGTGCGGGCCCATCAGAGCCGGGACATCGCCGCCGCGCACATCGCCGACGTCGCCCTGGAACGGGAGCTACCCGTGCTGACCGGCCGACCGGAAGCGCTGCGGGCCATCGCCCCGCACCTGGTGATCGAGCGGCTGCCGGAGTTCTGAGCGGCTACCCGGCGAACGCCTCGGCGATGGCGGCGGTGTCGTAGTAGAACGGCTGCAGGTCGACCACCAGCCCGTCGCGCAGCCGGAAGCACTCGCGGAACGGCATCGACACCGCGCGTCCGGTGGGCCGGGCGGTCGCGGCGAGGTCGACGGCACTGATCACCAGGTCCCCGTCCACCGCGATGCCGTGCACGGTGAGCGCGCCGACCTGCCAGTACTCGGCGAACATCTTCAGCAGGCAGCCCATCGTCGCCTCCCGGCCGACGTACTCGCCGCCGTAGGGCAGCGACGGCGCCTGGTGCAGCACCACGTCCGGATGCAGCCGGGCCGCGACCCCGGCCAGGTCACCGGCGTTGGCGCAGGCGTAGATCTGCTCGACGATCTCCCGATTCGTAGCCACGTCTCATCCTTTCTTAAGCGACCGTCAGTCACTATATTTCCCAGTAAGCCGGAGCACTGGAAGAGGAGCCCCCGATGACGTGTCCGACCCTCGCCGGCGTGGTCCGGCAGCACGCCGCCGAACGCCCCGGGCACACCTGGATGGAGTTCGAGGGCCGGACGGTCAGCTACGCCGAGCTGGGTGAACGCACCGACCGGGTGGCCGCCGGGCTGCTCGCCGCCGGCGTGGCCCCGACCGAGGACGGCGCCGGGCGGGTCGCGGTGCTGGCCAAGAACCACCCGGCCACCCTCGAGCTGCTGATCGGCGCGGCCAAGTGCGGCGCGGTGGGACTGCCGGTGAACTGGCGGCTGGCCGCGCCGGAGGTGTCGTACATCGTCGGACACTCCCGGGCGACCGTGCTGGTGGTCGGGCCGGAGTTCGTCGAGACCGTGCTGAAGATCGAGCCCGAGCTGCCCGAGGTGACCACCATCCTGCAGCTCGGTTCCCCGGGGCACTACCCGTCCTACGAGGAGTGGCTGGCTCAGCAACCGGCCGAGGATCCGGGCCACCAGGACGGTCCGGACGACGTGATCCTGCAGCTGTACACCTCCGGCACCACCGGGCTGCCCAAGGGCGTG
>JAESFN010001347.1_pt1 | contig 11151 bp, 8 predicted proteins | sample 9269411 | NCBI WGS metagenome assembly JAESFN01 (sample SAMN14505399, study PRJNA617100) | algae metagenome | isolation source: Iphinoe sp. HA4291-MV1 and co-occurring heterotrophs from trail next to... | place: USA: Maunawili Falls, Hawaii | collected 2009-07-25
CGCCGGCGAAAAGCTCTTCTACTTCACCACCTGCGGCTGGATGATGTGGAACTGGCTGGTCACCGGCCTCGCCACCGGCGCCACCCTCCTCCTCTATGACGGCTCGCCCTTCCACCCCGGTCCGTCGGCGCTGTTCGATTATGCCGACGCCGAGGGGATGACCGTCTTCGGCACCTCGGCCAAGTATATCGACGCCGTGAAGAAATCCGGCCTGCGGCCGATCGGGAGCCACGACCTCTCCTCGGTCCGGATGATGATGTCGACCGGCTCGCCGCTCGCGGCCGAGAGCTTCGACTTCGTCTATGACGGGATCAAGCGCGACATCCACCTCGCCTCGATCTCCGGCGGCACCGACATCGTCTCCTGCTTCGTCCTCGGCATCCCCACCAAGCCGGTATGGCGCGGCGAGATCCAGGGGCCGGGCCTCGGCATGGCGATGGACGTCTACGACGAGGCCGGCACGCCGCTCGCCCACGGCAAGGGCGAGCTGGTCTGCACCCGGCCCTTCCCCTCGATGCCGGTCGGCTTCTGGAACGACCCCGACGGCAGGAAGTACCGCGCCGCCTATTTCGACCGCTTCCCCAACATCTGGTGCCATGGCGACTTCGCCGAATGGACGGCGCATGGCGGCATGATCATCCACGGCCGCTCCGACGCCACCCTCAATCCCGGCGGCGTCCGCATCGGCACGGCCGAGATCTACGCCCAGGTCGAGACCATTCCCGAGGTGATCGAGGCGCTCGCCATCGGCCAGGACTGGGACAACGACGTCCGCATCGTCCTCTTCGTCCGGCTCCGGGACGGCGCGGTGCTCGACGATGCGCTCGCCGCCCGCATCAGGTCCGTGATCCGCACCGGCGCCAGCCCCCGCCACGTCCCGGCGAAGATCGTCGCCGTCGCCGACATCCCGCGCACGAAGTCGAACAAGATCGTCGAACTGGCGGTGCGGGAGATCGTCCACGGCCGCCCGGTGAAGAACCGCGAGGCGCTCGCCAACCCCGAGGCGCTGGAGCTGTTCCGGGGTTTGCCGGAGCTGGCGGTGTAGGCGTCAATTATTTCGCCTATTGAAATGTCAATTGTAATGTCTATGATACCTCGGAGACCATGGGTCATGGCGAGCAACACCACGCAGCTCCCGCGGCCAAAGGGAGCGGTCCCGCAGCTTATCTGTCCTTCATCCTCCGCCCTCTGACTCGCGTCGTTTACGACGGTGGGCCTTAGTGAAAATCGAAGAACCCTATTGGGATGAAAGCACATCCATGAGCAATGCCATCGCCAGGAAACTGAGCGTCATTCAGGAGAAGGGAGCGATGAAGTCAATCGACGTCGCGAATCTTCTGAAGGCTCGACCGGAGACCGTATCGCGATGGAATCAGGGGAAAGCCTTCCCGCGACCCGATGCCGAGAAACAGCTTCTCGCGCTGGAATTCGTCATCGATCAGTTGTCGGACATTTATGAGCCCCAGGAAGCCCGGATGTGGCTGTACTCCCCTCAGCGACTTCTGCAGAACAGGTCACCGGCCGAACTGTTTCAGGAGGGGCGTGCTCAAGAAGTCATCGCCGCGGTGAATCAGATTCGCGATAGCGTTCACATTTGACGTGAGTTGGCGTGATCCACGACCCGCTTCTTGTAGACAGGCTTCTCGAGCTTCCCACGGAGACGTTCGATGGCGTGGTCTTCAGAGCGACCCGACGCAATCTCGATCCGACGACACCATCAACGGCGGGTGGGCGCTGGGCTCCCCAAGACGGACCGGCCGTCCTCTACACCAGTCTGGAGCGAGAGGGCGCACTGGCCGAAATCTCATTTCACTGGGCGCAACTCAGTCCACGTCCGACCAAGCCCGCCCTCATCCATCGGCTCAAGGTACGCGCAAACCGTGCTCTGCGCTTGCTCCGATCTTCACTGGAGGACCTGGGAGCCGACATGGCGGGTTCCGAGGCACCCAACTATGCCCGAACTCAGGAGGTGGGGGCAGCGGTGGCCTTCATTGGCTGCGACGGGTTGATCGTCCCGTCCGCGCGTTGGGCCTGCGACAATCTCATTCTCTTCACCGACAATCTGGCGATGGATGTCGAATTTGAGATACAAGACGTTGAAGAGGTCCATTGGCAGGATTGGGCTCGGTCTGTCGGATTGATCGAATAGCGCCATTCGTCCTCGGCCTGTCGGCGCCGGTGAAGCGATATCGCCCCGGACGTCGAAATTTGCGATCCCCTGCCTGCGACGTTGCCGTAGCGAAGCATGCACCTGCCGTGCGCGATGAATGCCATCTGCATTTGGCGGAATTGGCATCTTCCAGCCAAAGGCGCCGGCAGGACGCAGGGCTAATTCAGCAACGACGGCCTTGCCGACCGGGCATAACCCCGCCGCTTATCCCCGCCCGTCTTACCCGCGCAATACTGGCGCCGGTCTCTCCCGCCGAGCGTGTGAGGCGATCGAATTGGGGACGTGCGTGGTGGCTCCTTCGAGGCTCGGTCGCCACGCGACCGAGCACCTCAGGATGAGGAGGTGGTCCACCTCCGCCGGTCGTGGCCCAAGCTCCGGCAATGGCATGGCACAACCTCCTCATCCTGAGGTGCGAGCGCATTGCGCGAGCCTCGAAGGACCCACAGCAGAAACTCCAGCGCATTCCTTCACGTCGGATGCGCTGGCAATCCGGCGAACTGCCATGGCCCTCCCCCAGCGTCGCGGAAACAGCTAGACACGTGGCCGACGCATCGACCCACCATGAGGACGGAACTCACATGCCCGACATCAGGGACAACGTCGCCATCATCACCGGGGGCACCCGCGGCATTGGCGCCGCCATCGGCATCGCGCTCGCGACCCGCGGCGTGCGGCTGGTCGTCAACGGCCGGAACACCGACGAGGAGGTCGAGGAGAACCTCGCCACCCTCCGCGACCTCACCGACGTCGAGGTGCTGCACGGCGACGCCGCCAACCCGGTGATCGCCGACGAGCTGGCCAAGACCGCGCGCGCCCGCTTCGGACGGATCGATTTCGCCGTCGCCGCCGCCGGCGGCCCGGCTCCGGGCAAGATCACCGACCTCGGCGTCGACCAGTGGATGGCGACCTTCGACATCCACGTCCACGCGGTCTTCCATCTCTTCCGCGCCGTGCACTCGGCGCTGGCGGAACGCGGCGGCGGCTTCCTGATGGTCGGCTCGGTCGCCGGCAAGCGCGGCTGTCCCAATGCCGTCGCCTACCAGGTGGTGAAGGGCGCGCTCCCCCAGTTCGCCCGTGCGCTCGCCCGCGACCATGGCGAGGAGGGCATCCGCGTCAACGTCATCGAGCCCGGCATCATCCGCACCCGCTTCCACCGCGCGATGACGCCTGAGGCCGAGAAGAACAACCTCGACAACCGCATTCCCCTCCACCGCTTCGGCAAGGCCGAGGACGTGGCGAGCGCCTCGGTCGAGCTCCTCACCAACCCCTTCATCACCGGCGAGACGCTGGTCATCGACGGCGGCATGTCGATGCGGATCGTCTGACGCCGCCGCCTTTGCACGAACCGGGGTTCCATGATCTTCTCCGGGCAAAAGACCCACGTCGGAGGAAGTGCAAGGCCATGTACCAGATGCCGGACGGAACCAAGCTCTTCGTCGTCGACGGGCACACCCACCTCTGGGACGCGCGGCCGGAGAACCTCAGGAACCGCTACGGCCAGACCTTCATCGACGTGTTCTGGGCGAGCCATAACGGGCTCTCGCCCGTCGGCCAGCGCTGGCCGCGCGAGCGCTTCCTGCACTATGGCGTCGAGAACGCCGGGAAGGACCTCTTTGTCGACGGCCATGTCGACAAGGCGATCATGGTGCCGACCTACCTGTTCGAGTTCTACAACCACGGCTTCAACACCACCGAGCAATGCGCGGCGCTGAAGGAGGCGTTCCCCGACAAAGTGATCCTCGCCGGGCGGATCGACCCCCGCGACGGCGAGGCGGGCCTCGAGCAGCTCGAGAAGGACCACGCCCGCTGGGGCTTCCGCAGCGTCAAGATGTATACCGCCGAATGGAAGGGCGACTCCCGCGGCTATTCGCTCAAGGATGACCGGGTGCCGATCTTCCTCGACAAGTGCCGCGCCCTCGGCATCGACATCATCCACGTCCACAAGGGCCCGACGATCCACCCCCTCAACAGCGATGCCTTCGACGTCCGCGACATCGACGACGTCGCCACCGCCTATCCCGACCTCAGGTTCGTGGTCGACCATTGCGGCATCCCCCGGATCGACGACTTCTGCTGGATCGCCAACCAGGAACCGAACGTCTATGGCGGCCTGTCGGTGGTGCAGGGTTTCGTCCACATGCGCCCCCGCTATTTCGCCTCGATGATGGCCGACCTCCTGTTCTTCGTCGGCGCCGACCGGCTGCTGTTCGGCTCCGACTACGGCATCCATTCGCCGAAATGGCTGGTCGAGGAATTCGCCGCCTTCCAGTTCGACGACGAGACCGCGCGCGAGGCGGGGACCGAGCTCACGCTCGACGTCAAGGCCAAGATCCTCGGCCTCACCGCGGCGCGCCTCTACGGCATCGACGTGCCGGCGGAATGCTACCAGCCGGCGACCCCCGAGCCGGTCCGGGAAGCGGCGGAGTGAGGTGAAAGCCGGGCGCGAGGCATCCCCATGAACGTTCGGTCAGGCACCTACGTCCGTCATTCCGGCGAAAGCCGGAATCCATCACCAGCCTTGTCGCAGGACCTTGCGACACTGCACCCGGGGTCAGCCGCGACGGCAGGTAAAGCATGGACCCGGGCTCGCGCCGGGGTGACGGTGACGTCGGCGGGTGGAGATCGCCTCTCCAGCGTCCAGCGCGCGCTCGCCACCGTGCTCGACCCCGAACTCGACGAGCCCGTCACGACCCTCGGCTTCGTCACCGCCGTCACGGTCGAGGATGATGCCGTCGGCGTCGCCTTCCGCCTCCCGACCTACTGGTGCTCCCCGAACTTCGCCTGGATCATGGCCGAGGACATGCGCGTGGCGCTCCTCGCGCTGCCATGGGCGGAGCGGGTGACGGTGACGCTTGCCGACCACCTCTTCGCCGGCAAGATCAATGCCGCGGTCAATCGCGGCCAGGGCTTCGGCGACGCCTTTGCCGATGCCGGGGGCGATCTTGCCGGCCTCCGTGCCACCTTTCGCCGCAAGGCCTATCTCGGGCGCATGGCGGCGCTGATCGATTCTCTCCGCGCCCAAGGCCGAAGCGACGCGGACGTGACGGCGATGACGGTCGGCGATCTTCGGCGTCTGTCCTCGCCCGGGGGCGGGGACCAGGATGTCCTCTCCGCCCTGGCCGCGCACTATCTCGAGCGCCGCGCCACGTATGGCGGTCCCTGCGATGCACACGACCCGGCATTCCGCACGCCGGAGGGCGACGACATCGCACCGGCAGGCCTGCCCCTCTTCCTCCGCAGCATCCGCATGACCCGCCGCGGCGCCGAGGCTAACGGCGAGATGTGCCGCATCTATCTCCGCGAGCGCAACGAAGGCGAGGCCCTGGCCACCGCCGGCTAGCCTCAGCCGGCGAGCACCCGTGTCGTCGGGAAGGTGACGCGGACGAGCGTCCCCTGGTTGGGGATGCTGTCGATGGCGAAGGAGGCCCGGTTCGCCTCGACCAGCGCCTTGGTGAGCGGCAGCCCGAGGCCGGTGCCCTCATGCGGGCGGCCGGCGGTATTGACCTGGCGGAAGGGGGTCATCGCCGTCTCGATGTCGCCCGCCGTCATGCCGATGCCGGTGTCGCGGATGCGGACCACAACCTCGCCGCTCTCCTCGAGCGCGGTGGCGACGATCACCTGGCCGCCGGAGCGGGTGAACTTGATCGCGTTGGAGAGGAGGTTGAGGAGGATCTGGCGGAGCGACCGGAGGTCCGCCACCACGTTCGGCACCACGGACGACAGCGACGTGCGGATGATGATCCGCTCGCGGTTGGCCTGCGGCTGCATCAGCGCGACGCATTCGCGGATGACGTCGTTGAGCGATACCGCCTCGAAGTTCAGGTCGAACTTGCCCGCCTCGACCTTGGAAAGATCGAGGAGGTCGTTGATCAGGCTCATCAGGTGTTCGCCCGAGAGGTGGATGTCGCGGAGGTAGCTCCGGTACCGGTCGCTGCCGATCGGCCCGAAGCGCTCCTCCATCATCACCTCGGAGAAGCCGATGATGGCGTTGAGCGGCGTCCTGATCTCGTGGCTGATCTTGGCGAGGAACTCCGACTTCTGGGCGTTGGCCGATTCGGCCGCGCGGCGCGCGGCGGTCAGTTCCTCCTCGACGTTCTTCCAATGCGTGATGTCGCGAAGCACCGCGCAGAACTTGCCGGAGTCGCCGAGACGGCCGATGGTCATGAACAGCGGGATCAGGCCGCCCCGGGGCACCCGGCCGATGACCTCGCGACCGTCGTTGAGGACGCTCGCCACCCCGTTCTCGGAGAGCCCGTCGATGTAGTCGAGGGCGGCCTTCCGGCTCTCCTCGGCGAGGAGTCCGGTGAACGGTTTGCCGGCAACGTCCGCCCCCTCGACGCCGAACAGCGCCTCGCCGGCCCGGTTGATGTCGGCTATGCGTCCGTCGCGCTCGATGATGACGACGCCGTCGGTTGCGGTATCGAGGATCGTCTCAAGTTCCTCGACGCGCTCGATGAGCCAGTCATCGGCCGCGGTCAGCACGGCTTCCGGCTCTGCCGCGATCTCGGCCGCGGCTGCGGGCTGGGCGGGGACGCCCTGAAGCGACAGCATCATCGCCGTCGCCCCCGACCACGGCACGGCGTGGAGCTTCGCCTCGACGGCGACGTGGGTTCCGTCCCGCCGCGCGGCATCGAGCCGGCCCGCATCGACGCCCGCGGCGCGCTCGCGGCGCTCCTGATCGGGGAAGATGGCCGCCACCCCGCCGGCCGCAAGGAAGGCCGCGACGTCGCCATAGCCGAGGAGATCGACGAGGGCCCGGTTGGCGTAGAGCGTGCGGCTGTCGCGATAGACGGCGATGCCGACCGGCAGCCGGTCAAGGATCGCCGTATCCGGCCCGGTCGGGACCGGAGCCTCACCGCCCTTCCCCAACGGATCGGGCGGTACTTCCTCGACGACCCGCGCGCCGAGCGCCTCGGCGATCCGGCGGAAGGCATCCTCCTCGCTGCCCGAGAGCCGCCGCGGCGGCAGGATGCGGGTGGGCGGCGCCGAGATATGGACGACGTTCGACCGTGCCGCTTCGCTCGGCACCGGCTTCCCGGCGGCATCGCGCGGCAGATCGACCGCGGCGGGTGGATGGCTCGCGGGGGCGCCTTCGATCTGCTCGCGGGCCACGTCGTCGAGATCGTCGTCCGGCGGGCCGTGGGCGGCGGGCGGAGGCTCCGCACTCGCCGCGACGGGGACACCGGCCGCGGACGTCTCGGCCACGGTCTCCGGTACCGACACCGGCTCGGGAACCAGTTCTGCGGCGACGGGAGGCGGCGGCGCCGGACGCCGATCGTCGGGCCGGATCGAGCCGAAGCCGCGATAGCCGCGGAATGCGCGGTCGCGACCGAATTCCGGCATGCCGTCGAGATCGACGGCCACGGCGTCGGCGGTCCCTTCCGCGGGCCACCATACGGTCACGCCGCTGAACGCGGCGAGCGAGGCGAGCGCCGCAGCGAAGCGGTCGCCGCCATCGAAGCCGAGGCGGGCGGCGAGCCGCGGCCAGGTCTCGCCCGGACGCGGCGCATTGCCTCCGCCGACAGCGGCCGCCAGATCTGGCGACACGAAGCCGAACACCTGGTCGGCGTCGGTCCGCCACAGGAAGCGGACAGCGGCGGGGGACTGGGGCAGCTCTCCCCCGGCGCCGGTGTCGGCGGCCGCAGGTGGCTCCGCTGGGGCCGAAATAATGGCGGGTGGAGCCTCAATGTGAGCGGCCACCGGCTCCGTTGCGGGCGGCGGGGATTCCGCGACCGGCGACGGAACGTCGGCCGGAGCTTCAGGCAGAACCGCAACCCGCGGCGTTTCAACCTCGGGCTTCGCCGGCGCCGGAGCAGGAACAGCGGCCTCCTCCGGGCCCACCACCAGCAGGAAACAGCGGTCCGCGCCGATCGCGACGCGCGCCACGCCGGCATCGCGAACAGCAGGTCCGACGGCGACGGCACGACGAAGAACCCGGCGCTCGCTCCGCTCCGCCTCGAGGATCAGTGCGTCGATCGCGGCGGCGGCAGGCTCCAGCGCATCGAAGCCGCCGGAGGCGCCAAGCACGCGGCCGTCGCGGTCGAGCACGGCGACGAGCCCGTCGGCGCCGGCGACGGCATCGGCGAGCCGCTCGGCGCGGGTGGCCAGCGACTCGCGTGGACCGGCGACCGTGCCGGCGAGCAGGACGGCGCTCGCCCCCGATCCGAGATCGAGCCGCCGGCATGCCGCCGACAGCACCGCCTGGCTCACGCCGAAGCTGAAGCGAAAAAGCTCCACCCGGTCGTGATCGGTCGGCAGGGACTTGGCGAGGCGGGCGAGATGCGTCGCGAGCGGGCCGCCCCGCGCGAAGCGGCGGTCGAGCAGCGCGCCAAGGTCGGGCTCGCCAAAGAAGGCGAGCGCGGCGGCATTGGCCCAGAGGATCGCGCTGCCGTCGCCGCGGAAGACCATCGCGGGCCGCGACTCGAGCAGCAACGCGCCGACCGGCGGCAAGGCCGCGAGATCGAGATAGGCGTGGGTCCTACCGTTCATGGCAACGCCCGTCATCACAGGTTCAACTTGGGCGGCAACCTTCGTAACATGCGCCGAGCACTATCCCGCGGCCGGTTAAGGGTCCATGCAACACCAGGCGGAGCTTGGCCCCGTGGTTAACTTCTCGTGGTTGGCCCCGGCCGCGGCGCGTCATATCCTCAGTTTCCAGCCAGCCTAACAGGGAGTGGGACGGACATGCAGCGCACACCCTTCGATATCCCCGACCAGATGCGGGACGTCGCCGACAAGAGCGTCGAACAGGCCAAGCAGGCGTTCGGGCAGTATCTCGACGCCACGCAACAGGCGGTCGCCAAGGCCGAGGGCTCCGCCCGGTCGGTCCGCGAGGGCGCCGCGGAAGTCGGCCGTCAGGCCCTCGCCTATGTCGAGGAGAACGTCGCCGCCTCCTTCGACTTCGCGCACCGGCTCGTCCAGGCGCGCACCGTCGAGGAGATCACCGCACTGCAGAAGGAGTTCATGGCGAGGCAGATGGCGAGCCTCACCGAACAGGGCAAGAGTCTCGGCGACATGATGGGCCGCGCGGCGAGCGAAGCCGTCGACAAGGCCAAGAAGTAGGGCCCCACGTCCTGATCGTCTGTCTTCTCCGGCAGACATTTGTGCGCTGCGAAATTCATGTTGCAATGCACAAACCATCTGCCTATATGTTTGCCATCGGCGACGATCCCGCGGCGGCCCTTGCGCCCCGACGCCACCGTCACGGGAAGTGATCTGTTGCCCAGTCATTAGCAAGGATGCGACGACGATCATGGCTACCCAGACCAAGCCCAAGACTGCCAAGCCCGAGACCATGGATTTCAAGGCTCCGTTCGAGGCGTTCAGCATGCCCACCCCGAGCTTCGAGGTTCCGGCCGCGTTCCGCGACTTCGCCGAGAAGGGCCTCGTTCAAGCGCGCGACACCTACGCCAAGATGAAGAGCGCCGCCGAGGACACGACCGAGGTGGTCGAGGATACCTTCGAGACCGCCCGTGACGGCGCGTTCACCTTCAGCGTCAAGGCGATCGATGCGGTCAAGGCGAACAGCGACGCCTCGTTCGCCTTCGCCAAGGACCTCTTCGGCGCCAAGACCCTCGCCGATGTGATCGAGCTCCAGACGGCTTTCGCCCGCCAGCAGTTCGAGACCGCCACCGCGCAGTTCAAGGAGTTCCAGGACCTCATGCAGAAGGTCGTGGCCGACACCGCGAAGCCGATGACGGCGCATGTCGAGAAGACCTTCAAGGAGATCAAGGCCGCGTAATCCTCCCCGCGTCCTTGGCGTAAAGCGTACGAACGGCCCGGCCCTCCCCCGGGCCGTTTGCTTTTGTGCTGCCCGATGTGCTCCCCTTCGCCGGGACAAACGGGAGGACCGGCAGTGTCGAGATTCGCAGCGACATCCCTCTTCGGCGCGGGCCTCCTGATATCGGCCACTGCCCCCGGGCTGGCCGACGATGCGCCCCTCCCGTCGGGTTTCGAGAAGATCCGGACGATCGTCGTGGTCTATGCGGAGAACCGGAGCTTCGTGCACCTTCTCCCGGACCGGGCTGGCACGTTCGGCATCGCCGAGGCGCCTCCGTCATCGGTGATCCAGCGCGACCGCGACGGCTCGGTGCTGCCGTCGCTTCCACCGGTCTGGGCGGAGGGCTCAAGTCCACCCAGGCCCGACCCGGCCTACCCGGCCTCGATGCCGAACCGGCCCTTCGACATCACCGCGCCGCCCTACGACCTGCCGGCCGATGTGCTGACGGTGACGCCGGTCCACCGCTTCTACCAGAACCGGATGCAGATCAACGGCGGGGCGAACGACATGTTCGTCGCCTGGACCGATGTCGGCTCGCTGGCCATGGCACACTACCCGAGCGAGGGGACGTGGCTGGCGCGGCTCGCGGACGAGTACACCCTCGCCGACCGCTTCTTCATGGGCGCCTTCGGCGGCTCCAACCTCAACCACTTCTGGCTCGTCTGCGCCTGCTCGCCGCATTGGGAAGATGCGCCGGAGCGGGAACGCTCCGTCCTCGACGAGAGCGGCAACCTCAAGCTCGCCCCCGATTCGCCGAAGTCGGCGCTCGACGGGCCGCCGCGCTTCATCAAGGACGGCGCCTATTCCCCCGACGGCTACGTGGTGAACACCGTGCAGCCCCCCTACCAGCCGAGCGCCCTGCCGCCGCCGCTCGGGGGCGACCAGCGGCTCGCCGACCCGGGGTACGGGCCGCTGCCGCCACAGACCGGCGAGACCATCGGCTCGCTGCTCAGCGCCAAGGGCGTCGACTGGGCCTGGTACGCGGAGGGCTGGGACGTGGCGCTCGCCGACCGCGGCTCGATCTACAACACCCTCGGCGCCGTCAACTTCCAGCCCCACCACCAGCCCTTCAACTACTACGCCGCCTATGCGCCGGGCACGGAAGCGCGGGAGCATCACCTCCGCGACATGAAGCGCTTCTGGACCGATGCCGCCGCCGGCACGCTGCCCGCGGTCGTCTTCGTCAAGCCCGACGGCAACA
>JAESFN010001348.1_pt1 | contig 11149 bp, 10 predicted proteins | sample 9269411 | NCBI WGS metagenome assembly JAESFN01 (sample SAMN14505399, study PRJNA617100) | algae metagenome | isolation source: Iphinoe sp. HA4291-MV1 and co-occurring heterotrophs from trail next to... | place: USA: Maunawili Falls, Hawaii | collected 2009-07-25
ATCTCGATTGGTCGCTTTCGAACCTGTTCGACGCCATGGGCGCCATGTCCACCGACTTCAACGCCACGCCGGAAAAGGCCTCGCGCGCCTATGATAGCAAGCGCGATGGCTTCGTCATCGCCGGCGGCGCCGGTGTCGTGGTGCTCGAAGAGTATGAGCATGCGAAGGCGCGTGGCGCCACCATCCTCGCCGAACTGGTCGGCTATGGCGCCACTTCGGACGGCTACGACATGGTGGCACCATCGGGCGAAGGTGCAATCCGCTGCATGCGGCAGGCGCTCTCGACGGTGAAGGGCAAGGTCGACTACATCAACCCGCACGCCACCTCGACGCCGGTCGGCGACCTCAAGGAAATGGAAGCGATCCGCACCGTGTTCGGCAATGGCGACAGCTGCCCGCCGATCTCGGCCACCAAGTCGCTCACCGGGCACTCGCTGGGGGCCACGGGCGTGCAGGAATCGATCTACTGCATCCTGATGATGCGCGACAAGTTCCTGTGCGAAAGCGCCAATATCGAGGAATTGGACCCGGTGTTCGCGGACATGCCAATCCTTCGGCAGCGCCGCGACAACGTCGATGTGGGCATTGCCTTGTCCAATAGCTTCGGCTTCGGCGGCACCAACGCCACGCTGGTGTTCCAGCATCCGGACGCGGCGTAAGCGCTAACCTGCCAACATCGCGGCCGTGGCACCCCCACCCTTGATCCCTCCCCACAAGGGGGAGGGAGACGCTTGAACCGAGGCCGGGCAGCTACCGGCTCCCTCCCCCTTGTGGGGAGGGATTGAGGGTGGGGGTGGCCGCAAACTCGATCCGCCCCCTATCCCAGCATCTCCACCGCCAGCTTCAGCACCCGCTTGAACGCCGTCATGTCGGTCAGCTCCTGCCCGGCCGGGGCGTCGCCGACCACCACGGCGCCGCCGCGGTTCACCACGCCACCATGCAGCATCAGGTTGTCGATGAAGCCGAGGTCCTCGATCAGGATGTGATCGGGGCCGCGCGGCTTGCCTTCGGCATCGGCATACCACTCGCCATTGAAGTGGGTGCGGGTGCGGGCGCCGTGGTCGGCCTTGACGTTGGTGTAGGCAAACGCGGGTTTGCCCTGTGCGCACATGAAGCCGAGCTCGAAGCAGGTGCCGGTGTCGGCCGCGATGCCGCGGAATGGCGTCAGGTTGGCGATGATCGCATCGGCCGAGTGCATCAGCTTCTCGTCGATGGCGCTGATCGCGAGGCCCAACTCCCATTTGCTGTTGGTGGGCGGGAATTCGAGATCACCCGGCGATACCGGCACGAGGCCCGCCTCGCGGGTGAGCGCGATCTTCTTATCGAGGATTTCGCGGGCGTTGGGCAGGAAGACTTCGGGGCCGGCGAGGTAGACGGATTTGGGCATGATGTCTCGTTGAGATGGGTCGGTGACTGGTTCAGGTGGAGCCGAGTGGGGCCCCGCTGACCAGGTCGCCGCCGACGAAGGTCCGGGCGATATTGGGTCGGCTGGCAGTGTAGAGGATTTGCTCGACCCGTTCAGCGGGATCTGCCCCGAACAGCCGGATGGTCCCCGCCTCAGCCAAGGGATCGACGATCAGCGCATCGAAGTGATAGCCGGGCCGGAACAGCCCGACCGGCAGATCGAGCGCCTCACCACCGCCTGCGGTGGCGAGGTGGAAGGCAGTAAGCAGGTCGATGCGCGAATTGGGCACGCCCCGCGTTTCACGTGAATCCATCGCGTCCACACCATCCTCGAGCATCCGCGACGCTTGTGCGGTAGCGCGACAGGCCTCCAGCATGGAGCCGGAGGGGCCACCGGAGATATCGGTGCCGAGCCCGACATGAAGCCCTTTTTCCAGCGCGCGGCGGAGCGGAAACACGGCGTTGCCGAAATACATGTTGGAGAGGGCGCAATGCGCCACGCCGGCTCCTGCCGCGCGAACCGTGGCCATGTCGTCGTCGGTGAGGAACACCGAATGCGCCAACACGGTCTTCCGGCCGAGCAGCCCAAAACTGTCGAGCGCCGCGGTGTCGGTCTTGCCATAGCGATCGAGCGCATAGCCATGCGCCCAATCGCTTTCCGAGCAATGGGTCTGCACGTGGCAGCCGCATTCCTGCGCCAGGGCACCAAGTCCGGCCAGCGCCGCGTCGGTGCAGGACGGGATGAAGCGCGGCGTGATTACCGGCAGCACCCGGTCATTGCCCGGCAGCGCCCGGATGTAGTTGATGACGCTGCGGGTTTCGGCCACGGCCCGGGTCGCCGAAGCATCGCGGTAATAGTCGGGGCAGCTTGCCGGGTCGTCCATCACGACCTTGCCGACCAACGCCCGCTGGCCCTGCCTGAGGCAAATCTCGGCCAGTAGCTCAGTGGCCTCGCGGTGCACGGTGGCAAAGTAGAGTGCCGTGGTGGTGCCGCTCGCCAGCAGGTCCCTGACCAGCGTGTCGTAACGCTCACGGGCAAAATCCAGGTCGGCGTACTGCGCCTCGAGCGGGAAGGTGTACTTGCCCAGCCAGACCTCGAGCGGCACGTCTAGCGCCATGCCGAGCTGCGGATATTGCGGGGCGTGGATGTGGAGATCGACAAAGCCGGGCAGGATCAACTGCCCATCCGGCACCTCGAGCGTTCCCTCCGGCACCCCGTCGGCGGCGCTCGCAACGGCGGCGATCTTCCCATCTGCACCGATGGAGATCACCACATCCTCGAGCACTTCGATCTCGCCCCGCACCGGCGCATGGACGAAGCTGCCACGAATGCTCCGGCCGCGCAGCCCGGTCACCAGACCACCTGGTGCTGCTCACCGGTCTGCACGTTGACGAACCCCTCGGGCGCCAGTTCGCTCGGCGCCACCAGCACCCAGCGCCAGGGCGAGCAGGTGAGCGTCGCGAACTTCAGAAATTCCGGGAAACCGGGCTTCCAGAGGTTCAGCGCTGATGGCTTGTACATCCACTCCACCTGTTCGGCGGCGCGGTAGAACGCCTGCATGTCGGTATCGAACGCTTCGGCCGAGCGCGCGGTCATCAGCCCGCCGATCTCGAAGCGCATCTCGGCGACCACTTCGCCCTGATGCACCAGCACCCAGCCGCCATCGATTTCCTGCAGCCGGTTGACCGCCTTGGCCATCGCCGTGTCGGACGAGCCGATGCACCAGACATTGTGGCTGTCATGGGCGACCGAGGAGGCGAGAGCCGTGTCCGGGTCGGCAGGGCCGCAGCCGGTCCAGAACATCTTCGCTACCGCACCATCGCCGCGATAGCGATCGACCAGCGCCCATTTGGTGATCAGCCGCTCGGTATCGCGCTGCACCAGCCCATCGACCACCGGCAGCGCCTCGACGAGAAAATCCTCATTCCAGTGGAACGGCCGCAGCACCGCCGCCTGCATGGTGTGCCGGCCGGGCTCGGCCTTGATCGCGAAATCATCGGCGCCGAGCACGCGGCCAATGTTCATGGTCTTGCGCGCCCAATCGGGCCAGTCAATCGGAGCCAGCGGGCCCAGGAATTTCTTACCCTCCGACACCAGCTGGCCATCGGCATAGACGTGCCGGATCGACAGCGTCTTGACGTCGTCGAGCAATACTATGTCGGCATAGCGTCCCGGCGAGATCGAGCCCACCCACTGATCGATGCGCATATGGCGGGCCGGATTGATGGTGGCGCACTGGATGGCGATCTCCGGCGCGAGGCCGTATTCGATGGCGTGCCGCACGTTGTAATCGGCAGCGCCTTTCTCCAGCGTCTCGGAGGCGGAGCGGTCGTCGGTGGTGAAGGCGATGTTCGACCAGTCGGTGAGGCGCTCGATCAACCCGGGTAGTATGACGTCATAAGAGAACGGTCGGAGTTCAGTAAAGATGCCGTGGCTCAGCCGCTCCCAAGCTTCCTCCAAGGCCCAGACCTCGTGATCGGACGAAATGCCGGCAGCGGCGAAGGCCGAGAGATCGTGCGGGTCGATCAGCCCGGAGCCGTGCCCTTCGACCACGCCGCGCATTTCAATGGTGGCGCCGATCATCCCCCACATGCGGATATAGCCGGGGTTTTCGGGGTTCCACACCGAGGGCCAGTCCATCACCTCGTCAAGGCTGACGGTGCCCATATCGTGGGCGAGAAACTCGCGCTGCTCTTCGTAGCCGTAATAGCCGCCCGATTCTTCCCAGGCGCTCGGCGGCACCGCCGATCCGGGCTGGATGAAGATCTTCAGCGGCGAGCCGGCGAGCCGCGACTTCTGCCAGAACTCCTGGTTCTTGCCACCATTGACGTTGGCGAACTCGTGGCTCGCCTCACAGGTCCAGGTATTGCCGCGCGGCAGGACCAGCGCGGCCTCGAACTCGGGCGTGATGTGGGTCGATTCGATGTGCTTGTGCACCTCGCCGAAGCCCGGCACTGCGCTGAGGTTGGGGTAGCTGACCCGCGCCTTTACCTCGCCCCGGTAGCTGCCGCGCGGTCCGACGAAGGCGATGCGCCGGCCGGCGACCACGATCTCCTGATCTTCCAGCCAGTGCCGCGAATGCACCGAGAGCAGCCGGCCGACCTCGATCACCAGATCCGCCGGACGCTTGGCCAGCGCCACCAGGGTCAGGTGCTGGCGAATGGAAACTTCGTCCTCGGCGTTGAGGATCAGGTCGTCGGGCAGGTGCATGGCGAATTCCGGGTGGCGCAACGGCTTTAGTAAAGCGGTTTACGAGAGGGAGTGCAATGCATGGCGATGAGGGACGTACGGCAGGCCGCGGCACGCTTAAGCCTCTCTGAACCGGTCAGCAGCTAGGCTCGCGCCATGAGCCTGGCCCAACCCCAACCGGCCGATGAAGCGCGGCACCAGTCGCAGATCTTGGCGGACCCGCGTCCCGCGTCGGTGATTCCGGCTGGCGACGGACTGATCGGGCTGGCGTCGCTCGCCGCCGCCTGGCTCGCAGTGATGGCGCTGCGGCCGCCTACGCTGATCGCCGTCTGGATTGTGCTGCTCGCCACCATCCTGCCGATGCTGTGGCGCGAATTGCACCGCGCCCCGTCGCAGCCCAGTGCCAGGCGGCGTGAAGGCGGGCCGCTCGCCTGGTTTGTCGCTTTCGTCGTTGCGACCGCGCCGTTCCTGCTGGTCCACGGCCAGCATGCCGGCCTGATCCTCTGGCTGCTCGCCTGGTTGGCTGTCGCCCCAGCCTTCATCATTCGCTTCGGCCTGGAAGTCCGTCGCAACGGCCGCCTTGTCGGCGGCTTTCCCACCGAGCTGGGGCGCGCAGTGCTCCCGCCGGATGGCGGGCGGCTGCGCGGCCTCGCTGCTTCGGCCCGGCTCTGGGGGCTCAAGGCGTTCTTCATTCCCCTGTACGCGATCAGTTTGTTCGCGCTGCTGAACCTGGCGCTCGCCAATCCGTTGGATGGGCCGATCGCCTGGCTCGGGCTGGCTGTAACCTTCGCGTACACGGTCGACCTCGGCTTCGGGCTGAGCGGCTACCTGATGGCCTCGAACAGCCTGGTGCCGACCATCCGTTCGACCCAGACTCGCCTCTCGGGCTGGGTGGTATGTCTCGCCTGCTACGGCCCGGTGATGTCGCATTGGCCCGACTTCGAGGCAGTGGTGCTGCGGGAAATCAGCTGGCCAACGGGTCTGGCCGCCGATCCGCTGGTGCTGGTCGGCGCCGCCGCCATGCTGGGCCTGCTGGTGCTCTATGTCTGGGCCACCGTCTGCTTCGGGCTGCGCTTCTGCAACCTCACCAATCGCGGGCTGATCAGCCACGGGCCGTATCGCTACATGAAGCATCCGGCCTACTTCGCGCACGCCGCCAATGCCTGGATCATCACCTTCGTCTTCATGCCGGCCGCCGACATCACGCTGGGCTGGTCGCAGCTGGCGGTGCCGGTCGCGTTCACGCTGCTCTACTGGCTGCGCTCGGTCACCGAAGAACAGCATCTGCGCGAGGATCCGGACTATCGCGCCTATGCCGACTGGATCGACCGCAACGGCATCGTGGCGCGAGTGCGGCAGGTGACAGGCTGGCGTCCTGCGGCGGCGTGACGTCCCGGCTTGCTGCCGCCCGACGGTTTTGCCATAAGCTGCCGGCCTCGACCCCACGCAGCGAGGACAGACGACGATGAGCCAGATTGCCATTTTCAGTGGTAGCTCTCATCCCGACCTTGCGGCTGAGATCTGCGCCGAGCTCGGCGTGCCGCTGCTGCCGACGCGGGTGAAGCGCTTCTCCAACGACTGCATCGAAGTGCAGCTGCAGGCCAATTGTCGCGAGCAGGATGTGTTCCTGATCCAGACCCTGAGCGCACCGGTGCAGGACCACCTGGTCGAACTGCTGTTGATGCTGGATGCCGCCCGCGGCGCCTCGGCTGCCAGGATCACCGCGGTGATCCCGCATTATGCCTACGCCCGGTCGGACAAGAAGGACGCGCCGCGCATCTCGATCGGTGGCCGCATGGTCGCTGATCTCCTGCAGACCGCCGGCGCCAACCGGGTGCTGACCATGACGTTGCACTCGCCCCAGGTGCACGGCTTTTTCAGCGTGCCAGTCGATCACCTGCACGCGCTCGGCGAGCTCGCCGAATACTTCCAGCGCTACGACACCACGAACGCCGTGGTGGTGTCGCCGGACCTCGGCAATGCCAAGAACGCCGCAGCCTTCGCCAAGCGGCTCGGCGCGCCGGTGGCGGCGGGTGCCAAGGAGCGGATCAGCGACAGCGAAGTGCGAATCACCGCGATTATCGGCGAAGTAGAGGGGCGCGACGTGATCGTGCTCGATGACGAGATCGCCAGCGGTGGCTCGATGGTCGAACTGCTGCGGCACCTCAGGCAGCACGGCGCCCGCTCGGTACGCATCGCCTGCACGCACGGCATCTTCGCCAATGATGCGATCACCCGGCTGGCGGCCGAGCCGGATGTGCTGGAGATCGTCTGCACCGACACGTTGCCGATCGCTGCAGCGCGCCGCCACCCCAAGCTGACAGTGCTGTCGATCGCGCCGGCGCTGGCCGAAGCGATGCGCCGGATCAACAGCGGCGAATCGGTGAGCACGCTGTTCCACGCCGAGCAGTCGGCGCCGACGGTGACGCGGCTCAGAGCCTAGGCCCCCTTACAGCGAGCTCACCGGAGACAAGAGGTTTACACAGCGCCAAATTACGGATATCGCACATCCTTAAGGATACTAGATATCCGCAATATGGAGATGGCAGTGAAGATTGTGGTGATTGGTGGAACCGGACTTATCGGCTCGCGGGTGGTGAGCGGGTTGGTGGCCAAAGGGCATGAAGCCGTGGCCGCCTCGCCCGCCTCGGGGGTCAACACGCTGACCGGCGAAGGCCTCGCCGAAGTGCTCGAAGGCGCCAATGTGCTGGTCGATCTCTCCAACTCGCCATCGTTCGAGGACCAGGCGGTGCTGGACTTCTTCACCACCTCGGGGCGCAACCTCGCCGCGGCCGAGAAGGCGGCGGGCGTCAGGCACCATGTGGCTGTGTCGATCGTCGGCACCGATTTGCTACCTGAAAGCGGCTACATGCGGGCCAAGGTGGCACAGGAAGCGGCGATCAAGGCCGGCGGCGTTCCCTACACCATCCTTCGCTCGACCCAGTTCTTCGAGTTTCTCAGGGGAATTGCCAATTCGGCCAGCGAGGGTGGCAGCATCACCCTGTCCTCGGCACTGGTGCAGCCGGTGGCAGCCATCGACCTGTCAGCAGCCGTGGCCGAGATCGCGCTCAGGGCGCCGCTCAGCGGCACCAGCGAGATCGGCGGGCCGGAGGCATTCCCACTGAGCACGCTAGTCCAACGCTACCTCGTCGCAGCGGGAGACCAGCGCGCCGTCGTCGCCGACCCGCATGCCAAGTACTTCGGCACCGAGCTCGAGGAAAAATCGCTGGTACCGCGTGGCGTCTACCAGAAGACGCCGACCGACTTCGAAAACTGGCTGCAGACAGCCTTCGTGCCGCGCGGCTGACGGGCGGCGGCGCGGGGGATTGGAATCGCGGACCTGTCGGCCCTATGACAGAGTCCGGCCCCGCGCCGCACGTACACTGACAAAGGCAGGCCCACCAGATGCAGCTCAAGAGCCAGGTAGAGTGGGCGCTCCACTGCTGTGCCATCCTCGCCGGTTTGCCGCCGAACCGGTATCTCGCCACCAAGGTGCTGGCAGAGTTCCACGGCGTGCCCAAGGAGTATCTGTCGAAGGCGCTGCAGGCGATGTCGAATGCCGGCCTGGTCGAAAGCACGCTGGGGCCGTCGGGCGGCTACCGACTGGCGAGACCTCCGGCGGACATCAGCTTTCTCGATGTCGTCGAGGCCGTCGAAGGGCCCGGCTCCACGTTTGTTTGTACGCAGATCCGCGAGAACAATCCCTGCCGGCCGGAAGGCTATTGCGAGTCGAAGCCCTGCGCCGTCTCCCGTGTGATGTGGGAGGCAGACCAGGCGTGGCGGAACACGCTGCGCGAGGTGCCGATCGCCAAACTGGTCAAGACCCTGGAGGCCGACATCCCGGCCGACCTGTGGGCCAGGAGCTTCGAGTGGGTGCTAAGCCGCTAGATCCGCCACCACCGCGTCGAGCACCGGCCAGCCTTTGTCAGTGACGCGGATGAAGCCGTTAGGCAGGGTTTCGACGAAGCCAATCGAGCGCAGTTCGTTGATCTGGCGCTCGGAAATGGCGCGGCCGGAGATCTTCTGGAAGCGGCGCGGATCAATGCCTTCGCGCAGGCGGAGGCCCATCACCAGCAGCTCGTCGCCCTCTTCTTCCCAGGTCAAGATATCGTCGGTGACCATGCCGTGGCCGCGCGACTGCACCCGCTTCTGCCAATCGAACGGCATCTTTTCGGTCGCGGTGGCGTGGCGCTGGTTGTTGATCAGCAGCCGCCCGTGGGCGCCGGGGCCGACCCCGACATATTCGCCATAGCGCCAGTAGATCAGGTTGTGCCGGCTCTCCTGGCCGGGGCGGGCGTGGTTGGAGATCTCGTAGGCCGGCAGACCGGCCTTCTGCGTCAGCTCCTGCGTCATCTCGTAGAAGTCGGCGCTCAGATCCTCATCCGGCATCTTCAGCTTGCCGGCGCGGAACAGGTCGTAATAGCGCGTGCCCATCTCGATGGTGAGCTGGTAGAGCGAGACGTGCCCGGCCTCGGCCAGCCACAGCGCTTCCGTCAGTTCGTCCTGCCACTCGTCCAGCGTCTGGCGCGGGCGCGAGTAGATCAGGTCGAAGCTCGAGCGCGGGAAGATCGACTGCGCCAGCCGCACCGCGGCGACAGCTTCATCGACGCTATGACGGCGGCCGAGCTCGGCCAGCGGGCCTTCGCGCAGCGATTGCACCCCGAGCGACACCCGATTGACACCGGCGGAGCGATAGCCCCGGAAGCGGTCGGCCTCAACCGAGGTCGGATTGGCCTCGAGGGTGATTTCGGCACGCGGGTCGATGACCCAGTGCTTGGCAATGGCGTCGAGGATGCCTTCGACCGAGCGCGGGTCCATCAGCGACGGTGTACCACCGCCGAAGAAGATCGACTGCACGGTGCGGCCGGGCGTCTGTTTGGCGAAGTGGGCGAGCTCAGCAGCGTAGGATTCGACATAGGTCTTTTCGTCGAACTCGCCGCGGTGCACATGCGAGTTGAAATCGCAGTACGGGCACTTGGCGGCACAGAACGGCCAGTGGACATAGATGCCGAACAGGCCGTTGGAGCGCGGGTCGACGGAGTTGTGGCCGAACGTTTCAGTGCTCAACGCCACCTCCCAGTGCATCATCGACGAACTTGGCGAAAGCGCGGGCGCGGTGGCTGAGGCCGACCTTGCCTGGGGCCCAGGAGTGCTTGGCCTCCGACGGCATCTCGCCGAAGGTGATGTCATAGCCGTCGGGCATGAACACCGGATCGAAGCCAAAGCCCTTGTCGCCGCGTGGCGGCCAGACCAGGGTACCCTCGGCCTTGCCCTCGTAGATCACCTCGCGGCCATCGGGGTGGGCGAGGCAGAGCGTGGCGTTGAAGGCACCGCGGCGTTCGCCCGGCGTAATGGCGCCGACAGCCTGCAGCGCGTCCTCGACGCGGCGCATGCCGACCATGTAGTCGCGCCCGCCATGCGCCGAAGAGCCGGCCCAATCGGCAGTATAGACACCGGGCTTGCCGCCGATGGCATTGACCGACAGGCCGGAATCGTCGGCCAGCGCGATGTTGCCGGCTGCCGCCGCGGCGGCGTGCGCTTTGATGCGGGCATTCTCGATGAAGGTGGTGCCGGTCTCTTCGGGTTCCGGCAGGCCGAGCTGGCCGGCCGACACCAGGTCGAGCCCGAACGGCGCCAGCAGTTCCTTGAACTCGGCGAGCTTGCCCGCATTGTGGGTCGCCAGCACCAGCCGGTCGCCGCGCCGCAATGTGAGCTTGTCTGCCATTACAACAGCGCCGCCTTCTGCATGGTGGTGAGTTCGCCGATCCCCTGCTCGGCCAGGCGCATCAGGCTGTCGAGTTCGTCGCGGCTGAACGGCACCTGTTCGGCGGTGCCCTGGATCTCGACGAACTTGCCCGAGCCGGTCATGACGAAATTGGCGTCGGTATGGGCCTCGACATCCTCGAGATAGTCGAGGTCGAGCACCGGGGCGCCACGATAGATGCCGCAGGAAATGGCGGCGACCGAGTCGCGCAGCACCGGACCCTTGGTGAGGCCACGGGCTTCGAGCCACTTGATCGCATCGGCCAGCGCCACATAGGCGCCGGTGATCGAGGCGGTGCGGGTGCCGCCATCGGCCTCCAGCACGTCGCAATCGAGGGTGATCTGGTTCTCGCCCAGCGCCTGCATATCGACCACAGCGCGCAGCGAGCGGCCGATCAGGCGCTGGATTTCCTGGGTGCGGCCCGATTGCTTGCCCTGCGCCGCCTCGCGCTTGGTGCGCGAGCCGGTGGCGCGCGGCAGCATGCCGTACTCGGCGGTGACCCAGCCCATGCCGGAGCTGCGGCGCCAGGACGGCAACGTGGTTTCGACCGAGGCGGTGACGAACACCTTGGTCGAACCGAAGCTGACGAGGCAGCTGCCTTCAGCCTTGGGAGCGACGTTGCGTTCGAGCGTTACGGCCCGCATCTGGTCTGGCTGGCGTCCGGAAGGCCGCATATGGTCAAATCACTCGTTCTTGGAAATGCTGTTAACCGCCTCTTAACCCTGACCGCCCCCTCGAACAAGCAGCGGCAACTTGGCGGCACAAGCCTTTCCGCCTAAATGGTGAACATG
>JAESFN010001349.1_pt1 | contig 11136 bp, 9 predicted proteins | sample 9269411 | NCBI WGS metagenome assembly JAESFN01 (sample SAMN14505399, study PRJNA617100) | algae metagenome | isolation source: Iphinoe sp. HA4291-MV1 and co-occurring heterotrophs from trail next to... | place: USA: Maunawili Falls, Hawaii | collected 2009-07-25
GGCGGCGAGTTCGGCCAGTGGAACGAGTGGAACTACGACGAGTCGTTGCAGTGGCACCTGCTCGAGTGGGAATCGCACCAGGGGCTGCAGAAGTATGTGGCCGACCTGAACAAGCTGTACCGCTCCGAGCCGGCCCTGTACGAGGTCGACTTCGAGGCGCCTGGCTTCGAGTGGATCGACTGCCACCACTACGACCTGAGCGTGCTCACATTCCTGCGTCGCGCGAAGGATCCGAAAGACTATCTGTTGATGGCCTGCAACTTCACGCCGGTGCCGCGCACCGAGTATCGCATGGGCGTGCCTGAGAAGTGCTGGTATCAAGAGATCTCGAACGGCGACTCGCAGTACTACGGCGGCAGCAACCTGGGCAACTTCCCCGGCAAGCAAGCCGAGGAGCTGGCCTGGAACGGCCGTCCCTACTCGATCGAAATCACGCTGCCGCCCTTGGCGACGGTGGTGTTCAAGCCGATGCGGTAGTCAGCAGTCTCACGACAAACGAGAAGGCGGACGCCGGGCTACATCCCGGCGTCCGCCTTGCTTTCTGAGTCGAAGAAACATCGCGCCCTTCGCGACTACTCTTCAGTCTGTTCGAGTTCGCGCAGCGCCTCGTTCACCGCAATCGCGCGGAACACATCGTCGATTGCCGCGTTATGGGCAGCGATTGGCAACTGCCCGTCTGCGGGAGCGGCCGGGAGGGGCGGCGTCGCCGTCGAACCGAAGGTCGACTTCAAAATGCTGAAATCGGTCAGGTCGACGCTGCCATCGTTGTTGAGATCGCCAGCTCTGTCGCTGGTGCCGAAGGATTTCTTGAGGATGCCGAAATCGGTGAGGTCGACCGAGAAGTCTCCATTGGCGTCTCCCCAGTAAGGATCGAGATCGATCATCACAAGCGCCGATGCGGAAGCCGCGGTCCCTTCGACGAGCCGATACTTGAACGTCGTGAATCCACTGGCGCCCCAGGGTGCTGTGTAGACGAAGGACCCGTCAGACTTCAACTCAAGCGATCCGATGGCGGGCGGCTCGACGATCTCGACCTGCGGCGGCCGATCGATCGGGAACATGTCGTTTTCCAGCAGCAAGCTCGCTTGTCCGACGAGCGGGAGGGTGCTCAAGGCCGACAGGATGTCTTCAGTCGCCCGTAGTGCGGGCTCCAACACCTCGATCGGAAAAGAGAAGCTGGAGGTGATGGCAGGGCCAAGCCCGGTGTGCCCCAAGTCGTTGATCTGGAACTGATAGGTGTCTTCTCCGACGAATGACGGCTCACTCACATATTTGAGAGTCTGAATGGCCGTATTGAGATCAGCGATCGACCCCAGCAATTGCCATTGGCGGCCATCGGCGCTTCCGGTCGACTGCGTCAGCATTTCGACCGAGCCAAACGCGAGCTCGCCGTGAGCCACGCTGATGTTGAGTAGCAAAAGCTTGTTGTCGCCTTCTTCGTTTCTAATATCGGGATCAGACGCGGTGATCGGCGACAGCGACAGGCTCCGTCCCGCATACACCTGGAGCGGCAGTCCCGGGGTTCTTAGGTAAACCGTTGGCGCTTCGTTGACGTTCTCGACTTCGATCACAAAGCTCTTTTCGAGCGGCGCCATGCCTTGTGCCTCGGCGCGCACGCGAACCGTGAAGTAGTCGTCCCCCATCTCGTAGTCGAGAGGGTCATTGAGAACAAGTTGGTTGCCCTCGAGGCGGAATCGATACGGTGGCTCGAGCAGCGTGTACGTCACAGGGACGTAGGCCGCCGCGGGAGCAATGTCGATTGACCCACCCTCGATTCCCACCTGAATGAAGGCGGAGAGGTCCCCGTCGCCCTGACCAGGAATGGCGCTGATTTCACTGATCACCTCTTCGTAAGTGCCTTGAAATGGCTTGCCTAGCGAGAACTCCGCGCCAGGGATGAGTATGGCTTTGCCGGCGATGTTGCCTTCCGCCAAAGACTGGGTTGAGGCACTCATTTCTCCCGAAGAAATCGCGCCGAAGCCCAGAACCTGCATCACTTCTGCTGCTTTGCCCGCTGTCACGCGATCGGCAATGCTCATCCAGCCGTTGGGGTCCAGCCGGCCGGCTTCCGAAAGTATTTGGTAACCATTGAAAGCCAGCGGCGTTGCGCCGAGGTTGCGGATCGCCACCGTCAGATCGGGATAAACGACGAGCACCGCGTCTTGTCTGGTCAAGAAGCCCGTAGTGACCGGTAGACTGCCCACTACGGTGCCAACGGGGCTTGTTTCACGAATCGACTGAGAACTGAGCCATAGGTCGCCGGCGAGCAGCGCCCGAGTCTCTAGGGTTTCGAAAGCTCGCCCCGCCGTGAGCTTAGATCGACATCGCATGATCCCCTCCGCCTGCTGGTTTCCAAGAAGGGCCTCCCCCTAAACCCAGGGGTGGCCAGCCACAGCCGTGAATTCTGGTCGGGATTGAGAAATGCCACAACGATTTGGGGAGTTTGAGCGCCAAGAAAATTCATGGGCTGCGGGGTTTCCCCTCATCGGTGATTGAGCCCATTGACGCCGGCCCGCGATTTCCTACTATACAAGGTTTCCCTGCGGAAACCGGCTCTCGCCGGCCCTGCCTCAGGGCCTTTTGCCCGGAGAGCCACGGCGTTGAAAGAGGCGATCGAGAAGGCCGACGTGTTGATCGAAGCCCTGGGCTGGATCCAGCGCTTCAAAGACAAGATCACCGTCATCAAGCTCGGCGGCAGCGTCCTCGAGGACGAAGACGCCCTGCGCCACCTGCTGGTCGACATCGTCTTCATGCGCACCGTCGGCATGCGACCCGTCGTGGTGCATGGTGGCGGAGCGGCCATTAGCCGGGCGATGGACGCCGCCGGGCTCGAACCCCGCTTCATTCAGGGCCGCCGCTACACCGACGACGCCACCCGCGACATCGTCGAACGGATTCTGGCCTACGAGTTGAATCACCACCTGGCCGACCGCATCGAGCAGTTCGGCGGTCGGTCGGAGCCGCTCAATTTCCGCACCACGAACGTGCTGCACGGCGAGCGGATGACCCTCACCGGCGACGGCGGCGAAATCCTCGACCTGGGGCACGTAGGCAACGTTCTCGCAGTCGAACGGGCGACGATCGAAAACCTGTGCTATGCCGGCAGCGTGCCAGTGATTCCGTCGATGGCCCTGGGCGCCGATGGCGGCAAGCTGAACGTCAACGCCGACACCGCGGCCACCGCCGTAGCGGTAGCGCTGGGGGCCGAAAAGCTCGTGTTCCTGAGCGACGTGAACGGCGTCCGCCGCGACAAGAACGACCCCAATTCGCTGATCCACAGCCTGTCGGTCGACGAGGCCCGCGAACTCATCCGCTCAGGCGTGGTCGAGCGGGGCATGATTCCCAAGCTCGAAGCCTGCATGGAGCCGCTGTCGCGGGGCGTTCGCAAGGTCCACATCATCGACGGCCGCCTCCGGCATTCGCTGATCTTGGAAATCTACACCAACACGGGCGTCGGCACGGAGATCGTGCAGAGCCGGAACTAGTCGGCGTCGGCGAACCGCCGCGCGAACCCGCTGTCCGCCATTGGCCTCGATTTTCTTTTCGGCGTTAGCTCCCCAATTTCCCGTTTTACTCGCCACGGAGGAAACCGATGGCCATTGCCCCCGCGACCAGTCGAGAAATCATCGAGTTGTTCGGCAAATACGTGGTGCCGAACTACCGCCGCTTTCCCGTTGCGCTCGTCCGCGGCGAAGGCTCCTACGTGTGGGATGCCGAAGGCGAGCGCTACCTCGACTTCTTTCCCGGCTGGGGCTGCAACCTATTGGGGCATTGCCCCGAGCCGATCGTGCGGGCGGTCGCCGAGCAGGTGGCCACGCTGATCCACGTGCCCAATACCTGGTACACCGAGGCCCAGGGCCAGTGGGCGAAGGCGCTATCGGACCGCAGCTTTGGCGGCCAGGCGTTCTTCTGCAATTCCGGCACCGAGGCCAACGAGGCCGCGATCAAGCTGGCCCGGTTGCACACGCCCAAGCAGCGTTACAAGATCATCACCTTCGAGGGCGGCTTCCACGGCCGCACCTTGGGCGCGACGGCCGCCACGGCCCAGCCCAAGTACCACGAAGGCTTGGGGCCGCTCATGGCGGGCTTTGTCTACGCTCCCTTCGGCGACTTGGCCGCGGTCGAACGACTGATCGACGACGAGACGGCCGCTCTGATGGTCGAGCCGATTCAGGGCGAAGGGGGCGTCAATCTGCCCCCCCCGGAGTTCTTGCCGGGCCTACGGCGACTGGCCGACGAGTATGGCCTGCTGCTCATTTTCGACGAAGTGCAAACCGGCTGCGGCCGCACCGGTGAATGGTTCGCCTATCAACACTTCGGCGTCACGCCCGACGTGATGACGCTGGCGAAGGCCGTCTGCGGCGGCGTCGCTGGCGGCGCACTGCTCACGAAGCCCGAGATCGCGCCCAGCTTGCGGCCCGGCATGCACGCGGCGACATTTGGCGGAAATCCCTTAGCTGCCCGCGCCGGCATCGCCACGCTCGAGATGATCGAGCAAGAAGGGCTGCTCGAGCACGCCAAGCAGTTGGGCGAGTTGTTCCGCAAACGGCTCGAGGCCCTTAAATCGCGCTGCGATCTGATTCGCGACGTGCGGGCCGTCGGCGTGATGATCGGCGCTGAATTGGCCATTGATGGCGCGTGGGTTGTCGAGGAGTGCTTGAAGCGCAAGCTGCTCGTCAACTGCACCCACGGCACGGTGATTCGGCTGTTGCCGGCGATGAACCTGACCTTGGCTCAGGCCGAGGAAGGGCTCGACATCCTATGTGAAGTGCTGCAGAACCCGCCCAAGTCCTAGTCCATGCCTTATTGCGCGGACCTTCCGCGTGTTTTTCGAGAACTGCCATGCGACACCTGCTGACCGTGGCCGACCTGGCCCGGGCCGAGATCGAGCGGATCTTTGCGATCACTGAGGACCTGAAAACGAAGTACGAACAGGGGCTGCGCGAAGCGCTATTGCCGGGGCGCGTGATGGCGCTCGTCTTCGAAAAGCCCTCACTGCGCACGCGGGTGAGCTTCGAAGCCGGCATGATCAACCTCGGCGGAAGCAGCCTGTTTCTTGGGGCCGATGCAGGCTTTCGGCATCGCGAGAGCGTGCCTGATTTTGCCCGCGTGCTCAGCCAGTATGTCGACGTAATCGTGGTCCGCGCTCATCGGCACGAGACGGTGGCCGAGTTGGCGGAGTACAGCGCCTGCGGCGTGATCAACGGGCTCACCGAGCTTGCGCATCCCTGCCAGGCGATGGCCGATCTGTACACGCTTCGCGAACTCGTGGGCGAGTTGAGCGGGCAAACGCTCGTGTACGTTGGCGACTCGAACAACGTGGCGCGGAGCCTGGTGGAAGGCTGTGCGCGGCTCGGGATGCGGTGCGTCGTTTCGTCGCCTAAGGGATACGGCTTCAGCCCGGAGTTCTTGCAAGATCTGAAGAAGCTCGAGCCCAAGGCTGACCTGGAGCTGATCGAAGATCCCCGCAAGGCGGTGGCGCGGGCGACCGCGGTCTACACCGATGTCTGGGCCAGCATGGGGCAGGAAGCCGAAAGCGAGGCGCGGAAAAAGGCGTTCGCGGCCTACCAGGTGAATGCCGCGCTGATGGCTGCGGCCCCCAAGGGCGCGTACTTTATGCACTGCCTCCCGGCGCATCGCGGCGAGGAAGTGACCGACGAAGTGATCGACGGCCCGCAGAGCGTGGTCGTGCAGGAAGCGGCCAACCGGCTGCACGTGCAGAAGGGCATTCTGGCCTGGATGCTGGGCGCGCACTCGTAAGCAAAGCAAGCACGTAGGTTATGCTTTAGCATAACTGGAGCGCGCGGCGGGGTCGTTATGCTGAAGCATAACCTACGCCTAAATTCGCCTAAATCGAATGGATCGTCCGAGCGAGAAAGACTTCATGCCCCGTGCTGACGGCCGTGGCCCGCTGCAACTGAGGCCCCTCGAAATTCGCCGCCCCTACACGCGTCATGCGGCCGGCAGTGTGCTCGCCCAGGCCGGCGAGACGCTCGTGCTCTGCACGGCCAGCGTCGATCTGAAGGCGCCCCCCTGGCTGGCCGGCAAAGGCCGCGGTTGGGTGACAGCCGAATACAGCATGCTCCCCGGCAGCACCAGCCCGCGCAAGCCCCGCGACCGCGAAGGCAAGGTCGACGGCCGCACGGTGGAAATCCAGCGGCTGATCGGCCGCAGCCTGCGGGCAGTGGTCGACCTCGAGGCGCTCGGCGAACGCACGATCACGCTCGATTGCGACGTCCTGCAGGCCGACGGCGGCACCCGCACACTCTGCATTACGGCGGCTTGGCTGGCCTTGGCCGACGCCATCTGCAGCCTTCGGCGCAACCTGCCGGACCCGGCCCGGAGCCCGCTGACCGACAGCGTGGCCGCAATCAGCGTAGGTCGAGTCGACGGAAAGGTTTTGGTCGACCTCGACTACAGCGAGGACGTGGTCGCCGAGGTCGATATGAATGTCGTGCTGACCGGCAGCGGTCGGTTCGTCGAGGTGCAGGGAACCGGCGAGGAGGCGACCTTCGATCGTGCGGAGCTGGATGCCTTGGTGACCAGCGCGAGCAAAGCGGTCGGCGAGCTGACCGCGCTGCAGCGCAAAACGCTCGGCCGAGATTGGCCCCTCTCTTGAGGGCCTAGCTGGCTCCGGCAGTTTCCCGACCACAGGGTCCAAAAAAATTGACGCCGCCAGCACGCCCAGTTACCATGCGTAAAGGGTTGGGGCGTATCGATTATGTGGGCTGGGGCGCCTCCGATCGTCTTCTCTGAACGGCTATCCATGCGAATTCTCCCTCTGTTGGCCGTGGTCTCGCTTTGCTTTGCCTCGACCGCGGTTGCGCGCGTGATCGACGAGGTCGAGCCCAACGACACGCTCAAGACCGCGCAGGACATCGACTCCCCCTTCAACTGGGACATCGAATTCAATCCCGACATCGAAGCCTCCGACGAACTGCCGCACATCACGATCAAAGGGTCGGGCAACAACAAGGACGTTGGCACGTTCGACTACTACAAGTTCACCGTTGGCGCGGCCGGAGTGCTAGGGATCTTCGACATCGACTACGGCGGGAAGCCGGGGGCAGCCACGATCGACACGGAGCTGTTTCTCTACACGCTCGACGGCATTTTGCTGCAAGAGAACGACGAGTCGATGCCGTTCGAGGGGGCTGCCGGCAGCAGCGAAGGGACTGATTCCTACATCAAACACGAATTTGCCGCCGCCGGCGTTTACATCATTGGCGTAGGCAGCTATTCGTCGTTCGATTCGGGAATTCCTGGCGAAGGGATTCAGGGCGCTTCGCCGATCGAAGGGCAAACCTATGTGCTGCAGATCTCGATCGGAGATCACTTGATGAGCGATCGTCCGCCGCCGTTTCCCGGTGACGCCAATCATGACGGAAAGGTCGATTTGAGCGACTTCGGCATCGTCAAAGAGAACTTTGGAAAATCGTCCGTGGTGTGGGAGCAGGGCGATTTCGACGCAGACGCTAAGGTCACTTTGAGCGACTTCGGCATCGTCAAAGCGAACTTCGGCAAGATTCAAACCAGCAATGCGGCGACCGCCGTGCCTGAGCCGTCGAGTTGCGCTCTCGCTCTGTTGGGGGGCTTGCTGTTGCTGCGTAAGCTGAAGAACTCGAAAGCCGCGCTGGTTCGTTGACCCTTTTGCAGATTCCAATTAGATTCGATAGCTAGCTACTCGAATCGCTTCACCTTCTGACGCACTACCTTGAGGCAGTTCTCATGATTCGGCGTGGATTTTTGTTGGCCGTCGCATTTGCGATGACCCTGGGGGCGGCCACGCTGGCCACGGCAGCGCCCATCACGGACGTTGGCGGCACTTTCGGTTCGATCACCGGCGGTGGCTTGACCTTCACTTTGGCCGATCCCGAAGTCAGCAACACGAGCCCTGGCTCGCTGGCCTCGCCCACGCTGAGCAGCGTGAACATCGACCTGACCGGCATGAACGCCAACCCGGGTCCCGTTTCGCTCGGCAACATCACGATCACCTCGGGGGCCGACTCGCTGGTCCTGAGCGTGACTGGTGCTCAACTCAATCAGTTCATCTCATCCCCGATCGGCATCGGCGCCATCACCGGCACCGTGTCGGTGGTGTCGAACACGATCGCCGACCTGGCCTCGTTCGCCAGCGGCGGCAATTTCGCGCTGACCTACAACGGCGGTGTGGCCACCTCGAATGGCACGAACGGCAACTTCGTGCTGCAGCCGGGCGCGACGGCCTCGATCACGCTCTCGGCGGTGCCGGAGCCTTCGACGCTGGCCTTGGCCGGCCTCGGCATGCTGGGCTTGGTCGCCATGGCCCGTCGTCGCAAGTAGCCGCGCTCGTCGCGAATTGTCTGCGTAAAAAGAATAAAGGCCGTTCAGCTTGGCTGAACGGCCTTTTCTTTTTGAAGCTGCGATCGGCGGCCGCTGACCGAAATCAGCCGGCGATGCCTACGCGTGCTCCGGCTACGCCAGCGGGTTAATCACCAAGCCGGTGAGCAACTTGGGATAGAAGTAGGTGCTCTTGGCGGGCATCCGTTCGCCGTGCTGACTGATGGCGCGAATGTCGGCCAACGTCGCCGGCATCACCAGGCTGCCGAGCGAGTACTCCTCGTCCTCGAGTCCGTCGACGACCTCTTGGACGAGATGCACGTACTCGGGCTTCGGCAGGTCGCGCCCGCCGAGCCGGTCTTCCACTACCAGGCGGTGGAGGATCGCCACGCCGAGGCCCTGCCAATCTTCGCTCTGGTCGGGCGAGAGCTCGGCCATCCGCTTGCGGCCGGCGTCGGTGATACGGGCCAGCGTCCAGCGCTGGTCCTTGCCCGTGTAGAGGCCGAGCGTGCCTTGGTCGGCTTCACCCTCGATCTCGTCCCAAACGCGGTTCGCCAAGTCGGCTCCCTCGCCGGCGACCTTGCAGGTGAAGCAGTCGCCGAGCTTCTGGGCCAACTCTGCTGAATCCAGCTTCGGCAGCCCGCGGAAGAGCCGGTGCGTGGGGAGCACGATCAGGCCTGGGTCGCTCATGCCGATGCAGACCATGAGCACGTAATTGGCCGGATGCTCAGGCGTGAGCTCGCCGGCGGCCGCGAGCTCGTCGCGGTAGTTGCAGGCGGTTTCGTAGCGGTGGTGGCCGTCGGCAATGAACACCGGCTTGGGGCCCAGCACGCCGATCAACTCGGTGAGCACCTTTTCGTCGGTGACGGGCCACATGCGGCTGACGACGCCCAGGTGGTCGGTCGCTTCAATCGGCTGCTGACCGGCAATCGCCTTTTCCAGCAGTTCCTGGGCTTCGTTCTCGGCGTCGGGGAACAGGCCGAAGATCTGGCTCAGGTTCGCCTTGCAGGCGCGGGTGAGCAGCAGGCGGTCCTGCTTCGGGCCCGACATGGTAATTTCGTGCGGGTAGATCTTCCCCTCGCCAAACCGCTCGAGCTTGCACCGGCACATGAAGCCGCGGCGCGTGTATTTCTGACCGGCGTAGTCGAATACCTGGTGGTAAACGTAGACGGCCGGATAGGCCTCGGTGAAGAGCACGCCTTCCGACTGCCAATTGCGGAGGAAGCGGGCCGCCCGCGAGTAGCGGTTGTTGGCGTCGTCGTCGCCGGGCTCGTCGCGATTGAGGATCAGCCGCACGATGTTGGCCGGGTGCTTCTTGTACAGCGCCGTTTGCAGATCTGGGCCGATCACGTCGTAGGGGGGCGCCACCACGTCGGAGAGCGAGCCTACGTGGCCAAGGTCGTAGCGGAGGGCGCGAAACGGTTGAATGTCGGGCATGGAGACGGCCGGCTCGGTTCAGGGGCGAAGCGAAATGCGGCCTCGCTGACGGAGGGGCCGAGGGGCGATTCGCCGAGGAAAGAAGCGGTTGGTTATGGCCGGTGGGCCGGCAGGTTGTCAAATGGGTCGGTTGCCTGGCGATAGGGCCGCTGGCTAGCATGCCGGGAGCACCAACTGCGCCCTGCCTAACCCCAGCTTTCGAGCCCTGCGATGCCCCGCTACGTCGCCTTCCTCCGCGGCATCAACTTGGGAAAACGACGTTTGAAAATGGACCGCTTGAAGGAGCTGTTCGAGGAGCTCGAATTCGCCGATGTGTCGACGTTCATCGCCAGCGGCAACGTGTTGTTCAGCTCCGGTGGCCGCAACGCCGCGGCGCTCGAGCGGAAGATCGAAAAGCACCTCGAAACTTCGCTAGGCTACGACGTGGAAACGTTCGTCCGCACCCCGCAGGAACTCGCCGAGGTCGTGGCGTTCTCCGACGGCGGCGCGGCGGACGACGGCGACGGCGTTTATGTGTCGTTCTTCCGCGAGCCAATGCCGGGCGAGCAAGCCCGCAAGCTGGCAGCGATCGTCACCGAGACCGATCGGTTCGTCGTCCGCGGGCGGGAACTCTTTTGGCTCTGCCGGATCAAGATGAGCGAGTCGACCGTGTGGGCCCTGCCGGCGATGAAGGCCGTGGGGCTGCCGAAGAGCAGCACGATGCGGAACCTGACTACGCTGCGGAAGCTGGCGGCGAAGTTTTAGGGCATCGTCACGGCTGGAAGTTCGAGTCGCCCCGCGAAACTAACCAGCGGCGCCCGGCCCTGGGCAATTCTCGGGACAGCCCTTCCGAGGCTGCACGTAGCCTGCACTCTCCGAGAGCAGATGCCTGGGCTGCCGTGCTACTGCGAAGGCCTGGCGGCTCTGCGGCGAAAAAACTTTTGCCGCCTGAGCAAAAAAGCGTTGCCGCTTTGCCGGCGGCTTGCAGTTAACTACATAGCCGACCGCCTTGGCATTCGCGGTTGGCCAAATCAGCCCGTCCGGCAGACTTTGGCGAGACTGTCGGGCGGGTTATTTCTTTCTCCGGCGCGGCTTTCCTGGCCGAAAGCCCGTTGGGCCGCTGAATTGCCCGTGTTCCGGGCGTCCTGAAGGGCCGTGCTACACTTGTCCGTGCGCGAGCGGCAAGCTCGGCAGGACCCCCCATTTTCAGGAGCGGTGCGATGTTGCGCGGCAAGACGGCGTTGGGCGTGGGACTAGCGGCAGGCCTGCTCTTGGGATTGGCGATCGGCCACGGCGGCCGCCTGGCCCACGGACAAGACGGCACCGAACTCGACACGGTGATCGGCGCTGGCCCTGACGGCGCGATGGCCGGCCTGGGCGGCGGCGGGCAATATCAAGCCT
>JAESFN010001350.1_pt1 | contig 11130 bp, 7 predicted proteins | sample 9269411 | NCBI WGS metagenome assembly JAESFN01 (sample SAMN14505399, study PRJNA617100) | algae metagenome | isolation source: Iphinoe sp. HA4291-MV1 and co-occurring heterotrophs from trail next to... | place: USA: Maunawili Falls, Hawaii | collected 2009-07-25
GTGGACCGCGGTCGGCATCGGCATCGGCATGCTGGTCGGCGCCTTCAACGGCTTCTTCATCGCCTTCCTCCGGCTGCAGCCCATCGTCGTCACGCTGTCGACGATGTTCATCATCCAGGGCATCACCCTTCTCGTCCTCGACAAGCCGGGCGGCTTCGTCTCCCCCTCGCTCGGGACGTTCTATCTCGGCGACTTCATCCCCAATCTCGTGCCGATGCCGATCCTCCTCCTCGTGGTGGTCGGCTTCTTCTGGCTGTGGCTGAAGCGGACCCGCTTCGGCACCGCGATCTACGCGGTCGGCAGCGACCAGCATGCGGCAGCCTCGGCGGGCGTCCGGGTGCCGCTCGTCCGCTTCTTCGTCTATGTCGTGGCCGGCGGCTTCTACGGCCTCGGCGGGGTGTTCATCAGCGCCCAGACCGGCTCCGGCGACCCGCTGGTCGGCAACCCGCTTCTCCTCTCGATCTTCGCGGCGGTGGTGGTCGGCGGCACCCGGCTCGGCGGCGGCCGCGGCGGCCCGGTCGGCTCGATCTTCGGGGCCTATATCCTGATGATCGTCGTCAACATCCTCCTCGTCCTCAACGTCTCGGCCTACTACTCGACCATCGCCGAGAGCGTCATCCTGCTCCTTGCCGTGCTCGCCGCCTCGATCGCCCGCGATTCCCCGCTTGCGATGCAGCTCCGCGGCGCGGCCACCCGTATCGGCGCATGGCGGGCGGGAATGCGCCCGTCGCAGATCGGCGGCGGCGACCAGCGGCTCGCGACGGCCGGCATGGCGGCGCGGCCAAGCCGCAGCGGCGCGATGCCGTCCTTCTTCTCGCGCCATGCCGAGACGCTCCGCTACGCGCTCCCCGCCTATGTGGCGCTGGTGATCGTCATCGCCGTCACCCAGGTCACGCTCGGCAATGCCGTGTTCAACTGGGCCTACTGGAACTCGCTGATCGTGCTCGCGAGCTTCCTCGCCGTGCTCGCCCTCGGCCAGGGCACGGTGATCCTCACCGGCGGCCTCGACCTGTCGGTGCCGTGGACCATCGGCTTCTCCGGCATCCTGCTCGCCGGCATCGTCCAGGGGTCGGACCAGGCGCTGATCTATGCGCTGCCGATCGTGCTCGGCATCGCCGTCCTGATCGGGCTCGTCAACGGCATCGGCATCGTCATGCTCGGCCTCTCGCCGATCGTGGTCACGCTCGCCATGAACGGCGTGCTCCAGGGCGCGGCGCTGCTCTATTCGGGCGGCACGCCGGCCGGCTTCTCCTCGCCGCTCTTGCGCTGGTTCATGACGGCGCGGCTGTGGTGGGGGGTGACGCCGGTGGTGATCTTCGTCATCGCCTTCGTCGTCTTCGCCGTGGTCTTCCTGTCGCGGACGCCCTTCGGACGCCGAGTCTACGGCATCGGAAACGGCATCCGGGTGGCGGAGCTCTCGGGCATCGCCGTCGGGCGGACGCTGATCGGCGTCTACATCCTTTCCGCCGTCTGCTCGGCGCTGGTCGGGATCCTGCTCACCGGCTTTTCCGGCCAGGCGAGCCTCGGCATGGGCGACGACTACCTCCTGCCGTCGATCGCGGTGGTGGTGGTGGGCGGCGCGCTGATCACCGGCGGCCGCGGCCACTATCTCGGCATGCTCGGCGGCGTGCTGCTTTTAACCGCACTCCAGACCTTGCTTGCCGGCACGACACTGCCCTATGCCACGCGCGCCATCATCTACGGGGTGGTGGTTCTCGGCGCGGTGATCGCACTCCGCGACCGGCGCGAGACCGGCTGAGAAGAGGACTCCATGGAAGGCACTGTGAACACTTCAGATCTCGCGGCGGGCATCGCCGGCCAGCGCGTCCTCATCACGGCCGGGGCCGGCGGCATCGGCCTCGCCGTCGCCCGGCGGCTCACCCTCCACGGCGCGCGCGTCTTCGTCTGCGACGTGTCGGACGAGGCGCTTGCCGCCTATGGCCGGGAATTTCCCGCTGCCGGCTGGATCAAGGCCGATGTCTCGAGCGAGGCCGACGTCGACCGCCTGTTCGAGGCCGGCGCGGCCCATCTCGGCGGTCTCGACGCGCTGATCAACAATGCCGGCATCGCCGGGCCGACCGGCGGCGTCGACGAGATCGACCCGGCCGAGTGGCGGCGCACCATCGACATCTGCCTCACCGGCCAGTTCCTCTGCGCCCGCCGCGCCGTGCCGCTCCTCAAGGCGGCGGGTGGGGGCTCGGTCGTCAACCTGTCGTCCGCCGCCGGCCGCCACGGCTACGCCTTCCGCACCCCCTATTCGGCGGCGAAATTCGGCGTCATCGGCTTCACCCAGAGCCTCGCCAAGGAGCTCGGGCCGTCCAACATCCGGGTCAACGCCATCCTGCCCGGGATCGTCGAGGGCGCGCGCATGGAGGGCGTCATCCGCGCCCGCGCCGGCCAGCTCGGCGTCTCCTATGCGGACATGGAGAAGGAATACCTGTCGCGGGTCTCGCTCCGCCGCATGGTCTCGCAGGACGACGTTGCCGCGATGATCGCCTTCATCCTGTCGGACGCCGGCCGCAACATCTCGGGCCAGTCGCTCGGCGTCGACGGCAACGTGGAGGCGCTGTGAGATGACGAGGGTCGCGATCGTCGGTTCCGGGTTCATCGGCCGCGCCTGGGCGATCACCTTCGCCCGCGGCGGCAGCGACGTGGTGCTGTGGGACGAGTTCAAGGATGCGCCGGGCCGGGCGATCGACTTCATCCGCGATGCGCTGCCCGAGCTCGCGGCGAACGGCCTCCTCAACGGCCGCACGCCGGCCGAGGTGCTCGCCCGCATCTCCGTCGAGGACGATCTCGCGGCGGCGGTCGCGGACGCCGACCACGTCCAGGAGAACACCCCCGAGCAGGTCGAGATGAAGCGCGCGATGTTCGCGCGGCTCGACACGCTCGCGCCGGAGGGGGCGGTCCTCGCGTCGTCGACCTCGGCGATCCTGCCCTCGGCGTTCACCGAGGGCCTCAAGGGCCGGCACCGCTGCCTGGTCATCCACCCGATCAACCCGCCCTATCTCATCCCGGCGGCGGAAGTGGTGCCGGCGCCGTGGACCGCGCCCGAGGTGGTGGAACGCTGCCGCGCGCTCCTCATCGCGATCGGCCAGGCGCCGATCGTGATGAAGCGCGAGCTCGACGGCTTCATCATGAACCGCATGCAGGGCGCGCTGCTCGAGGAGGCCTTTCGCCTCGTCGCCGACGGCTATGCCAGCGCCGAGGATGTCGACATCGGCATTCGCGAGGGGCTCGCGCTCCGCTGGTCGTTCATGGGGCCGTTCGAGACCATCGACCTCAATGCGCCGGCCGGCATCCGCGACTATGTCGAGCGCTACCAGGGCCTCTACGAGAATCTCTGGCAGCAGATGCAGCGCCGCGTCGACTGGGGCGGCCCGGCGCTGGAGGAAATCGAGCGCGACCGGCGGGCGCGGCTTGCGGATGCGGACCTGGTCAGGCGCCAGCTCTGGCGCGACCGCCGGCTCATGGCGCTGGTCGCGCACAAGCGCCGCGCGGCGGAAGACATCGGCGAATAGGAAGGACGGCAATGGCAGTCAAAGGCAAGGTCATCATCACCTGCGCGGTCACCGGGGCGATCCACACGCCCTCGATGTCGCCCTACCTCCCGGTCACGCCGGAGGAGATCGCCGATGCCGCGATCGGGGCGGCCGAGGCGGGGGCGGCAATCGTCCACCTCCACGCCCGCAACCCGGTGGACGGTCGCCCGGACCAGTCGCCCGAGGCGTTCCGACCCTTCCTCCAGGTGATCAAGCAGCGCTCGGACTGCGTGGTCAACATCACCACCGGCGGCTCGCCGACGATGGCGATCGAGGAGCGCGTCCGCCCGGCGGCGACCTTCAAGCCCGAGGTCGCCTCGCTCAACATGGGGTCGATGAATTTCGGCCTCTTCCCGATGCTCGCCCGCCAGAAGGACTTCAAGTACGACTGGGAGAGGCCCTATCTCGAAGGCTCGCGCGAGCGCATCTTCAAGAACACCTTCGCCGACATCGAGTACATCCTCTCGACCTGCGCCGAGAACGGCACCCGCTTCGAGATCGAGTGCTACGACATCGGCCATCTCTACACCCTGAGCCACTTCGCCGACCGCGGCCTGGTCAAGCCGCCGTTCTTCGTGCAGTCGGTGTTCGGCATCCTCGGCGGCATCGGCACCCATCCCGAGGACGTGGCGATGATGAAGCGGACGGCGGACCGGCTGTTCGGGGATCAGTACCAGTGGTCGGTGCTCGGCGCCGGACGGAACCAGATGGCGATCGCGGCGATGTCGCTGGCGATGGGCGGGAACGTGCGCGTCGGCCTCGAGGATTCGCTCTGGATCGGCAAGGGCCAGCTGGCGAAGAGCAACGCCGAGCAGGTGCGGAAGGTCCGCCAGATCATCGAGGGCCTCGGGCTCGAGCCGGCGACCCCCGAAGAGGCGCGGTCGATCCTGGCCTTGAAGGGCGGCGACAAGGTCGATTTCTGACGCGGCCGAACGCGAAGAGAAGAACGGGAGGGTGGGACGATGCGGATCGAGGTTCTGGTCGACGTCAAGACGACGCTGGGCGAGGGGCCGCTCTGGGACGTCGAGCAGCAGCGGCTCTACTGGATCGACAGCTTCGACGGCCGGGTGTTCCGCGCCACCCATGACGGCCGCGAGATCCGCGCCTGGGACGTGCCGGAGAAGATCGGCTCGATCGCCATCCGCAAGGACGGCAACGGCGCGATCTGCTCGCTCGCCAACGGCTTCCACGCCCTCGATTTCAAGACCGGCGACTGCACGCTGATCCACGATCCCGAGCCGGGCAAGCCGGCCAACCGCATCAATGACGGCAAGGTCGACCGCCGTGGCCGCTTCATCGCCGGCTCGATGGACACGCAGGAGGCCGGCCCCAATGGCGCCCTCTACCGGCTCGACCCGGACTTCAGCGTGACCAGGATCGACGACGGCATCATCGTCTCGAACGGCCCCTGCTTCAGCCCCGACGACAAGACCTTCTACTTCGCCGACAGCTGGTCGGGCGAGATCTGGGCCTACGACTACGACATCGCCACCGGCAGCGTCTCCAACCGGCGCACCTTCACCAAGGTCGACATGTCGGAGGGCGGCGCCGCCGACGGCTCGACCGTCGACAGCGAGGGCTATGTCTGGAATGCCGGGGTCTATATCGGCAAGCTGTTCCGCTATGCCCCCGACGGCAGCGTCGACCGCGTCATCGACATGCCGGTCCGGAAGGTGACCAGCGTCATGTTTGGCGGCCCGAACCTCGACATCCTCTACGTCACCTCGATGGCGAAGCCGCCGCTGCCGCGCTTCCCGGGCGACGGCGTGCTCCGCGGCAGCCTCTTCGCCATCCACGATCTCGGCATCAAGGGCGTGCCGGAGCCGCGCTTCGGCGCCTGAGCGCGCCTGCCCCGAGGGCGGCATCCCGTCGCCCTCCGGCCGGCGCTGTGGCCTCGCCGCCGCGAAGGGTGCTACGAGGCGCGATGGCGACCCGAGACGAGCCGCCCGCCTCCGCGGGACCTGACCATGCGCCCGCTGCGGCGGCGGCCGGCCAGGACGCCGTCTTCGCGCTGCTCGCCGATCGCGAGACCCACGGCCTCATGTTCCCGGTGACGCGGATCGACACCCACACCGCGGTCGTCTTCCTCGCCGGGCTCGACGTCTACAAGGTCAAGCGGGCGGTCCGCTTTCCCTTCCTCGACCAGTCGACGCTGGCGAAGCGGCGGCACGGCTGCGAGGCGGAGGTGGCGGTCAACCGGCGTTACGCGCCGGACATCTATCTCGGCGCCGTGCCGGTCACCGCCGAGGATGGCGGGCTCCGCCTCGGCGGGGCGGCCGAGCCGGTCGAGTGGGCCGTCCACATGCGGCGCTTCGACGAGACCCGCACGCTCGACCATGTCGCCGAGCGGGGCGATCTGGAGCCGGCGCTGATCGCGCGCCTGGTCGAGACGCTGCTTTCGATCTACCGCGAGGCGGAAGTCCGCGACGGCGATGCGGCGACCGAGGCGCTCGCCGGGGTGGTCGAGGAGACGCTCGAATCGCTCGCCGCGATGGACATGGTCTTCGCGAAGGACGAGACGGAGGCCCTCGCCGCGGCGATGACCGCCGCCTTCGCCGCCCTCCGGCCCTTGCTCCTCGGCCGCGGGCGGCGGGGGCTGGTGCGGCGCTGCCATGGCGACCTCCATCTTCGCAACATCACCCTCCTCAACGGCGTGCCGACGCCGTTCGACGCGATCGAGTTCGACGAGCGCATCCCCACCGTCGACATCCTCTACGACCTCGCCTTCCTGCTCATGGACCTTTCCGAGCGCGGGCTGCCGGCGGAGGCCAACCTCGTCCTCAACCGCTATCTCTGGGGCGCGCCGGATCTCGCCGGGGAGCTCGAAGGGCTCGCCGCCCTGCCGCTGTTCATGAGCCTCCGGGCGGCGGTCCGCGCCAAGGTCGAGGCGCTTCGCCTGCTCGAGACCGATGCGGGCGGGCGCGACCCGGGCGAGGCGCGGCGCTACTTCGCCTTCGCCTGCGCCTTCATGGCCGGGTCATCGCCGCGGCTGGTGGCGATCGGCGGTCTGTCGGGCACCGGCAAATCGACGGTCGCCGCGCGCCTCGCCCCCGGCCTCGGGCGGGCGCCGGGCGCGGTGCATCTGCGCAGCGACATCGAGCGGAAGCGGCTCCTCGGCGCCGGCGAGCTCGACCGCCTGCCCGAGGCGGCCTATGCGCCGCCAGTGACGGAACGTGTCTTCGCCGCGCTCCGCGAGCAGGCCGCCCTGGCGCTGGCCGCGGGGCAGGCGGTGATCGTCGACGCCGTGCACCGGAGGCCGGAGGAACGCGAGGCGCTCGCCGCTGTCGCCGCGGCGACCGGTGTTCCCTTCACCGGCCTCTGGCTCGATGCGCCGGTCGAGACTGCGAGCGCCCGCGTCTCCGCCCGGCACGACGATGCCTCCGACGCCACGGCGGCGATCGTCGCGCATCAGGCGGCGCAGCCCACCGGGCCGGTGACATGGGAGCGGGTCGACGCCAGCGGCAGCATCGAGGACGTGCTGCGGGCGGCCACCGCGCTGATCGAAGGCCAGTCCTTTCGCTCCGAAGCTAAGTGATTGGAAGAACCGAACTCCGGCGTGCGAGGCTGCGAACGAACGGACTGGATCGTCCGTCGTGGGTCCTTCGAGGCTCGCGCATGCGCGAGCACCTCAGGATGAGGCGGTGGTTTGAATCCGTCCCCATCTCGGGTCGAGTTCCCGTAGTGGAATGCCGCGACCTCCTCATCCTGAGGTGCTCGGTCGCCCTGCGACCGAGCCTCGAAGGACGCACGACGTAAGTCCCACGCGAACCCCTCACGCCCGCGTTCGCGTGAACCCGCGGGTGGGAAAGTTTGTATCATCCCTTGCGGCTCCGGCGCCGACGCCACGGCCGATCGGGGACCAAGGGGAGGTCGCAGGGCTTATCAACCTCGAGAACCGGCCTCAACCCCACCCGACGCCGTGCGGGTCGGGGTCGAGCGGCCAGATCGGCCGCCTGAGCTTGTGGTAGGTGACCTTCCGCGGGTCGCCGGGATAGGGGCCGCCGGCGTCGATATAGATGATGCGGGTGGCGATCCGGCTGAAGGCGCCGAAGAAGTGGTTGGCGGATTTCAGCACCAGCATCTTCTTGCCGAGCGGGTCGATGCCGAGGTTGGAGAAGAGGTCGGGCTCGAAGGACTGCGCGCGGTTCGAGTTGAGGATCACCTCGAGCCCGTCGAAGGCGACCGCGACGCTGTCGCCGAGCGGGACGATGCTGTCGCGGAAATGCTGGACGGCGTTTGGCACGACGGCGGTGACCACGGCCTTCACATCGACCGGCTGGCCGTGGCGCGGGGCGAGCTTGGCGCCGATGCGGAGCGGCAGCTCCGCCCCGACCCCGGCCGCCATGCAGAGCTTCACCGCGAGCGGATCCCAGATGGTGCCGAATGCGGCGTCGCGGATGCCACGCTCGACGAAGCGGCGGAGCACGAAGGTGGCGTCGCCGGCCGTGCCGCCGCCGGGGTTGTCCCACACGTCGGTCAGCACCACCGGGCCCCGCGGCTCGGCGAGCGCGGCATCGATCGCATCGTCGATCGAGAGATAGGCGTGGCCGGTCGTGCCGCGGAGCGCGAACAGCTCCATGCCGAGCGCGCGGGCGAGGCGGTTGCCGAGGTCGGGGCGGCCATCGGTGATCACCACGATCTTGGCGCCGACGTCCGGCACGTCGGCGGCGGAGAAGCCGTGCACCACCGAGATCGAGAGGATGCCGTCCTTGCCCTCCAGCGCCTTGATGCGATCGACGTAGCCGCGCATCGGCTGGCGGCTGGTCGGGAACATCTCGAGCATTCGGCAGTCGAACACCGCGACATGCGGCGTGATCTCCTTCCGCGCCATGCGAAGCGCGAGGTCGACAACCTCCTCCGCGCGGTCGGCGAAGTCGGTGTGCGGCACCTCCTTGAACATGACCAGGATGTCGAGCGCGGCGAGCCGCTGCTCCGTGAGATGCGAGTGCGGGTCGAACTCGGCGGCGACCACGGCGTCGGCCCCGGCGATCTCCCGCACGCGGCGGAGCAGGTCGCCCTCGCAGTCGTCGTAGCCGTGGGCGACCATGGCGCCGTGGAGGCCGAGGATGACGACATCGACCGGCAGGGCCGCGCGAAGCTGGCCGAGGATCTCGTCGCGGAGCGTCTCATAGGCGGCGCGGCTGACGATGCCGGCTGGCTCGGCCCAGGTCGCGGTGCCTTCGATCAGGGTGAATCCGTCCTCCCGCGCCCGGCGGCGGGCGACGACCATCGGTGCGCTGCAGAGCGTCGGGGTCTCGGGGTGGGTTCCGGGCGGCGCGTAGAAGGTACCGTGGAAGCTCGAAAGGTCGGTGGGGAGCGGCGAGAAGGTGTTGGTCTCGGTGGCGAGCGAGGCGGCGAAGACGCGCAAGGGACCTGGCCTTTCCTCAGAAGAACGTGCGGATCGCGTCGACGACGGTCCAGTCGTCGTCGACCACGAACAGCACCTGCCACTTGTCGAAGGTGGTGCAGGGGTGGGAGACGCCGAAGGCGACAATGTCGCCCACCGCGATGTCGCTGCCCGGCGGGCAGGCGAGGTGGGCGTGCTGGTCGTTCATGCCGGTGAGCTTGTGGCCCGGCGGGATGGCCCGCGGCATCGCATCGGCCCCGGGGCGGCAGACGAGGAGCGGGACCGGCAGGCCTGCATCGGTGCCGGCGTCGCGCCGGCCCATGGCGAGGATCGCCTTCTCCGCCTCCGGCCGCGACTGGACATGGGTGAAGACGAGCAGCGCAGGCGTGAACGCATCGGCGGCGATGCCGGGCTCGCGGGCGCTGAGGGCGCGGACGGCGTCGGCATAGACGCCGGAATCGTGGGTCAAGTAACAGCCGCTCCGGGCGATGATCTCCACCGCACCGCCGATGCCGCGGCCGCGCGCGAGCCGCTGGGCCACCCGGTCGTAATAGGTCGAGCCGCCGGCGCTGAGGACGACCGGCCGGCCGGCCACGAACAGGCCGGCGGCGGCGATCGCCTCGGCGGTGTCGCAGAGGAAATCGAGAAAGGCATCGACCGCGGCGGCGTCGGCGAGGATGCCCTCGAACCCTTCGACGCCGCGAAGCGGCAACCCCGCCGCGGCCGCGGCCTCCGCCACGGCGAGCGCCGCTTCGAGGCTGCGGCATCCGGCCCGTCCCCCCATCGCTCCCACTTCGACCAGGCAGTTGATGCGGGCGAGCGCGCCGCTCCGCCGGCCGCCTTCCGCCAGCCGGGCGACGCCCGCGACCGAGTCGATCAGGCAGTAGAGTTCGAGTTCGGGCGATTCGGCGAGCGCGGCGAAGACGGCATCGATCTCGGCGCGGCCGACCAGTTCGTTGGCGATGATCACCCGGTCGAAGGCGAAGCGGCGGCAGATGGCGAGGTGCTGCACCGTCGATATGGTCATGCCCCAGGCCCCGTCCTCGGCCTGGAGGGCGAAGAGCTGCGGCGCCATCGTGGTCTTGCCATGCGGCGCGATCGCCATCGCATGGCCCGCGAGGAAGGCGCGCATGACGGCGCTGTTGCGGCCGAGCGCCGACCGGCGGAGCACCGCCGCGGGCATGGTGAGGTCGCCGGCGAGCAGGTTCCAGCCGCGGCGGCCGATCTCGCCGAGCGGGACCGGCCCGACCTGCGGCGGAATCCCCTTGGTGCCCGGCTCGACCAGGGTCCGGGCCAGCGTCTCGAAGGCCTCCCGGCGCGCCTCGCGCCGCTGTTCCTGCGACATGCGTCCATCCTTTGCCGGCGCAGCGCGCCGATTCCGCCCGCGAAGGGGTTGAGTTTCCCGGCCGGAACAATAGCGTCGCCCCGGCCATCACGCCTCTGTCTCATACGGGCTCCCGTCGAGGACGCAAAATGCGAACTGCCACAGTCGGCCGCGACCGCCCGGCCCGGGTCCTCTTCGCCGGGATCTTCCACGAAACCCACTGTTTCGTGCCGGGTTCGACCGGCCTCGGGGACTTCAAGGTCGAGCGCGACGACGCCATCCTTGCCCGCCGCGGCGACGCGTCGCAGATCGACGGCTTCCTCGAAGTCGCCGAACGCGAGGGCTGGCAGGTGGTGCCGACCTGCTCTTACACGGCGACGCCCTCGGGCATGGTCGAGGACGCGGTGGTCGAGGCCTTCTTCGCCGACCTCATGCCCCGCGCCGCGCGCGCCGGAAGCGCGGGCATCGACGCGATCTTCCTGTCCCTCCACGGGGCAATGGTCAGCCGCTCGACCGAGGACGTCGAGGGCGATCTGCTCCGCCGCCTCCGCGCCGTGCCGGGGCTCGGGGCGGTGCCGCTGTTCGGCGTCTTCGACCTCCATGCCAACCTCACCGCCGCGATGACGGAGCTGGCCGACGGCCTCGTCTGCTACCGCGAAAACCCGCACATCGACGCGCGCGACGCGGCGGTGCGCGCCGCCGGCCTGCTCGCCCGCTGCCTCGCGACCGGGGCGCGGCCGCGGATGCTCCGGCGGAGCGTGCCGGTGGTCTGGCCGCCGACCGGCACCGGCACCGCCGACCTGCCGATGCGCGCCCTCGAAGCGCTGGCGCGCGAGATCGAGGCCGCCGACCCGGAGGTGTGGGCGGTCAACGTCGTCGCCGGCTTCTCCTTCGCCGATGTGGCCGACGCAGGCGTG
>JAESFN010001352.1_pt1 | contig 11106 bp, 11 predicted proteins | sample 9269411 | NCBI WGS metagenome assembly JAESFN01 (sample SAMN14505399, study PRJNA617100) | algae metagenome | isolation source: Iphinoe sp. HA4291-MV1 and co-occurring heterotrophs from trail next to... | place: USA: Maunawili Falls, Hawaii | collected 2009-07-25
TGGGGTCGGAACCCCAGGTCTCCGGTTACCCCGCAACCCTCTCCCAAAACGTGCCCTCTCCCGTCGCAACGGGAGAGGGTGGTCCGCAGGACCGCGTGAGGGTGTCTCGTTCAACAAGCAACCCTCACCCGTCTGCTTCGCAGCCACCCTCTCCCGCTGCGGCAGGAGAGGGCACGATTGGTAATTGATCAACTCACCCGCTTCGCTCGCACCACCGTGCGTTCGGCGTATTCCTGGGTTTTGGCGTCGTAATCGCCGCCGCAGGTGATCAGGGTGAGGCGCTCGTCGTCGGTTTTGCCGACGATGTCCTGAATCCCGCCCTTAGCCGCTTCCTTGGCGTCGATCTTCTTTTTCCACTCGACCTCGTAGTGATACTCGGCGTTATCGGCGCCGAGCACCTTGATGTCGTCCCCTTTGCCCAGCGAGCCAAGGTGGTAGAACACCGCTTTGCCGACCCCCCAGTAATCAAGGTGCCCAGCCATCACGATGTTATTCGCTTCACCCAGGCGACCCGATTCTCGGTACCAGCCGACCACGAACGGTCCGGATGGGGTGGTCATCTGCCCATTGATGATCTCGGTCGTCTCGATCGGGGCATCGATATCGGCGTCGGGAACGAAGATGGCAATCGGTTTCGGGCCGCGATTCAGCTCCTTGCCGAGGCTGGTGCGGGGCAGGGCAAACCCGGCTGGGATCAGCAACGCCGATCGCAGGAGCGCTCGTCTGGAAATCGTTTCGATCATCGGGGACCCGTTTCGCCAGATGCCGTTTTGCTGCTCACGAGGATAGCACCGCCGCCGGATCAGATCGGGCGCTCCATCAAGTTCATCATCTTGCCACCAAGGAAGATCGTGCCGGTGGAGTGGAACCCGTTGCGCTCGTAGAACGCGATGAGCGCGGTGCTGGAGAGCGCGCAATCGAGCCGGGCGGTGGTGCGGCCACGAGCACGCCCGAGCTCGGCCACAAGCTCGATAATCGCCGGTCCGAAACCGGCGCCGGCGTGTTTGCGGCGCACCGCGAAGGTGTGGAGGTAGACGCTCTCGCCGGTTTCGCGTTCGCCCCAGAACGGGATGTCCTCCCAGAGCAGGCGGAACGCGCCGATCGTTTCGCCACGCAGGGTAGCGAGAAACAGCTCGCCGCGTTCGATGCGCGGCAGTATCCAGGCATCGTCAAACGGGTAATCCCAGCCCTCCGCGCCGATTGAGGCTTGATAGATGCGCGCCTCCTCCAGCACCTCGGCGAAGCGATGCCGCGTTTCAGGGGTGACGCGCTCGATAACGATCTCGTTGTCGCGCCAGGAATGCCGTGGCTCGAACCCGATTACAGCCTGGGCGTGATCGCGGCCAAACGGAGATTCGAATCCCACCAATTGCCCGCGCACCTCAACCTCGGGTGCGTAGCGGGCGAGTGCCTCAGCGGTCGGGATGGTTGCGAGGGTGTCGTGCCCAATCGCATTCATCACGGCATAGCCGTAATCAGGCGCATCGATCGCACGAATGCAGGCATCTGCGGCATCGCGCTCATTGATGTAGCTCCAGAGCGCGGCGCGATTGCGGAGCGGATCGATCGCGAATAGGGAAGCTTCTCGCGCTGCCTCCGCCGGGGAAAGAATCCAGCCGAAGCGCAGCGCCGCGATCGTCATACCGCTGCGCCGGTGGAACATTTCGGCAGTGCGCTCGTTGATCACCTTCGAGAGCCCGTAGGGATCCTCGACTTCCAGTGGATGCGCTTCATCGACCGGCACCCAGCGGGGAGGATGCGGCGGAGAAGCCCACGCCCCACCCAGAGCCGACAGACTCGACGCCATCGCCACCCGCTTCACCCCGAGCAGATGCGCCGCCTGCAACACCGCAAACGTGCCGGCCGCATTCGTGGCGAAGATCGTTTCCGGCGCGTGCGCTTCCGGCGAGGGAATGGCGGCGCAGTGAATCACCGCCCCGCACCCGCGCATCGCATCGAGCATCTCGCCGACGTTGGTGACATCAGCAATCCGCCCATCTCCCCGCCGATCGACAGCGACCACGCGATCGCCCCGCGCTTCTAGCGCTGCGACGACCGACCGCCCCAATCTGCCAGCGGCACCGGTTACGAGAATTGGCATCGATACGACCCTTTCGGCCCCTCTCCCAGTATTGGGAGAGGGGTGGGCTTTAGCCCGGGGTGAGGGTTGTCCGGAACGCGAACAGGCCCGTCCCGCGCCGCCCTCACCCGGCGCTGGCGCGCCACCCTCTCCCAATACTAGGAGAGGGTACGAAAGCTACGGACGACGGAAAACGGATAACGCCGCTACGGCTTCACCACCGTGCCGTCCGGCTGGCGGATCGCCGGCCAGGCGCCGTTGAAGGTGGCGGTGGGGTAGGGGTATTTCGCCGCCTCTTTTTCGTTGATATCGATCCCCAGACCCGGTTGCTCGTTCGACCACATCGCGCCGTTGTGGATTTCGGGGCAGCCGGGAAAGACTTCCTGGGTGCGTTCCGGGAAGAGATACGACTCCTGGATGCCGAAATTCGAGCAGGCGAGATCGAGTTGCAGGTTAGCGGCGTGCGCCACCGGCGAGGCGTCGCCCGGGCCGTGCCAGGCGGTGCGCACCGCGTAAAACTCCGCCATCGCCGCCAGCTTCCAGGCGCGGGTCAACCCGCCGATATCGGAAATGTGAATGCGGATGAAATCGATGAGCCGGTTCTGGATCAGCGGCACGTACTCGTGCGTGTTGACGTAGAGCTCGCCCATCGCGATCGGGGTGGTGGAGTGTTGGCGGAGCAGCGGGAAATAGCCGTTATCCTCCGGCGCGAAGGGATCCTCCAGGAAAAAGAGTTTGAACTGATCGAGATCGCGGGCGAGATTGATCGCCTGCATCGGCGCTACCCGCTCGTGGATATCGTGGAGCAACTCGATCTCGTCGCCGAACTGTCCCCTGAGGTGATCGAAGAGCTTCGGCACGATGCGCACGTAGGCCGCCGGATCCCAGGCATCCTGTTTCGGTTCGAGGTGCCCCTCATCCTTCTCGACTTTGGTCGATTGGTGCTTGCCGACCCCGTAGGTTGCCGAGCCGGGCACCGCCACCTGGGCGCGGATGTATTTGAACCCCTGCTCGCGATAGCGCTGCACGTCCTCGGCGACCTCGGCGAAATCCATGCCGCTGGCATGCACGTAAACCGCCGCCGCCGCGCGGGCTTTTCCGCCGAGAAGCTGGTAGACAGGCATCCCAGCCAGCTTGCCCTTGATATCCCAGAGCGCCATATCGATCCCGGAGAGGGCGTTGTTCAACACCGGTCCGCTGCGCCAATACGATGAGACGTAGGCCGCCTGCCAGAAATCCTCGATATCGTGAACATCCCGCCCGATCACGAACGGTTTGAGGTATTCCTCGATCGCCGTCACCACCGCCAGCGGACGCTGGGTGAAGGTGGCGCAACCGATGCCGTAGAGTCCCGGCTCGCTCGTTTCCACCTTCACGATCACGAGGCGGATGTTATCGGGGCAGGTGAGGATCACCTTCACATCGCGAATCCGCACCGGCTCTTTGCCCGCCTGAGCGTAGGCCTGCCAGGGATCGCCCTGCGCCGGCAAGAGGGCGGTTTTCTTGGAACTTTTCTTCGCCATTGCGTGCTCCTAATCGTTCAGATTGACGCCGCCGTACCGAGCGACTGCGTCGGGATTGAGGGTAACGCCTAAACCGGGGGTGTGAGGAATGGCGAGCATCCCATCACCATCGAGCTGGAAGCGTTCGAGGGTGAGCTCGTCGACGTAGGGCGAGCCGGTGATGTATTCGACCAGGTCGGTTTCCGGGAGCGCACTGGCCAGGTGGAGATCGGCGGCGAGGCCGAGCGCGGTGTTCCAGCCGTGCGGAATCATGCGAATGCCCGCATCCTGCGCCATCCAGGCGATCCGCCGCTCCTCGCTGATCCCGCCGACTTTGGTGACATCAGGTTGCACGATATCGAAGGCCCCCGCCTGCAGCCAGGGCTGAAACGCCTGCCGCCGCGTCAACACTTCGCCGCCGCTGATCGGCAGCGGGGCAGCCCGGCGTAGCGCCACGAAATCCTCTAGCGCGTCCGGTTTCAGCGGTTCCTCGAACCAGGCGACATCGTAGGCGGCGAGCATCTCGGCGGCACGCAGCGCCCATTTGTAGCCATTCGGCCAGAAGGCATCGCTCCCCCCGGCATCGACCATCAGCTTCGCCTCCGGCCCGACCGCTTCACGCGCGGTTTTGACGATCTCCTCATCGAGCGCGTTGCTCACCCGGCCAAATGGCCCCCAGCCCATTTTGAAGGCGCGGAATCCCTGCGCTTTGATCGAGTGCAGGTGCTCCCGCAACGGACCGGGCTGATCCATCAGCAGCGAGGCGTAGGGTTGCACGCGATCGCGATACCGCCCACCGAGCAGCCGACCCACCGGCTGACCGGCCATCTGCCCGGTGATATCCCAGAGCGCGATGTCGATGCCGCTGATGGCGTGGGTGATCGAGCCGCCGCGCCCCATCCAGAAACTGTTCTGGTGCAGCACCTCGCTCAGGCGCTCCGGTTCGTCGGCGCGTTGCCCGAGGTAGAGCGGTTCGAGCACGCGCAGCGCCGCCTGCACCAACCCGGCGTTGGTGAACACGCTGCCCGCGCCGGTGAGCCCGTCATCGGTGCGCACGATCACGAGGGTGTGCACGCTGTCGTCGGGGCGAAGTTCGTTGCTCCAGCCCCCTTCCGGGGTCGCTCCCGAGAGTCCAATCGCTCGAATATCGCGGATTCGCACGCACAAACCTTCCACGTTCGCCCAAATCGCATCTCGATTGTATGCGAGGGTGATGACGCTCGCGTGGCGTAGCCCGGCAACTCTAGGCCTGGGTGAAGCAGCCTAAGATGAGCCGAGAAATGGCGCTGATTGGAGGAGTGGTCATGACCGGGGCAGCAAGCAACAACGCCGTGTTTCACACGATCGAGACCGTGCTGGCAGTGCGGGCATATCGCGACGAAGCGGTGCCGGACGACGCGTTGCGGCGGATTCTCGAAGCGGGGCGATTGACCGCCAGCGCGCAGAACCGGCAACCGTGGCATTTTCTGCTGGTGCAGGATCGGGCGATGCTGAAACAGCTCGGCGAGTGGTCCTCGTACGGTCCCTACATTGCCGGGGCGTCGGCGGCGATTCTGGTGATCGTGAAACCGGGCCGCACCTCATCGATCGATGCCGCCCGCGCCATTCAATCGATGGTGCTACAGGCGTGGTCGGAAGGGATCGGCTCGAATTGGGTCGGCACTGTCGGTCTGGAACCGGCGAACGCGGCGCTCGGTATCCCGGAGGAGTTCGAGCTCTTCGCGGTGGTGCCGTTCGGATACCCCGAGGTGGCGGTCGGCAAAGGCAAGAAAAACCGCAAACCCCTCAGCGAAATCGCCCACCGCGAACGCTGGAGCGAGCCGTATAGCTAAGGGAGAGGCGAGTGTTTGATGCGCACGGCACTGAAGTGACCGCGCTGACACGCGGAAGTCCTTCCAGGACTACGACAGCGTGTTGTTGCGGCGGGCGTGCTCAGTCCCGAAGGGACTTGAACCTGTCAGCACGGTCACTTTAGTGCCGTGCGTACCGCGCATATGCAGCCGTCATGAATCCAGCTCCTGTCGCGCGGCACGTCTGCGAGCGTGGAGGGCGCGCATTTTGTGCTGGGCGCCGCAGCCATCCATGCGGCACCAGCGGCGGCTGCCGTTTTTGCTCGTGTCGTAGAACAGCCAGCCGCACCCCTGCGCGCTGGCGCAGCGCTTGATGCGGTGACGATCGCCACTTGTGAGCAGTTCGATGGCGGAGTGCGCGATCGGCCAGAGCGGTGCACGCAAATCCCCCGAATCGACCGGCCACTCCCAGAGATAGTGGCGCTCCGTGGAAATCAGCTCACCCTGCGCGATTGCCTCGGCGTACGTCGCGCGGAGCCGCTGCATCGCCTCCGGTGGAATCGCTGAGTCGGTGGCGATGGCATCGAAAATTGCGTGCAGGGTTTCGCGCAACGCGCACGCCTGCTCCCATACCGAATTAGCCTCATCGTCACCGGCGTTGTCGCGGAGGAGCGCACCCTCCTCCGCCGAAATCGCCCCCGCGTGCACCGCCCAGGTGACGAGATCGCCGTAGCTGCGCAGGAAATCGTGGCGGTGCGATCCGGCACGGTTTTCAATCGTGTTGATGAAATCGAGACAGAGCCGCTCGCCGAGCAGGCGCGTCTCCTCGATTCTGGGTTCGTGATCGCTCATCGCATTGCACCTATCTATTACCAGCTAAGCACACTTTACAGGTAAGGACAATTCTGGCAAAGTGTTACCATCAATCAATCTATAGATGGTAACAGCGAGTGCCGCGATGATCGCTAATCAGCCGCAAACCGCGAATCAAACCGGGGGGACGCTGTGGCGGCACGCCGATTTCCTGCGGCTCTGGGCAGCGCAATCGGTGTCGCTCTTTGGCTCGGCGATCACGGCGCTGGCGTTGCCGCTGATGGCGGTGATCGAGCTCGATGCCTCGTCGTTTCAGATGGGGTTGCTGGCGGCGGCGGGCACGATCCCGTTTTTGCTGTTGAGCCTCTTCGCCGGGGTCTGGGTCGATCGCCGGCGGCGGCGACCGCTGCTCGTCGCTGCCGATCTGATTCGCGCGGTGCTGCTGCTCAGCGTGCCGATCGCGGCCTGGTTTGATTGGCTGCACATCGGTCAGCTCTATCTGGTCGCGTTCGCCATCGGCTCGCTGAGTGTGCTCTTCGAAATCGCGCACTACGCCTACGTCCCGGCGCTGGTCGGGCGCGAGCAGGTGGTCGATGCCAACAGCAAATTGCAGATCAGCTACTCGGTCGCCGATTCCGCCGGACCCGGTGTCGCGGGGTTGCTGGTGCAGCTGATCTCAGCGCCGTTCGCGATTTTGCTCGATGCGTCGTCGTTTCTCGTTTCTGCCGTGTTGCTTCGGCGAATCAAGCGCCCGGAACCGGCGGTCGTGGCGACAGGGCCGGTCGATGTGCGCGGCGATATCGCTAGCGGGCTGCGCATGCTGCTCGGGCATCGCCTGTTGCGGCCGATCGTGATCGGCGCGGTGATCGACAACTTTTTCGTCAGCGGCGCGGCGGCGCTGTTCGTGCTTTATGCCAGCCGCCAGCTCGACTTTTCGCCGCTGGTGCTGGGGCTGATCTTTGCCGCTCGCGGTATCGGTGCGGTACCGGGCGCGATGCTTTCGCGACCAGTGGCGGAACGGATCGGCGTAGGACGAGCGATCACGTTTGGCTGGTTGATCCTGACGGCGAGCTGGCTGGCGGTGCCGGTGGTGCAGGGCGCAATCGCCGCACCGATGCTCGCGCTGACCGCGTTGATCGGCGGTATCGCGGGCACGATTCTCAACGTGCAGCAGTGGAGTTTGCGCCAGATCGTCACCCCGGATGAGCTGCAGGGCCGCGTCACCGCCAGTCACCGCTTCCTCGTTTACGGCGCGGAACCGCTGGGCGCGCTGGCGGGTGGGGCGGTGGCGACGCTGATCGGATTGCGCCCGACCATCGCCATCTTCGCATCGCTGGCATTGATCGCACCGGTGCTGATCGCACGCTCTCCCGTGCGGGCGCTCGTCAGCCAGCCAGCAGGCGTGAATTAGCGGAAACTCTGCGGTTACTCGCTCTTCGGAGTTGCCAGCACCTGATCGATGCGATGACCGTCCATATCGACCACCTCGAATATCCAGCCCACGCTGTCGATACGCTCACCCACCGACGGCATGTGACGCGCCTGCTCGATGAGATACCCGGCGAGCGTTTCGTACCGGCGCTCGTTTTCGCCGGGCAATCCGGTCAGTTTGAGCAGTTCCTCGATCTCGTCAATCGAAAGTGAGGCGTCGAGCAGCCACGAGCCGTCGTCGCGGCGAACGGCGCCCGATTGCGCGGTTTCCCCGGCCGCCGGCAGATCACCCACGATCGCTTCCAGAATGTCCTGCAGGGTCAGCACACCCGCCACACCGCCGTATTCGTCGATGACAACCGCCATGTGCTCGCCGGTTTTCCGGAACTGTTCGAGCGCGTGGATCGCCGGAGCCGTTTCGGGGAGAACGAATGGTGGGGTGAAGGTTGTGGGCAAGGTGATCCCTTCCCCGCGACCGGAGGCAGCGAGCAGCTCTTTGGCATTGACAATTCCGAGCAAGCGATCAAGCTGCTCATGGGCGACCGGGAATCGCGAGAATTTGCTGCCGACAAGCTTGTCACGGATCTCCAGGGGATCGTCATCGGTATCGATCCAGATCACGTCGGGGCGCGGTGTCATCAGCGCCGCGACGCGGTCGTCGGCGAAGGCAAACACGCGCTCGGTGATGTTCCGCTCTTCCGGCTCAAACACACCGCTCAGCGCACCCTGTTCGATCAGGATACCGACCTCCTCGACGGTCACCGGCGGCTCCTCGCTCGGCTTCACCCTGAGCAGTCTGAGCAGCGCTTCGGTCGATGCGCCCAGCACCCTTACCGCCGGGGTGACGATGCGCGAGAGCCGGGTCATCGGCCCGGCGACGCTGCCCGCGATCCCCTCGGGGTTATTTAGGGCGATGCGTTTTGGTACCAGCTCCCCGATCACGAGCGAGAGGTAGGTAATGATCAGTACCACCACCGCGAAGGCGATCGTATCGGCGTAGTCGCCGATCCCCGGCCAATCGTCGATAGCGGTCGCGAGACTGCCGGAAAGCCGGGCGCCACCGAACGCACCGGAGAGAATGCCGATCAGCGTGATCCCGATTTGAGTGGTGGAGAGAAAGGCGTTGGGATTGTCAGCCAGCGCGAGTGCGTGCTGAGCCGCGGTGTCGCCCGCGGCAACTCGCCGCTGCAGGCGCGATCGTCGCGCGGAGACAATCGCTGTTTCGGCCATCGAGAAGATGCCGTTCGCGAGGATGAGAACGAGCACTAAACCAACTTCAAAGACCGTTGACAAGCGCTTTGCTCCCGGTAGTTTGTGACGCAATACCCCGCTGCTGGCCGATATTCGCGGGGTTCGCGCGATCGTGAACGATGCTCGCCCGTGTTCGACCCAGCGTTGCGGACTGGCTCTCTCAGATGGGCCGGTTCGCCGCCGCGGCGATACAGCGCTCGCGGGCGGGGCAGGTGATGACATGGTCGTTGACCAGCCCGGCGCTCTGCATGAAGGCGTAGATGATCGTCGAGCCGACGAAGGTAAACCCGCGCTTCTTCAGTGCTTTCGAGAGCGCATCCGATTCCGGGGTTGTGGCCGGAACATCGCCCAGCTTTTCCGGGGCCGGGCGATCGAGCACCCCGCCGCCGGTGAAGGACCAGACAAAATTGGCGAACGACCCCTCATCCTCTTGCACCTGGAGGAAAGCCCGCGCGTTTTTGATCGAGCCCTCAACTTTGAGACGGTTGCGGATGATTCCGGGATCGGCCATCAGCCGGGCAATGTCCTCGGGGCCGTATCCGGCGATCCGTTCCGCGTCCCAGCCATGGAAGGCGGCGGAAAGGGTCTGACGGCGGTAGAGAATGGTGCGCCAGGAAAGCCCGGCCTGGAAGCATTCCAGCATCAGGCGATCGAAGAGCTCGCGGTCATCCCACAGCGGCATGCCCCACTCTTCGTCGTGATAGACCATTTCAAGCGGATCGTTGACTGCCCAGGCGCAACGCTCGAAGAGCTCTTCAGGTTCGCTCATGATTCGCTCGCGATCACATCCGCCGGTTGTTCGGCGGCGACTTCCTGTGCCTTCGTCCAGGCCTGAGCGAGTTGCGGCGGTGGATAGGCGCCGGCCAGCGAGAGTTTGTCGTTGAGAACGAAGAACGGAACGCTACGTACGCCGTCGGTGGAAATCTGCTCGGCCTGCTTGCTCACCATTTCCCGCCACTGCGGATAGCTGAGCGCGGCGCCGATCGCGCGGGCATCGAGCTGTTCTTCCTCGGCCATGGCGAGCAGCGTTTCGCGCTGCCCGATATCGCGGCCATCCTCAAAATAGGCTTTGTGCAGGGCGGCGAGAAAGCGCAGGCGGTCATCCTCGGGCGCGGCGAGCAGCGCCATGTGCGCGAGGAGGGTGTTCGGGCAGGTTTTGATTTTGTCGAAATGAAAGGTCAGCCCGGCTGGTTTGCCCGCTTCGATCACGCGATCGAAGAGCGGGGCGAGATCGTCGCTGCCGGCGATTTTCGCCATGTGGGCGCGGAAATCGTCGCCCGCTTCGGGCGTGTTGGGATCGAGCTGGTAGGGGCGCAGGCGAACGGTGAGCGGATCATCGGGGAATTGCGCGGCGGTGGCCATGAGATTGGCGTGCCCGATCCGGCACCAGGGACAGATCACATCGTGAACGAAATCGACAATCATGCGGTGGCGGCTCCTTCAGTTTTTGCCACCACATGATAGGCGCAAACATGCCCGCCGCCGATCCGGTGCGCTACCCGCGTCACCTCGGCATCGGGCAGCAGCGCCTGGAGAAAGGTCAGTTCGGTGCTGCAGGCGTGACCGTATTTTTCGGCGATCGCCAGCACCGCGCAGTTGTGCTCGCGGATGAGATACGAGCCGTCGTCCTGCGCCACGAAATCGGCGAGATAGCCATCCTCATCGAGAATGCGCGCGATTTCGGCGACTCGCTCCGCGAAGGACAGATCCTGCGTGCGCAGGCGCGCCCGCTCCAACCGGCGCAATCCACGGCGATCGAAAATACGGCTGAGCAGCGCCGGATCCTCATCCTCAACGTACTCAAGCAATTCGTTCGTCAGCTCGACGTAGGCGCGGGGAAACAGCGCATCGCCTGCGGGGGTGAGACGGTAAATCTTGCGCGGACGCCCCCGGCCGTCACGATCGTTGCGATGGGTGATGAACCCATCCTGCTCCAGCGCGGTGAGGTGCTGGCGAGCGCCGCTGGGGGTAATGCCGGTGAATTCGCTGAGGCGTTCCGTGGAGGCTTCACCGCTGCGTTTGAGAAACCCGAGCATTTCGCGCCGCGTTTCCGGCAAACCGGCGAGCGCGGGAGTAGTGGAGGTGGGGACAGGCGGATGCGCGACCATAGATACCGAGGCTCCTTCCGGTGCGCTGTGAAGCACCGGGCGCCGGCGATCGTACCGGCGAATTTGGGCGGGAGTATAACATTCCACAGTTATCACAATAAAAACAGAAACTACTTGTATTAAACTGCAAA
>JAESFN010001353.1_pt1 | contig 11103 bp, 12 predicted proteins | sample 9269411 | NCBI WGS metagenome assembly JAESFN01 (sample SAMN14505399, study PRJNA617100) | algae metagenome | isolation source: Iphinoe sp. HA4291-MV1 and co-occurring heterotrophs from trail next to... | place: USA: Maunawili Falls, Hawaii | collected 2009-07-25
CCGCCGGAGCCCGTACTGGCGGAGCCCGTGTCGCCGGAGCCCGTGTCGCCGGAGCCCGTACTGGCGGAGTCCGGGTGTCCGGCAGAGCCCGGGTGTCCGGCGGGGCCGCCGGTGGAAGCGGGACCGTCCGGAGCCACCGGGGCCGGGCGGGCCGGCGGGCGGACGACCGGCTCGCCGCCGCCGGGGAACGTGGCCAGCGCGTACTGGGCGGCGCTCTGGTGGGCGTAGAGCGACTCGTTCGCGGCGATGTCGTTGCGCCGGTTGGCCACCGCGCGGGCGTGGTAGTCGGACTGCATCCCGAACACCCCGCCGTCGAAGTCGTCGGTGATCCCGAGCGCGCCGTCCAGCACCCGTCCGGCGAAGCTCTGCTCGCCCTGGTGCACCGGCGCGACGATCTTCGGCTTGGTCGCGGCGAACGAGCCGCCGAAGTGGTCGATGCTGCTCGACCCGGTGCCGGCGTCCGCCCCGGCCCGGCGCAGCCGGTCGGCGTGCCGGCCCATCGCCGCCGCGGCCTGCTCGGACGCCGACCCCTGCCACCCGCCGCGCAGCCGGGCCAGCCCCCGGTTGATCTCCGCGTCCGACTCGGCCAGCAGCTCGGCCACCTTGCCCAGGGCGAACGCGGCGTCCAGCGCGGCGGCGGAACCCCGGCCCTGCTGCATCCACTCCCACTTCTGCCGCAGCGGGAAACCCTCGTAGCGGTAGTCACCGATCCCCGGGCCGGTCACCGTCCGGCTCACTTTCCCTGCTGGGCGCGCAGCGTGGCGATCACGGCGTGGCCGAGCTCGCGGGCCTTGGCGCAGGCCTGCTCGCGGTTGATCGTCCCGGGTTCGGCGTACAGCTTGTTGTACTGGACCTGGAGGGTCTGCCCCTGCGCGATGTCGACGAACAGCAGGCAGAGCTCCTCGGGTCGGCCCTGGGGGTTGTCCCGGATGGTCGGGAAACCGTCGATGTCGGAGACCTGCTTCCGGTCGAGCATGTAGTCGAAGTAGTCGATGGGCTGGGCGGTGACCAGCCGGATCGACGGGGCCCCGTACGGCGGCAGCTGGGCGGTCCCCCACGAGCAACCGACGCTGCCGAAGCGGTCGGCGTTCGGATCGGCGCTGGCCGTGCGCCCCGGCACCTTCATCGCGTCCAGCTGGGCCGGGGTGAGCAGCCCGCACGGATCCACCCCGTTGAGCGGCAGCTCCACCGGCCGGGCCGGGAGGGCCGGCTCGGCCGGGACCCCGCCGGCCTGGACCGGTGCGCCGGCGCAACCGGCCAGCAGCGCGGTCACCGCGGCCGCGACCAGCAGCCGGACGACGCGGCCGGTCACGCCCGCCGCCAGACGTCGAGGTCCGGGTAGGCGCTGGTGAACGACCGGCTGACCTGCTCCTCGGTCCGGCCGTACCGCCGGGCCGCGTCGGCCAGCACCTCGGCCGCGTTGCGCAGCGACTGCACCCGGGCGCGGACCGTGTCGAGGAACGCCTCGATCCGGTGGTTGAACGCGTGCATCGCGTCGTAGGACACCGGGTCACCGCCGCAGAGGTCCACCCGGCACCGGCGGCCCTCGACGTCGAGCCCCCGCCACAGCCGGTCGGCCTCGGCGAGCAGCACCTTGCGCACCTCGAGCACGTTCTCCGGGGTCACCGTGAGGCCCAACGCGTCGAGCGCCGAGCCCAGCGGGGCGCCACCGTCGCCCACCGACCGGCCGCCGAGATCCGCCACCCCCGTCATGCCCGGGAACGGTAGGGCACCCGCTCCGTCCCATGGGGCGGAATCGCCGAACCCGCCGCCTTGCCGGGGCCCCGGAACGCGCGCACGATGATGGTCATGGCCGATTACGACGTGGTGATCCGGGACGGGCTGATCGCGGACGGCAACGGCGGGACGCCGTACCGGGGCGACGTGGGGATCGCGGACGGCCGGGTCGTCGCCGCCGGCCGGGCCGAGGGCAGCGCGGACCGGGAGATCGACGCCGGGGCGCGCTGGTCGCGCCGGGCTGGGTCGACGTGCACACCCACTACGACGGTCAGGCCACCTGGGACCAGCGGCTGGCGCCGTCCTCCTGGCACGGGGTGACCACCGCCGTGATGGGCAACTGCGGGGTCGGGTTCGCCCCGGTCCGCGAAGAAGAGCACGACCGGCTGATCGAGCTGATGGAGGGCGTGGAGGACATCCCCGGGGTGGCCATGCACGAGGGGCTGGCCTGGGACTGGGACAGCTTCCCGTCCTACCTGGACGCCCTGGAGCGCCGCCCGCACGACATCGACGTGGCCGCGCAGCTGCCGCACGCCGGCTTAAGGGTGTTCGTGATGGGCGAGCGCGGCGCGGCCCGGGAGCCGGCCACCGAGGACGAGATCGCCGAGATGTCCGCGCTGGCCGCCGAGGCCATGGAGGCGGGCGCCCTCGGGTTCACCACCTCGCGCACGCTCAACCACCGCACCCCGGCCGGCGAGCCCACCCCGACCCTGACCGCGTCGGCCCGCGAGCTGTCCGGCATCGCGCTCGGCCTCAAGCGGGCCGGCAAGGGGGTGATGCAGCTGATCAGCGACTTCTACCAGCTGGACGAGGAGTGGGCGACGGTACGCGGGATGGTCGAGGCGTCCGGCCGGCCGCTGTCATTCACCGTGGCGCACACCCCGGCCCGGCCGGAGGGGTGGCGGGAGCTGCTGGACCGGATCAGCGCCGCCCGGGCCGACGGGTTGCCGATGACCGCGCAGGTGGCCCCCCGGGCGATCGGGCTGATCCTCGGGCTGGACTGCACGCTGCACCCGTTCATGCACAACGCGGTGTTCCGGGCCGAGCTGGCCGGGCGTTCACCGGCCGAGCAGGCCGCCGCGCTGCGTGACCCGGTGTTCGTGGAGCGGCTGGTCGCGGCCGGGCAGGCGACCGGCGACCTGAAGAACCCGCTCGGCGGCGGCATCGTCGACCGGTTCGAGGTGATGTACCCGTTCGCCGACCCGCCGGACTACGAGCCGGCCGCCGACGCCAGCATCACCGCCGTCGCCGCCCGGCGCGGGGTGGCCCCCGAGGTGGTCGCCGCCGAGTGGCTGGCCGCCGACGACGGCCGGGGCCTGATCTACCTGCCGTTCTTCAACTACACCCCGGACGGCGGGCTCGACTACGCGCGGCAGATGCTGGTGCACCCGCACGCGGTGCCCAGCCTGTCCGACGGCGGCGCGCACGCCGGCACCATCTGCGACGGCGGCTTCCCCACCTTCCTGCTCAAGCACTGGGGGCTGCGCGACGACGACCGGCGGCTGCCGGTGGAGTGGATCGTGCGGAAGCAGTGCCGGGACACCGCGCGGCTGGTCGGGCTGCGCGACCGGGGCGTGCTCGCCCCCGGCTACCGCGCCGACCTGAACGTGATCGACCTCGACCGGCTGAGCATCCCCCGCCCCGAGGTGCACCACGACCTGCCGGCCGGCGGGCGGCGGCTGCTGCAGCGGGCCGTCGGCTACCGGCACACCTTCGTCGCCGGGGTGGAGACCTACGCCGACGGGGAGCCGACGGGTGCCCTGCCCGGGGCCCTGGTCAGGGGCGCGCAGGCTGCGCCGTTCGGGTGAGCGACGCCACGACGTCGCACCGATGGCCGTGACCGCCTCGTTATACCGCCTAGTGGGCTACTAGGCGAACCCCCGTGTGGGGGAAGAGGAGCGGCCGTATGCGGTTGAGCAAGCGTCTGTTGCTGCGGGTCACCGCGGCGATCACCGGCGCTGTCGCGCTCACCGCGGTCGTGGCCGGCCCGGCCTACGCCGACATCTTCGACGACGACGATGACGGCTCGGTCCACACCGCCTCAGAGGACGGCTCCGACGACGGGTCTCACGACGAGGACTCCGACGACGCCGAGGCGCGGGAGGACGCGGAGGAACGCGCCGAGGAGGCCCGGGAAGCGGCCAAGGAGGACGCGGAGGAGGAGCGGGACCGGGCGGAGGACGCCGACGACCGGGCGTCCGAGGGCCGCAAGGCCGCCCACGACGACTCCCGGGACAACGACTCCCGGGACAGCTCCGACGACTCCGGCAACAACGACTCACGCAGCCGCGAGTCGGGCGACAACTCCCGCGGCAACGACGCGAACAGCTCCGACTCGACCCGCCGCACCACGAACGACAGCTCCCGCAACGACACCAGCGGCAACTCCCGCGCGAACACCGGCTCCACGAACACCAGCCGCACGGACAGCGGCTCGACGAGCACCGGCACCGACCGTACGGACAGCGCCAAGCACGTCGCTCCGCACACCGGGAAGGACCGCCGGCACGAGGGCGTCTACGGCCTCGACCAGAGCCCGGACAAGCTGGGCAAGCGGCCGCCGGGCGTCTACTACCCCGGCCTGGGCACGGTCGAGCCGCCGGGCGTCGTCGTCAACTGACCAGCCGTCAGCTGACGCGCGACCGCAGGTGGTAGTGGTCGGGCCGGAACTCGGCACCCCGGGTGACCAGCTCGCGCATGGTGCCCGGGTACACCGAGTAGTTCTCCCCGGAGCGGTCCAGGTAGTAGCTGGTGCAGCCGCCGGCGTTCCAGGTCGAGCCGGCCAGCCGCGCGTTGGCCTCGGCCTTGTCGGCGCGCTGGGCCTCGGCGGTGACCTCGATGCTGGCCAGGCCCCGCTCCCGCCAGGTGCGCACCGCCCGGGTGACGTGGTTGAGCTGGCCCTCCAGCATCGGGAACGCCGACACCGTGCCGATGTTCGGGCCGAACAGCATGAACGCGTTGGGGAATCCGGCGATGCTGGTGCCGAAGTAGGCGCTCGGGTTGTCGCCCCACACCTGGGCCAGGGTGCGCCCGTCGCGGCCGCGCACCCGCTCGGTGAACGGCAGGTCGGACACGTGGAACCCGGTGGCCCAGATGACCGTGTCGACCTCGTGCTCCGAACCGTCGGCGGCCACCACCGAGTGCGCCCGCAGCTCGCGGATCCCGTGCGGCACCAGCCGGACGTTCGACCGGCGCAGGGTCGGGTACCAGTGGTTGGACAGCAGCATCCGCTTGCAGCCCAACGTCCAGTCCGGGGTGAGCTCGGCCCGTAGCCGCCGGTCCCGGATCGCCGCCCACAGGTGCACCCGGCCGATCCAGTTCAGCCGGCGGCGGACCAGCCGGTGGTCGGCGTACTGCTTCAACATCCAGTCGCAGCCGAGCCACTGGGCGGCCCGCGTCCAACGCACCAGTTTCGGGAACCGCCGGTAGACCGCCCGCTCCGGCCGGGTGATCCGCCAGTCCGGCTTGGGCAGCACCCAGGCCGGGCTGCGCTGCAGGATCGTCATCGACGCCACCCGCCCGGCGATCTCCGGGCCGAACTGGATGGCCGACGGCCCGGTGCCGATCACCGCGACCCGCTCGCCGGTGAGGTCGTGCCCGTGGTCCCAACGGGCGGAGTGGAACTGGGTGCCCCGGAACGTGTCCAGGCCCGGCACGTCCGGGATCTTCGGCTCGTGCAGCGGCCCGGGCGCGAACACCATGATCGGCGCGGCGAACCGGCCCCGGGTCGTGGTCAGCCGCCACAGCTGGTCGGTCTCGTCCCAGGCCGCCGCGAGCACCTCGCAGCCGAACACGGTCCGCTCCGGCACGCCGTGCTCGGTGGCCAGCCGCAGCACGTACGCCTGGATCTCCGCGCCGCCGGCGAACACCCGCGACCAGTCCGGGTTGGGCGCGAGCTCCGAGGAGTAGAGCTGGGAGGGGATGTCGCAGGCACAGCCCGGGTAGGTGTTGTCCCGCCAGGTGCCACCCAGCTCATCGGCCCGCTCCAGGATCAGCACGTCGTCCAGGCCGCACTCGGCGCGCAGCCGGATGGAGGTGGTGATCCCGGAGATGCCGCCGCCCACGACCAGCGCCTCGCCCACGACCTCGGTGTCGCGCTCCATACCCGCCTCCCGGCTAAGTCAGGCTCGCTTACTTATTTGTCAGTCAGCCTGACTTAGCCGCTTCCGCCTGTCAAGGGCGGGGCCGGGCGATCCCGTAGAAGATCATGTCGGTGAGCTCGCGGGCGACCGCTTCGGCGTCCGGCGGGCGCCCGGCCAGCCCGGCCTCCATGACGTGCCAGAACGCCGTCCCGAACATCACCCGCACGGCCAGTGGACCGGAGAACGGCTGGTGCGACCAGTTCGCCTTCTCCGCCTCCACCACGTCCTCGACCACCCCCACCGCCGGTCCGAGCGAGTGCTCGTAGAACGCCTCGGCGTAGGACCGCTCCCCGAACAGCAGCGCGCCCACCGCCCGCAGCGTCTCCGGCGGCAACGTGAGCATCTCCAGCACCGTCGCGTGGGTCAGCTCCCACTCCCGACGCTCCCGCGCGGGCGACGCCTCCCCCACGACCGAGTCGCGCACCCGCTCGAGCATGGCCTCGATCGCCGCTCCGACCTGCAGGGACACCGCCTCGAAGTAGAGGTTCTCCTTGCTGCCGAAGTGTCGGTAGACCAGCGCCTCGTTGATCCCGCAACGTTCGGCGATCAGCCGCACCGAGGCGCCGTTGATCCCCTCGCCGCTCTCCAGGAAGGTCGCCCGGGCCTGCTCCAGGATCAGCCGACGACGCTCCGAACCCGGCACCCGCCGCTTGACCTCGCCACTCACGCCCCGACCCTCCGCGCCCAGCGGTCCGCCCACGCGTGCAGCGGCGGGTAGGCGTCCAGCAGCAGCACGCCCTCGTCGGTCAGCCGATAGCCGCGGTCGGACTGCTCCAGCGCGCCGGCCTCGCGCAGCTCGGCCACCCGGTCGTTGAGCACCGACGAGCTCACCCCGCCACAGCGTTGCTGCAGCTCACGGAAGCTCAGCGGGTCGCCGCGCAGCTCCCAGATCACCCGCAGCGCCCACCGGCGACCGAGCAGGTCGAGCAACGCCATGATCGGCTGACCGGTGGCCGACCCGCGTACCGGCCGCCCCGGCCTCGGCCCGTTCACCATCAACCTCCTTGCGCTTCGGAAAACAGAGCGCTACGTTGAACGCGCTTCGAAAGTCGAAGCATAGCGAGGAGGCCGCGCATGTCCAGCGACACGTCCGTAGCCGGGACCGACCCGCGGATCCCCGCCCTCGAGCCGCCCTACCCGCCGGACCTGGCCGTCACCCTCGACAAGTGGATGCCACCGAACAGCGGTCACGAGCCGCTGGCCCTGTTCCGGGTGCTGGCCCGGCACGCCGAGCTGTTCAGCCGCTCCCTGCCGCTGGGCGCCGGCATCCTCGGCAAGGGCACCGTGCCGCCCCGGCTGCGCGAGGTGATGATCCTGCGGACCTCCGCGCTGGCCGGTGCGGAGTACGAGTGGGGCGTGCACGCCACCTCGTTCGGCGCGGCGGTCGGCCTGTCGTCGGCCCAGGTCAGGGCCACCGCTCGGGGCAGCGCTGACGACGGTGCGGCCGACGACCCGGTCTGGGACGGCGCCGAGCGCGCGGTGTTCCGGCTGGCCGACCAGCTGCACGCGGGCGCGGACGTCTCCGATGCGCTGTTCGCCGAGCTGGCCGCGCACTTCAGCCACGAGCAGGTGATCGAGCTGTGCCTGACCGCCGGCTGGTACCACGCGATCGCCTACGTGATCAACACCGCGCGGATACCCCTCGAACCCTGGGCCGAACGCTTCCCAACCTGAGCCCCGGTTGCCGCCGTCCCGGAGCCTGGTTAGCGTCGCGAACGACCCCGAGTTCAGGAGAGCGACATGGCACGCACGGCGGTCCGGATCCCCACCCCGGACGGGCAGGCGGACGGCACCCTGCACACCCCGGACGGCACCGGACCATGGCCGGGCGTGGTGATGTTCCCCGACGCCGGTGGCGCCCGGGCGACGTTCGCCGGGATGGGCGACCACCTGGCCTCGCTGGGGTTCGTCACCCTGGTGCCGGACGTGTACTACCGCAGCGTGCCGTGGCAGCCGTTCGACCTGGCCACCGCGTTCACCGACGAGGCCGAGCGGAAGCGGCTGTTCGAGCAGATGGGCACCCTCACCCGGGAGCGCATCATCGCCGACGCCGGCGCCTACCTGGAGTTCCTGCTCGCCCGGGACGAGGTGTCCGGGCGCACCGCCGGCACCACCGGGTACTGCATGGGCGGCCGGATGTCGATGATCGCGGCCGGTGAGCAGCCGGACCTGGTCGGCGCGGCGGCGTCGTTCCACGGCGGCCGGATCGCGCTGCCGGACGACCCGAACAGCCCGCACCTGGCCGCGCCGCGGATCAAGGCCACCGTGTACGTGGCCGGCGCCCAGGACGACGAGTCCTACACCGAAGACCACGCCAAGCTGCTCGAGGCGGCGCTCACCGAGGCCGGCGTCGCGCACACGCTGGAGATCTACCCGGCGCACCACGGCTTCGCCGTCCCGGACAACCCGACGCACGACGCGGCGGCCGAGGCACGGCACTGGGACGCCCTGGTCGAGCTGTACGGGAGTGCGCTGGCGCGCCCGTGAGTGAAAAGTAGTGCTATAGCACTACTTTTCACTCACGGGCGGCTCGCCGCACTCGATCCGGCGTAGCGCGGGCAGCATGAGCGCGCCCAGCAGGATCGTCGGCACCCCGCCGACGATCAGCGTCCAGCGGCTGCCGAACTGGCTCGCGACCCAACCGATCAGCGGGCCGCCGATCACCGTGGTGCCGATCCAGGCCAGCGCCCAGAGCGACATCACCCGCCCGCGCATCGACGGCTCGGCGGCCAGCTGCATGGTGGTCTTGGCCGAGGAGTTGAACGAGATGCTGCCGTAGCCGACGAACAGCAGCGCCACCAGCTCCCAGCCCAGGTTCGGGGCCAGCCCGGCGGCCAGGATCGCGGTGCCCCAGCCGATCGCGGTGACCCCCAGCGTGCTCGCGCGGTTGCTCGCCCGGGCGGCGGTGGTCAGACCACCGGCGATCGCGCCGATCGCCATCACCGCCGCCATCAGCCCGTACGTCCCGGCCCCGCCGCCGAACGTCCCGCTGGCCATCAGCGGCAGGCTGACCGGGAACTCGTAGGCCAGCGTCCCGGTGATGGTCAGCATCACCAGGGGCAGGAAGAGCGCCGGGGTCCGCCGGGCGTAGCGCAGGCCCTCGCGTAACTGCCCGCGCGCCCGGAGCACCCGGTCGGCCGGGTAGAGCTGCGCCGACCGCATGACGGCCAGGCTGATCAGCACGGCCACGAACGATGCCGCGTTCACCACGAACGCCGCGGTCAGCCCGAGCCAGGCGACCAGCCCGCCGCCGACCGCCGCGCCGAGCACCCGGGCCAGGTTGGCCGACACCGAGTTCAGCGCCACCGCGTTGGCCAGCTGGTCGCGCGGTACCAGCTCCCCGATCAGCGCCTGGCGGGCCGGGTTGTCGAACGCGGTCAGGCAGCCGACCAGCAGCGACAGCCCGATCACCAGCGGCACCGTGGCCGCGTCCAGCGCGCAGAGCACGGCGAAGGCCACGGCCATCGCGGCCTGCGCGGTCTGGGTGAAGTACAGCAGCCGCCGCTTGTCCGACCGGTCGGCGATCACCCCGCCGATCGGCCCGAGCAGCACCAGCGGCAGCAGCCGGGCCGCCGTGGTGATGCCCAGGTCGGTCCCGTTGCCGGTCAGCCCGAGCACCAGGAACGCCAGGGCCATCGTCTGCATCCAGGTGCCGGCGATGGAGATCGTCTGGCCGACGAAGTAGAGCCGGTAGTTGCGCACCCCCAGCGAGGAGACGGCCAGCCTCCGCCGTTCGGTGATCGCCGTCATCCGACCTCCTCGTAGCCCGCCAGCCGTTCCATCAGCCGGCCCGCCTCGACCAGCACCCGCTGCTCCTCGGCGGTGAGCACCGCGTCGACCGCCCGGCCCAGCCAGGTGTCCCGCTCGTTGCGGAGCTCGGCGACCACCTCGGCGCCGGCCGGGGTGGCGGTGAGCCGGGCGCGGCGGGCGTCCTCGGGGTGCTTGCGCCGCTCGACGAACCCGGCCGCCTCCGCCTCGCGCAGCGCCGCCGCCACGTTCGAGCTGGTCATCTGCAGCTCGGCGGCCACCTCGCCGGGCGAGGCACCCGGGGCCCGGGCCACCGCCGCCAGCACCTGCAGCGCGGACCGGGACAGCCCGCGCGGCGGCACCTCCTGCCGCAACCGCCGCTGCAGCGCCTTGACCTGCCGGCGGAAGGTACGTACCGCGTCGTCTCGCATATCTCTATGCTACATAACTATTTCTGATAGGTGCTCCGTGACCCCTGTTCAGCCGGGGGTCCGGTTCTTATAGTGAGTACTGACTAGCCTGCATCGAGACAGGAGACGCCATGGAGGCGAAGGTTCAGCGGGTTCTGCTGTGGTCCGGGCCGGCGATGATCGTCATCTGGGCCGGCTCCTTCCTGGCCATCGCCGGGTTCATCCCGCCGCAGAGCCCGTCCCTGACCGCCGACCAGGTCGTCGCCGTCTACGCCGAGAACACCACCGGCATCAAGATCGGCATGGTGCTCTCCATGCTGGGCTCGGCGCTGCTGGTGCCGTGGGGGGTGGTCATCTCCGGCCAGCTCAAGCGGATCGACGGCGCCCGGGCCCTGGCCGACATCCAGATGGTGTCCTGCGCGTTGCTGTCGCTGGAGTTCATCACGCCGATCGGGGTGTGGATGGCCGCCAGCTTCCGCTTCGACGACCAGCTGCCGAAGGTCACCCAGGCCCTGCACGACCTGGGCTGGATCCTGTTCATGACGGTCATCTGGTCGCTGTGGGTGCAGGTGGTCTGCATCGGCGTGGCGATCCTGATCGACAAGCGCCCCGAGCCGATCATGCCGCGCTGGCTGGGCTACCTGAACCTGTGGGTCTCGGTGCTGATCATCCCGGCCGGGATCGTGCTGTTCTTCAAGTCCGGCCCGTTCGCCTGGAACGGCATCATCGGCTTCTTCTGCCCGCTGACCGCGTTCGCCATCTGGTTCACCTCGATGGCGATCGTCATGCACAAGAACCTGACCCGGCAGATCGCGGAGGGCAGCGAGCCGGACGTCAAGGTCCTCACCAACGCCTGACGTCACTCCGTCGGGATGTGCGGCTCGTCGTCGTGCTTGGGGCGGCCGGTGCTGAGCAGCACGGCCAGCACGGCGCCGCCCAGACACATCAGCGATACGACGTGGAAGCCGTTGGCGTAGGTCTGGGTGACGATCCGGCGTTGCAGCTCGGTCCACATGCCGGCCAGCATCGCCGGGTCGCCGGTCTGGAAGGCCTGCACGAACGCGGTC
>JAESFN010001354.1_pt1 | contig 11098 bp, 10 predicted proteins | sample 9269411 | NCBI WGS metagenome assembly JAESFN01 (sample SAMN14505399, study PRJNA617100) | algae metagenome | isolation source: Iphinoe sp. HA4291-MV1 and co-occurring heterotrophs from trail next to... | place: USA: Maunawili Falls, Hawaii | collected 2009-07-25
GAAAAACCACCACAACCCGCATCATCGCCCACATCATGAAATCGGCGAGCAAAGTGGTCGGTATGACGACCACCGACGGCATCTACATCAACGGCACGCAGATTCTCGCTGGCGACATGAGTGGTCCCAACAGCGCCAAGATGGTGCTGAAAAACCCGACGATCGATTACGCGGTGCTGGAAACGGCGCGTGGCGGCATTCTGCGCTCGGGTCTCGGTTTCGACCGCTGCGACATCGCGGTGGTGACAAATATCGCGGGTGACCATCTCGGTCTCGGCGGGGTCGAGACGCTGGAAGATCTCGCGAAGGTCAAGGCGGTGGTGCCGCAGGCGGTGTTCCGCGACGGCGTTAGCGTGCTGAACGCCGACAACGAGTGGACTGCCGATATGGCGCGAACCGCGCGCGGCGAGATCATTTTCTTCTCGATGAACGAGGAAAATTCCGTGCTGCGCGATCACATTCGCGCCAAGGGGCGCGCCGTCGTGCTGCGGCAGACGCGCGCAGGCGAGATGATCACGATCATCGAGCATCGCCGTGATACCAGCCTCCTCCTCGCCAGCCAGATCCCGGCAACCTTCGACGGCCGGAACCGCGCGAATGTCTCGAATGTGCTGGCAGCAGTTGCGGCAGCGCTGGGGGCAGACATCCAGCTCGAAGCGGTGCGGCATGCGTTGCGGACCTTCACCGCGAGCTTTTTCCAGACCCCCGGGCGCTTCAATTTGCTCGAGCACGATGGCCGGCGCATCCTGATGGATTACTGCCACAACGTGCACGGGCTGGAATCGATGGTCGATTTCATCCAGCGCATGGAACCGCGGCGTAAGATCGCGCTGATCGCGATGCCGGGCGATCGATCGAATGACGATATCGCGCGCTTCGGCGAGCTCGCTGGTGCTTCGTTCGACCAGATCGTGATTCGCGAGGACGTGAATCCGCGCGGGCGCGCGCACGGCGAGGTGCCGGACCTCCTGAGAGAGGCGGTCCTTCGCGGAGGTCTTGCGGAAGACAAAATCGTGATCGAGTACGACGAGCTTTCCGCGGCGCGGATGGCAGTTGGATACGCGGAGCGAGATGATTTCGTGGCGCTCCTGATCGATAAACCCGCCGCCGTCTGGGACGATCTCTCGACCCTTCCCGGGATTCGCTCTGTGATCTAGCAGCTACACCGGGCGGGCGCCGAGCGAGAGCAACCACTCTCTCGCTTGCGTGCCCTGCTCGTAGGACATCGTCGCCACGACATCGCCAGGCTTAGCGTCGGCAACGGCTGCTTTGATGGCGTCGAGCTCGGATGGGAAGATCCCGACGGCCGCAGTCCCGGCTTGCGCGAGACCGCGCACGTAGAGTTCGTTGAGGGCGGCGTTGCTCTCGCGGCCGCGAAGGTATTTCGCGGTTTCGCGCACGTAGACGGCATCCGCCATCGCGCCGGAAAGCCGGGCGATCTCGATGATTGACTCGTCGGTGCGATCGCCTGCCGCTCCGATCACCGCCCGGAGTTGCGAACTGGCCAGCCCGCGAGCCAGGTTGAGCAGGTGCGTGAGCCCGGCCTCGTTGTGCGCGTAGTCGAGCAACACGGTCACCTCACCGAGTTGATAGGCGTTGAGCCTCCCCGGGTTGGAATCCGCCGAGCTGGCGAAGGTGCGGAGTGCGTCGGCAACGGTTGCGAGCTCGTAGCCGAGGGCGATCCCGGCTGCAGCGGCGCAGAGTGCGTTTTCGACCATGTGCGCTGCTCGGCCGCCATAGGCGATCGGTATCTCACCGATGCGGATCAACGGCTGCGACTCGCCGTACAGCCAGTACAGCACTTCCCCGTCAGCAATCGTGAGAGCGGGCAAACCTAGCTCGATGTGCGCGGTGATGTCCGCGTTCGCGCCGCGCGGACTGACGGCGAAGATGGTGGCGCGCGTGGCGTCCCGCGATCCCCACACCAGCGGATCATCAACGTTGAGCACCGCGAAGCCTTTGGGCTGCGTAACGGCGATCACAGTTTGTTTGACGGTCGCCAATCCCTCGACGGTGTTTACGCCGAGGAGCCCAAGATGATCGGCACTGATGTTGGTGAAAACTGAGACATCGTTTGATTCATACCCGATCCCACGAAGCAAAATCCCCCCTCGCGCCGTCTCCAGCACGGCGACATCGACCGTGGGATCGAGGAGCACGCGTCGAGCACCGGAGGGGCCGGTGTAATCACCATCAAGCACGCACTCGCCGTCGATGTACACACCGGCGGTAGAACACCAGCCGGGACGTTTTCCCGCTGTACTGGCGATGTGTGCGATCAGACGCGTAGTCGTTGTTTTGCCGTTTGTGCCGGTGATGCCAATCGCTGGAATCGATCGCTCAGAATCAAGAATCAGCTCAGGACGATCCGCTTCGGTGGATTCCCGCGAAACCTCAGCTATCTCGGCCGAGGCTGCGTCGAGATCGACCGATTCACCGAGAGTGGCCGCAACGAGCGTCGACGCGATACGGCGAGCCGCCCGGCGATGACTCCACGAATACGCCACCACAACGTGATCGTCGTTCTCGAGTTCAGTAACCACTGCGCTCGGGATCGCCAGACCGGCGCCGCTGTGCAGTCGCTCCACGAGCGAGAGCCAGGCTTCGCCGAGATCGCCGGTATCGCCGAGTCGGCGGGCTATCTTCGCCGCATCGTCGTCATCCTCGAACGCGAACTCGACTTTGAGCGCGGGAGTCAGCAGAAAGATATTCGGACCGTCCAGCTCGCGAATCTCGACCAGTTTCATGGACGCACCTCGATCGGGTGATGCGGTCTAGTTCGCGGCCTGCGCCAGCACAACGATTGCATTGAACACGGCGTGCGTGATGATCGGCGCCGCCGTGCCATAGCGTTCGCGCAGTTTGCCGAGCAGAAATCCGATGAAGAACAGCCCGACAAGGACAAACGTCAGTCCGTACTGCGTATGCAGGATCGCAAAGAGCAACGATGTGAGGAAGATACCGAATCGAGGCTGAATCGCGCCACGCAGGAGTAACTCTTCGCCGATGCCGGCGCTCAATCCGAGGGCGATCGCGCCGATCGGATTCTGCACGTCGGCGGTCATGTCCTTAGTCACCTGTTGGAGATCATCGTAAAGATCCGGCTGCAGCCAGTGCGTGACCCCGGAAGATGCGCCGCTGATCGCGATCACCGCGATCACCGCCAGGAGCGCGATGCCGAGTGTGCGGGGAGTGATCTTTCGAACTCCCAGACGGTCGATCACCTGTGGCCACGAGCGATAGTTGCCCGCTCCGACGAGAATCAGCGCCAGCCCGACGAACATGATCACCTGAACCAGCAACTCGCCGAGCGACACCGATTCGATCTGCGTATCGGGTTTCGGTTTGGTGAAGGCGATGATGGCGAGCGCGACCATGATCGGCAAGATGGTTGCCAGGCCAACCATATCGATGCGCGAATTCGGATCGATCGGTGTGACCCGGGCGACCAGCAATCGCACCTGCTTGAGCATCGGCAGACCGAGACCCAGGCCAATGCCGAGAAAGGTGATTCCGTCGCGTGAGCCGGTGGTCGCCATCGCGAGTCCAGCGACCGCCAGCAGCACCGACGGGAAGCCGAAAACGAGGAAGAGCCCGACGTAGGCGGAGCGATCTGTTTGCGCGCGATTCGCCCAGTAGGCCATGCCGTAGGCGGCAGCGAGAATGACGAGCGTAATAGCAGCCGACTCGATCAACGATCGCATCCCTTCCCGCGACATCGGCGAGCGTATTCGAGTTCGACCGGCGGTCGAGCAATTGAATCGCGGTGAGTGTACCCGCGCCGGACATCCGGCGCGGGTTCCGCTCTGCGCATCGATGCCGGACCGACTAGACTAGCTCGCGAAGCGGAATCGGAACGATCGAGGGCGCGATGTCGACTGGTGGAAGCAATCGAAAAGGTGGTTTGGGACGCGGGCTCGGCTCGCTGATTCCGACCGGACCGGCGGCGGAGAGCGCGAGCGGTCCGCTGGTTATCGCCATTGACGCGATTGAGCCGAATCCATACCAGCCGCGCGCCGTCGTCGATCCTCAGAAATTGCAGGTGCTGTCGGATTCGATTCGGCAGCACGGGGTTATTCAACCCCTGGTCGTGCGAGAGCACGAGCCCGGGCGGTACGTCCTGATCGCGGGAGAGCGGCGCTGGCGAGCGTCTCAACTCGCCGGGTTGGCTGAGGTTCCTGTTGTCGTCAAAGAGGCTGCTCCCCGCGCCCAACTGGAGCTCGCGCTTGTCGAAAACGTGGTTCGCGCCGATCTCTCCCCGCTGGAAGAAGCTGCTGCGTACCGCCAACTGATCGAGGACTTCGGACTCACCCAGGCTGACGTTGCGGAGCGAGTCGGCCGATCGCGCGTCAGCGTCACCAACACGCTCAGGTTGCTGACCGCGCCGGAGGCGGTGCAGGCGGCGCTCAACGCGGGGCATATCACCGAGGGACACGCCCGGGCGTTACTGGGGTTGCCTACCGGCGCCGATCAGGTGGCGATGCTCGAAACCGTGGTGATTCGCGGCTGGACGGTGCGGCAAACCGAGGACGCGGTTCGAAAATGGCAGGCGCTGCAGAATCAAGCGCCTGCATCCCCCACGCGACCGAGAGATCTCGAAACAGCTCGTTTGGAGGATCGCTTTCGCTCGGTGCTTGGCACACGCGTTGCGCTGAAGCGTGAAACCGAGGGTGGGCCCGGCAGCATCACCATCCACTTCCATTCGGATGAAGAATTGCAGGGAATTTACGAGCGCATCATCGGCGAGGATATCTGGTAACCGTCAGCCCTTTTTCGCGCACGAATCGGGACCGGGCCGGATTTCATTCACCGTCCCGTCGCTGGCGTTGACATCGATCCGCATCGCACCGCTGGCGTCCCGCCCATTCTCGCGATAGCTGACGCTCCAAATCGGCGCGCCGGATAACGGATCTCGCTCAATAGCGATCAGTGATTGGCTACGCAAATTCGGGCAGGCGGCGCGGTACGCGGTTCCGCGAGAAATTTCGACCGCGAGCACCGCGGTTTCGTCCGAAACGGTTACTCCGTCGAGCAAACCCGCCTCCGGCGGCGTGAGATCCCAGCGCGATGCATCAGCGGCGACCAACCGCCCACTCACACGCTCAAACATCACACTCAAGGCGGCGTACTCACTCGGTCCGTTTGAGATCGGCGCGACGTAGAGCAACCGAATCCAGCCGAACGGCGAGAGCGCGGTAATGGTGGCCGGTGGAGCGTCGGTCGACCAATCGACCTGCATCGAGGCGAACACCAGTTTTGCCTGATCGTTCCAACGAGCGGCAACCTGATTGCCACGATCCACGCCGGTTGGGATCGTCAGCGCCATCGCGGGCGTATCGAACGTGAACGCGGAGGTTTCCGGTGCGGCAGGTAGTTGGTCCTGAGCTCGTACCGTTGTCACCGCTCGTGCGCCGACCAGCAAAAGTTGGAGCGCGAGCAATGCAACCACCAGTGAGCGGATACGACCGGAGTAATTTGAATCGTTGCTCATAAATTGCGCACCGTGTAACTCAATGATTGGCCGATTCCCGGTTGAGGTTGGGGCGGGTCACTGTTCGCGAAGGCCTCCCAACCGTCGGATGCGAGCTCGACGCCGATCGTTTCCTGCGTGTACTGGTCGGCGTGCCAATCGAGGCTCTGTTGAGCATCGAGCACCGGTACTCTCGCCTCGCGAACCGCGCGAATCACTCCCCCACTCTCCAACGTGACGGTGAGGAAGAGTCCGTCTTCCCGCGGTACAACCATGCCGATGACGCGTCCGAATTTCATGCTGCAATCGTACTAGGCGGGTGACCCTTCCGGAGCGGCTTCCGCGGGCTGGCGGCGCATGCCCCAAACGGAGGCCGGAATCGAGGCGGCGATGAGGACCGCCGCCACATTCACGATCGCCAGCATCGTTAATCCGGTGGTGTAGCTGGTCGAATCGATGATGCGTCCGACGATCGGCACACCCAATCCGCCGCTGACGAATCCAAGCCCGAGAATCATGCTGCTGGCAACACCGGTTCGTCCCGGCATCAAGCGCTGGGCAGCCAGCAGCGCGATGGCTGTGCTCGAATCGGAGAGGAATCCGTAGGTTGAGCCGGTGCCAAAGGCGCCATAGCCGGGAAAGTGCACGTAAACCAGCATGGCTGGGATCGTCAGAGCGAGCGAGCCGACGACCACCATGCGTCCACCGACCCGGTCGGCGAACCAACCACCCGCCAGCGTTCCCATCGCGCTGATCAGCGTGATCACGGTTACGAGCGCGCCGTAGAACGCTTCCGAGCGCCCGAGATCGTCATACCAGAGCGGTGTGAATTGCAGGATCGCCATGAAGGACCACGACCGCAGCATGATCGCCAGGATCACTCGCGCCAGCATGCCGTAGTCGACCGGCGGCGCATCCGCTGCCTGAGCGTGGGCGGAGCGCCCCTGATTGAGCAAGCCGGCGAAGTTGAGTCTCCGCAACTCCACGAACATGAGCGCGGCGGCAACCGCCGAGAGCGCGGTGAAGCAGATCGTGCCGTGGATGCCGAAAAGACTGGTGAACCCGACCGCCACGATCGGGCCGAGCGCGAAACCACCCGTCCCCGCGACGGTGTAGAGCGACATCGAGGTGTTACGGGCGTGATCGTGTACTACACCGGCTGCGTTGGTCGCGCCCAGCGGGTGGAAGGCGGCACTGCCAAGCCCGGCGAGGACCGCGAAGAGAAAGAGCATCCAAAATCCGTTTGCGAACCCGTACATCCCCACCCAAAAACCGGCCCAGAGGACGATCGCCGGGGGAAACCAGTAATGGCGCACTTTGTCGCTGATGTATCCGAAGAAGGGCTGGGTCAACGATGAGGCGATCGAGTACGCCAGGGTAATGAGACCGAGCTGGGCGTTATCGAGTCCGAATTTGTCCTTGAAAATGGGATAAAGAACGGGGAGCACACCGACCAGCAGGTCATTTGAAAAGTGCCCGGACATGAACGTCACGAGCGCACGGTTTTTGAGAATGTGCGATGACACGTTCGATCGGTGCTCCAGTTGTCAGAGAACGCCGGTCGAGCCCGCCGGCCCCGGTATACTACGGCACGGCGCCGCGGGGCGACGGACTCCCGCGGCTGGCCCAGTGATAGAACCAACAAGGAGATTCGCGTGTCAGATGTGATGACGAAGACGCTCACCGAGTTGAAGGGACGACTCGATCAGATTGGGGTGCGTCTTTGACTTCGCTGACGTACAGCGAGAAATAGCCGATATCGAACTGCGCAGCGCCGAGCCGGGTTTCTGGGAGGATTCCCAGCATGCCCGTAAGGTGATGCGCCACCTCGGAGAACTGCGTTCGCGTATCGAAACCTGGAATGGGCTGTCGTCGCAGATCGACGACCTCATCGGGCTTACTTCGATTGCGGACGACGACCCCGAGCTCATGGCAGAAATCGAGCGGGACCGCACCGGTGCCGCCGAGCGACTCGGCGAGCTCGAAGTTCAGCTCGCGATGCAGGGTCGATACGACAACCATGATGCCGTGCTGGTGATTCACTCCGGTGAAGGTGGGATCGACGCGCAGGACTACGCCGACATGCTCGCGCGGATGTATCTGCGCTGGGCGGAGAAGCGTGGATTCGATGTCGAGCTGCTCGATCGCAACGATGGTGAAGAAGCCGGCATCAAGGACGCGACAATCCAGATATCCGGCCCCTACGCCTACGGTTACGTGAAGGGCGAAGCGGGACCGCATCGCCTGGTGCGGCTTTCCCCGTTCGATGCTGCGCACCGCCGCCACACCGCGTTCGCGTTGGTCGAGGTGATGCCGCAGATCGAAACGGACGACGAGATTGATCTCAATCCAGACGATGTTCGCGTCGATACTTACCGCGCCTCGGGCGCCGGTGGGCAGCACGTCAACAAAACCTCGTCGGCGATCCGGCTGACGCACCTGCCGACCGGTATCGTCGTGACCTGCCAGAACGAGCGCAGCCAGATTCAAAACCGGGAGACTGCGTTCAAGATCCTGCGAGCGCGATTGCTGGAACGGAAAATGGACGCGGAACGGGATGAGCGCAGCCGTCTCAAAGGCGATCGCATCGCTGCCGGATTCGGCAGCCGCATTCGGTCCTACGTGCTGCAGCCGTACACCATGGTGACGGACCACCGCACCGAAACTAGCGTCACCGACGCTCAGGGAGTGCTGGACGGCAATCTCGATCCGTTCATCAACGCCTACCTGCAACAGCAGCTCGGAGAGGAAGAGGCCGTATCGTGATCGGACGCTGGCGTTTCTGGATTGTGCTTCTTCTCGTCGCTGCCGCGTTTCCCGCGGTAGCGTCCGCTCAGAGCACGCCGGAGCCGGCGCTCGATGTCACGTTTGGCCAGCAATCGGCAACCTCCGATTTTCCGAAAGGCATCACCTTTTCGCTCGACTATTCGACAAATGAGCCGATCGAGCGAGCGGAATTGCTCTACTCCTACGCCTTCGATCGCACACTCAATCTGATCACGACACCGCTCAGCGATCCGTCGGCGCAATCGGTCAGCTATTTTCTCGATCTCCGCATCTACTATCTTCCGCCCGGGCTCGACGTCACGTATTACTGGCGTCTTACTGGCGCTGACGGTCGAATAGCGGAGACTGCTCCGGCGACGGTGACCTGGCTCGATAGCCGCTTCAATTGGACGACGATCGAGACGCCTGATGTTCGGGTTTCGACCTACGACGGAGATGCGGGGTTCGCGCAGGCGATCCTCGATTCGGCGCAGGCCGCGGTAGATCGCGTGCAGAGCGATCTGAATGTCCAGCTCGATCAGCAAATCAGGATTTGGGCCTATCCATCCACCGAAGACTTCTCAGGCACGCAGGCGCCAAATACCGAGCAATGGCTCGCCGGGGTTGCCTTCCCCGATTTGAAACTGATTCTGGCCGTGCTTCCGACTGGGAATACCGCAGAAGTGGGGCGCGTCGTGCCGCACGAAATCGCCCACCAGGTAATTCACCAGGCGGTCGATAACCCCTTCTCCGATCTCCCGACCTGGCTCGATGAAGGTGTCGCGGTCAGCTATCAGGACAACGGCTACGAGGGCTTCCCCGCGATGGTGCAAAAAGCAGCCGATCAGGGGGGGCTGTTCTCGATTCGCGCCCTTAACAGCGGTTTTCCGTACAACGCCGGCAGCGCCACCCTGAGTTATGCCGAGAGCTACTCAATCGTCAGCTTCATCAAAACCAAGTGGGGCGAGGATGGACTGGCGCGTTTGATCAACGCCTACAAGCTGGGCATATCGAATGACGAGGCTGCGAAACAGGCGCTCGGAGTCGATCTCACCGAGCTGGATGCACTCTGGAAGGAGTCGCTCGGCTACAAGGGGGACAACGGCGTCAGCGGGATCATCGACCCCCGGCGGAATGACGATTCGCCCTGGGCGGATTTTCTCGCCAGCGGTGCGTTGATCTGGCTCGGTATCGCAGGGTTGATGCTCTTCGTTTCCATCCGGTCGGTGCGGCGAATGCGCCGCGGCGGTGACGACGAGCTTGACGAGCCATTGGAAAGCTCGCCGCCGGGAATCACCGGGGGTGCGTGGTAAACTTTCCGAACGTTCCGCGGGTGCATTGGAGCATCGCGGGGTCAGCCGAGGCGGTATCTCACGCATGAGCCCCACACGCGCCAGCATTCTCGATCCGGCTGCGATCGAGCGGAAACTCGCGCTCAACAACTACAACGTTGATCGCGCGCGTGCCCACATCCGGATCATCGACAGCCAAACCTGCCTCAAATGCGTGCGCCAGCAATGCATCAATTGCTGCCCCGCTACCTGCTACGCCCCCCAGGACGATGGCACCGTGCTCTTCTCCTACGAGGGGTGCGTCGAGTGCGGAACCTGCAGAATCGTCTGCAACGAGTTCGAAAACGTCGAGTGGACCTATCCACGCGGTGGTTTCGGTATTTCCTACCGGTTCGGGTGAGCCGCAATCATGTATTGGACAAAACGACACGTGCTGATTTGCACGGCATCGCATTGCTCATCGAAGGGCGCCATGGATCTGGCCGGGCGGTTGCGGATCGAATTGATTCGCAAAAAGCTTGATGCCGAGATCATGGTGAACAACTGCGGCACCATCGATCTCTGCGACATCGGCCCGAACATCGTGGTCTATCCCGATAACATCATCCTTCGCGGAGCGACGCTGAAGGATTTGCCGGTACTGGTCGAGTATCTGCGTGGTGGGCCGGTTCCCGAGCATTTGGTGTTGAATTCGCACACCGCCGAGGAAGAAAAGCGCCGCGCGTTCTATCGCGAAGCGATTGCCGCGGGTGACTCACTTCCGGCGGAGGAATTCACGAACCTCGCATCGGTTCAGGGGTTTGATGACGCCTGGATTGACGAGCAAGCACGGCGCGGATTTATCGCCCGCAAAGCGAATCCCGAAGACGGGTTGATCAACGTCACCGTCACGACCAAAACGAGGAATCGATACCAAATCTGATGAGCGAAACGACGACCGATACAACCGATCAGGTCGAGCCAGCAAGCGCGCACCACGGCGAGGAACGACCACACGTTCCGACCAACGCCGACTTTTCCCTGAAAAAGTACGTGCGCACGCGGGGATTCTTCGTTCGTCTGGTGGTTGCGGCGACGCTGATGGTGGTCGCCGGGTTCACGAACGCGTCGTTCCTCGGCTGGGGACTCTTCGTCTGTTTCGCGATCCTGCTGGTGCCGATTACCCGGGCGCGCTCGTTCCTCTTCTCGTTTGTCCCCTACGCCGCTGTGTGGTTCATCTTCACGGCGCTCCGCTCGCTCGCTGACGAGACGATCCTGGCGGAGACGCTCAATCTCAAAGTCGCCAACTTCGAGCGCTGGCTCTTCAACGGTCAGTTGCCGACGGTGACGCTGCAGGACAAGTTCTACGACCCCACGAACCTGCACTGGTACGATTACTACTTCACCTTCACCCACTGGTCGTACTTCATCATTCCGCACGTGGTAGCTATTCGCCTCTGGTACAAGCACCCGGAGCGTTTCCGCCAGTACCTCAGCGGTATGACGATCCTGCTCGCCGTGGGATTGATGATCTATTTCTTGATCCCATCCAATCCGCCGTGGATGGCTCCCGAGCCGATTAATAGCCCCG
>JAESFN010001355.1_pt1 | contig 11097 bp, 6 predicted proteins | sample 9269411 | NCBI WGS metagenome assembly JAESFN01 (sample SAMN14505399, study PRJNA617100) | algae metagenome | isolation source: Iphinoe sp. HA4291-MV1 and co-occurring heterotrophs from trail next to... | place: USA: Maunawili Falls, Hawaii | collected 2009-07-25
CGTCGACCGAATCAAGACGTTGTTCGGGGTGACGCTCTTGCCTCCTCAGCTCGCGCGCGAAGGCAGCGAGATCGTGATGGAGTATGAGACTGAACGAGGCGTCCGGCTCGACCTTTCCTCGGCGGGCCGCGGACTCCAACAGACGCTCCTGCTGCTCACTTATCTCTATGCTAACCCAGGCACAGTGCTCCTGCTCGACGAGCCGGATGCGCACCTCGAGATCCTCCGCCAGCGGCAAACTTATCAGCTAATTACCGAGGTCGCGCGACAGCAGGGGTCGCAAATTGTCGCCGCCAGCCATTCCGAGGTAGTACTCAATGAGGCGGCGGATCGCGACATCGTTGTCGCCTTCGTCGGAAAGCCCCACCGCATTGATGATCGCGGTTCGCAAGTTCGTAAGGCACTCAAAAGCATTGGCTTCGATCAGTATTTCTTGGCGGAGCAAACGGGCTGGGTGCTGTATCTCGAGGGCTCAACAGACCTAGCCATCTTGCGGGCTTGGGCCGGCTTGCTGCGGCATGCAGCTCAGGATTGCTTGGGCAAGCCGTTCGTCCATTACGTAGGCAACCAGCCGCGGCAGGTGGATGATCATTTCTACGGGTTGCGAGAGGCGAAGCCGGATCTCGTTGGATTGGCGATCTTCGATCGGTTCGATCGGGAACTGCCCAAGATGGGCGTAGAAGCACTCACTTGGGAACGTCGCGAGATCGAAAACTACTTAATCTCCCCGGACACGCTGCGCTCCTTTGCTCGACGGGCTGATCTTCCCCTGCTCGCTGAAGCGCGTGCCAAGACGATGCAGAGCGTAGTTGAGGACTTGGTGCCTCCGATTGCGCTTCGAGATCCATCGCACCCTTGGTGGACGAGCGTCAAAGCCAGCACTGATTTTCTCGATCCACTGTTCGCGGAGTATTATCGCCGCCAATCGCTACCTAATTTGATGGCTAAGTCTGACTACCATCAATTGGCCACGGAAATGCGCCCTGAGCAGATTGAGCCAGAGATCGTTGCCAAACTCGACGCAATCGTTCGCGTTGCGTCGGCCGCCCAGCCGTTATAAGAAAGCCCTGCATGACGCAAGAATCCCCCGCGAAGACCTCTCGCTGGCCGTTGCATGCGCGCATTCTCGTGGGGTTGATCGCCGGCGTGGTGGCCGGACTGACGGTGAACTTGGCGATCGGCGGCGGCCATCCCACGGTGCAGTGGGTGTTGCGTCACATCACCGAGCCCATCGGCACGCTCTTCCTGCGGCTGCTGATCATGCTCGTGGTGCCGCTCGTGTTCTCATCGCTCGTCGTCGGCGTGGCCGGCATCGGCGACATTCGCCAGCTTGGCCGCGTGGGGCTCAAGGCCTTTGGCTACACGCTGGTGATCTCGGCCATTTCGGTGGTCATCGGCCTGACGATGGCCAACGTCGTGAAGCCTGGCAAACGCATCTCCGATGAAACGGCGACCGCGCTCAAGGCGAAGTTCGCTTCGAATGTGCCGAAGTCGGCCGCCGCCGCGGACGCCAAGCCTGAGACGCCCCTGATGCAGGTCGTGAAGACGATCACGCCCAGCAATCCGCTGGCGGCCGCGGCCGCGGACCCGGCCAACATGCTCCATGTGATGTTCTTCGCCTTGCTCGTCGGCGTCGCGGTGACGCTTGTGCCCGGCGGCGCTGCGCAGCCGCTCGTCGATGTTCTACAGGCACTCTTCGAAGTCATGGCGCGGCTGATTGCGCTCATCATGCAGGTTGCGCCCTTCGCGGTGTTCTGCCTGCTGTTCAACAACACGGCCCAGTTTGGGTTCGAGCTGTTGCTCTCGCTCTCCTGGTTCATGTTCGCGGTGCTGGGCGGTCTGGCGCTGCACATGTTCGGCGTCTACTCGCTCTCGGTGTACTTCCTCTCGAAGATCAACCCACGCGAATTTTTCCGCCGCATCCGCACGGCCACGGTCACGGCCTTCTCGACCTCGAGCTCGAACGCCACGCTGCCGACCGCCATGAAGGTGACTGAAGAAAACCTCGGCGTGCCGCCGCAGATCGGCAACTTCGTGCTGACCGTGGGCGCCACCGCCAATCAAAATGGCACTGCCCTGTACGAAGGCGTTACGGTGCTGTTCCTCGCCCAACTCGCCGGCGTCGAACTCTCGCTTGCGCAGCAGATCACCGTGGCGTATCTAGCGATCCTGGGCGGCATCGGCACCGCCGGCGTGCCTTCGGGCTCGATTCCCTTCATCGTCATGGTGCTCTCCACGATCAACGTGCCGACGGAGCTGGTGGCCATCATCTTGGGCGTCGACCGCGTGCTCGACATGTGCCGAACCACGCTCAACGTGGCTGGCGACATCACGGCCGCCACCTATGTCGCCCGCAGCGAAGGCTATCGATTGGCAACCGATCCGCCGGCGGGCTAGTGGCCGTTTGCTGGCGACTCGTACTGCTCAACTCGCGTCGGCCTTCTCGCTGAAAACGCCAGAAAACGGTTTGACAGCCGCATTCAAGCGGCTGGAAGATAAGGCGTTGCGTTTTTGGCTCGGATTTCGGTCAAGAATCGACCGGCCCGCGCGAACTACAGAGTAAATTGGGCGAGGGATCTTTGCAGTCGATTCCCGCGTCAGACCGAGGGCAATTTCCATGCAAACGCTTTTTATCATCGCGGCGGTTTTTGGCGGCACGATTCTGGTTTGCCAGTTCGCCATGTTGCTCTTGGGACTGGGCGGCGGTGACGGGGTCGATCACTTAGACGCCCCGGTCGACGCCGACTTCAGCGGCGACTTGGCCGATCATTCCGGCGGCGGAGTCGACGATGGCTCGGCCGGCGACGTTTCGCACCATCACAGCGCCACGTCGCTATTCCGCCTGCTGTCGTTCAAGGCGGTGGTCGCGGCGCTCGCGTTCTTCGGTCTCGGCGGCCTGACCGCTCAATCGGCGGCCTGGCCTCCGGCGCAAACGCTGGTGATCGCGCTCGTCTGTGGCGGAGCGGCCCTCGTAGGCATGCACAAGCTGCTGCGGCTCATGTCGAAGCTCAACGCCGACGGCAGCCTGCGGCTGGAACGGGCGGTCGGCCGGCCTGGAACGGTGTATCTGGCGATCCCTGTGCGGGGCAAGGGCGCCGGCAAAATCCACCTCAAGCTGCAAAATCGGCTCGTGGAGCTCGAAGCCGTAAACGCCACGGCCGAGCGCATCGCAGCGGGAGCTACGATTGTGGTGGTCGGACTGGCCGGGGCCGACGCGGTGGAAGTCGAACCGTTGCACGAGCCGGCCGACAGTCCGACTTAATCGGCCCCGCCCTGCACGTATCTCCTTAAGTATCCTGCCGCGCGCTGTTTTTCCAGCAGCGGCCCCTCTTCGGTGAACATGATGCTCAATACGCTCTTGGCGCAAGCTCTGCCTGACTCTCCCCTGTTCTACATCGCCGTTGCGGCCGCTCTCGGCGCAATCGTGGTGTTCGGCTTTGTGTCGGTCTTCGCGAGCTGTTATCGCCGTTGCCCTGCCAACCGCATCCTGGTGATCTTCGGTAAGACAGGCGCCGGCCAAGTCGCTAAGACGATTCACGGCGGCGCGGCCATGGTGTGGCCGCTCATTCAGGACTATGCTTACCTGAGCCTCGAGCCGATTCAGATCGAGACGCCGCTGCGGGGCGCGCTGTCGATCGAAAACATCCGCGTCAACGTGCCGAGCGTGTTCACGGTCGCCATCGGCACCACGCCTGAGCTCACGCAGAACGCGGCCGTACGTTTGCTCGGACTCACGCCGGCGGCTATCGAGAAGCAGGCCGAGGAAATCATCTTCGGTCAGCTTCGCCAGGTAATCGCCTCGATGCGGATTGAAGACATCAACCGCGACCGCGAGACGTTTCTCGAGCACATCCAGGCTTCGCTCGAGCCGGAGCTCAAGAAGATCGGCCTGGTGCTGATCAACGTCAACATCACCGACATCACCGACGAAGCCGGCTACATCGACGCCATCGGCCAGAAGGCGGCCTCGACGGCGATCCAGCAAGCCCGCGGCGATGTGGCCGAGCAAGAAAAACTCGGCGAAATCCGCGTCGCTGAGGCCGAGCGCGACAAGCTCATTCAAGTGGCCGGCGCGACCAAGCTCAAGGAGATCGGCACCCGCGAGGCGATTCAGGCCCAAGCGGTCCGCATCGCCGAGCTCGACAAGGAGCAGCAGGTCGGCGAGCAAGCCGCCGCCTATCAGCGCCAAGCACAGGTGAAGGAGTCGGAGCGCGAGATGCGCGTCTCGCTCGCCGCGGCCGAGGCCACGGCCATCGCCGGCGAAAACGAGGCCCAGGCCAAGATTGCCGCCTCGCAGGCTCAACTCTCCGTAAAGAAAGCCGAAGCCTACGAGGTGGGCGAAGCTCGCAAGCGTCAGGCCGAGGCGGCGGTGCTCGAGATCCAGAACCGCGCCATGGCCAAGGCCGCGCTCGCCGAAGCCGAGCGCGTGGAAGCCGAGCGGCGTGCGGCCGTCGAGGCGCCGGCCAAGGCCGACAAGGCCCGCATCCTGGTCGAAGCTGAGGCCGAGGCCGAAAAGCGGCGGATCGAGGCTCAAGGTCAGGCTGCGGCTATCTTCGCCGCGCTCGATGCTCAGGCCCGCGGCGAATACGAAATCTTGGCCAAGAAGGCCGAAGGCTTGCGGCAGCTCGTCGACGCGTGCGGCGGCGCCCAGCAGGCGTTCCAACTGCTCATGCTCGAGCATCTCGACAACCTGGCCGAATCGTCGGCCAAGGCCATCTCGAACATCAAGTTCGACAAGATCGTGGTCTGGGAAGGCGGCGGCCAGCAGAACGGTCAGACGAGTGTGGCCAACTTCCTGCAGGGCGTCTCCCGCACCATGCCGCCCATGATGCAGGTCCTGCGAGACGTGGCCGGCATCGAGCTGCCTGAGACGCTGGTGCGCGTGCAGCCTGATCCGGTTTCGCCGGCGACTTCGCCTGCGGCGGAGAATGGCGCTCCGGTCGCTGCGGCCGTAGCGGCGCCGGACGGCGCGCACGACGCCTCGACACGGCGTTCGAAATAAGGGCGCCTAAACACCCTTTGATCTGCGGGCGCGGGCGTTGCGGTGCAATTCCCCTCCGTCATTGACGGGGGGCTAATGAGCCGCGGAATGCCGAAATTAGCCCCCGGCGAGTCGCCGGGGGGACAAGGATCGTTACGGCGCGCGAGCCCGTTAAAATTCGGTTGAGTTAGGCTTTCTAAGGCTTTTTCCGTTCGCGCGATAGGCGATGCGGCCGCGCATCGACAAGTGCGTGCTCCTCAATCGCCGCGGTCGCGCGACACGAGCGCCATCAGCTCTGGCCCCTTCATGTCTTCCGTCAGCGACCTCACCGAGTTGTCCGCCATGACGACCAAGGCCGTGCCTGGGTGGAACGAGAAGAACCCTTCGTAGTTGCTGTAGTTCACGCAACCGCGCGGAGCCGGCACGCCGGCCCCGGCGATCCACCAGTGAAACTCGCTGCTCACGCCCCATGTGCCGCTATGGTTGTCCCCGTAAAATACTGGCGAGGTGTCCCAAGATCGCCGGAGTTCCCGCTCATTATAGAGGTCCGGTCGAGCGCACGCTTCATAGATGAGAATCGTGTTGCTGAGGCCGTCTGTTATGTCGTCGAAACGCACTTTGCGGGCAATCCTGTTCCAAGGGGGACTGGTGTGCCGGAGCGGTTCGCCCCAAGGCCCCAGTGCATATCGATCCGTTGATTGGAAAGGTTCTTCCCGTCGCCGAACGCGGGCGAGCATTCCGACCGCGGGAAGATAGTCGGTTGCCGCGGCGGCAAGCGTGGGGGACATGTCGACTTCGCCTAGCGGCCCCAAACGACTGACCAACTTACTTGTTCGCGGTGTCGAAGGACACATAAGGAGCGGCAACACGGTGCGGATCGCCGGTTGATTGCTCTCATGGGTCGCCGCTTCTGTTTGGTCAATTTGTCCATAGAGCGCTTGTTGCTCCAGGAACGGCAAAGTCATCGTTTGCCAGGTGTGCGACCAGTATTTCGCCGTGGGTCGCACGGGCTGCGAAAATGTGCCGCTCCACAGAGGTGGTATCGCCCCCTTCGCGTCATGATGCGCGTGAATCGCCAGGCCAATCTGCTTCAAGTGGCTCGTGCATTGCGTTCGCCGCGAAGCTTCGCGGGCAGCCTGCACTGCCGGCAAGAGAAGTGCGATCAGCAACGCGATCACGAAGATCGCCACGAGCACTTCGACGAGCGTAAATCCTCGACGCATACTCCTGCCTCCGCATGAGACGAACTCACAAGCTTCATGCCGCGCTCGAATTGGTCCGCACAGCGGACCCTACTGCTCTAAATCTGCCCGCCGTGCGAATTTCAATCGCCGCCGTCGCGCGACACGAGCGCCATCAGCTCCGGCCCCTCCATGTCCTCCGTAAGCGACCTTACCGAGTTGTCCGCCATGACAACCAACGCCGTGCCTGGGTGGAAGGAGAAGAATCCGTTGTAGTTGCTGTAGTTCACGCAACCGCGCGGGGCAGGCTGACCGTACCCCGCGGTCCAGAAATGGTACTCAGTGCCCACGCCCCAGGTGCCGCTGTGATAGTCGTTGATGCTTCCCGGCGAGGTCTCCCAAGATACGCGGAGTTCGCGCTGATTGTAGAGGTCCGGCCGCCCGCAGGCTTCATAGAGCAAAATCGTGTTGCTGAGCCCGTCTGTTATGTCGTCGACCCGCACCTTGCGCGCAATCCTGTTCCACGGCGGATTCGTGTGCCGAATTGGCTCGCCCCAGGGACCATGCGCATACTGACCCATCGATAAGTCCGTCTCCCCTGGCAAGCCGGAACGAGCGATCATGCCTACCGCGGGGAGATAGTCGGTGGCCGCTCCGGCAAGTCCGGGCCGGATATCGGTTGCGCTTAGCGGCGTCAACGCTTCGACCAACTTCGTCGATCGTGGCGTAGACGGACACATGAGGAGCGGCAGCACGGTGCGGATCGCCGGTTGATTACTCTCATGGGTCGCGGCCTGAGTTTGATCAATCTTGCCATAAAGCGCTTGCTGCTCCAGAAACGGCAGAGTTTCCGTTTGCCAGGTATGCGACCAAAACTTTACGTCGGGTCGCACGGGCTGCGCAAATGTGCCGCTCCACAGGGGCGGTATTGCCCCCTTCGCGTCGTGATGCGCGTGAATCGCCAGGCCAATCTGCTTCAAGTGGCTCGTGCATTGCGTCCGCCGCGAGGCTTCGCGGGCAGCCTGCACCGCCGGCAAGAGAAGGGCTATGAGCAAGGCGACGACAAAGATCGCCACCAGCACTTCGACGAGCGTAAATCCTCGACGCATGACTCCTGCCTCCGCATGAGACCAGCGTGGGCGATCCGAACGAGTTAAGTATAAAACTGCTATCGAAGCTCGAGCGGGCCGGGCAACTCTCGGGTTCCGGCAGTCTACCCCGAACTCCCGAGCCGTGCGACAACTCCCCTTTTTGGAGCGCCTTTGCTTTCCTAGAATGCCGCATTCGTCTGCCTGCCGCCGTTTGGGCGGCGTGCGGCTGCATGTTGCCCAGATCGACTAGGAAGACCGACTCCATGGCCAAGGCCGAAGCCCACGCGATCAGTCCTACCCGCGCCGAGGACTACCCCGAATGGTATCAGCAGGTCGTGCGCGCCGGCGACCTGGCCGAGGCCTCGCCGGTTCGCGGCTGCATGGTCATCAAGCCCTGGGGCTACGCCATCTGGGAGAACATGCAGCGGGTACTCGACCGGATGTTCAAGGACACCGGCCACCAGAACGCCTACTTCCCGCTCTTCATCCCCATGAGCTTCCTCGAGCTCGAGGCCCAACACGTAGACGGCTTCGCCAAGGAATGCGCGGTGGTCACTCATCACCGGCTCGAGCAAGGGGCCGACGGTAAGTTGCACCCCGCCGGCGAGCTCGAAGAGCCGCTGATCGTTCGTCCGACGAGCGAAACCATCATCGGCGCGACCTACGCCAAGTGGGTGCAGTCGTATCGCGACCTGCCGATCCTCATCAATCAATGGGCCAACGTCGTTCGCTGGGAACTGCGCACGCGCTTGTTCCTGCGCACCGCCGAATTCCTCTGGCAAGAAGGTCACACGGTCCATGCCACCGAGGCCGAGGCGCGCGAAGAGACGCTCAAGATGCTCGACGTCTACGCCGACTTCGCCGAAAACTACATGGCTATGCCGGTCATCAAGGGCGAGAAGACCGCCGGCGAGCGATTCCCGGGCGCGGTGTCGACCTACAGCATCGAGGCCATGATGCAGGACCGCAAAGCCCTGCAGGCAGGCACCTCGCACTTCTTGGGGCAGAACTTCGCCCGCTCGTTCCAGATCAAGTTCCAGGATCAGAACGGTAAGGAAGAGCTGGCCTGGACGACCTCGTGGGGCGTGTCGACGCGGCTGATCGGCGGCCTCGTGATGACGCATAGCGACGACGACGGCCTGATCCTGCCGCCGCGGCTCGCTCCGGCCCACGTGGTGATCCTGCCGATCTATCGCAACGACGACGAGCGGGCGACCGTGCTCGACTACTGCCGGCGGGTCGAGAAGGAGCTGACGGCGCAGAGCTACGATGGCGCTCCGGTGCGCGTGACGGTCGATACCCGCGACCTGCGCGGTGGCGAGAAGACCTGGTACCACATCAAGCGCGGCGTGCCGGTGCGTTTGGAAGTCGGCCCGCGCGACGTGCAGTCCGACGCCGTGTTCGCAGCCCGCCGCGACAAGCCGCCCAAAGAAAAGGCCGGCGTCCCGCGTGCGGACTTCGTGGCCAACATCGCCACGCTGTTGGGCGAGATTCAGCAGAACCTGTTCGACCGCGCGAAGGCGTCTCGCGAAGCGGCCACGCGGAAGATCGACGACGCGAAGGAGTTCGAAGAGTTCTTCACGCCCAAGAACGCCGACAACCCCGAGATCCACGGCGGCCTGGCCTGGTGCCATTTTTCCGAAGGCCCCGAACTGGCCGAGCTGCTCGGCAAACTCAAGGTCACGATTCGCTGCGTCCCCAGCGACGGCCCCGCCGAACCCGGCAAATGCTTCCTCACCGGCCGGCCCAGCGAACGACGCGGGGTGTTCGCCAAGGCGTATTAGATGTTAGGCAGAACGCACGAAGCTGCAGCGCGAGCTTCGAGCTGCACGGTTCGGCCGGAAAGGCATCTGCCTTCAGCCCCGGCAGGGGCGACCAGAGGTTAGCCCAGGGCCAGGGCAGCACTAGCTGACCGCGGCCCTGGGTTAAGCACTAAGGAGGATCGAAGCCCTGGAAGGGCGACACTCGTCAACGCAAGTCACGCCACGCATTTCTGTCGCCCCTCCGGGGCTTTTTGCTTTTATTGGGACGTAACCCCGGGCGGCGTCCGGCTAGCGCCGGCCTTGCCCGGGGCTATTCTCGAGTCGCCCCTACCGGGGCTGCATGCTCCTGGTCACGGTGCAGGCGGCGGAGCGAGTTTCGAGGCCGTGGTCTAGAATTACTCTATGCCCCCAGCCCCCGCCGACGAACACGATGCGCTGCTCGCCGAGCTTCTCGAGCAATTGGCCGAGGAGCAGCGCCGCACGGGCCGCGCGAACGTGGCACAGATCGCGAGCAAGCATCCGCAGGTTGCCGCCGAGTTGCAGGAACTTTGGGGCGCGGCCATGTTGGCCGAGGCCGTGGCCGGAAGGGCGTCCAGCTTGTCGGCCACCACGACGCCGGAGTCTGCTCATCGGCCGGCGGTCGTTCCGGATCGCGGTCCGCTGCCGCGCACTTGGGGCGATTACGAGCTGCGTGAAGAGCTCGGCCGCGGCGGCATGGGCGTGGTCTATCAGGCCTGGCAGCAGACCCTGGCGCGGCTCGTCGCCCTCAAAGTCGTGCTCCGCGGCGAGCTGGCCGATCCCACTGAGTTGGCCCGCTTTCGCGCGGAAGCGCAGGCAGCCGCGCGGCTCGATCATCCCAACATCGTGCCGGTCTACGAGGTCGGCGAAGAAGCAGGGCAACCCTACTTCAGCATGCGGTACGTGGAAGGTACCACCCTCGCGCAGCGGTTGGTCGAAGGCCCGCTGCCGCCGCGCGACGCAGCGCGCCTGCTCGCCGCGGTCTGCCGCGCCGTCGACTATGCGCATGCCCAGGGACTGCTGCACCGAGACTTGAAGCCTTCGAACATCCTGCTCGACACCGCCGGGCAGCCCTTGGTTACTGACTTTGGTCTGGCCAAACGTCTGACGGGCGAGCCCAGCCTCACCCGCTCCGGCGCGGTGCTTGGCACGCCAGCCTATATGGCCCCTGAGCAAGCCGCGGGAGCCCGTGGACAACTCGGCCCCGCGAGCGATGTGTGGAGCCTGGGCGCGATCCTCTATCAAACTCTCGTCGGCCGCCCGCCGTTTCAAGCGGCCACGCCGGTCGACACCGTGCTGCTCGTGCTCGAGCAAGATCCGCCGCTGCCTCGGCTCTTGAACCCGCAAGTTGACCGCGACCTGGAGATGGTGGCGCTCAAGTGCCTACAGAAGCCGACCGAGCTGCGCTATGCCTCGGCCGGCGCGCTAGCCGGCGATCTCGAAGCCTATCTGGCGGGCGAGCCGGTGTCGGCCCGCAGCGGCGGCTTTAGCCAAGTGATCGCCCGCTGGTTTCGTGATACGCACCATGCCCCGGTGCTCGAGAATTGGGGCCTGCTGTGGATGTGGCACTCGGTGGTGCTCGTCGTGCTGTGCTTGGCCACGAACTGGTTGAGTTGGCAGCAGTATCTTTCGGCCTGGCCCTATTTATTACTCTGGGGCGGCGGCTTGGCCGTCTGGGCGCCGATCTTCTGGACGCTGCGGCACCGTGCGGGTCCAGTGACGTTTGTCGAACGGCAGATCGCCCACGTGTGGGGCGCGAGCGTGATCGCGAGCGTCGGCCTATTCGTGGTCGAGCTGATCATGGGGCTGCCGGTGCTCACGCTCTCGCCTGTGCTCGGGCTCCTCTCCGGCATGGTCTTCATCGTGAAGGCCGGCATCTTGAGCGGCGAGTTTTACATCCACGCCGGCATCATGTTCCTTACCGCGCTCGCGATGGCGGCGCTGCAGCGGGCCGGCTACGCGATTGGCATTTCGCTGTTCGGCATCGTTTCGGGGGCGACGTTCTTCGTGCCGGGGCTCAAGTATTATCGGCAGCGGCGCAGACGGACGATCGAGCGTGGGTA
>JAESFN010001357.1_pt1 | contig 11049 bp, 10 predicted proteins | sample 9269411 | NCBI WGS metagenome assembly JAESFN01 (sample SAMN14505399, study PRJNA617100) | algae metagenome | isolation source: Iphinoe sp. HA4291-MV1 and co-occurring heterotrophs from trail next to... | place: USA: Maunawili Falls, Hawaii | collected 2009-07-25
GACGGCCGGAGCAACCACGCTGGCGCCGGTGGACGGCGCGACGCACACCCTCACCTTGACCGGCATCTCCGCTCAGACCCTCTACTTCTCCGATCGTCCCGCGCGCGTGGCCGGTACCATGCCCACGGCAACCTTCATCGAGGCGTGGCCGGAAATCTTTGCCAGCAGCCCGCCAAACGCCACGATGATCGCCCATCGCGCGGCCGGGGACGACGTCGATGTCGCGGTCGTCGTCACGCTCTCGAACCCGGTCTTTGACGAGGCAGCCGGGACGCTCACCTATCAGGCGGAGATTCTCAGCGCCGACCGGATCGTCGATCGCACATTCGAGGACGCACCGGTCACCGCCGTCGATGCGCCGCAGGAGTTCGCCGAGGCTCATCTCTTTATCGATGAGATATCACCGTGTACCGCCTGCGTGCTCGAGACTATTTTCACCCTTGGCTTCTGGTCCGTCGTATGTTCGCAGCACGATGAATGGGACGGTTGCTAACCGATCCGGCCGGGCGTAACCAGTCGCGACTAGAAGCACTGCTCCGGCGCTAGGGGTCGTACACGGAACCCGCTTCCAGTCCTGGGAGCGGGTCCCGGCAGCGCCGGGAGAAGTCCCGCTTGACACTCCCCATACAATGGACAAGTTGCGGACATTTGCGTTCGCGGCAGGGTTGTAGACAAGGAGAAAACGCAATGGCGCGTTTCTGGTTGATTGATCGCCACGACGCGAGGAATCTCGACGGTATGACCGCCGGGTGTGGTCGTGGTGTCCTTGATGCACCCACATTGGCAGAACCCCAACCCCATACAGCAAAATAGCCCTCCCCTTTTCAACCTGAATTGATCCGCCCGGGGAGCCTGCTCCGCCGGGATTTTTGTTTAACTCGCAACCAAATGAAGGAGCCTCAGATGGAGGAGATTTTCGAGGCCGGTTTCACCGTGCCGATCAAGACGTGGCTGCCGCGCGCGGATATCGAGCCGGGCGCGATGGAGCAGCTGCGCAACGCCGCCAGCCACCCGGAGGCGGCGCTGCACCTGGCGGTAATGCCGGATTGCCACGTCGGCGCCGGCGTCACCATCGGTTCGGTGTTTCCGACCGCCAATGCCGTGCTGCCGAATGCGGTCGGTGTCGATATCGGCTGCGGTATGTGCGCCGTCGATACTGGTGTGCCCTACGATCGCGAACGCATGGACCGCAATTTCTGGCGGCATTGGTCGGGCGCGGTGGCGCGCAATGTGCCGACCGGGTTCAGCACGCACCGCTCGCCGCAGGATCTGGGCGAGCTGAATCGCCCGCTGCGCGCGCAGGTGCTGCAGCCGCTGCTGCGGGATAAGGCGGCGGTTCAGATCGGCACCCTGGGTGGTGGTAATCACTTCCTGGAGGCGCAGGTCGATGAGCGCGGCATCATCTGGCTGATGGTGCATTCCGGCAGCCGCCACACCGGTCTGCGCATCGCCACGCACTACGAGGGGCTAGCGCAGGAGATCACCGAGCGGCGCGGTCTGTCGGTTGGCAAGGGTCTGGCGTCGCTGCCGCTGGACGATCAGACCGGCCAGGATTACCTGGAGGATATGGCCTGGGCGACCGATTTCGCGCTGGAGAATCGCAAGCGGATGATCGCGCAGATGCTGATCGCGTTCGATCGCGATCTGGAGATCGCGCTGGATGAAACGACTAGCCGCTTCGTCAATATTCACCACAATTTCGCCGCGCTGGAGGAGCATGGTGGCGAACTGGTGACCGTGCATCGCAAGGGCGCGACCAGCGCGGCGACCGGTGAAATCGGTATCATCCCTGGTTCGATGGGCTCATCGAGCTACATCGTGCGCGGTCGCGGTAATCCGGAGAGTCACGAGTCCTGCTCGCACGGTGCGGGTCGGGCGATGAGTCGCGGCGCGGCGAAGAAGCAGATCAGCGAGACCGAGTTCCAGCGGGCGCTGGCGAACACCTATTCGAAGCCCTCAACCAGCTTCATCGATGAGGCGCCGCAGGCGTACAAGAACATCGACACGGTGATCAACCGCCAGCTCGACCTGATCGAGGTCATTCACACCCTGACCCCGATCATCACGGTGAAGGGTGATAGCAAGGCGCGCGAGGATTAGACGCGTTGTCCGGTATCCGTCGTCCGTTTTCCGTAACTACGGGCGACGGATGACGGGTAACGGGTAACGGGTAACGGGCAACGCCGTTCAAATCGACTCCCCGGTGGTCGCGAGGTATTCAGAAAGCGGCATCCAGCTGAGTTCCGGGTGTTGAGCGCCAGGGAGTGGAGAGATGAGCTCGATCGAGTGGCCGTCGGGGTCGAGGAAAAAGACGCTCGCCTGCGGTGCCCAGCCATTGACGATTGGTTCCTGCATCGGCCGGCCGAAGTGTCTCGGCTCGACCCCCACGTCACGAAGTTTCGGGATCGAGGCGATCAGTTCGGGTATGGAGACCCGGAACGAGATGTGCAGGATCTGCTTCAGCGGCGCCGTGTAGGTCGACCACAGCCCGAGCATGCCCGCTTCCGGCGTCGGCACCCAGAGGAATGCCACGTGGCGTTCCGGAATCCGGTGCGCTAGCGGAAAACCGAGGGTTTTGCCGTAGAACTCGATCGACGCATCGAGATCGCGCACGGTGAGATGTGCTTCGTACAAACCGTGGATCGTCGCAACGGGCATGACTGTTTCCTTTGGGCGCTTTCCAAAACCCCGCCGAATCTACGGCAACAGTAGCGCAATCCTTCGTGAGCAGGTTCATCGCTCGCTAATCACCATCCTCATCGCCGCTACCGCCGCCTTGCCCATTTCCTCCACCGGTGCCATTACCACCACCCTGTCCGTTTCCGCCTCCGCTGCCATTCCCGCCGCCTTGTTCATTCCCGCCGCCGGTGCCGTTACCGTTTCCATTGCCCTGACCGCTGCCCGAACCGGCGCCGGTCGTTGCCGGTATGCGGTCGTTGGCATTGTTGCGACCGGCGGGCCAGAAGAGCGGTTGGTCGATACCGGGATAGCGATGGGAGTAAATCAGCGCCTGCGTGGCTGGCGTCAGCAGATAGTCCTGGAACGCTTGCGCGCCAGCGATGTTGGCGTCCGGAAAGGCGACCGGATCGACAACGGTGGCCATCATGATCCGGTGGAACAGCTCATCGGTGTAGAGGACCGGTTGCAGTGGCAGCGGATTCGCCTCCTGCGCGACGAGGAATGGCGTCGCACCCCAGAGCGTGTAGCCGCCCTGCGCGGCCGCTTCCTGGACGGCCTCCAGGTTCTGCAGCCCGGGGTCGCGATACCAGCCCGATTTCTCGGGCCGACCGGCCAGAATCCAGAGGGTCTCCGTTAAATAGCTGAGCTCGGCGTTGGCATTGACGATGAACGGGGACCCGCTGCTGGCGATCTGCGTGAATGCCGCCACCGGATCATCCAGCCCCACCACTCCGGCGGGATCATCGCTCGGGGCGATGAGCGCCATCGAATTGAAGAGAACCATACGCGGCCATTGCCCGAGCCCATCGGTGAGAAATGCCTGCGCCGCGCGATGCCCGAAGTGCGAGAACACGATATCAGCCTCACCCGCCCGGGCTTTGTCGTAAATATCCTGACCCGCGTACACCTGCACCGACCAATCGGTGTCGGCCTCGAAGCGCGAAATCAACTCGTCGAGCAGTCCGCCGTCGCGGATCGTTACCACCGTCGCCAGCCTGATGGTGTTCGTGGCGCCGGGTCCCGTATCCGGTGTCGCCGGAGCCGCGCTCACAGCGCCGGGCAACGCCGCTCCTCCGAGCGCGAGCAGGCTCCCCGTTTTCAGCATCGCTCGCCGTGAAATCTGCGATCCGGCATCTCCGTCCTCGTGGGTCACCACCGCATTGATCTCCTGCTGTCTGGGCTCATCCAGTGCCTACGTCGTAGTTGCCATTATCCAGGATATGATTAGTCAAATACTGATTTCACACCGAATCCGTCGCAACGCACTTCGTTCGTAGTCTCGGGGAGACTTCCCGTGTCAGCCTGGTGTCTCCAGACCCAGGCGGCGCAACGGGTATTTGCGCGTCGCCAACGAGCCGCCCTCACCCCGGCGCTCCGCGCCACCCCGCTCCCACTGTGGTAGGAGAGGGAACGCTGATTTCGGCACCCTGCGTCAACCGTGTCGCACTTTGCGCTGCTCGCTCGTCATTAGAGTGAAGGCGGGAAAACGCGAACCCGCCGGCATCCGGGGCAATGGGGCGCTGGATGGAGGAACAACGGGAGAACTATCGTGATCGATCGTGGAACGTACTTTGACTCGAAGCTTATGAAGGGGTTGTTCGCTATCTCCGGCACCACCAACAATGCCGGGCTCGATCCCATTCAGTATGAGCTGATCAAGATGCGGGCTTCCCAAGTTAATGGCTGCTCGTTCTGCCTGAAGATGCACATTGAAGGCGCGCTGGCTGCCGGGGAGACGCAGGAGCGGATCAATCTGCTCAGCCTCTGGCGTGATACCCCCTACTTTTCCGAGAAGGAGCGCGCAGTGCTGGCGCTCACCGAAGCAGTCACCCTGATCGCCGCTGATCAGGTACCCGATGCCGTGTTCGAAGAGGTGCAGCAACACTTCAGCCAGGATGAGATTGCGAGCCTCGTGCTGGCGATCATCACCATCAACGCCTGGAATCGCGCCAACGTCGCGTTCGGAGTTCACGTGGGGGCCGCGGTCCCCGCCTAACGCTTGCCCGCCAAATCGCCTGCCGGTCGCACAGCGTCGTGCAACCGGCAGGCGATTTGGCGCGCACACCAGAAAACGCAATCACTCCGGAATTCGCTGGAATGCCTTTGGATGAAGATGGCTACCTAAATGCCCTCATCAGCAGGCACGCGCTCGATGCGCGTCCAGCCGCGCCAGCCCCGCTCCTGCAGGATCGCCAGCAATCGCTCGGAGAGCGGTGAGGAGGCGAGCATGGTTGCATCCAGCAGATCGACAAACTGGTCGTCGACACCGAGGTCTCCAGCCTCTCCGGTCTCAAGCGCACGAATCATCAAGCGTTCCAGGATGTCGGCAACTTCGACAATCCGTGGATCGTCGATCGGCCAGTCGAGTGCGCCGCTCAGCAACTGGTAGAGCCGCAACATCTCGGGATCGTTCAACTCCTCGTGCTTCTTTTCCATCATCGCGTCGATCTGGTGCGGAACCTGGGCAGCGATCATGATCCAACTATCCCGCTCCAACTCGATGTACCGCTCCTCAACCCCGAGACCGCGCAGCCGGTCGAGGTAGCTCACCACACTCGGCGGGAGCACCAGTTGCTCTCCGGCGGTCAGGTGAGCGAGCCGTTTGCGGGTGTCCTGTAACCGGCGGATCTCGGCGCGCAGGTTTTTATCGATCTCCTGCACGCCGTTGGCGAATTCCTCGGGACTGGCATCGAGAAGCTCCTGCACCCGGGCGAGCGGCACACCGGCGCTGGCCAGCGTGTGAATCCGGATCAGGCGCACCACCGCTGTCCCGTCGTAGGTGCGATAGCCGGAGCGGTCGCGCTTGGGTTCCGGCAGCAACCCAATCTGGTGATAGTGGCGAATCGCCCGCACCGTCACTCCCGCGTAGGTTGCGAGCTGGCTGATGGTGAGCATGGATCTCAGGCTACCTCGGCGATCTTCCGGCGATAGGTGGCCATGGCGAAGATGTAGGCCACGACGAGAATACCGGCACACCAGGCGAGCGCCACCCAGATGTCGCTACCAACCGGCTGATCGGTGAAGAGATTGCGGATGGCGTTAACGATGGAGGTCACCGGCTGATGCTCGGCGAAGGCGCGCACCACTCGGGGCATGGTATCGGTAGGAACGAACGCCGAGCTGATGAACGGCAGGAAAATCAGTGGGTAGGAGAAGGCGCCTGCCCCCTCGACCGACCCCGCCGAGAAACCGGCGATCACGGCGATCCAGGTCAGCGCCAGCGTGAACAGGAGCAGAATCCCGGCCACCGCGAGCCACGCCAGTACCCCAGCATCCGAGCGAAAGCCGATGAGCAACGCGACCCCGACGACGATCGCGAGAGAGATCAGATTGGCGACCAGCGAGGTCAGCACGTGCGCCCAGAGCAGCCCCGAGCGGGCGATCGGCATCGATTGGAAGCGCTCGAAGATACCGCTCTTCATATCCACAAACAGCCGGAATGCGGTGTAGGAAATGCCTGATGCGATCGTGATCAGCAGGATACCGGGGAGCATGTAATTCACATACTTCTCCGAGCCAGTGTCGATCGCGCCGCCGAAGACGTAGACGAACATCAGCATCATGGCGATCGGGGTGATCGCGGTGGTGATGATGGTGTCGATACTGCGGGTGACGTGGCGCATGGTGCGCCCGGTGAGAACGGCGGTGTCGCTGAGAACGTGGGTGCTCATGTTCGCTCCTTATTTTCTGCCCGGGTGAGCTACGTGACTCCCGGCGGGCTGGTGGGCTCTGCCCCCGACCACCGCGAAGAAGATGTCTTCGAGGGTCGGCTGCTTTTCGACGTATTCGACCTTGGCGGGCGGGAGTAATTGCTTGAGCTCGGCGAGGGTGCCGTTCACGATGATCCGCCCCTCGTGGAGAATGGCGATCCGGTCGGCGAGCTGCTCGGCTTCGTCGAGATACTGGGTGGTGAGCAGCACCGTGGTGCCCTGCCCGGCCAGCCCCTTCACCACCTCCCACACTTCGAGACGAGCCTCGGGGTCGAGCCCGGTGGTCGGTTCGTCGAGAAAGATGATCGGCGTGTTCCCGACCAGGCTCATCGCGATATCGAGACGGCGGCGCATGCCACCGGAATAGGTCGAGACTTTGCGCGTGGCCGCATCGGTCAGGGCGAAGCGGGCGAGCAGGTCGTCCGCGATCCTGTCCGGATCCTTCAGACGCCAGAGCTTGGCGACGAGCACGAGGTTCTCCCGGCCGCTGAGAATTTCATCGACAGCGGCAAATTGCCCGGTAAGACTGATCGACGCTCGCACGTCGTCAGGCTGAGTAGCGACATTGAAGCCGTTGACACTCGCGGTTCCGGCGTCGGCTTTGCGCAACGTGGTCAGAATTTTCAGAAGTGTGGTTTTGCCCGCTCCATTCGAGCCGAGCAGCGCGAAGATGCTGCCGCGCGCGATGCTGAGATCCACACCGCGCAGCACCTCCAGCTGCCCGTACGACTTCTCGATTCCGTGGACGCGAATCGCCGGATCGACGGTTTGTTGGCCTGTCATGAGCGGTTCCCTCCGTTTTCGGCGCTCGTCCTCATCGTTTCAACCATGGTCATTTGCCTCCTTCGTGGAGCCCTTGCAACCACCTGCGGGAAGCTCCGGCGAAAGGATCGAGGGTTAACCCTGCGTCAAGGTCAAGGGGTGCGCGGAGAATCGCGATGAATCCGCCGCGGCCCGGAATTGCAATCGATGGGTGGATTTGTTTAACGACGTGAGACTCGCAATTTTGTTGACGCAAATCGGACGCGCGGTATAGATTGGTCTAATCAATTGCAATTGTGGAATGTTGACTAGTCACACGATTTTTGGGTCCAGGCGATCGTCCGGGGGTCGAAGATCGTGCGGCGATCGCGGAACAGGAGCGTGTGATGACCCACTCCCGACCGTCGGTTTCGCGCCGGAGCCTTTTCAAGGGCGCCGCCGCGATGAGTGTCGGCCTCAGCTTTGCCGGGTTACCGGTGGTGCAGATTCGCCGGGCCAACGCCCAGGAAACCACCGTCACCTGGATGTCGAACCAGCGCCACGACAAAGCGGTGAAGGAAGATCTCTTCGCCCGCTTCGCGCAGGAAAGCGGTATCAAGGTGGAGATGCAAATCTTCGCCGACGAATATCCCGATCAGCTCAAGCTCGCCTTCGAATCGGGCAATCCCCCCGATATGTTCAATATGAGTCAACCGCGCCAGCAGGCCGAAGCCGGTTGGGCGGAACCGCTCGACGACTATCTCGCCGCTACTCCGGGAATGCAGGATTCGTTTATCCCCGGCTCCTTCCTGCCCAATCAGGGCATCTACGGCGGCAAAATTCACGGGCTGCCGATGTACGCGCAAACCATGCGCCTCTACTACAACAAGACGCTCTTCACGAAAGCGGGGCTCGATCCCGCCGCACCTCCGACCACCTGGACGCAACTGCGCGAATTCTCCAAAGCGATTTCTGAGAAGGGCGAAGGCTCCTACGGCCTCATCCTGGGCGACAAATTCCCCTGGGTCTGGGAGATGAATGTCGCCTTCCTCGCCAACGGCGGCGGCGCCTACAAATTCGATTGGGCGCAAAACGCCTACAACTTCAACCAACCGGCGATCAAAGACGGGTTGCAACTCTTCGTCGATATGAACGCCGACGGCGGGATTTTCCCCGGTATCCACACCCTCACCGATGACGATGCCCGCCAGCAGTTCTCGATCGGTATGGCCGGGATGATCATCGGCGGTTCGTGGAACCCCGGTGTGTTCAACGATCAGTTCTCCTCGACCGAGGATTGGGACACGGCCGAGCTGCCGATGCCCGATGGCGGCGAGGCGGGTCGCATCCGCCAGTACATCGGCGATCGCTACACAATCAGCGCCCAGAGCCAGAACAAAGAGGCCTGCTGGGAAGTTCTCAAATGGCTCTACTCGGCCGAGATCATGACCGAGATGTACACCCGCGGTATGGGCGTGATGGGCGTTGCCGCCGCCAACACCGGTGTCTCCGAGGTGCGCGGTATCAGCAAGCTCGCCCCGACCGAGCGCGATGTTATCCCGCCGCCGGAACCGGAATTGCCGACGATCACGCCCGACTGGGTGACGGTGTTCCAGGGCATCTACGACGACGGTGGCTCCACCGCCGACGAGAAGCTGAACGGGCTCACCGAGACCTACAACAAAACCTACGAAGATGCGGTCGCGGCAGGCAGTCTGGTGAAAGAGGACTACCTCGTCGCGGACTGGAACGGTCTCACGTGGACCGCCGGCAGCGGCGCCCCGGCTGCTTCCCCGGAAGCGAGCCCGACAGCCTAACGCGTTATCCGTCGCCCGTTTTCCGTCGTCCGTAGCTACGGAAAACGGACGACGGGCGACGGACGACGTCGTCCGGAGAGTTCCATGGCCACCCCCTATCGCCGTCCCAGTGCGCTGAGGAAGCATCGTGCCGCGTATTTGATGTGTACGCCGACGGTGCTGCTTTTTTTGGTGTTTATGGTGTTCCCCATCGGGTTTGTGCTCTACACCTCGCTCCTCGATTGGAACGGGATCGAGAGTGCACGGCACGCGGATTTCATCGGGCTCGATAACTTCCGCAAGCTGATTCACGACGATCTCTGGTGGAAAGCGGTGCGCAACACCCTGCTCTACGCGCTGCTGAAGATCGTGATCGAGTTGCCGCTGGCGCTGTTGCTGGCGGTGGCGCTGAATTCCGGGATTCGCGGGCTGGTGGTGTTTCGCACCATCGGGTTTATCCCGGTCGTCACCAGCGTGGCGGTCGTTTCGCTCGCCTTTACCTTTTTCTTTTCTCCGCTGCCGGGCGCGGCGTTCAATGAAATCCTGCAGAATCTCGGGCTGGTCGATAAACCGATCGCCTTTCTCGGCGATCGCCGCTACGCCTTCTGGACGGTAACAGGAGTGGCGATCTGGCACGATCTCGGGATCAACATGGTCTTTTTCTTAGCCGCATTACAAACGGTGCCGCGCGATCTCTACGACGCGGCGAAGGTCGATGGCGCCAGCGCGGTGCAGCGCTTTTTCCAGATCGAGGTGCCGGTGATCCGGCCGCTGACCGCGGTGATCATCTCGCTCTCGCTGGCCGGTTCGCTGAAGGTGTTCGACATCTTTTCGGTGCTCACCGGCGGGGGTCCCGGGTTTTCCACCACGACGATGGTGCTCTACATGTTCCGCTACACCTCGTTCGGCGGCGGCGGACTCGCGGGGGCGACGTCGCAGCCGCAGGTCGGCTACGGCTCAGCGGTGGCGGTCGGGCTGGGGTTGATCATCTTCGCGGTGGTGCTGTTCCAGCAGTGGATTAATCGCCTCCAGGATCGGAGGGCCGGCTGATGTCGCTCGAATCTCCGGTCCGCGAGGCGATGCGCTACCAATCCGAGATTATGGTCGCCGAGGATCCGAACAAGCGGCGCACCCAGATCACGCGGATCACGACCCTCGCGCTGCGCTACGGTCTGCTGCTGATCTACGCCGCGATCTGTCTCTACCCGTTCGTCTGGATGGTCGCAACGTCATTGCGCGATCAGCGTGGCGTATTCAAAGCGGGCACCTCGCTCTGGGTGTCGCACCCGAACTGGCAGAACTACTCCGATATTTGGCACTCGGCGAATATCCCGCGCGCCACCGCCAACACGATCATCATCACCACCGCCTGCATGGCGCTGACGATCATCACGACCTCGATGACCGCCTACGCGCTGGCGCGCTCAAACTTCCCGGGGCGGCAGTTGATCATGTTCGCGCTACTGGCGACTCTGCTGATTCCGGGCGAGATGCTGGTGATTCCAACCTTCTACGTCAATCGCTCGCTTCACCTGATCGGCGACGAAAAAGCACTCCTGGCGGTGATCCTGGTGATGACGGCGGGGGCGCAGGTGTTCAACATCTACCTGATGCTCGGGCATTTCCGCACCATTCCGGCTGATCTCTACGATTCGGCCGAGCTCGACGGCGCGTCGTACTTCGAAACCTACTGGAGGATCGCCTTCCCACTGATCCGCCCCGCGCTGGCGACGGTGGTGTTGCTCACCTTCATGGGGGTGTGGAACGCCTATCTCATCCCGCTCGTTTACCTGGCGCCGCTCCCCGACTACCAGACGCTGACGATCGCGCTGATCCAATACTCGAAGCAATTCCAAACGCTCTATCACATCATGGCGGCCGGGGCGGTGATCACCCTGATCCCGATCATCCTCGTCTTCATCTTCCTGCAGCGCTACTTCATCCGCGGACTGACGGAAGGCGCGACGAAGGGGTAGAGGATTCGCATCCAGGTTGCCGGACACGAACGACCGCTCGCCCACTTGCCATCAACCACCGTCCACGTAGGGGCGCTGCTTGCTGCGCCCGTTTCGGAACACGACCATTCCCGTGCGCAACCAAGGCGCAGCAAGCAGCGCCCCTAC
>JAESFN010001358.1_pt1 | contig 11009 bp, 12 predicted proteins | sample 9269411 | NCBI WGS metagenome assembly JAESFN01 (sample SAMN14505399, study PRJNA617100) | algae metagenome | isolation source: Iphinoe sp. HA4291-MV1 and co-occurring heterotrophs from trail next to... | place: USA: Maunawili Falls, Hawaii | collected 2009-07-25
TTCACCGCGCTGATGACCGAGTGGGAGCGGGCGGTGGCCCAGTTCTTCGCCACCTGCTGGGGCGTCGACCCCGACCACGACATCGACTGCCAGGTGATCGGGGCCGCGGTGATCGGGGTGTCCCGCAGCTCGATCCTGGTCGGGCAGGCCACCGGCCGGCCGATCCGGGAGCTGCTCGACGCCGGCTACGCGACCCTGGCCGCCGGCCTGGAACGCACCATCGCCGGACGCTGACGTCGGCTACCTGGTCGCGAGCTCCTCGGAGCGCAGGCCGGTGCGCAGCGTCTCGGTCATCAGGTAGGAGCAGGTGAAGGAGACCAGCGCGATGGCGATGACGAACCCGCCGACCGCGTAGATGCTCCCGGTCCACGCGACCAGCGCGGTGCACACCAGCGGCGTCATGCCGCCCAGGATCGCGGCGAACTGGTAGGCCAGCGAGCTGCCGCTGTAGCGCATCCCGGTGCTGAACTGCTCGGCGAAGAACGCGGACTGCGGCCCGTACACCGCGCTGCGGCAGGCCTGGATGAGCACGCCACCGAGGGCGAACAGCCAGATGTCGCCGGTCGACACGAGCATGAAGTACGGGATCGCCCACACCGCCATCAGCGCCATCCCGGCCAGGAACAGCGGACGCCGGCCCACCCGGTCGGAGAGCAGGCCGAACAGCAGGATCATCGGGATGTCGGCCGCGCTGAGCAGCGTGTTCGCGTTCAGGATCGTGGTGCGGTCGTAGCCCAGGTTCGTGGTGGCGTAGGCGACGAGCCACACCGAGCTGACGTAGAACGTCGAGTGCGTGGCCAGGAACGACCCGGCGGCGAGCGCGATCTCCTTCGGGTAGGCCCGCAGCGCGTCCAGCACCGGCATCCGCGCGGCCGACTTCCGCTCCACCGACTCGCGGAACACCGGGCTCTCGCTGACGGTCAGCCGGATCCACAGGCCGACGGCGATCAGCAGGGCGCTGCCCAGGAACGGGATCCGCCAGCCCCACGCGCCGAACTGCTCGTCGGTGAGCGTCGCGGAGAGCACGGCGAAGGTCCCGGTCCCCAGCACCAGCCCGGCCGGCACCCCGACCTGCGGCCAGCTGCCGTAGAACCCCCGCCGGTGCGGCGGCGCGTGCTCGACGGCCATCAGGGCCGCGCCGCCCCACTCCCCGCCGACCCCGAAGCCCTGCAGGAACCGCAGCACCACGAGCAGCACGGGCGCCCAGAGACCGATCATGGCGTAGGTGGGCAGCAGGCCCATCAACACCGTCGCCCCGCCCATCAGCAGCAGCGAGTACACCAGCATCGGCTTGCGGCCGATCCGGTCGCCGTAGTGGGCGAACACCGCCCCGCCGAACGGTCGGGCGATGAACCCGACGGCGAACGAGGCGAACGAGGCCAACGTGCCGGTCAGCGGGTCGACGGCCGGGAAGAAGATCTTGTTGAAGACCAGCGCGGCGGCCGTGCCGAAGATGAAGAAGTCGTACCACTCGATCGTCGTGCCCACCAGGCTGGCGAAGGCGACCCGGCGCGGGGACCCCGGGCCCGGCGCGGGGTGGTCGGCCGCGGTCATCGGGGCGTCAGGCACCGGTGCCGGCCAGCTCCTCCACCGGACCGAGGGCGCAGACGTCGTCCATCCCCATCGCGTGCAGCACCCGGCCCTGGCCCATCCAGCAGGCGATGCAGAACGACAGGTCGACCAGCTCGGCGTCGGTGAACGCCGCCTTGGCCCGACCCCAGAACTCCTCGTCGTGCGGCAGCCCGTGCGGGTCCTGGCCGAGCCGCTCGGCGTACTCGATGGCGATCGTCTCCCGCTCGTCGTACAGCGCCGAGGTCCGCCACCGCGACACCTCGGCGTAGAACGCGGCGTCCGGGGCCGGACCGTTCTCGGCCACCGTGTGCGCCCCCTGGTAGAGCCGGGGCAGGTCGCGCGAGGCCCGGAAGTTCTGGCAGAGCCGGCAGCCGTTGATCTCCGCGGTGCGTGCCCGGGCGGCCTCGAACACGGCTTGTCAAGGGACTTCGACTCCCTTAGTTTTGTGCCATGAACGACACCATCGTGGTCGGCGCCGGGATCAACGGGCTCACCTGCGCGGCCTACCTGGCCCAGGCCGGCCGGAAGGTGCTGGTCCTGGAGGCGAACCCCCAGGCCGGCGGGTTCGTGGTCACCGAGGACGCCCCGGGCGCGCCCGGCTACCGGATCAACCCGTACGCCATCGAGTTCCCGTTCGCCGGGATGAAGCCGTCGGTGGCCGAGGAGCTGGACCTGGCCCGGTTCGGGCTCAAGTTCGTGCCGCTGGACCCGAACAACACCTACGTCGGCCCCAACGGCACCCAGTTCTCGCTGTACCACTCGCTGGACAAGACCCACGAGTCGATGTCCAAGATCTCCCGCAACGACGCCGACGCCTGGCGGACGCTGATGACGTCGTTGATGCCGCTGCTCGACGTCGGCCTGCCCTACCTGTCCGACCACCCCACCCGCCCCGGCGCGGCAACTCTGCGCACGATGGTCGCGCAGGCCGCCAAGCACCGGAAGGCGCTGCTGCCCGGTGCCCGGATCCTGATGCAGACCCCGAACGAGATCCTCAAGAAGTTCGAGTCCGACGAGATCCGGACCTGGATCGCGGCGAACGTGGTCACCGGGAGCTTCCGGGACCTGGACGAGGTGGCGAACACCTCGATCCTGCTCTACTTCGCGGCCAACCACATGTACCTCATCCAGCGGACCGTGGGCGGAGCCGGCGCGTTCACCCAGGCCCTGGTGAAGTGCATCGAGCACCACGGCGGCGAGGTGCGGACGTCGGCCCCGGTGCGCCGGATCCACGTGGCGAACGGCCGGACCACCGGGGTGACCCTGCACAGCGGCGAGCGGATCGACGCCGAGCAGGTGGTCGGCGCGATCGACCCGACGTCGCTGTTCACCAAGCTGGTCGAGCCGGGCGCGCTGTCCCCGGAACTGCAGGAGGAGGTCGACGACTTCCTGGTGCTGTCCAGCAACGTCAGCCACTTCATGGTCGGCATGGCGGTCAGCAAGCTGCCCACGTTCCCGAAGAACGACATCCCGCCGGAGGTGATGGGCGGGCTCACCTTCGTCCCCGACGAGGCCTACGTCGCCCGACTGATGGCCGCGATCAAGGCCGGCCGGATCGACGACGAGATCGTGTTCTACATCGGCGTCCCGTCGGTCGTGGACCGGACGATGGTCCCGGAGGGCAGCGAGGGACACAGCCTCTGGGTCTACATCGGCGCGGTGCCGCTCAAGCTCACCGACGGCAGCGACTGGCAGGACGTCAAGCAGGGGTACTACGAGCGCTTCGTGGACCTGGTGGAGGGCTACTCACCGGGCTTCCGGAACTCGATCCTCGGCGCCCGGATCACCAGCCCGGACGACATGAACACCGAGTGGACCTTCAAGGGCTCGTCCCGCGCGGTGGACCTGATCCCCAGCCAGATCGGGCCGTGGCGGCCCAGCCCGGGGCTGTCCGGCTACGACACCCCGGGGATCAAGGGACTGTGGCGCACCGGCCACGGCACCCACCCGATGTCCGGGACCAGCGGCTGGCCGGGGCGGATCGCCGCGCGCACGATGCTCAAGAAAGCGAGCGGCCGCACGCTACCCTGGCGACGCTGACCGAGGAGCTGACCGGGGGAGCGACCGATGAGCGACGACCGCGACATCCGGGTCACGATCGACGTGCAGGCCTCCCCCGAGGTCATCTGGCCGCTGGTCGCCGACCCGGCCGGCATGGGTCGCTGGAGCTCCGAGACCACCGGGGCCCAGTGGAAGGACGGCGCCACCGGACCGGCGGCCGGCGCCCGGTTCGCCGGCCGGAACCGGAACGGCTGGCGCCGCTGGAGCGCGGACGGAACGATCACGACCTACGAGACCAACCGTCTGGTCGAGTGGGACATGACCTTCTACGGCTTCAAGATCTGCCGGTGGAGCTACCTGATCGAACCGATCACCGGCGGCACCAGCCGGGTGACCGAGATCTGGCAGGACCACCGGAACGCCTTCCTGCGCTGGCCCGTGCCCGGCTACATCATCACCGGCCAGAAGGACCGACCCGCCGCGAACCGGGCCGCCATGGAGTCGACCCTCGCCCAGATCAAGACCGCGGCGGAGGCGGGCGGCCACCCCTGACCTGACCGCTTCGGTTCAGGACGCGAAGCCGCCGCTGACGACCACCTTCCCGGTCATGCTCCCGGCCTCGACCAGCTCGTGGGCCCGGCGCAGCGTGGCGGCGTTGATCGGCCGGAGGTGTTCGCTGACGGTGCCGCGCAGCCGGCCGTCGTCCACCATCCGCGCGACGGTGTCCAGCAGCTCGCTCTGCGCGGTGTCCTCCGGGGCGAACAGCGGCCGGGTGAACATCAGCTCCCAGTGCCAGGTCAGGCTCTTGGCCTTCAGCGGCAGCAGGTCCAGCCCCTCCGGCTCGTCGATCGCGGTGATGTCGCCGCCGGGGCGCAGCAGCTCGGCGAACTTCTGCACGTTGCCGGCGGAGAACGGGGTGAAGACGTGGTCGACGCCGTCCGGGGCCACCGCCGCGACGTCGGCGACCAGGTCGCCGTGGTGGTCGACCACGTGGTGCGCACCCAGCCCGGTCGCCCAGGCCCGCGACTCCGGCCGCGACGCGGTGCCGATCACGGTCACCCCGGTCAGCACGCGGGCCAGCTGCACGATCATCGAGCCGACCCCGCCCGCGGCCCCCATGACCAGCAGCGTCCCGGTGCTCTCCGAGCCGAGCCGGAAGCGGTCGAACAGCGCCTCCCAGGCGGTGATCGCGGTCAGCGGCAGCGCGGCGGCCTCGGCGAAGTCCAGGCTCGCCGGCTTGTGCCCGACGATGCGCTCGTCGACCAGGTGCAGCTCCGAGTTCGTGCCCGGGCGCCCGATCGAGCCCGCGTAGTACACCTCGTCGCCCACCGCGAACCGGGTCACCTCGGCGCCGGTCGCGGTGACCACCCCGGCGGCGTCGTAGCCGAGCACCTTGAGCTCGCCGCCCGGGTCGACCTGGTTGCGGACCTTGGTGTCGACCGGGTTCACCGAGACCGCCTCGACCCGGACCAGCAGGTCGTGCGGACCGGGCGCGGGCACCGGCACCCGCGCGTCGACCAGGCTCTCGGGGTGGGTGATCGGAAGGCTCTTGCGGTACCCGACGGCCCGCATGTCGTCTGTCATGCTTCGACGGTATCCCTACTGCCCTAGTTACCTGCAACGTCGATTAGTATCTTTCAGAGAGTATGCTGGTGAGCATGCCGTCCGACCCCTGCGGCCCCCGCGACGCGTACAGCGCCGCCTGCCCGTGCCGCGAACTGCTCGACCTGCTGGCCAACAAGTGGAGTGCGCTGGCCCTCGGCGCGCTGGAGGACGGGCCCCGCCGGTTCGGCGCGCTGCGGGCCAAGCTCGACGGGATCAGCCCGAAGATGCTCACCCAGACGCTGCGCCGGCTCGAGGAGCTCGGCCTGGTCGCCCGCGTCGTCTACCCCGAGGTGCCGCTGCACGTCGAATACTCCCTCACCCCGCTCGGCGCGGACGCGTGCGTGCCCCTCGGCGCGCTACGGCACTGGGTCGAGGCCAACGTCGACCGCATCCCCGCCCTCACCACCACCTAGAGCTTAGGTGACAGACTGCACTGGCTGTCAGAATGTCACGTTCGGCCCTTGTGGACAGCACTTCCCGGCGGGTACGAATGGTCAGCGGGTGGCGCGACCTCATGGACACAGGGGGCCTCGATGAGCGATCCGGACGTCATCGTCGTCGGGGCCGGGCACAACGGGCTGGTCGCGGCCGGCTACCTGGCCCGCGCCGGGCTGCGGGTGCTGGTGGTGGAGGCGGCCCCGCATGTCGGCGGGATGACCGTGTCCCCGGCGTTCATCCCGGAGGCGCCCGAGCACCGGCTGAACCTGTGCGCGGTGGACGCGGTGGTGCTGCGCGGCACGACCGTGGTGGCCGACCTGGAGCTGCAGCGGCACGGCTACCGCGAGCTCGACCTGGACCCGATCTTCAGCTACCTGCACCCCGACGGGGCCTCGGTGGTGGTGTTCCGGGACGTGCCGCGCACCGTGGCCGAGATCGCCCGGTTCTCCCGTCGGGACGCAGCCGCCTACGCCGAGCTGGTCCGGGTGATGGACGACGGGCTGACCGCCGCGCTGCCGATCATGCTGAACAACCCCGCCCGCCCGGAGCTGGGCTGGCTGCGCGAGGCGGCCGGCGGAGCGGTCCGGGGCGCCCGGCGGCTGCCGGCCTTCGCCCGGCTGATGACCGGCTCGGGGACGGCGGAGATCAACCGCCGGTTCGAGCACCCGGTGGTGCGGTCGCTGCTGCACGGGATCGGCACGTTCGCCTGTGACATGGACGTCCGGGGCACCGGGTTCTACCTGATGCTGCTGGGTCTGGCCCACCGGTTCGGCGTCGGCCGGCCGGTCGGCGGGCTGGGCGGGCTCGCCGACGCCCTGCGCGCGCACCTGCGCAGCCGGGGCGGGGACGTGCGGACGTCCGCGCCGGTGACCGGGCTGACCATGTCCGGCCGGCGGGTGACCGGGGTGCGGCTGGCCTCCGGAGAGGAGGTCGGCGCCCGGCTCGGCGTGCTGACCAGCTGCGATCCCGGCCAGGTGCTGCTGGACATGCTGCCGCCGGGGCACCTCGGTCCGGTGCTGAGCCGGGGTCTGCGCACGCTGAAGCGCAACGCGGCGGGGGCCGGGCCGTTCAAGGTCGACCTGGCGCTGCGCGGGCAGCTGCGGCTGGACCGCTTCCGCCGAGACGACGGCGTCGACCTGCGGGTTCCGTCCACCTTCTTCGGCGCCTCGGCCGACATCACCGCCGGGTACGCCGCCGCCGCGCGCGGTGAGCTGGTCGACCGGCTGCCCGGTTACGCCGTCATCCCCACCGCGGCGGACCCGAGCCAGGCGCCGGCCGGCCAGGACACCCTGTACCTCTACTCCGGCGCCACCCCGGTCGACCCGACGGTGCCGTGGTCCGACCTGGCCGAGTCCGCGGCGAAGAACCTGGTCACCCACGCCGGGCAGTTCTACGACGGGATCGAGGAGCTGGAGATCGGCCGGCACGTGGAGACCTGGCTGGACCTGAAGGCCCGCACCGGCTCCGGGGTGATGACGCACAACGACATGTCGGTGGCCCGCCAGGGACCGCTGCGGCCCGCCCTGGGCGCCGGCGGCTACCGGGGCCCGGTCGGCGGGCTGTGGCTCAGCGGCGCGGGCACCCACCCGGGCGGCACGGTCAACGGCATCTCCGGCCGGCTCGCCGCCGCCACCCTGCTGCGCGACGTGGCCGGCCGGCGTTAAGCGGGCGGCCGGATGACCGAGGGCAGCAGGAAGCCCTCGACCAGCGCACGTTCCCGGTCCGGGTCGATGTCGAGCTGGGTGATCAGCGACAGGTAGACGATCCGGACCCAGTCGATGATCTCGTCGCGGCTCCGGTCCGTGCGCGGCCCGCCGTCCTCCCCGGCGCGGCTCAGGACGGGGTCCAGCAGCCGGCCGACGATCTCGTGGATCTCCGCGTGCGGGCCGGTGACCACGGCCTGCACCCGGTCGCTCGGCCCGGTGGCGACCACGTTCATCAGCTCCGGGTCGCGGCGGGCCCGGCGGATGGCGTCCAGGGACGCCTCGACGAAGGCCACCGAGGCCGGACACTCGTCGGGGACCGACACCTCCTCGGCGATCTCGCTGATCCGGGCGACGAGGACGGCGTCGACCAGCTCGTCGCGGCTGGACACGTAGTCGTAGAGCGCCTGGCGGGGCATCCCGAGCTCCCGGCCGATGTCGGCCATGGTCGTCCGGTTGACCCCGTAGTACAGGAACTTCCGTCGGGCGGCGTCGAGGATCCGGCGGGGAATGCCGCGACGTCCGTCCGACCCGCGCTCCAGGACCCGCGCGGTCATGACGTCAGGCGATTCGGACGAGGTAGAAGACGCTGAGCACCAGGCAGAGCGCGACGCACCAGCCGGCGAACGTGCGGTGCAGCCAGGCGGCGGCCTCCCGGAGCTCCATGAACGTGTGGCCGACCACGTAGATCTTGGCGAAGGTGAGCACCAGCAGGCTGACCATGGCGATGTCGCGGCCCAGGCCGGCCGGGTCGTGGTCGGCGCCGATCCACCAGGTGGCGCCGGTGAGGATCATCAGCACCACCCAGGCGCCGACGGTGTACCTGGTGGCCCGGTCGTGCGACGGGTGCACGGTGGATGTGGTCATGGGAGTCGTCCCTTCAGCGCATCAGGTAGAACAGGGCCAGGATGACCAGCCACAGGATGTCGACCATGTGCCAGTAGCTGGCGCAGTTCTCGATGAACCGGGCCTGCCTCGGGGTCGGGGTGCCCCGCACCTGGGCGACCCGGCGGCGCACGAAGAGCAGCAGGGTCATCACGATCACCACGTGCGCCAGGTGGAATCCGGTGATCATGTAGTACATCTGGAAGAACACGTCGGTCCGCGGCGTGTGACCGGCGGACATCTCGTGTGACCACTCGAAGTACTTGTTGACCGCGAACGCCGCGCCGCACACCGCCGCGCCGACGAACATCCGCTGCGCGGCCGACACCGCGCCCCGGCGGACGGACTGCACCCCGAGGGCCACGAACAACGACGCGGTGAGCAGGAAGAACGTGTTGAGGATGCCGATGGTGAGGCTGAGCGAGGCGTGCCCGGCGGCGAACACCGCGGGGTAGGCGCCCCACTCCTCGATGAAGGTGATGAAGTAGACGGTGAAGACGGCGAGATCGGTGAAGATCAGCGCCCAGATGCCGGCCTCACCGGGCACCCACCGCTTCCGGGCCAGCGCCTCGTCCCGATCGACCAGCTCGTCACCGGGTAGCGGCCTGGGCGGCTCGACCGGCCCCCGGTCCAGCGTGGTGCTCATGCGTTGCCTCCTACGGCGGGCTCGGTCGCGGCCACGTGACCGTTCGCCCGGCCGTTGACCGGGGGCGCGCTGACCAACGTGAAATGCGGGAGCTGGTCGATGTCGTCCGGCGGGTAGAGCCCGTACGCCGGGCCGCGCTCCAGCCCCTCCTGGCGGCTCAGCGCCTCCTGCCGGCGGACCGCCTTGCGGGCGTAGACGTCCAGGATGATCAGCCAGACGAAGAACTCGATGATCGGCAACCACATGCCGGTGGGACCGTTGTAGGCGAACGGGCCCTCCTTGAAGAACATGGTGAACAGGCCCGGGATCCAGCACAGCACCGAGCCCAGCGTGACGAACGCGGTCCAGCGCGGGAACACCTGGTGGTCGGGCGGGTTGCACAGCACCCCGAGGCACCAGGCGACCGCCCAGGTGACGTACGCGGTGATGGTGCAGAGGAAGCCGAACCAGCCCACGTCCCACATCTGCTGGGTGATCGCCGGGTCGGTCTCCCCCGCGCGGAACACCGCCACCGACCAGAACAGGGTGTCGAAGACGAAGAACGTCAGCCCGCAGCCCACGCAGATGAGCTGGGTGAAGGTCAGCACCGGGAACCGGGCCTCGGTGCGGAAGGTCCACACCGAGATCGCCGCCGTCCAGGACCCCCACAGCCCGCACGCGGCGATCATGAACAGGCAGCCCATAGTGATGCCCGGCTTGTGCGCCACGATCCAGTCGGTGAGCTGCTGGGCGGTGAGGCCGGGGCTGGGCGCGGGGAACATCCGGGCGAACACCAGCCAGCCCACGACGTACATCACCGTCATCACCGGGCCACCGACCAGCAGCGCCAACCGGTGCATGCTCGCCGTGAATCTCTGATCCACGTCCGCTCCTCCCGCCGACCGGCCCGTCACCACGGGTCACGCCGAAGGTAAGTCGTCCGACACATGATGTCAACTGTCGGACGTCATGGGGACGGGCGTACGAATCACCCGATTCGTCAGGGCGGGGAAGTGCGGGTCAGCCTCGTTCGCCGCGCGGCGCGAACATCAGGGACGGGAGCAGGAAGTTCGCCACCACACGGCGTTCGGCCTCGGGGTCCAGGCCGCCCTGGGTGATCAGGGCCAGGTAGACGATCCGGACCCAGTCGATGATCTCCTCGCGGGACCGGTCGGTCCGCAGCTGACCGGTCGCGGCGCCGTGGTCCAGGATCGGGCCGAGCAGATCCCCCACCACCTGGTGGATCTCGGCGTTCGGGCCGGTGACGATGGCCTGCACGCGCTCCATCGGCCCGGTGGTCACGATGTTCATCAGCTCGTGGTCGTTGCGCGCCCGGTCGACCGCCGCGACCGACGTCTCGACCAGGGCGGTGGCGAACGACTCGGCGCGCTCCGGCGCCAGCTCCTCGGCGATCTCCTTGATCCGGGCGACCAGCACCGCGTCGACCAGGTCGTCCCGGGACGAGACGAACTCGTAGACCGTCTGCCGGGGAATGCCGAGCTCGCCGGCGATGTCCGCCATCGTCGTGCGGCTCACGCCGTAGTGCAGGAACTGCTTGCGGGCCGCGTCCAGCACGTCCGCGGTCACCCCACCGCGTTCGCGGCGGCGACTGGGCAACGACGGTCTACCGGCCATGATCCCCGTACTGTATCCGGCCCGTCGTCCACGACACCGGATCGTGGCGGGCGGGGGTTCACCGGGCGCGGGTAGCGTCGTCACCGGAAGATCCGGAGCTGCCCTGGAGGCACTGTGAAACTCGGGTTGCACGTCGCTGACTTCACCTACCCGAACGGCCCGCACGGGCTCGCCGACGACCTCACCCGGATCGCCGCCGCCGCCGAGGAGGCCGGGTTCACCCGACTCAGCGTGATGGACCATGTCTGGCAGATCGCGCAGGTCGGGCCGGTCGAGAACGACATGCTGGAGGCGTACACCACCCTCGGCTACCTGGCCGCGCGCACCTCCCGCATCGAGCTGCTGACCTGGGTCACCGGGGTCAGCTACCGCAGCCCGGGGCTGCTGGCCAAGCAGGTCACCACCCTGGACGTGCTCTCCGGGGGTCGGGCCTGGCTGGGCATCGGCGCGGCCTGGAACGACGAGGAGGCCCGGGGGTTGGGGCTGTCCTTCCCGCCGACCGCCGAGCGGTTCGAGCGGCTGGAGGAGACGCTGCGGATCTGCCT
>JAESFN010001359.1_pt1 | contig 10987 bp, 10 predicted proteins | sample 9269411 | NCBI WGS metagenome assembly JAESFN01 (sample SAMN14505399, study PRJNA617100) | algae metagenome | isolation source: Iphinoe sp. HA4291-MV1 and co-occurring heterotrophs from trail next to... | place: USA: Maunawili Falls, Hawaii | collected 2009-07-25
GTTCGACATCGGTTAAGCCCTCCCCGTGAGACCGAGATAGATCATCTGCATCGCGAGCGCGGCAATCACTACCGCGAACACGACGCGCAAAGCGCCGACTTTGGCGCGGGCCAAGAGCTTCGAGCCAATCAGCGCCCCCGGCAGGATGCCGAGCATCACCGGCATCGACAGTCCCGGCGAGATATAGCCGTCGTGCAGGTAGAGGCCGGCGCTGGCGGCCGCGGTGACCCCGATCATGAAGTTGCTCGTCGTGGTCGACGCCTTGAACGGCATCCGCATCGCCTGATCGAGCGCGAGCACCTTGACCGCGCCCGAGCCGATCCCCAGCAAGCCGGAGAGCACGCCGGCGATGTACATGAGCCCAAAGCCGATCGGCACGTGTTGCACGTGATACGTCTGCCAACCGGTGGGCGAGGGATATCCACCGTCGAGCCGCAGCAGCGTGGCCAGCCGATCGGGCGTGTCGGCCAAGCGATCTTCGCGTTTGCGAAACGAGAGCCAGGCCGAGCTCAACAGCACCACGCCAAACACCACGGCAATGGCCGAGGTGGGCAGCACCCGCGTGCCGAGATACGCGCCGCAGAGCGCCCCGCAGGTGGTGGCCATTTCCAAGAACATGCCGACGCGCATGTTCGTGTAGCCTTCCTTCACATAGGCCGCCGCGGCGCCCGAGCTGGTGGCGATCACCGACACCAAGGCCGCGCCGATCGCGTAGCGCATGTCGACCGACAGCGCGAGCAGAAACGGCACCACGACCACGCCGCCGCCCAGGCCGGTGAGCGCGCCAAGCAACCCGGCCGCGAGCGAGCCGAGCCAGACGACGAGCGAGAATTCCAAGACGTTCATGGCGGCCCATCGTCGCAGATGAGCGGGGCCTTGCCTACGTCAGCCGCCGATCTGATACATCGCCCGTTCGGGACGCACGAACTCGGGCGTGTCGATGCCGTGGCCGGCGCGCTTCGCCTGCACGCAACCGCGCACGAGCTGCGCGAGCTCGGCGTCGCTGCCGCCGGTGCGGAGCACGGCGCGGGCATCCCACTCGGCCGTGGAGAACAGGCAATTGCGCACTTGGCCTTCGGCGGTGAGCCGCAGCCGGTTGCAGTCGCCGCAGAAGGGCTCGCTTACCGGGTTGATGAAGCCGACCACGCCGCGGCCATCAACGAAGCGATAGTCCGTGGCCGGTTGGCTGGGATCGGCCGTCGAAAGCGGCTCGAGCGGACCGAGTTCTTCCTCGATGCGACGCAGCACTTCGCGCCCAGTTAGCACCTGCTCGTGATCCCAATGATCGTCGGCGTCGAGCGGCATGAACTCGATGAACCGCATCTCGAAGCCGCGCTCACAAGCGAACTCGACGAGCGCAACGGCTTCGTCCTCGGTGAGGCCACGAATCGAGACGGCGTTGAGCCGAATCCGTTCGAAACCGGCCGCCTGGGCCGCGTCGATGCCGGTGAGGACTCGCTCGAGCCCTTTGCGGCGGGCGATGCGCACGAACGTTTCCTCGCGCAAGCTGTCGAGGCTGATGTTGAGCCGCTTGAGCCCGGCTTTCCGCAGCGCGGCTGCCTGCTCGGGCAGCAGGATGCCGTTGGTGGTCAGGGCCAGGTCTTCGATGGCTGGCACGTCGGCGAGCATGCCGACCAAGTTAGGCAGGTCTTCGCGCAGCAGCGGCTCGCCGCCGGTGAGTCGCAGTTTGCGCACTCCGAGTTCGGCCACCACGCGCACGAAGCGCGTGATCTCTTCGAACGTGAGTAGCTCGTCGCGCGGCCGGAAGCGGACCTGCTCGGCCGGCATGCAGTAGAAGCAACGCAAATTGCAGCGATCGGTGACGCTGATTCGCAAGTCGCTATGCACGCGGCCAAACCGGTCGACGAGCGGCGCGTTCATGGCGCACCTTCGCCGGGCGCGCGGGAATCGGCCAGTTCAACCGACGGATGCACCCACTCGCTCGAGCCGTCGGCCCACTGCTCGCGCTTCCAGATGGGCACGCCTTGCTTGAGCGTGTCGATCAGCCATTGCCCGGCTTCGAAGGCCGCCTGCCGATGCGCCGCGCTCACCGCGATCGCTACGCTCGCTTCGCCGACTTCGAGGCGCCCCAATCGATGCACAAGGGCGCAGGCGACAAGCGGCCAGCGCTCGCGCGCCTCGGCCACGAGCTCCGTCAGCTTGGCCTCAGCCATTTGAGGGTAACACTCGTACTCGAGCGCCGTGGTCTCACGGCCATCGGTGATGCCGCGCGTCGTGCCGAGAAACAGCACCACCGCCCCCGCCTCGGGAGATTCCACGGCTTGCAGCACGGCCGGAACGTCGAGCGGAGCGTGAGTGAGTTCAATCATGCGACAACCACCATCATAGGCCCCCGGCGAGCCGCCGAGGATGAATAAGGTAACGCTCGCTCCGCGCACGACCGCTGCGGCATCCGTCATGCCGCAGCCTATTCTAGCCCCCGCTGACCGGCGGAATGCAAGCAATTTCGTCGGCATCGCTGACGAGGGCCGATTCCTGGGCAAAATCGGCATCGACGGCAAACCGGCACTGCGGCAACACCCGTGCGAGCGCCGGCAGTTGCTCGGCCAAGACCCTGCGGAGATCGGCGATCGTGCCGCCCTCCGGTAAATCTACTAAGACCTCGGGAGTGCCCGCGAGTTCTCGCGGCGCGGCGAACAGCCGCACGCGGACGATCATGTAACCACCAATTCCTCGCCCCGCGCCGTGAGCAGCGCGGCGAACTCCGGCATCTTGCCGTAGGCCAGGGCGAGCAGCTTAAGCGGATGAATTGTCGGCTTGCTCGTGCCTTGCTCCATTTGCATTTTGCAAGTGCTGCACTCGGTCGCCCCGGCTTGGATGCTGGGCTGCCGCAAGGCCGAGATCAGCCCCCAACCGATGCGCAAGCTCGCGCGATAGTTCTCGCGTTTCATGCCATACGAGCCGGCCATGCCACAGCAGCCATGCTCGAGGCGAATCACTTGCAAGCCTGGCACGAGCCGCAGCAGGTTCTCTCCCGGCGAACCAACTTGAAGTGCGCGGAGATGGCAGGGCAAGTGATAGCCCACAGTTGCCCGCTGCGGACGGAAGTCGAGTTGCAGCGTGCCCGTCTGATGCATCCTCCACAAGTAAGTGCAGGCCTCGCTCGTGTTGTCGGCCACCAGACGGGCTTCGTCGTCGGGCAAGAAATGCAAGTACTCGTGCGTCAGGCAGAGCGCCGCCGAAGGCTCCGGCGTCACGATGTGATAGCCCTGTCGCACGGCCTCAGCCAAGATCCGCACGTTGCGCTGTGCGATGGGGCGGAGCATTTCGAGCGCGCCGGCCGACACCATGCCCATGCCGGCCGACTGCTGGTCGGGGTGTACGTAGACGGCGACGCCATTGTGCTCGAGCACGGCCACGAGCGCGTCGGCCAGCTTGGAGTCGAAGTAGTTGGCGTAGGTGTCGAGGAATAGCAGCACCTTGCGGCCACTGCGGCGCGCGGGACGCGTGAGCCGTTGCTTGGCCGCCGTGCGCAGGTAGCTGCCGTGATTGAAGCGGGCGAGCTTGCGGCCTTGCGCCAGGCCCAGCGCGCGGTCGAGCCCGAACCGCGAGCCGCGATAGGTGAGCAGGGCGTTGGCGATGCGTGGAAAGCGGCAGCCCCAGCGCCCCACAACGTCGAGCCGCGCGAGAATCCAATCGCGCACGCGGAGCCCGTTGGTGGCGACATACGAGGCCTTGGCCTCGAGCATCAACTTCGGAATGTCGACCGTTGAAGGACACTCGAGCCGACACATGTGACAGTTGACGCAGAGATCGGCTACCTCCTTGAGCTCGTCGCTGGTCGCTTCGGCGGGTTCGAGCCGCCCGGTCAGCAGACCGCGGGTGAGGTTTGCCTTGGCTCGGGGCGAGGCCTCTTCGGCGGGCGCAAGGTGAAAGATCGGGCACATCCGCACGGCCAGCGACACTTCGCGGCAAGCGCCGCAGCCGTTGCAGTTGCGCGAGGTGTCGAGATACTCGAGCCCCTCCCAGCGGAGCTGCAGCGGCACCGGCAGCGATGGCGCCGCCGCGTCGATCGTCGATGCTTCCTCGGTTTCGCTCGTAGCTTGGCCAGCTCGCTGCGCAGGCGTGAGTAAGCTGCGCAGATTCTGGGTGATGCCGACCGGTTCGTCCGCCACGACCTTGCCTGGGTTCAGCAAGTGGAGCGGATCGAAGATCGCCTTGAGCTCGCGAAACACGTCGTAAAGCGGCCCATATTGCTGGCGCAAATAGGGCGTCCGGCTCAGGCCATCGGCATGCTCTCCGCTCACGGTGCCGCCGGCTTCGACGACCTCGCGATACAGCTCTTCGGCGATCGCCTCCATCTTACGAACGTCGCCCGGCTGCGTGAGATCGAGGAACGGCCGCAAATGGATCTGGCCGTGCCCCACGTGCCCAAACAGGCTGGCGATCACCTGATGCCGCTTGAGCACGTTTTGAATGCGGGTGAGGAACTCCGGCAGTGCATGCGGCGGCACGGCCAAGTCCTCGACGAACGGCAGCGGCCGCGAAGTGCCTTTGGCGCGATGCAGCGTCGGCACGATGCCGCGCGCCAGGCCCCAAAAGAGCTCGCTCTCATACGGGTCGAGCGTGGAGCGGGCATCGAGCGCGCGCAGTTTGCGCCGCGCAACGTCGCTCAGCTCTGCCAGCCAGTCGCGGATCGCATGCGGCTCGTCGCCATCGCGCTCGACCAGCAGCACGGCTTCGGCTTCAGGAGAAACGAGCTGGTCGTAGCGCGCGTCGGCGCCGCGGGCGAGCGACAGATGCCGGCGGTCCATCAAATCGCATGCGCTCGGATCGAGCGCGACGATCTCTGGCACTGCCCGCGCGGCTAGATCGACGCTGTCGAACATCAGCAGCGCCACGCCACGATGCTTGGGCAGCGGCTGCGTGGCGACCGTGGCCTCGGTGATCAGGGCGAGCGTGCCTTCGGAGCCGCTGATCAAGCGCGCCAGGTCGAGGCGACCGTCGACGAGCAGATCGCCCAACTGATAGCCCGAGCGGTTCACCAGGCTCTGCGACTGTCCGGCGCGAATCAGATCGTCGTACTTGGTGATCAGCGCCGCCACGCGCTCGACGAGCTCCGCGCGTCGGCGGCCGGCCGAGTCCTCGGGCGCCGGCTGGACGATCGGTTCCTGGCCCAACTCGAGCGTCATCCCGTCGGCCAGCACGACCTGCAGGCTGAGCACGTGGCGACGGGCGGACCCATAGCGCAGCCAATGGCTGCCGCCTGAATCGACGGAGATCACGCCCCCCATGGTCGTGACCTTGCTCGTGGCCGGGTCGGGGCCGAAGATGCGGCCGAGCCCGCGCAGCTCTCGATTGAGTTGCGCGTGGACGACGCCGGGCTGGAGCCGCACCCAATCGGGCCCCAGGCCGGTGATGCGGCGCATGAAGCGGGAGAAATCGACGATCAGCCCAGGGCCAAGCGATTCGCCGGCCAGGCCGGTGCCGGCCCCGCGGGCATGGAGCGGCAGCCGATTGCGCGAGGCATATTCCACGATCGCCGCCACGTCGGCCGTGGTGCGCGGACGGGCCACGCCCAGCGGTTTCACTTCGTACAGGCTGGCGTCGCTGGCGTAGAGCTGCAAGAACACGTCGTCGCAGCGAACCTCACCGGCGATGAGGCCGCGCAGATCGTCTTGAACTCGCTGTCGTTCGGGATCCACGCTCAGCTCATTCCCGTACGAAATGTTGCTCGCGCGTCGCCGGCGCTCCAGCGCCGCGGAGCGCTCATTCGGAAGCGGGCGTGCCCGAGAGTTTGCGGCCCAACTCCAAACGGGCCTGCTGCTGGCGATGCTTTTCGTGAGTTTCCAGGTTGAACGGTGCGTGCCCCCCGGCGTCGAAATCGCCGCGGTACTGCGCGCCGCAGCGATAGCAGGTCAGCGACTCGCCCATCAGCAGATACAGCACGACATCAATCAGGGCCGTGGCAAACAAAATGCCAAACGCCCAATAGATCATGTAAAAGAACCAGGCCACGCTGCTGGCCACGAAGCCGACTACGACCAGCCCCACGCCCAAACGCTGCGGAAAGTCCTTGCGGAAGTACAGGTCGGTGCTGGGGCACACCGCGCAGCGCCGCAGCCGGTCGCCGTCAAACGTGTCGGCCGGCGCCGCGAGCGACGCCTGGCAATGAGTGCAGGACAGCGCCTTCGTCGCCGGCGTGAGCTCGGCTCGCACCGTGGCTTGGCAGTTGGGGCAACGATACTCGACGTTCATCGGCACTTCGAAGACGAACCGAGATGGAAACCGCGGTAAGGCAGGCGATTACGCCTGGTGGGGTCGACCTGCCCGCCCTGCTCGCCGCGCAACTTCTGTAGCCGCCATCATACGGGATATGCGCCGCCGGCGGACAGTAGCTGGGCCGCCAACTCGCCGAGAAAGGCCCCGATAACCCCTACATACAGAATGCCGGTGGCGCTCTGCGTGTTGGGAATCTCGAGCGTCTTCCAGGTGAGCACCACCACGCCTAGCAGGCCGAACACGCCGGCCAGCCAGCGGAGGGCGACGAACATGGGCCATGCCGAGAAGGGCGCCCCAGGGCCGGTCGTTTGGAAATAGAGCCCGATCCCGCACACCAAGCCCCGCAGCACCACCGCGGCGGCCATCAGCAGCACCAGCCGCTTGAGCGGAATCAGGTCCATGCCAGGCGTATTCAGATACCAGTGCCCCAGCAGCATGGCGGCGATGGTGAAGCCTAGGAGCAGGCCGCCGGAGACGGTGTCGATGCGCGAGAGGGCGACGAGCGACGCCGGCGCAGCTTCAGGCGGCGGCACGACCGCCCAAGCGCCGATGAGGGCAAAGCCGGCCGCGGCGATCAAAAACAGGTTGCCGAGCCGCGGTCGTTCATAGTGGGAAGCGACCGCCGCCACATAGCTGGCGACCGCGGCGCCGCCAGCCGGCCAAAGCCACGCTCCCTGACTGCCCAGGGCCGCCATGAGCGCGCCCACATTCAGACCTAGCAGCACGTAGGAATGAACGCGAAAGAAGCCGGCCGGCACGTAGCGCGCAGGCGTGCAGGCCATGGCCACGGCCAGGCCGAACGCCAAACGCAAGAGAAACTCTGCTAGAAGCTGCACGCGACTTGAACCCTTATCGTTGCGCGGGCAAGCCACCCTGGATCAGCAACAGAAGCATGGCGCCCATCACTACGACTACCGCTATGAGCCCTATTGCAAGCCCTCGCTTCCATCCGAGCGCCAGGGTTGCCACGCCGCCAACTAGAGCAAAGATGACGACAAAGTCCAGTGCCAGGAACAACATCAAACTATCTGTGGCTAGGCGACGACCGCCGAAGCTCCCAGAGTTCTTAGCGGCTGATCTTCGCTTCCGGCAGCGCTTGCTGCAGAGCCTGCACCCCTTGGTCGGTGACCTTGGTGAAGTGCAAGTCGATGTCCTTGAGCGCCGTGAGCCCATGCAGCTTCGCGAGGCCGGCGTCGGTGATGGGCGTGTTGGCCAGGTTCAGCGTTTGCAGGCCCTTCATGCCGGCCAAAGCGTCGAGGCCGCCGTCGGTAATCTTCAGGCTGTCGATCACGAGGAACTTTAGATTCTTGAGATCCTTGAGGCTCGCCAGCCCCTTGTCGGTCACCTGCGTGTTCCAGAGGTCGAGCCGCTCGAGGCCGATCAACCCGGCCAAGTGGCCTGCGCCCTCGTCGTTGGTTTGCGTTTCCGCAAGGTCAAGGTGGCGCAGGTTCTTGAGACCGGCGATCGCCGAGAGCCCGGGGCCTTCAACGCCGGTGCCGCGCAGCTCGAGCCGCTTGAGCTTGCCGAACTTGGCGAGCGGGGCCAAGCCAGCGTCGCCTACGTTCGTGCGGAGCAGATACAACTCGTCGATATCCGGCAGGTTGTCGGCCATGATCGCGAGCGCATCGTTGCTGATCGCGGCATCCTCGAGCGCCACGCTACGGAGCTTCTTGAGCTTGGCGAGCGACTTGACGCCTTCGTCCGAGATGTTGGGGCAGCGGAACTTCAGGCTGACCAGATTCTGCAGCCCTTCGATTTCCTTGAGCCCCTCGTCGGTCACGAGCACGCAGCCCCGCATGTCGAGCAGGCGGAGCGTGGGAATCGTTTTGGCTTGGGTCATCGCCCCGTCGCCAAGGTTTGTGTAGAGCAGCATGAGCCGCTGCAGCTTGGGCAGCTTGGCGAGCACGCCGATGCCGTCGTCGGTGAGCAGCACGCAGCGGCGCAGATTGAGCGACTCGAGCGTTTTGATCTCGGCCAGCTTCTCGAGGCCGGCGTTGGTGAGGTCGGTGTTCTCGAAGCCGAGCTCCTTGAGGGGCAGTTTGAGGAGGGAGTCGATCGCCTTATCGGAGATCAGCGCGCCCCACAGATTCAGCCGCTCGAGCTTGTCGAGCTGGGCAAACTGTTTCACCTCTTCGTCCGAGACTTCCTTGCTGGTGAAGTCGAGGCCGATGATGTCGCCGGCCGGGCCGTACGAGATTTTGCCTCCGCGGCCCTGGGCGAACTCAGCCACGGATAGGTTGGCGGACGGGGCCTGCGCTCGCGCCAGAGAAACTCCCACGACCGCAGACAATAGGCAGACGGCAACGCTCGCGACGCGACACTTCATCGAACAAACTCCCAAGCGGCGCGGGGGGCGCGCCAGAATCTCGAACTGTCGCCGCCCTGCGAGAAACGTCCGGCGGCGCCCATTCCAGCCGGGGTGCAAAAAAAGGGCCCGCCGACGCCGCTGCGCGGCGTCGGCGGACCGTGCTAGATCATAACGACGGGTCGTGCGACCTTAGGAGGGCCAGCCCGAGCGGTACACGGGGCGGATCATCTCTTCCAACCCGGGAACGCTGGCTTTCATCTCCTTGGCGTCCCACTCGATCTTCTTTCCGCCGGCCCAAATGGCCAGATTGCCGAGCAGGATGGTCTCGGTCAGCGGGCCTGCATAGCCGTCGAAGTTCGACACGGGAGCGGGGCCACCCTTGATGCCGGCGGCGAACTCTTCGAAGTGGCCGGGCGACTTGGTGTATTCCACTTCCTTGGGCTGGGCGCCGGCGAGCAACTTGAACTCGGCGCCGTAGTCGTCTGGCGAATAGAGCTTGCCCTTGTCGCCGATCAGCAAGCAGCCGCTTTCCACAATGTCCTTCTCGCCCTCAAAGAGATCGAGCGGCGGACGATTGCCACCGTCGGTCCAGTGCAGCGTGATCGGGCCGCGATCATTGGTCGCTCCGAACTCGAACTGGATCTTCGACTTGGCCGGATAGGTGACCTCGTTGTTCGGACTCGTCTCGGCGATCACCGACACCGGGTTCCGCAGGTCGAGCGCCATGAACGGCATGTTCATGGTATGGCAGGCCATGTCGCCCAGCGCGCCCGTGCCGAAATCCCAGAAGCCGCGCCAGGCGAACGGATGGCAGCCAGGCATGTACGGCCGCTCCTTCGCTGGGCCCAGCCACAGGTCCCAGTGGACGTGCTTGGGAGCGGTGGTCGGCTTGGGGGCGGGGCCGCCTTGCGGCCAGATCGGCCGGTTGGTCCAGACGTAAACGTCCTTCACGTTGCCGAGGATGCCGGCCTTGATCATGGCGGCGGCCTGACGCACGCCGTTGTTCGAGGTGCCCTGGTTGCCCATCTGCGTGACGAGCTTCTTCTCGCGGGCAAGATCGCCCATCTTGCGAGCTTCGTAGATCGCGTGGGTCATGGGCTTCTGACAGAAGCAGTGCTTGCCCAAGTGCATGGCGGCCAGCGAGGCCGTGGCATGCGTGTGGTCAGGCGTGCTCACGGTCACGGCGTCGATGCTCGAGCCCAGCTCGTCGAGCATCTTGCGGAAGTCGTTGTACTTCTTGGCCTTGGCAAACTTCTCGCCGCGGGCCCGCTTGTCGAGGTTGTTGTCATCGATGTCGCAGATGGCGACGATGTTGCCAAACTTGCTGGCGTCTTCCGAGTCGCTCTGGCCTTTGCCGCCGACGCCGATGCAGGCGAAATTGATTTGCTCGTTGGGCGACTTGCTCTCTTGAGCCTGCGCGCGACCGGCAACCCAGTATCCAGCGCCGGCCAGGGCGGTGGTCTGCAAGAAAGACCGGCGATTGGTGCGGCTTTGCATGGGAACGACTCCGCTATCTTCGATGGATCGATGTGGTGTGTGGCAGCCCCAAACGGATAACCCTAACCTGGCGCGGCCGGCCCTGCAATTGGCCGGGAAAGCGGGCCTCTTGTCTGCCGAGCGGCTCTGTCTGCGCCGGGGGCTCACGGCGGCACGAGTTCGGCCAATAGCTTTTGGAACCGCTTGAGCTTGACCGGCATGGTGACCACCACGCGGCCGGCGGTCGTCTTGGCTTTCGCTTCCCAGCCGGCGTGCTTCTCGTCGAGCAGCAGCACCGCCTTGATCGCCTGCGACTTTTTCTGGTCGCCACAGCGGTTGAAGGCCTCGAGGGCCGAAGCCCCCAGGGCCCGCGTGCTAAAGATCACGCAATCCGGATCCTTCTTGTCGCCCCCCAAGCGGGCTAGGGCTCGATCGGGGTCGATGGTCACCAGCACCCGATACCCGATGTTACGCAACTGTTCGCGGAAAAGGTCTTGCATCCGCACGTCGGACTCGACGAACATCAGCGTCCGTCGCTCGGCGTCGGGCATGAAGGCCGCGCGCTGCTGCTTCATCTCGGCTTCGAGATCGGCCTGCACCTCGCCTTCGGCCGTCACCTGGCCGACATCGCCCGAGGCCAGCCGCCGCTCGGCGATCTTGAGATCGGCCAGCATCTCGCCCGGCGTTTGGTAGCGCTTGTCGGGTTCGAGCTCCATCGCCTTGTTGACGATCATGCCCACGACCGGCGGGAGCAGGGGGTCGGCCTTCATGATCGGCACGACATCGCGAAACCGCTGCCGGCTGAGGCGCTCGACCCGCGCCTTGGTTTCGTACAGCGGCGGCTTGCCGGTGAGCATGTGGTAGAGCATGCAGCCGACGAAGTAGATGTCGCTGCGGGGGTCGTCCTTGCGAACGCCGGTCACGCGCTCGAGGCCGGCATAGTCGATCGTGCGCGGGTTG
>JAESFN010001360.1_pt1 | contig 10969 bp, 8 predicted proteins | sample 9269411 | NCBI WGS metagenome assembly JAESFN01 (sample SAMN14505399, study PRJNA617100) | algae metagenome | isolation source: Iphinoe sp. HA4291-MV1 and co-occurring heterotrophs from trail next to... | place: USA: Maunawili Falls, Hawaii | collected 2009-07-25
GGAGATCTATCACTGCGTCGCCGACGTGGTCGGCGACTCGCTGCAGATCGCGGTCGCGGCGTCGAAGAGCGACGCCGACGTCATCGTCCAGTGTGGCGTCCACTTCATGGCCGAGACCTCGAAGCTGCTCAATCCGGACAAGCTGGTGCTGATCCCCGACATGCGGGCCGGCTGCTCGCTCGCCGCCTCGATCACGGGGGCGGATGTGCGGCTGCTCCGCGAGCGCTATCCGGGCGTGCCGGTCGTCACCTACGTCAACACCTCGGCCGACGTGAAGGCCGAGAGCGACATCTGCTGCACCTCCGCCAACGCGGTCGAGGTGGTCGAGAGCCTCGGCGTCGACAAGGTGCTGTTCCTTCCGGACCGCTATCTCGCGCAGTGGGTCGCCTCGCAGACCAAGGTGAAGATCATCGCCTGGACCGGCGCCTGCGAGGTGCATGAGCGCTTCACCGGCAAGGAAATCGCCTCCTACCGCGAGGCCAATCCCGGCGTCGTCGTGCTCGCCCATCCCGAGTGCCCGCCCGACGTCATCGCCGAGGCCGACTTTACCGGCTCGACCTCGAAGATGACCAAGTGGGTGCTCGACCGGCGGCCGGGGAAGGTGCTGCTCGTCACCGAGTGCTCGATGTCGTCGAACATCGAGGCGGAGGCGCCGGGCATCGAGTTCATCCGGCCCTGCAACCTCTGCCCGCACATGAAGCGGATCACACTGCCGAAGATCCTCGACAGCCTGGTCGAGCTTCGCGACGAGGTCACCATCGACCCCCTGGTCGCCGACAAGGCGCGGCGCGCGGTCGAGCGGATGATCAATCTGCGGAGCTGAGGCCGGAGCGGCCGAAAAAGAAGCAAGGGAAACACCTCCGTCATTCCGGCGAAAGCCGGAATCCATCGCAGACGGCACAGCAAGGCCGACCCGGGCCCGGTCCCGGCGGCGGTGATGGACCCCGGCTTTCGCCGGGGTGACGGAGAGGGGGAGGCGACTGACATGCTCGACAGTACCGAACGGCGCGGCCTCGACGTCACCGACGACGTGATCATCGTCGGCGGTGGCCTCGCGGGCCTTTTCTGTGCGCTGCGGCTCGCGCCGCGGCCGGTGACGGTGCTCGCCGCGGCGCCGATCGGGCAGGGGGCCTCGTCGGCGTGGGCGCAGGGCGGCATCGCCGCGGCGATGTCGCCGGGCGACTCGGCCGAGAAGCACCTCGCCGACACGCTTACCGCCGGCGCCGGCACCGTCGACGAGAAGATCGCGCGGCTGATGGTGGGCGACGCCTCGGCCCGCATCCACGACCTCCTCGCCTATGGCGTGCCCTTCGACCACGACCTCGAGGGCCACCTGGCGCTGTCCCGCGAGGCCGCGCACAGCGAGCGCCGCATCGTCCATGTCCGCGGCGACATGGCGGGCGCGGCGATCATGCAGGCGCTGGTCGACACGGTGCGGAAGACGCCGTCGATCCGGCTGATCGAGGGCTATATCGGCGAGGAGATCCTCACCGACGGCAAGACGGTCACCGGCATCGTCGCGCGGCCGACCGAGGGCGGTTCGCCGGTGACGTTCCCGGCGCGCGCCATCGTCCTCGCGACCGGCGGCATCGGCCACCTCTACGCGGTCACCACCAACCCGCCCGAGTCGGAGGGCGCGGGGCTCGGCATGGCGGCGCGGGCCGGCGCGATGATCGCCGATCCGGAGTTCGTCCAGTTCCACCCGACCGCGATCAACATCGGCCGCGACCCGGCGCCGCTCGCCACCGAGGCGCTCCGCGGCGACGGCGCGAAGCTGATCAACGCCGCCGGCGAGCGCTTCATGCTCAAGGTCCACGCGGACGCGGAACTCGCGCCGCGCGACGTGGTGGCGCGCGCGATCCATGCCGAGATCGCCGCCGGCCGCGGCGCCTTCCTCGATTGCCGCGAGGCGATCGGCGCCGGATTTCCCGAGCATTTCCCGACCGTCTACAAGTCGTGCATGGCGGCCGGCATCGACCCGGTGACCGAGCCGATCCCGGTCGCGCCGGCCGAGCATTTCCACATGGGCGGCGTGCTCACCGATGCCAGCGGGCGGACCACGCTCGACGGGCTCTGGGCCTGCGGCGAGACCTCGTCGACCGGCGCCCACGGCGCCAACCGGCTCGCGTCGAACTCGCTGCTCGAGGCGGTGGTGTTCGCGGCCCGCGCCGCCGACGACATCAAGGAGCACCTGCCGATGCCGGAGCTCATGCATCCGGTGCTCGACCCCGACGGCCTCGGCCTCGCCGATCCCGCGGCGGTTGCCGAGCTGCGCCGCATCATGGCGGCGGATGTCGGCGTGGTGCGCGACGTGGCGGGCCTTCGCAATGCGCTCGCCGCGATCGAGGCGCTTCCGGCCCGCGACCGCTCGATGCGGTTCCGGAACATGCTGACCACGGCGAAGCTCATCGCGGCGGCGGCGCTGATGCGGACGGAGAGCCGCGGCGGGCACTACCGCTCCGACTTCCCCGAGCCGGACCCGGCCTGGCGCCACCGCACCTTCATCACGCTCGCCGACGCGGAGCGGATCGCCGGCGGCGGCATGGCTGAGCATCGCGTGGCGGTGGGGGCGTGACGGCGATGGGCATCGACCTGCCCGAGCTGCCGTCGCTCCTCGTCGAGGATGCGGTGCGGGCCGCGCTCCGCGAGGATCTCGGCCGCGCCGGGGACATCACCTCGGCCGCCACCATTCCCGTCACGGCGACGGCAGAGGCGGTGTTCGGGGCGCGGGAGGAGGGCGCGCTCGCCGGCCTCGCGCTGGCGGAAGCCGCCTTCCGCGAGATCGACCCGACCGTCGTCTTCAGCGCGGTGAAGCGCGACGGCGAGCGTCTGGCGAAGGGCGACGTCGCGGCGCGGGTCAGCGGCCCGGCGCGGGCGATCCTCTCCGCCGAGCGGGTCGCGCTCAACTACCTCTGCCACCTCTCCGGCGTCGCCTCGGCGACGGCGGCGCTGGTCGATGCGGTCGCCCACACCCGGGCGCGGATCTGCGACACGCGGAAGACCCTGCCGGGGCTGCGGACCTTCGAGAAATACGCCGTCCGCTGCGGCGGCGGCTGGAACCACCGCTTCGGCCTCGACGACGCGATCCTGATCAAGGACAACCACATCGCCGTCGCCGGCGGGGTGGTGGTCGCGATCGAGCGGGCGCGCGCGCATGCGGGCCACATGGTGCGGCTCGAGGTGGAGGTCGACTCCCTCGACATGCTCCGCGGCGCGCTGACCGCGCGGCCCGACGCGGTGCTCCTCGACAACATGACGCCGGAGACGCTCCGCGAGGCGGTGGCGATCGTGGGCGGCCGGGCGATCACGGAGGCTTCGGGCCGGATCACGCTGGCGAGCGTCGCGCGGGTCGCCGAGAGCGGCGTGGACTATATCTCGTCCGGGTGGATCACCCACTCCGCCCCGTATCTCGACCTCGGGCTCGACGTCGTGGTGCGGGCCTGAGAGGCTGTTTGAAGTGCCCAGGGCCGACGCGCCGCGTGCGTCGAGGCTCGGCCTTCGGCCTCGCACCTCAGGGACTAAGAAGAAAATCAGCGACCTCCCCTTGGCCTCCGCGCGCCGACGCATCGGCGACATGATGGAGAGGAAGCAGGCCTCCCCCCGCTCATTCGCGCGCACGCGTAATCCCGCTTTTCCAATCACCGACGCGGGAGATGCGAAAGCTGGGTCCCCGCGTGCGTGAGCGTGGACGAAAGGAATTTGGCAGGTCCGTTTCCACGCGCGACGGCGGCGATATACGCGGAGGTTGACGCAGATCAACCGGCCGCGATCCCGGTCACCTCGGGAAGAAGATGAAATATGCGAGGATCAGCGCGATGACCGCGACGCCGAGGCTGATGAACAGCACGTAGCGGACATTGTGATGGGTCACGCCCTGCCTGGCATTGTTTTCCGGCATGCTGACCTTGTCGCCCGCGTCGACCTCGACGTCGTAGTCGGGGCTGGCGGGTCGCTTCACGACGACGACCATGGGACCTCCGGTGGGTGTCACCGGAGAGGAACGGAGAAGGCCCGCGTCGGGTTCCCGATGCCCGTCAGCTCCAGCCGCCGCGCCGGGTGTTGTAGAAGATGTGGCGGCCGATCTTGTCGGTCTGCGTCATGCGGCTGGCCCAGCGTGGGCGGCAAGGAACCGGTGAGGACGCTGAGGACGCCGAAGAGATTTGGCGCTCGCGACGGGAGGGGTGTACAATAGGTTGTTTCGCACAACGAACCTTGAGTAGGGGCAAAAAGAATGGTGCGTCCTTTTGCGCGGTGGGCCATACTCTTGGCCGCAGTGTTCTCTAATTCCTTCGCGTCTGCAGGTGTGTTTACTGACGATTTGACGAAATGCATTGTAAAATCATCTAGTGTCGAAGATAGATTGACGCTAATGCAATGGATGTTTGCCGTTTTTTCTCTAAATCCAAGTGTAAAGATTTTATCATCTGTAGACATACAGCAATCAGATGAAATAAATAAAAGAATTGCTTCCTTATTTCAGAGATTGTTGGTCGTAGATTGTCGTAGTCAAACAGTGGACGCGATCAAGAATGAGGGACCAAACGCTATAGAAGCAGCGTTTAAGGTACTAGGCGAGATCGCCACAAGAGACCTCATGTCGGATAAAGAAGTGGCTAAAGAAATTGAAGGATTCATTAAATACCTCGATCAAAGTAAATTTGAAGAGATTGGTATAAAATAGGGTCTTGCTAAAGCTGTGCGACCGCCGGTCAGCTCCAGCCGCCGCGCCGGGTGTTGTAGAAGATGTGGCGGCCGATCTTGTCGGTCTGCGTCATGCGGCTGGCCCAGCGTGGGCGGACATAGGTCGCATGGTAGTGGGTCGCCGAGCCGACTTCGTCGATGAACGTCGTGGACTGCTCCTCGACCGACTTCTTCGCCAGCGCTTCGGCCTGCTCCCAGGCGGCCTTGTCAGTGATGCGGTCGGCGCGGCCGTCGCAGGCAAACGAGAACTGGCAGCGGTTGCGCTTGGTCTTGTTCTGGTAGACGACGCCGCAGACGGTGTTGGGATAGGCCGGGTTCTTGACGCGGTTGAGCACCACCTGGGCGACGGCGAGCTGTCCGTCCTCAGGCTCGCCCCGCGCCTCGAAGTAGATCGCGGTGGCGAGGCACTTGAGCTCGCTCGCGGTGTCGACGCTCGCCGGCAGCGGGTTGTTGACCCAGGCGTGGGTCGCCGGCGCGTCGGGCATGACGACGTTGGGGTCGAGGACGCCGTTCTTGATCACGGCATCGAAGGGAACGCCGTCGGCAGCGCCGGCATCGCTCGCGGCATAGGCGGCGGCGATCGGCGCGGCGCCGGCGGCGCCCTCCGGCGCGGGCTGGTGCGACGGCCGCTTCCGGGGCTGCGGCTCGGCCGAGGCGACGGCGGTGGTGGGCGTGATCCAGGGCGTGAAGACGAAGGCGGAGCGGGGATAAGTGGGCTCGGCCGCGGCCGGATCGAAGAGACCGACGGTCTCGATGTAGCCGGCGCTGATCTCGTCGCGGCGGATGATGCGGAGCGCGGGCTTGCCGCCACGGGCGCCCTGGTCGTCGAGCGCGGCGTGGCGGGCGGCGAATTCCGCGGCGATCGCGGCCTTGGCGGCGGAGATGCCGCCGGCGGTCGGCCCGGCACTCTGCGTGAGCTCGGTCGAGGAGAAGGCGAGGGCGAGCCCGGCGAGCATGAGCTTGATGGTCGTGATCGGGCGCTCGGGCCGGGGGCGCCGGGTCACCAGCCTCTGCGGCCCAAGCCGTCCTGTCGACTGCATCATCGACGCCCTACTCCACCCAACGCGACGCCACCCGCCGCCCCAAGCGCCACCCGGAAAGGCCGGTATCGCGCCGTTTCGATTCGCTTAGTGATGGGGCATTAACCTTGCCACGGAGTTAATGCCGCGGCCCGCGGCAGGCGCTGCAGGCCGCGATGGAGGCGTTACTCACGCCGTGCCCGGTCCCGCCTGGCGGCCGGCCGAGCGGAGCGAGGCCTGCGCCGCGGCGAGCCGCGCGATCGGCACGCGGAACGGCGAGCAGGAGACGTAGTCGAGGCCGGTCTCCTCGCAGAAGGCGATGGTGGCGGGGTCGCCGCCGTGCTCGCCGCAGATGCCGAGCTTGATGTCCGGCCGGGTCTCGCGGCCGCGGTCGACCGCGATCTGGATCAGTTCGCCCACGCCGTCGACATCGAGCGAGACGAACGGGTCGGTGGCGAGGATGCCGCTCGACATGTAGGCGCCGAGGAAGGAGGCGGCATCGTCACGCGAGAGGCCGAAGGTGGTCTGGGTGAGGTCGTTGGTGCCGAAGGAGAAGAAGGCCGCGCCCTCGGCGATCTTGTCGGCGAGCAGCGCCGCCCGCGGCAGCTCGATCATCGTGCCGGCGATGTAGTCCGGGCGCTTGCCCTTCTCGGCGCCGACGGCGTCGGCGGCCTTGGCGATCAGCGCCGCGACCCGGTCGAACTCGGCCTTGATCGCGACGAGGGGCACCATGATCTCCGGGAGCACTGCCTTGCCCGTCTTCTCGGCGACCTCGATCGCCGCCTCGAAGATGGCGCGGGCCTGCATCTCGGCGATCTCGGGGAAGGAGATGACGAGCCGGCAGCCGCGGTGCCCGAGCATGGGGTTGAACTCGTGGAGCGCGGCGGCCCGGTCGCGCAGCACCGCGGGCTCGACCGACATCGCCTTCGCCACCTCGGCGATCTCGGCGTCGGTCTTGGGCAGGAACTCGTGGAGCGGCGGATCGAGGAGGCGGATGGTCACCGGCCGTCCGTCCATGATGGTGAAGAGCTCGACGAAATCGGCCCGCTGCATCGGCAGGAGCTTGTCGAGCGCCGCCCGCCGCGCGGCCTCGTCGCCGGCAAGGATCATCTCCCGCACGGCGATGATGCGGTCGGCCTGGAAGAACATGTGCTCCGTGCGGCAAAGGCCGATACCCTCGGCGCCGAAGGAGAGCGCCGCCTTCGCGTCGGCCGTGGTCTCGGCATTGGCGCGGACGCGCATCCGCCGCGCCTGGTCGGCCCATTCCATCAGCCGGCCGAAGTCGCCCGACAGTTCGGGCTGGCGCATGGCGACGAGCCCGGCGAGCACCTCGCCGGTCGAGCCGTCGACGGTGATGATGTCGCCCTTCCTGAGGACCCGGCTGCCGGCGGTCATGGTGCCGGCCTGGTAGTCGATCCGGATCGAGCCGGCGCCGGAGACGCAGGGCTTGCCCATGCCGCGGGCGACGACCGCGGCGTGGCTGGTCATGCCGCCGCGGGTGGTGAGGATGCCCTCGGCCGCGTGCATGCCGTGGATGTCCTCGGGGCTGGTCTCGACGCGGACGAGGATCACCTTCTTCCCCGCCTGCTTGGCGGCTTCGGCTTCCTCGGGGGTGAACACCATCTCGCCCGAGGCGGCGCCCGGCGAGGCGGGCAGGCCGTTGGCGACGAGGTCGCGGGTCGCGGTCGGGTCGATGGTGGGGTGGAGGAGCTGGTCGAGCGCCATCGGGTCGATGCGGAGCAGCGCCTCGTCGGGCGTGATCAGCTCCTCGCCGACCATGTCGACGGCGATCTTCAGCGCCGCCGGTCCGGTCCGCTTGGCGGAGCGGGTCTGGAGCATCCAGAGCCGGCCGCGTTCGACGGTGAATTCGACGTCCTGGACATCGCGGTAGTGCTTCTCGAGCGCCTTGCAGACCTTGGCGAACTCCCAGAACGCGTCGGGCAGCAGCGCCTCGAGCGAGGGCGCATCGGAGCCGGCGGCAACGCGCGCCGCCTCGGTGAGATCCTGCGGCGTCCGGGTGCCGGCGACGACATCCTCGCCCTGCGCGTTGAGCAGGAACTCGCCGTAGAGCGCCTTCTCGCCGGTCGAGGGATTGCGGGTGAAGGCGACGCCGGTGGCCGAGGTGTCGCCCATGTTGCCGAACACCATGGCCTGGACATTGACCGCCGTGCCCCAGTCCTCGGGGATGGCGTGGAGGCGCCGGTAGGTGATGGCGCGCTGGTTCATCCACGACTGGAAGACGGCGCCGATCGCGCCCCAGAGCTGCTGCCGGGGCTCATCCGGAAAGGGGGTGCCGGTCTCGCGCTCGACGATGACCTTGTAGTCGCGGACCAGCTCCAGCCAATCGTCGCCGGACAGCTCGGTGTCGAGGGTGTAGCCGCGCTCGTCCTTGAAGTCCTCGAGGCGCTCCTCGAAGGCGTGGTGGTCGATGCCGAGCACGACGTGAGAGTACATCTGGATGAAGCGGCGGTAGGAATCGTAGGCGAAGCGCTTGTCGGCCTCGGCGGCGAGCACCTCGACCGTGCGCTCGTTGAGGCCGAGATTGAGGATGGTGTCCATCATCCCCGGCATCGAGGCGCGGGCGCCCGAGCGGACCGAAAGAAGGAGCGGCCGCTCGTTGCCGCCGAGGGTCTTGCCGGTGACGCGCTCGACCTGCGCCAGCGACGCTTCCATCTGCGCGACGAGATCCTCGGGGTAGGTGCGGTCGTTGCCGTAATACCAGGTGCAGACCTCGGTGGTGATCGTGAAGCCGGGCGGGACCGGAAGCCCGAGATTGGCCATCTCGGCGAGGTTGGCGCCCTTGCCGCCGAGGAGATTGCGCATCTCCGCCTTGCCCTCGGCTTCGCCGTCGCCGAAGCTGTAGACCCACTTCGCCATCTTGTTTCCCCGCTGGTCGCGTTCCCCCACGCATCGGTTTCCCTAGCGGCGCGGATGATGCGGTGCAATAGGGCCTTTTGCGCCTGCGTCATGGTGCCGGGCGTTACCGGCCGGGAGCCAACCGGTGATAGGGTCGCGGCATCCCGGGGCGAGTCGGTTCCCGCAGATGCGGCCGACGAGATGAAGGAGGTCCCATGACCGTCGCGCACATCTTCGGCTATGCGGCTGCGCTGCTGCTGATCGCGAGCTTCGCGATGCAGACGCTGGTCTGGCTGCGCTACGTCGCGATCGCCGCGGCGATCGTCCTCGGCGTCTACGGCATCCTCACGGCGGAATGGGTGGTGGTCGGCCTCGCGGTCGTGCTGCTCGGCGTCAACCTCTGGCGGCTGTGGCAGGTCGAGAAGCTCGGCGGGGCGGCCCGCGAGGCGATGGCGGGCGCCGGCGCGCCGATCACCGTCGACTGGCTCCTCCCGCACATGGAGCCGCTGGCGCTGCCCAAGGGGCACGTCCTCTTCCACAAGGGCGACCCGGCAGACGCGATGTACTTCGTCTCGCACGGGCGGATCGAGCTCAAGGAGTTCGGCGTCGAACTCGGCAAGGGGAGCCTGTTCGGCGAGATCGGCATCTTCGCGGTCGAGAACGTGCGCACGGCGACTGCCGTCTGCCTCGAGGACTGCTCGCTCCTCCGGGTCACGGCAGAGAGGATGCGGGAGCTGTTCTACCAGAACCCGGAATTCGGCTTCTTCCTCGTCGGCGTCATCACCCGGCGCCTGACCGAGGACCTCGAGCGGGCGAGCGGCAACCGGCTTTCGCCGAGCTGACGGCTAGCGCGAGCCCACCCGGAGGCCCGGTGCGGGCCGCTCCTTGAGCACGTCGCGGCGGAAGCGAAAGAGGGCCGCCGGCCGGCCGCGCTTCGGGCGGCTCTCGGCGCCGGTGGGCTCGACCAGGGCCGCGGACTCGACGAGGCGGCGGAAGTTCTGCTTGTGGACGTGGTGGCCGGAGATCGCCTCCACCGTCTGCTGCAGTTCGGTGAGCGAGAATTCGGGCGGCATCAGCTCGAAGACCACCGGGCGGTACTTGAGCTTGGCGCGGAGCCGCGAGATCGCGGTGGCGAGGATGCGCCGGTGGTCGAAGCGCATCGGCATACCGGCCGCGCCCGGCGGCAGGAGGACTTCGGCCAGGGCGCGCCCGTCCTGCGCGGCCTCGGGGACGAGCCCGGCGGAATAGAGGAGCTCGTAGCGGTCGAGGACGCGCTCCTCGTCCCACGGCGCGTCGTCGACGCCGAAGGCGAGGCGGAGGCGCTCGCGGCGGGCGAGCGGGCGGGAGGCGCGGTCCTCGCCGCTCCGCTCGCGAGCCCAGCGCCGCAGCGCCGGCAGGATCGCATCGTCGAGGAGGGCAGGGCGGCCGCCCCGCCAGTCCTCCCAGGGGAAGAAGTCGTACCAACGCCGCCAGCCCGCGCCGGAGCGGGCGAGCTGCTCCGAGGTGCCGGCGTCGACGCGGGTCAGCGCCAGGTAGCCGACCGAAACCAGGTGCGGGCCGACATCGCCGGGGCGGGCATGGCGGCCGCGATCGCCGAAGGTGTAGAGCTGCTCGACATAGCCGAGCGTGAGTGGCGCCTGCGCCTCGACCCAGGCGCGGAGGCCCATGTCGAGGGTGCGGTGGCGGATCGGGTCGAAGGGGCCGAAGGGCAGGCCCACCGGCTCCGACGAATCGCCCGAGGCGACGACCAGGATGAGGGGCTCGCAGTCATTGACCGCGACGATCGCCGCAGCGAGCCCGATCTCGATCGGTGGCCGGACCGCCTCGACCAAGGGCGCTACCCTTCGAGCGCCATCGAGAAGGGGAAGTTCTCCGCGATCAGCTCGCCCCGGCCGATCGCCTTGACCGCAGCGACCATCCGGCCCTGCCGGCCGAGCATCTCGTCGCCGATCGCGACGATCCGCGGGTTGGGATAGGCGAAGCGCGACGCGGCGCGGAGGCGCCGGGCGATGTCGGCCTCGTCGCGCTCGGGCTTGAGCGCGCAGAGCGTGATGAAGGCCGCCGCCGACGAACGGCTGATGCCGGCATAGCAGTGGACCACGATGGGGCGGACCGGCGTCCAGCCGGAGACGAAGCCGATGAGTTGCTCGACATGCTCCTCGGCCGGCAGCACCATGCCATCGAGCGGCTCGACGATGTCGTTGATGCCGAGGAAGAGGTGATTCTCCACCGGGATCGAGTGCGGCCGGGTGACCGGCGTGTTGTCGTTGATCAGGCTGACCAGATGGCTGGCATTCGACTGTTCGACGGTCTCGGCGATACGGGACAATGGGCAGACGTAAACCTGTGGCATGGGAACTCCGGCAGATTGCGATAGGTCGCGATTCTACGCC
>JAESFN010001361.1_pt1 | contig 10966 bp, 11 predicted proteins | sample 9269411 | NCBI WGS metagenome assembly JAESFN01 (sample SAMN14505399, study PRJNA617100) | algae metagenome | isolation source: Iphinoe sp. HA4291-MV1 and co-occurring heterotrophs from trail next to... | place: USA: Maunawili Falls, Hawaii | collected 2009-07-25
AACGCCGGCTGGCGCGGGGGTACGCCCAACCCGTAGCATCGGTACCCCTTCCCTGTCCGTCACCCCGGCGCAAGCCGGAGTCCATCGCGAACGTCGAAGTCAGCTCAGACTGAGCCGTCAGGGATGGATTCCGGCTTTCGCCGGAATGACGGAGCCGAGCGATTCACGCGATCACATCTGGTCTGGCTGTGCGAGCGGTTGTCGGAATCCCGGCGGTTCTGCGGGCGCGGCCTCGGAGACGGCCCCGAACGGAAGCGTGACACCGCCGGCCCTTGCATTCCCGCGCCCCACGGGCCATCACCCGTCCATGCTCATCGTCACCGGCGGGGCCGGTTTCATCGGCTCGAACCTCGTCCACGCGCTGAACGCGCGCGGCCGCGACGACATCCTCGTCGTCGACGATCTGACGGACGGCCGGAAGTTCGCGAACCTCGCCGGCGCCCGCATCGCCGACTATCTCGACCGCGCCGCGTTCCGCGAGATGATCGGGGGCGGCGCCGATTTCGGCCCGGTCGAGGCGGTGTTCCACCAGGGCGCCTGCACCGACACCACCGAGTGGAACGGGCAGTACATGCTCGACCAGAACTTCGCCGCCTCGAAGGCCCTGTTCGCCTGGTGCCAGGCCCACGCCGTGCCGCTGATCTATGCGTCCTCCGCCGCCGTCTACGGAAGCGGCGACGACTTCCGCGAGGATGCGGCCGACCCGCGCCCGCTCAACGTCTACGGCTGGTCGAAGCTCCTCTTCGACCAGTGGCTGGCCCGCCAGCCCCGGCCCGCCGCCCGCACCGTCGGCTTCCGCTACTTCAACGTCTATGGACCGCGTGAAGCCCACAAGGGGCGGATGGCAAGCGTCGTCCACCACTTCGACCGCCAGCTCCGCGACACCGGCACGGTCCGCCTGTTCGGCGCCTCCCACGGCGTCGGCGACGGCGAGCACCGGCGCGATTTCGTCTTCGTCGGCGATGTCGTCGCGGCCAACCTCTGGGCCTTCGACAACCCCCTCGCCGAAGGCGTCTACAATCTCGGCACCGGAACCAGCCGGACCTTCAACGACCTCGCCCGCGCCGTGATCGGAGCCCGCGGCGAGGGCCGGATCGAATACATCCCGATGCCGGCCGACCTCGCGGACGCCTACCAGGCCTTCACGGAAGCGGACATCACCCGCCTCCGCCGCGACGGCTATGCCGAGCCTTTCCTCGCCATCGAGGACGGGGTGAAGCGGACGCTCGGCCTCGCCTGAGCAAACCTGGTCAAGGGCTGGCCGCCGCCCCGGCGATGCGGTCGAGCTCGGCGACAGCCGCCGGAGGCAGGTGGAGGCTCGCCGCCGCGAGATTCTCCCGAAGATGCGCCACCGAAGAGGTGCCGGGAATCACCAGCACGTTCGGGGATCGCTGCAGGAGCCACGCGATCGCGACCTGCATCGGCGTCGCGCCGAGGCTCGTGGCAATGTCGGAAAGCGCGGCGGACTGGAGCGGCGCGAACCCGCCGAGCGGGAAGAAGGGCACGAAGGCGATGCCGTCCGCCGCGAGACCGTCGATCATGGCGTCATCGTCGCGATGCGCAAGATTGTAGAGGTTCTGCACGCAGACGATGTCGCCGAGCCGCCGACCTTCCGCGATCTGCGCCGGCGTGACGCTGCTGAGGCCGATGTGGCGGACGAGGCCCTTCCGCTGCAGTTCGAGAAGCGCGGTGAGTTGCGCCTCGATCGAGCCCTCCGCCGGACCACGCGCGGAGAACAGGGCACGGAAGTTGACGACGTCGAGCACATCCAGCCCGAGGTTCCGCAGGTTGTCGTGCACCGCGGCCTCGATCTCCTCGCGCGATTGCGCCGGCATCCAGGAGGCGTCCGAACCGCGCCGGGCGCCGACCTTGGTCACGATGACGAGATCGTCGGGATAGGGATGGAGCGCCTCGCGGATGAGGCGGTTGGTCACGTGCGGCCCGTAATAGTCGCTGGTGTCGATGTGGTTCACCCCCGAGGCGACCGCCTCGCGGAGCACCGCGAGCGCAGCATCGTGGTCCCGCGGCGGCCCGAAGACGCCGGGCCCCGCCAGTTGCATGGCGCCGTAGCCGAGCCGCCGCACCGTGCGGTCGCCGAGCTTGAAAGTCGTGGTCATCGTCTCGATCCTTGTCTCGTCAGCCTTGGCTGGATATATGAAGGATCATTCATTTTCGGAATTCGCATTCGATGAGCGCCGTCGCCACAGCCCTGAAGCCACGGAAATCCCCGGTTCAGGCGCGCTCCGCGCTCACCGTCGAAGCGCTCCACGCCGCAACGATTCAGGTTCTGATCCGGGAGGGGCTGGCCCGCTGCACCACGACGCGCATCGCGGAGCGTGCCGGCACCTCGGTGGGGAGCCTCTACCAGTACTACCCCAACCGCGACGCCCTCCTCCGTGCCGTGCTCGAACAGCATCTCGACAGCGTCGCCGAACTGGTGGAGCGCGCCTGCGCGGCGCACCATGGCCGGCCGGTCGGCGCGATGGCGTCGGCCGTCGTCACCGCCTTCATCGCCGCGAAGCTCGGCCACCGCGCCGAAGCGCGCGCCCTCTACGCGGTCTCGGAGGAACGCGGCGGAGCGGCCATCGCCGCCCGCCTTCGCACCCGTATCGTCGCGGCTGCCGCGGCGATGCTTGCGACCGCCACCGACGCCACCTTCGACGATCCCGCGATCGTGGCCAGCATCGCGCTCGGCGCCCTCGTCGGACCGGTTCAGGCCGTGCTCAGGGGACCGGCGCAGGCCGGGCTGGAGGCCCGCCTTGAGGACGAACTGATCCTGCTCGTCTCGGCCTATCTTCACGCCTGCCGGATCGAGCCCGCTGCCCGCCCGGGAAGGCGGACGGCCAGGGACGCCGGTGCGCGGAAGCCCCCGGCGCAGGAGCGGGCCGGGACGCGGCGCTGACGACGCCGCCCTCTTCGCTCAACCCGATCGCGCGCCCAGCGCCGCCGCCACCTCCGCCACGGCGATGGCCCGCATGCAGCAGTCCCCGCCGGCCGTGTCGGTGCAGTTCCGCCGCCGGCAGGGCGCCTTGGGCCAGGCCGACTGGATCACCGTCTGTCCCTCGCCGTAGGGGCCGGTGAGGCCGGGGTCGGTCGGCCCGTAAAGCCAGAGGCCCGGGACGCGCAGCGCCGCCGCGAGGTGCATCAGGCCCGAGTCCAGTCCCACCGCCAGCTCGGCCCCGCCGATCACCGCCGCGAGTTCGGCGCCGGCCATCACGCGCGGCAACACCACCGCGCCGGGCAGGCCCGCGGCGAGACGCTCCGCCCGCGCCCGCTCGTCGGCGCTCCCCCAGGCGAGGACCACCCCACGGCCATCGACAGCGAGCGCAGGCAAGAGCGCCTGCCAGTGCTCCTCCGGCCAGAGCTTGGTCCGCCAGCTCGCCGCATGCATCACCATCGCGTAGCGCGCCGGCAGCCCGAGGGAGGGGTCCGGCGGCCCGCCCGCTGCGATGCCGTAGCGTCCCGTCCCCTCCGGCAGCGCATAGCCGACCGCTGCCGCGAGCAGCCGGCGCGTGCGCTCGACCGCGTGCATCTGCCTCGGCACCGGAAAGCGGTGGCGGTAGAGGCGTGTCGCCGCCGGCTCGCGGGCGCTCGCCGCGTCGTACCCGCTGACCGGGCCGGCGAGCCGCGCCGGCAGCGCGCTCTTCATCAGCCCCTGCAGGTCGACCACGAGGTCGTAGTCTCGCGCCCGCAGTTCCCGCCTTAGCCGCCCCGTCTCGGTGACCAGCCGGGGCCAGTGCGAGACCGACTTGCGATGCCGCCGGAAGGCCAGGGTGTGGATCTCCGCGACGCCGGGATGGAGCGCGACGAAGGGCGCGAAGCTCTCCTCGACCAGCCAGTCGAGCTCGACCTCGGGCCGTGCCGCCTTGAGGTCGGTGACCGCGGGAAAGGTGTGGATCACGTCGCCGAAGGACGAGAGCTTGACGACGAGCACCCTCACGGCCGCAGTCCCGCGAGGTCGTCGATCAGGTCGAGGTCGAGCGGGAACCGCGCCCCCGCGAGCTTGGGCCGCTCGGCGCCGCCCTGCCCGGTCGCGACATGGGCGGCGCGGGGCAGGCCGGCCGCCGCTGCCGCCTCGATGTCGAGGCGCTTGTCGCCGGCGAGGAGCGAGCGGCCGGGATCGAGGCCAAGCCCCGCCGCCGCGGCGCGGATCATCCCCGGCGCCGGCTTCCGCCAGTCGCAGCGTGCCTCGGGCGCGTGGCCGCAGGCATATTCGGCGTCGAGCGCGATGCCCTCGGCGCCGAGCAGGTCGCGGAGCCGCGCGGCGACCGCCTCGTAGTCGTCCCAGCCGTAGTAGCCGCGACCGATCCCCGACTGGTTGGTCACCACCACCAGGGCATAGCCCGCATCGCGAAACCGGCGAAGCGCCTCCGGCACGCCGGCGAGCAGGCGCACATCGTCGGGGTCGGAGATATAGCCCGGGTCCTCGATCAAGGTGCCGTCGCGGTCGAGGAACAGCGCCGGGCAATTCCGGCGCGGCGCGGGCGCCAGTCGGAAGCGGTGGAACGCGTCGTCCACGCGGCCCCTCACCCGCCGTCGGTGAAGGCTTCGTCCGCCGCCGCGCAGAGGAGATGCCCGAGGAAGATGTGCATCTCCTGGATGCGGGCCGTCTTCTCGTCCGGCACGATGAGGCAGTGGTCGGCAAGCCCCCGCGCCGCCACCTCGCCCCCGTCCCGGCCAGTCAGGCACACGGTGACGAGCCCCATGTCGCGCGCGGCGACCAGCGCGGCGCTGATATTGGGCGAGTGCCCGGAGGTGGTGATGCCGATCAGCATGTCGCCCTTCCGCCCGAGCGCCTCGACCTGCCGGGAGAAGACCCGATCGTAGCCGAGGTCGTTGCTCGCCGCGGTCAGCGCGGAGCTGTCGGTGGTGAGCGCGATCGCCGGCAGGCCGCGACGGGTGGTCTCGAAGCGCACGGTGAATTCGGTCGCGATGTGCTGGGCGTCGGCGGCGCTGCCGCCATTGCCGCAGAGGAGGAGCTTGCCCCCGGAGCGGAGCACCGATATCACCGCCTCGGCGAGCGTGGCCGCCGGCCGAAGCAGCGCGCGGGTGCGCTCGAAAGCGGCGAGATGGTCGCCATGGAGGCGGTCGAAAAGCTCCGCCATTGCTGCGCGGTTCGAGGTCAAGGCGTGTCGGCTTTCACGGGGAAGATCAAGGAAACCGGTCCTTTCGGCCATGGATGCTAACGTCATAGACCGGCTCGCTCAAGCAAGGGTCGTCGTCGTCGGCGACGTTCTGCTCGACCGCTTCGTCGAAGGCAAGGTCGGCCGCGTCTCGCCCGAGGCGCCGGTCCCCGTCCTCAACCACCGGAGCGAGCGCGCCCTCCTCGGCGGCGCCGGCAATGTCGCGGCCAATATCGTCGCCTGCGGCGCCAACGCGGTGCTGATCGGGGTGGCCGGCCATGATGCCGCGGCCGGCGAGATTCGCGCCCTCTGCGCGGCCCATGGCGACATCGACTGCCGCCTCGTCGAGGACCCGGCCCGGCCGACCACGGTCAAGACCCGCTACCTCAGCGGCTGGCACCAGCTCCTCCGGGTCGATGCGGAGGATACCGCCCCCCTTCCCGAGGACGCCGCCCGCGAGCTCCTCCGCCGGGCCGAGGTGGCGATGGTCGAGGCCGGCGCGCTGGTCCTGTCCGACTACGCCAAGGGCGTGCTCAACGCCGCCACGATCCCGGCCCTGATCGGCGCGGCGCGGGCCCGCGGCATCCCGGTCATCGTCGATCCGAAGAAGGCCGACGCCGCCATCTTCTCCGGCGCGACGCTGCTCACCCCCAATGCCGAGGAGATGGCCCGCTTCGCCGGGATGCGGATCGGCAGCGACGCGGACGCGGAGGAGGCCTGCCACCGCGTACTGGCGGCGGTCGCGGTAGACGGCATCCTCGTCACCCGCGGCGAGCATGGCATGACCCTCTGCCGGCGCGGCGAGCCCGCGCTCCATGTCGCCGCCGAGAGCCACCGCGTCTTCGACGTGACCGGCGCGGGCGACACCGTGGTGGCGACGCTCGCCGCCGCCCTCGGCGCCGGCATCGCGCTCCACGATGCGGTCCGCATCGCCAACGCCGCCGCCGGCGTCGCGGTGACGAAGCCCGGCACCGCCACCGTCAGCCCGGCCGAGCTCAGGCAGGCCCTCGGCCTCGCGGCTGCCGCGAACGTCGTGTCGGCGGCGGAGGCGCGGGCGCAGGTCGCGGCCTGGCGGCGTCAGGGGCTCAAGGTCGGCTTCACCAATGGCTGCTTCGATCTCCTCCATCGCGGCCACCTCCACTCCCTCGACCAGGCCGCCCGCCGCGTCGACCGGCTGGTGGTCGGCGTCAATTCCGATGCGTCGACCGGCCGCCTCAAGGGCCCGGGTCGCCCGGTCCAGGACCTCGACACCCGCGCCGCGGTGCTCGCAGCCCTGAAGCGCGTCGACCTCGTCGTCCCCTTCGAGGAGGACACGCCCGAGCAGCTGATCGAGACGATCGTCCCCGACGTCCTGTTCAAGGGCGCCGACTATGCCGAGGCCGATGTCGTCGGCGGCGCCTTCGTCAAGGCCAATGGCGGGACGGTGATGCTCCTCCCCCTTCTCCCCGGCTATTCGACCAGCGCCACCGTCGGCCGCATCCGCGGCGGTTAGGCGGCATCCGGGCCATCGTCGCCCTTGAGGCGAGGATGGTGCCGGCAGAAGCCGCCCCGGCACCCCCGCCGGGGAAACCCGTCCCCGCTCGCCACGAGCGCACCTGTGACGTCGGTCACAGGGCACGTCCGCTCGCGTGTTTGCTTCACAGGACGCGAAACGCCGCGGTGACCTCGGCCGCATGTGACCGGGGTCACGGCCTCCTCCGATCGGAGGAGGCCACCGAGGCCCTCGCGCGCCTAGAGCGGATACCAGGTCTCAACGGGAGAACGTGCCATGTCCATTATCCTCGAGAGCTTCGAAAATCTCGCGCAGACGCCGAACACCCCGCTGTCGCTGGAATACGGCATCTACGGTTTCCTCCAGCCCGGATATCTCTCGGCCTTCACCTTCGCCTCCGGCCTGAAGCTCCTCGCCCCCGTCCCGAACAACCAGGTCGATGGCGGCGAGACGCTGGTCGGGGACTTCGACATCGCGTCCGGTACGTGGCGTCTGGACGAAAACGGCAAGTTGGACTCGGCCGACGACCTCCCCGGCGGCTCCGCCTATATCGGGGCCAACAAGACATCCGACGGCACCCTGACCTTCGGCTTCTCGGAAGCGGCCTACACGGTGAAGGCGTTCGTCACCGCGGTCAGGGATGACGACCAGCGCGGCGCGGTCACGGCGACCGCCTACGACGCCTCGGGCAAGGTCATCACGGTGTCGCGGATCATCGGCTCCCATGTCGACGACTGGGACGAAAGCGCGATTGCCGTCCAGAGCAGGAAGCCGATCGCGAAAATCGTCTTCACCGGCGACTTCCTGATCCTCGACAACCTGTCTTTCGACACCGCGAAGCCCGACGTGGTGAAGGGGAGCGCGCGCAACGACAAGCTCGGCTCGGCCGTCGGCAAGGACACCTCGGACGGACCCGAGATCATCCTCGGCCGCGACGGAAACGACCGGGCCTTCGGACGCGACGGCGGCGATACGATCGACGGCGGCAAGGGCAACGACAAGCTCCACGGCGGCGACGGCGACGACACGATCGTCGGCGGCCTCGGCCGGGACAAGCTGTGGGGCGACGAGGGACAGGATTCGTTCCTGTTCAGGGCGCCAGGCGGACCCGACACGATCAAGGATTTCGACGTCGCGGAGGACAACATCATCCTCGACCATGCCGGTTTCGCCCAACTCCCCATCGGCCACGTCGCCGCACAGGCGTTCAACGACGGCTCGGCCCCGATCACAGGCGACACGCGGCTGATCTACGATAAGGACTCGGGTGACGTTTCCTATGACAGCGATGGCAGCGGCGCCGCGAAGGCGGTGTTGTTCGCGAAGGTCGCGCCGGGACTTGATCTCGGGTCGGACAATTTCTTCGTGGTGTAATCGTCCGGACATCCCCCATTCGGCCGATATTCGGCGGGGTCCTCCCGTGCTAGAGGCGGCGAGTCCAGCCCGTTATCCACGAGGGAAGTCATGGCGTTACTTTTGGAGAGCTTCGAGGGCCTCGCACCCGGCGCGAATATCATAGCCTGGTCACTCGCGGACGGGTTCCTTCAGCCCGGCACGACCGGTGCGTTCACGTTCGCTTCGGGACTCCGGCTTATCGCTCCAATTCCGAACGGCGATGCAGGCAGCGCGGCGATCATCGGAGACTTCGGCATTTCGTTGGACGCGACGTGGGGCGTAGGCCCGGAAGAATCGCCCGGCGACGTCAACGAGCAGACCGTCGTCCCGCTCGGGAAGGCTTATATGGGCCGCAATGTCGGCGAAGACGGCACGCTCACGTTCGGCTTCGACCAGTCCGTCTTCTCGGTTGGTGCCCGTGTCAATGCCGGAGACAAGGTCAGCGTCGCCGCTTATGACGCAGGCGGAAAGCTGATCACCGGAGCGCGCATCAACGAGGTCGCGGCGGCAGACTGGCGCGATAATTTCATCCTGGTTAACAGCAAGAAGCCGATCGCCAAGGTGGTCTTCACCGGCGACTTCCTCGTCCTCGACAACGTGAGCTTCGATACCGAGAAGTTCGGCGTGAAGAGCGGCTCGAATCGCAACGACAAGATGCAGCCCGGCAACGGAGGCACCTCGAACCTCAACGACGCGATCTTTGCGAAGAAGGGCAATGACAAGGTCTTCGCCGATGCCGGAGCGGATGCGATCGACGGCGGCGCCGGCAACGACAAGCTTCACGGCGGCCTCGGCAATGACAAGCTGACCGGGGGCCCCGGCAAGGACAAGCTGTGGGGCGATGACGGTCAGGATACCTTCATCTTCACCAGCCGCGACGCGGTCGACACGATCGTGGACTTCAACGTCGACGACGACAGCATCATCCTCGCCCGGTCGGCCTTTCCGACGCTCGATCTCGGTTCGCTCGACGACAACCAGTTCGATACGAGCGCTTCGGGCCCCGAGGTCCGGATCATCTACGAAGCCACGTCCGGCCGCCTGCTCTTCGATGGCGACGGCAGCGGCGGAGCCAAGGCGGTGCAGTTCGCCAAGCTATCGCCGGGGCTGATGCTGTCGAGCGAGCACTTCTTCGTCGTTTGATACCCGGGAAGGGGAGCGCGTAACCGCTCCCCCTCTCCGCCCTACTTCCCGCGCTCGAGCTTGCCGCAACTCGACACGATCGACTGTGTCGGTCCCAGCCCGGTATGGGTGTAGCAGAGGTCGATCTGATCGGCGCCGGCGATGCTCATCGAGAAGCTGCCGTCGGTATCGGCGCCGACAATGGTCTTGCCATCGGCGGTGATGGTCGCGGCGAAGGGTTCCTTCTTGGCCGGATCGGACCATGAGTGGCCCCAGATCAGGTTGCCGTCCTGACCCTCGAAGTCGAGGGTGAAGGTGATCTCCCTGACCCGCGGCGCGCTGGTCACGGTCTCGGAGCCGGGATGGTGCGGATTGTGGCCGAAGATCACGGTGCGGAACGGGCCGCTCCACGTCCCCTTGAGGTCGGGGGCCGTATCCTGCGCCAGCGCGGTCGCGGGGATGCCGATTGCCACGGCAAGTGCAAGAGCAAGTCGCATGTGGTTTCCTCCCGGCTGCAAATTCCCGAGCCGCGTCAACGCCCGGCTCCGGCACTTGTTCCAGACCCTATTTCGCCCGGTCGTAGTATCCGCAGGCCGCGATGATCGCCCCGGAATCGGCCGTTGCCGGTTTCGAGAAGCAGCGCTCGATGCGGTCCGGCCCGACCAGCGTCATGATGTGGGTGCCGTCGTCGCCGGCCCCGATGATCGTCTTCCCGTCCGCCGCGAGCGCCAGCGCCAGGGTGTCGCGAACCGCGGTATCGTCGGTCAGCCACCCCTGTCCCCAGAAGACGCGCCCGTCCTGGCCGGTGATTTCCATCGTCCATCCGAGTTCGCGCACCCGCGGCACCGGAGCCGGCGTGGCATCGCCCGGATGGAACCGGTTGTCCCCGTACACCACCGATTTCGCCGAGCCGACCCAGGTGCCCACCATGTCGGGCACGGCATCCTCCGCGAGGGCGACGCCGGAAACCACGGCAAGCGCCATTGTGGCCGCGATGACGAAGCGCATGTCCTGCCTCCCGATGCTCTCCCGGCTCAAGCCTAGCGGAGCATCCCGGCGTCGTCGATTCCCCGCCGCGCGAGATCGGGTTCAGCCCGGCTCGCCGTGCCGCCGATGAGCGTAGTCGACCTCGGTCGAGACGAGGGCGAGCAGCGCCTCCGTCGCGGTCCGGGCGCGGGCGGCATCGCGATCACGGATGGCGCGATAAACCTCGGCGTGTCGCTCGATCGACGCGTTCACGGCGGCGGCCACCCGCTCGGGCGCGACGAGCACCGCTTCGACGCCGAGAAAATGCATCTTGAAGCTCACCCGCATGAGCGGACCGAGCACCGTCCCGAGCCGGTCGAACACGACGTTGCCGCTCGCCTGGAGCAGCGCATCGTGAAAGGCGGCGTCCGCGGTGAAGAAGTCCTCGGAAGGCTTTTCCGCAACACGCATCTGATCGAGCGCGGCCCCGATCGCCGCGATCCCCTCGCGGTCGCCCCGCCGCGCCGCCTGCAGCGCCGCCGCCGGCTCGATGGCGCGGCGCACCTCGATCAGGTCGTCGAGCAGATCCGAAGGCACCTGATCGGCCGGATACCAGGCAACCACGTCGGGATCGAGCAGGTTCCAGTTGGCCCGCGGCAGCACCGACGTTCCCGCCCGGCGCCGCGAGACGACCAGACCCTTCGCCGCCAGCACCTTCAGCGCCTCGCGCACCGCCTGCCGGCTGGCCTTGAACCGTTCGGCCAGCTCCGCTTCCCGGGGCAGGTATGCGCCCTCGGGAATGCCGCCCGAGACGATCATGCGTCCGATTTCATGGGCAACCTGCGCGTGGACGCCGGCCGATGGATAA
>JAESFN010001362.1_pt1 | contig 10963 bp, 8 predicted proteins | sample 9269411 | NCBI WGS metagenome assembly JAESFN01 (sample SAMN14505399, study PRJNA617100) | algae metagenome | isolation source: Iphinoe sp. HA4291-MV1 and co-occurring heterotrophs from trail next to... | place: USA: Maunawili Falls, Hawaii | collected 2009-07-25
TGATCCGGTACCCCGGAGCCTCCGGGAGCATCTCGTTGGTCGAGGTCATCCCGCCCGGGGTCCTGTACGCCTCGACCACCAGCACGTCCAGGCCGGCCTTGGCCAGGTAGGCCGCCGACACCAGACCGTTGTGGCCCGCGCCGACGACCACGACGTCCGCCGAACGCAACCGCTCGTCCATCTCCACGTCCTTCGCTACTGGTTGTGCACACCGAGAAAGCCGGCGCGGTCGTACGGACAGGACCCTGACCGTACGACCGCGCCGCTGGAACCGCCTACTGACTCACCGGGATCACCCGAGGAGTCAACTCGCCACGGGCGCCGCGGCCTTCGTGCCGTACTTCGCCTGGGCCTCGGCCGCCATCTTGGCGTCCAGCTTGTTCCGCGCACCGGGGGTGAGGACCCGGTAGTAGAACATCCGCCAGAAGGTCCAGTTGTGCGTCGGGGTGTCGATGCAGGCGTAGGAGGCCATCAGCTTCACCGCGAGCACGCAGAGCACCATGGTGATGGTGGTCAGCACCCACTTGACCGGGGTCGGCAGGGTCGAGTTCAGGCCGAGGATGTGCGGCCAGCCGGCGGTGAAGTACAGCATCATCATGCCCGCCGGACCGAAGGTCAGCTGCCAGAGGTGCTGCGCGCCCTTGAGCCGGGGCACGAAGTACCAGTGCAGGAAGCCCACGGTGAAGATCGCCGCGCCGTTGATGAAGCCCCACCAGTACGGGAACTTGAACAGGGTGTAGGGCTGGACCCCGTAGTACTCGTAGATCTGCAGGTTGAGACCCATGGTCTCCATGATCGCGTCGGTCAGGCCGCCGACGGCGAACACCGCGATCGCCTGCTTGACCGTGATGCCCTTCTTCAGCAGGTAGTAGACGAAGTACGCCTCGAGGCCGAAGAACGCCGCGTAGCACGGCGGGATCAGCCACGGCACGTCGATGCCGAAGTTGGTGAACGCGATCGGCAGGTTCCGCGCCCAGCGCAGGTGACCGAGAAGGTCCAGCATCGGCTCGGACAGCGAGGTCAGGAACCCGCCGCCGACCACCCACACCGGAATCCAGTTGTCCTTCTTCACACCCGCGTAGATCGCCCACGGGATGGCGGCCAGCACCGCGGCCGCCCCGGCGAAGAAGAAGAAGAAATGGATCGCGAACTCCGACGCCTCGAACGGCGGCGGGCTGGTGCAGATCATCTGCGGGTAGCCGGCCGCCAGCGGGGCGTCCGGCAGCACACCGTGGTTCACCACGTCGGTGGGGAAGATGCCGTGCTGCGAACAGTCCGCGATCGGCTGTGGAACGGGTGCCGGTTCGGCCATGCCTCACTCCTGTGTGGTCGGCTCGGCGTGGTCGGCCCGGGTGGCGCGGCCGTGCTGAGCGGGAATCCAACGGCGTTTTTACTGTACCGTCAATTAATGGCCTGTCAATAGCCATCTGGACGAGATCGTCGCAGGTCAACGGGGTGCCGCTGGCTACCCACGCCGGGTCGAAGCACCCGAAGAGAGGTCTTGACGGTGACTCAGCGTGCCCTCCGCCACCCCGATGGCGCGGTCATCGGGCGGCTCCCCCACCGACCGACCCGGTTGTGCGTCGAAATGCGCACGGTGAGTGGGTCGATGGACGTCGTCCGCCGCCCGCCGGACCCGAAGGATCGGTAGCCGCACGGCCCGGGGGGACCGGGGGAATCGGGGGGCGCCGGGGCCGGGGACAGCTGTCCCCGGCCTCCGGTGGCCCGGTATCAGGTAGGGAGTCGAGCGTCATGCCCGCAGCCGACCGCCGAGCGACCCGACCCGGCCGGGCGCACGGCCACGGCGCCGGCGCACCCCGGGAACACGCCGTGGTGCTCGGCGCGAGCATGGCCGGGCTGCTCGCCGCCCGGGTCCTCGCGGACTCCCACGAGCGGGTGACCGTCGTCGACCGGGACCGGCTGCCCGAGGAGAGCGTGGACCGGCGCGGGGTACCCCAGGCCCGGCAGGCGCACGGGCTGCTGACGCGGGGCGCCGGCATCCTGGAGGAGCTGTTCCCGGGGATACTCCGGGAGCTGGAGGACGGCGGCGCGCCGGTGCTGCGCGACCTCGCCGAGGCGTACTTCGTCCCGAACGGCCACCAGCTGGCCCCTCGGGATCGACACCTGGAGTCGTTCGGGGTCTACCAGGTCAGCCGCCCGCACCTGGAGAACCGGGTGCGGGCCCGGGTTCGCGCGTGGCCAGGGGTCGAGATCGTGCCCGAGTGCGAGGCGGTCGGGCTGACCACCGCCGGGGACCGGGTCACCGGCGTCCGGCTGGTGGAGCATGGGGCCCGCGGCCCCGAGCGGCCTGTGCTCGCCGATCTGGTCGTGGATGCGACCGGTCGCGGCGGCCGCGCCACCGCATGGCTAGCGGCGATGGGTTTCGAACCACCCCCGGAGGAGTCCCTACCGGTCAACGTCAAGTACGTCAGCCGGCGGCTGCGGCTGGCCCCCGGGGCGCTCGGCCGGGTCCGGCAGGTCCTGATCGGCGCGGTACCGGACCGGCCGACGGCCCTGGCCCTGTTCGAGCACGAGGGCGGCTGGTGGATGCTGAGCCTCGGGGGCTACGCCGGGCATCACCCGCCCACCGAGCCGGCGGCGTTCCTGGAGTTCGCCCGGTCTATCGCGCCGCCGCACGTCTTCGCGGCGATCCGGGACGCCGAGCCGCTGACCGAGCCGGTCACCCACCGCTTCCCGACCAGCCTGCGCCGACGGTACGAACGGCTGCGCCGGTTCCCGGCCGGGCTGCTGGTCACCGGGGACGCGATCTGCAGCTTCAACCCGCTCTACGGGCAGGGGATGACCGTCGCCGCGCTGGAGGCCGCCGCGCTGCGCGACTGTCTGGCCAAGGGCGACCGGGACCTGGCCCGCCGGTTCTTCCGGGCCGCGGCCCGGCCGGTCGACCTCGCCTGGCGGCTGTCCTGCGCCGGTGATCTCGCGCTGCCGCAGGTGCCCGGCCACCTCTCGCCCGCCGCGCGACTCACCAGCTCCTACGTCGAGCGGGTGCTCGCGGCGGCGGAACACGACCCGGACCTGGTCGAGCGGTTCCTCAGGGTTACCGGTTTCCTCGACCCGCCGACCCGGCTGTTCCGCCCCGGTATCGTCCGGCGGGCCCTGCTCGGAACTCACCCGCGCCGTGCGGCGACCCCGGCGAGGGAGCCCGTCGCGCCGTGACCGGGGTCGGCGGAGGTCAGTGGGCGGCGGCCGACCGGGCGCGCGGGAAGCCGAAGCAGTAGCCCTCGGCCCGGATCCCGGCGATCATGCCGGGCAGGGCCCGGATCATGGTGCGGGCCGACGGCAGGCCGTCGTGCATCAGCACCACCGCACCGGGCTGCAGGCGGTCGAGCACCGTGTTCCGGATCTGGGCCGCGCTCCGGCCGCGCCAGTCGTTGGTGTCGATGGTCCACCGGATCGGGGTCAGCCCCTGGGCGGTCATCGCCCGCAGCACCGCGCCGTTGACCGCCCCGTACGGAGGGCGCACCTGGGTCGGCTTCGGCGCCCCGGCCGCCGTGATCGCCGCCGTGGTCCGGGTCAGCTGCGCGCGCACCCGGGCCGGGGAGAGGATGGTCAGGTTCGGGTGGCTCCAGGTGTGGTTCTGCACCCGGTGCCCGCCGGCGACGATGCGCCGGATGAGCCCCGGACGCGCCTGCACCTGCTCCCCGACCACGAAGAACGTGGCCCGGACCCGGTTGCGCGCCAGCAGGTCGAGCACCTGTGCGGTGTAGGGGCCGGGGCCGTCGTCGAAGGTCAGCGCCACCGTCCCGGCCGAGCAGCCCTTGGCGGCGGGATCCGGCGCGGGAGCGGCGGGACCGGCGGGGTCCGGCGCGGGAGCGGCGGGATCCGACACGGGGCCGGCGGGCTCCGGCTCGGGCCAGGCGACGGCGTCGTACAGCGGATCGGCGGTGTCGTACATCGAGTCGCCGGCGGCGTACCCCGGGTCGGCGCCGTCGAGCGGTCCCGGGTCGGGGCCGTCGTCCGGGTCGACGGCGGCGGCGGTGATCGTCCCGGGCGCCGGGGCTCCGGCGAATGCGGCCACGGGAGCCATCGCGACCAGTAGCCCGACCGTGACCAGCCAGATCCGCACGCCACCCATCGGTGTTCGCCCCCCTGCTCCGGCTTCGCACAGTGGGTGGACAGGTCACCCGCAGCCGGGGACTGTACGGGCGCTCAGATCACTCTTTCGGGCAACACGCCGGTACCGTTCGTGAAGATCCACCCTGTGGGCGATCAGTCGGCCAGTGACCGGCCGAGCTGGTCACGTGAGCTGATCTCCAGCTTGGCGTAGCTGTTGGAGAGGTGCATCTCCACGGCCCGGACGGTGACGAACAGCGACTGCGCGATCTCCTTGTTGGTCTTGCCGGTCGCGGCCAGCTCGGCCACCCGCCGCTCGCTGGCGGTGAGGGCGTCGACGCCGCTGGTCGCCAACCGGCGCGGCCGGGCACCGGTGGCGATCAGTTCGCCGCGGGCCCGCTCGACCAGAGGGGTGGCCGCGCAGCGGTGGGCGAGGTCCATGCCGTCCCGCAGTGGCGTTCGCGCGTCGACGTGCCGGCCGTCGCGGCGCAGGGCCGCCCCGTGGTCGACCGCTGCCTGGGCACGGCGCAGCAGCGACGGCGAGTCGGCCAGGGTGTCGGCGGCCCGGTGCAGCAGGGTGAGGCCGGCGGCGCCGCCGCGGACCAGCCCGGCGACGCGCAAGGCGTCCCCGATATCCGGCCGGGACCGCGCGGCGGTCGCCCCGCACAGAGCGAGTTCGGCCTGCGCCGCCGCGTCGTCGCGCTCGCCCAGCTCGTCCAGCACCGGCACCAGCGCGGCCCGGATCTCGCCGCCCACCGGCAGCAGCCCGCGGAACAGCTCGAGGCGGTGCAGCGCCTCGAGCAGGTCCAGCCGGGCGGCCGGGAACTCACCGGTGGCGGCGCGGAGCCGTCCTCGGGACAGCAACATCCAGATCGAGGGCAGGATCGGGGCGAGGTCGCCGTCGACCCCGTGCTCGGCCAGCAGCGCGGTGGCCTCGTCCAGCCGTCCCTGCTCGGTCAACGAATCGACCAAGGTGTTGATCCGGAAGTACGCGGCGAGTGGATGGGGGTGGCGGCCGGCGTCGAGGGAGGCCCGCACATCCACTTCGGCACCGCGCAGGTCGCCGCGGCGGTAGCGGGCCACGGCCCGCGCCACCGCCGCCCGGCCGAAGGCCATGGGCGACCCGGTGCGTTCCGCGCGGGCCAGTTCACGGGACGCGAGCCGTTCGGTCGCCTCGTAGCGCTCGGCCGCGTTGAGGCAGATCGTGATGTTCGTACGCCAGATCGGATGCGTGCCGTGGGTGCTGAGAGCGGGGTGCGCGGCAGCTCGTTCGGCCAGGTCGGCGACGTGATCGACCGGGGCCCCCGAGGCCAGGTCGGCGCGGGCGACGAAGGACAGCAGGATGCATTCGGCGGCGGTCCGGCCCGGCAGGTCGCGGAACCGCGCGACCTCGTCGGAGAACCCGGTCGGCAGGTCCGGGTTGAGCAGCAGCCCGCCCAGCCGGATCGCCTCCAGCTCCAGCGCCAGCTCCCGGTCGTGCGGGCGAACCTCGGCCGAGGCCCGTTCAACGGGGCCGATCAGGCCGCGCAGCTGTGCGGCGTTGGGGTTGGCGATCGAGGCGGCGCGGACCAGGGCACGCGAGCGCTGCACCGGGTCGCGGGAGGCATCGGCGGCCTCGGTCAGGCGCCGCAACGCATCGGCCTCGCCGAGCTCGTGCTCGGCGGTACCCAGGTCGAACAACACCGCCGCCGGGTCGTCGGGCGGCTCCCGCAGCGCGCGTCGCAGCAGCTCCGCCGCCGTGTCCGGCGCGCCCGCCGCCATCGCGGCCCGGGCCGCAGCCCGCAGGGTGGTGACCACGTCGGCCCGCTCGGCGGGCTCGGTGCGCATCAGATGCACGGCGATCGACGCCGGCTCGACGAACCGGTCGGAGAGCAGCCGGGCGGCGCGAGCGTGCAGCCCGGCCCGCCGGGAAGGCGGGATGTCGTCGTAGATGGCGGTCCGGACGATCGGATGCACGAACCGCAGCGGCTCCCCCGGTCCGAGCACGGCCAGCTCGACCATCGCGCCGGCCAGCTCCTGGACGCGCGCCGGCGGCAGTCCGGCCAGTCCGGCGCACACCGCGGTCTCGGCGTGCTCACCGAGCGCGGCGACCGCCCTGGCCAACGCGGCGGCGTCCGGCCCCAAGCTGCCGACCCGCAGCAGCACCCCGGCCGCGATCCGCTTCGGCCCGAGCCCCCGCACCGTCGCCGGGTCGATGCCCTCCGGCCCGCCGGGCCGCCGTAGATCGCCGATGAGCTCGGACAGCAGGAACGGGTTGCCGCCGGTCGCCTCCCGGCAGGCCTGCGCGAGCGCCGGCGGGGCCGGGCCACCCAGGCCGGATCCGAGCAGCCGCTGCACCGCGACGTCGGTCAGCGGTCGCGGCCGGACGATCGGCTCGGCCGCTTCCAGAAGTAGCGATTGCAGCGTTGCGCGGTCCGCGCCGGTGCCGGTCCGACTGGCCAGGGCGAGCAGGACCGGCAATCCCGCGAGCCGGCGCGCCAGGTGGTTCAGGAACCGCAACGACGGCTCGTCGGCCCACTGCACGTCGTCGACCACCAGCACCAGCGGCGCCTGCTCGGCCAGGTTCGCCACCAGCCAGTACAACCCGTGCAACGTCGCGTAGGTGATCTCCTCGCCGTCCTCGACGGACGGGCCGCCCGCGAACACCGGCTCGGCGAGCCGGGCCGGGCCGGTCAGCAGCGACTCGAGCCGAGACCGGCCCTCGGCGACCAACCAGGGTTCCAGCAGTTGCCGCACCACGCCGAAACCGAACCCGACCTCGAGCTCCCCACCCCGGGCCGCCAGCACGACCACGCCGTCGGCCCGAGCGGTCCGCCGCAGCTCGCCGAGCAGCACCGTCTTACCGATCCCTGGCGGACCCTCGACCAGCACGATCCGGCCCTCGCCGGTCGCCGCCTCGGCGAGGGCGTCGGTCAGCACGGCGAGGTCGGTGTCCCGTTCCAGCAGCGGGCGCGCCGCGTCCGGCGATCCGCCGCGGAACTCTTCGGTCGACATTGCGGGTACGTCCCATTGCCATCGGGCAGGCCGGCTCAGATCATTACGCACATGACCCGGTCGGGCCACAACGAACGGCGGATGCACCTGGACACCTCGTCGGTGCGCCGGTCGCGGTGGGCGTCCGCGATGCTGAGCGCGTTGCTGGCCGCCTCGCTCGCCGCATGCGGCTCCGCCGGGACGCCGCCGTCCGCCGCACCGGAACCGCGGATCAGCGAGGTTCGGGTGGCGCTGCTGCCGCTGGGCAGCACGCTCCCGGTGCATGTCGCCGACGTGAAGGGGATCTTCGAGCGGAACGGCCTGCGGCTGCGACGCACCGAGACCCAGGACGCGACGGTGCTGTTGCCCGCGCTGGCCAAGGGCCAGTACGACCTGGTCCTGAGTGTCCCGACGATCCTGCTGGTCGGCGCCACGAAGGGCCTCGACGTGCAGGTGGTGTCGCGGATGGCGCGGTCGACGGCGGCGGCACCGGGCGGGGGGTGGATCACCAGGGACCCGGCGATCACCTCGCTCGAGCAGCTCAAGGGCAAGACGATCGGGGTGCCCGCATTGACCGGGCAGATCACCGACGCGGTGGTCTACCTGTTGCAGCAGCGGGGTATCGACCGTAAGGACGTGAAGTTCCAGCAGGTGCCGTTCCCGACGATGGGCGACCAGCTCAAGGCCGGCCGGGTGGACGCGGTGATCGCCGGGATCCCCTACTCCACCGCACTGGCCGCGCGGGGCTTTCACGTGCACGACGACGTGATCCGGGTGGCGGTGCGCGAGGCCAGCGGCGGGGAGGTCGACGCCGGGACGGCCGCGCTGTTCGTCGCCACCTCCGACTACACCCGGGACCACCCCGACGCGATCCGGGCCTGGCGCAGGTCGCTGAACGAGGCGATCGACTACCTGCGGGCGCACGAGGCGGAGGCCCGCACCCTCATGCAGACCTGGCTGGAGATGCCGCCGCAGCTCGCCCAGCAGGCGCCGCTGCCGAACTGGCAGGTCGAGCTCACGCCGGCCGAGCTGCGGCCGTACGTGACGATCTCCAGGACGGTCGGCACGATCGACCGCGAACCGGACGTCGACAAGCTGGTCTGGCAGGACAGATGACCGATGCGGTCACCCGGGGCCGGACCGCCGGGCAGGACGCCCCGGGGGAGGTCTCGTCGGTGGCCTACCGGGTCGTGGGCGCCCGGGTCACGTTGCCGGCGCCGGACGGTGCGCGCGAGGTCCTGCGCGACGTGTCGTGCGATGTCGTGGCCGGTGAGATCGTCGGCGTCGTCGGCCGGTCCGGGGTCGGCAAGACGACCCTGCTGCGGGTTCTCGGTGGGCTGCTGCCGGCCTCGTCGGGCACGGTCTCGCTGCACGGGCGGGCGGTCGACGCGCCGCCCGCCGAGGCCGTGCTGGTGTTCCAGGACTACGCGGGCGCGTTGCTGCCGTGGCGCACGGTGTCCCGCAACGTCGCGCTGGGGCTGGAGGGGCGGGTCGGTCGGCCCGAGCGGCGACACCGGGTGGAGCACGCGTTGCGGATGGTCGGTCTGGACGGCCGCGGCGGGGACTACCCGGCGGGACTGTCCGGCGGCATGGCCCAGCGGGTGCAGCTGGCCCGGGCGCTCGCCGTCGCGCCGAGCGTGCTGCTGATGGACGAGCCGTTCGGCGCGCTGGACGCGATGACCAGGGCGACGTTGCAGGACGTCCTCCTGGACGTGCAACGCGGCAGCGGCGCGACGGTCGTCTTCGTCACCCACGACCTGGACGAGGCGATCTACCTCAGCGATCGGGTGATCGTGCTGGCCGGCACCCCCGGCCGCGTGCTGCTGGACCTTCCCACCGACCTGCCGCGGCCTCGTGACCAGCTGCGCACCCGGGAGCTGCCCGGGTACCTCGCGGCCCGGCACCGGATCGGCGAGGCGCTGCGTGCCGACGACATCGAGGACTAGCCGACGGTCGCTCGGTCACGGTGCGATGGGGTGGGTCGCCCCGCTGGCTCTGGTCGGGTCCTGGCAGGTGTCGGTGTCGAGCGGGGTGCTGGACTACCAGTTCCTGCCCGCCCCGACCGAGATCGCCGGCGCCCTCCGCTCCTCGGGTGAGCTGCCCACCGACGTCATCGGCACGCTCGGCGTCTCGGTGCTGGCGACGATGATCGCGCTCGTCGTGGGCGGCGGCGTCGGCCTGGTCGTCGGGTTGGTGCCCGCGCTGCACGGCTACACGGCGGCGTCGATCGACTTCCTGCGGACCATCCCGGCCGTCGCGCTGATGCCGGTCGCGTTGCTGGCCCTCGGCGTCGGCCCGCACACCGGACTGCTGCTCGCCGTCTACGCGGCCTGCTGGCCGCTCGTGCTGAACACCGCGGGCGGGGTCGCGGCCGTCCCGCCCCGACTGCGCGAGGTCGCGCGGACGCTGCGGCTGTCACCGGCCGCGACCGCGTACAAGGTGGTCCTCCCGGCGGTGGTCCCGGCCTGGCTGGTCGGGGCCCGGCTGTCGGCGATCATCGCCCTGCACGTCACGATCATCACCCAGATGCTCATCACCGGCACCGGTCTCGGCGGTGGGCTGATCGCCGCCCTGCACGGCCTGAACCCGACCCGGATGTGGGTCTACGCCCTCACCTGCGGGGCGCTGGGGTACCTGCTCAACGCGACGCTGCGGCATGCGGTGCGGCTGGCGCTGCCCGGGAGTACCGCGAACCGGGTGCCGGCGGGCGCGACATGAGCCGAACCGGGACGGCCGACTCCGGCGCGCCGCTGCGTGGTCTGTTGCCGCTGGCCGGGCTGCTGGTGGTCTGGCAGCTCGCCGGAGACGAGTCGTCACTGGTGGCGCCGCCGCCGTCGAGCTGGCTGACCATGCTGGCGACGCTGCACGCCGACGGGGTGTTGCTCCCGGCGCTGGGTAGCACCCTGGCCACGTTCGCGCTGGCGCTGCTCGCCGCGACGGTGGTCGGCACGCTGACCGGCATCGCCGTCGGGGCGTCCCGATGGGTCGACCGGGCGCTGACCCCGATGCTGGACGTCATCGCCACGGTGCCGGGCGCGGCGGTCGTCCCGCTCGCGGTCCTGCTACTCGGCCCCACCCGGCTCACCGGAGTGGTGATCGTCGCGCTGGCGATCGTCTGGCCCGTGCTGCTGAACACCGCTGCCGCGACGCGCGGGATCCCGGCGGTGCGGCTGGACATGGCCCGCAGCCTCGGACTGTCGCGCCGCAGGCGCTCGCTCAGTGTCCTGCTCCGCTCGCTCACCCCGGCGATCATGCTCGGGGTGCGGGTCGCGGCCTCGATGGCGCTGATCGCCACGCTGCTGTTCGACATCTTCGGCACCGGCGACGGCATCGGCAGGCTGCTGTTCGAACGCCAACAGCGGTTGGACGCGGCCGGGGCGTGGGGGCTGCTACTGATCATCGGCTGCATCGGATACCTGGTCAGCACCGGACTGCGCCGGCTGGACACGTGGGCGCACCGGGCCGAGCTCGGGCTCACCGCCCGGCGAGCAGCCGGACGGCGTCGGCGCGGGAATGCACGCCCAGCGTCGCCAGCACGGCCGTGACGTGGTGGTTCACCGTCTTCGGGCTCAGGTGCAGCTGGGCCGCCACCTGGGTATCGGTGAGGCCCTGGGCGACCAGGGCCAGGATCTGCCGTTGCCGCTCGGTCAGCCCGTGCGGGTCCGCCCGGGTGGTCGCGCGGGGCCCCCGGTTCCCGGACCGGATCCCGAACTCGCGCAACCGGGCCCGGGCCCGGTCGGCGGCCGGTCGCGATCCCAGCGCCTCGAACGCCTCCAGGGCCCGGAGCATGGCGCCGGCGTCACCGGACAACCGGGCAAGCGCGGCATCGTACGGGCAGTCCAGCTCGTCCCAGACCTCAGCCGCCCGCCGCCAGTCACCGGCGAGCTCCAACGCGAACGGCTGGGCGACCGGACCCGAC